>Ga0078972_1004281_pt1 | contig 39764 bp, 30 predicted proteins | sample YelNatPaOPGAMG01_FD_67568 | JGI IMG/M metagenome (GOLD analysis project Ga0078972, IMG submission 67568) | Hot spring thermophilic microbial communities from Obsidian Pool, Yellowstone National Park, USA - OP-RAMG-01 (SPADES assembly) (version 2) | ecosystem: Environmental > Aquatic > Thermal...
AAAAGAAACAACAAGATGTCTACGAACAATCTCCTGACAAAGACGCAAGATTTGGTCACACATCGCCAAATGATGTTTTTTATGGATACAAAGCATACATACGGATGGATAAAGAGAGCGAAATAATAACATCTGTAGCAGTTGCACCTGCTAATTGGCAGGAAGCAAACATGCTTGCTAAACTTTTAGACGGCTCACCTCCAGCTAAATCTATTTGTGGAGATAAAGCTTTTGATACTCCACAAAACCATCTGCTTCTTGAACAACTAAATATTCGCTCTCTTATCCTTCCTAAACAACCAAAAACAAATAAGAAACTTTCAGGTTGTTTCTGTAATCAACCTCGTAAACTATCTTCAAAGACCATTAAATTAATTTCAAAACTACGCTCTAACATAGAACACAAAATTGCTCAACTTAAAAAATATTATTCTTTGGCTAAATGTAGATACTGGGGATTAATAAAAACAAAAATACAAACATTCTTAAGTTGCATAGCTGCTAACTTACGACGAATAATTTTATTGTTGTCTCCATGAATGTTTGTATAAACTAAATATGGAAAATAAAATAAAAAGTTAAAAATAGTAAATAAAAAATTAAAAAATGAAAAAGTTAAAGACAAAATTGAACATTGTTGACCGTAAAAACTTGTTTGTATGTTGTTTTTCATCATCACAAAATTGTTCATTTTTTAAAAACGCTACTTTTTCAGTATTCTCCATTTTGCGGGATAGCGGTCGCATTTACGCACCCCCGCAACTTGCAGGGGTGCGGCTACCAAATTATTAAGGACGAAAATTCTTTTCAAAAATTCCTTTTCTTAATTTAATGAAATACAAAATATTAATTACAAATGATGATGGACTTTTTAGTTTTGGACTGATCCCTTTGATTAAAGAGTTATCAAATTTAGGTGAAGTTTTAGTTATAGTTCCTGAAAAAGAGAGTTCTGCAATAAGTCATTCTTTAACTTTGTTTTTACCTGTGAGGGTAAAAGAAGTAAACATAAATGGATATAAAATAAAAATTGTTTCTGGAACACCAGCTGATTGTGTAAGGTTAGGAGTTATAGAGTTTCAAAAAAATAAAACAGATATTGTTGTTGCAGGTATAAATCAAGGACCAAATTTAGGTTGGGATGTAAACTACTCTGGAACAGTTGCTGCTGCAAGGGAGGCGGTCTTTCTAAACAAAACAGGTGTTGCTATTTCTTCAATATCTAAGAATTACGAATTGGTAGCAAAATATTCCAAAAATATAATAAAACATCTTTTAGAAACTAAATATAAAGGATTGCTAAATATAAACTTTCCTAAAAATAAACCAAAGGGGATAAAAGTAACTGTGTTAGGAGAAAGACAATACGAAGATATTGTTTACAAAAAAATTGACCCTATAGGCCTTCCTTATTATTGGTTAAAAAGTAAAGTTATTAAAAGTAAGCAAAAAAAGAAAGAAACAGATGTTGAATCAGTAAAAAAAAATTTTATCTCTATTACACCACTTACTTATGATTTAACAGATTATGAACAACTTGAACAAGTAAAGAAAATTTTTGGGTTATAAAGTTAATAAGTTAATATAGTTCATAGTCAATAGTTCATAGTTCATAGTTAATTTTGTAGGGCACGGCTTTAGCCGTGCAATTTTGTAGCGGTCGCATTTATGCGACCCAGCAAGTTGCGGGATGAAGGCACTGAAAAATATAATTCAGTGATATCTGTGGTCTCAGTGGCAAAAAATGAAATTCAAACTTGTTTCAAAATTTAAACCTGCTGGTGACCAACCTAAAGCTATAAAACAACTTGTTGAAGGGATAAAAAAAGGATATAAACATCAGGTTTTGCTCGGTGTAACTGGTTCTGGGAAAACTTTTACCTTAGCAAATGTTATAGCAAAAGTTCAAAAACCTACCCTTGTTATCTCTCATAACAAAACATTAGCAGCACAACTTTATTCTGAATTCAAAGAATTTTTTCCAGAAAATGCAGTTGAGTATTTTATATCTTACTATGATTACTACCAACCCGAAGCATATATCCCAGAAACAGATACATATATAGAAAAAGATGCCTCAATTAATGAACAAATTGACAGGTTGAGATTAAAAGCAACTACAAGTTTGTTATCTCGTGATGATGTGATAGTTGTGGCTTCGGTTTCTTGTATTTATAATATAGGTTCTCCTGAAGATTTTAAAAACTTATGTGTTTATCTTGAGGTTGGAAAGAAAATTTCATTAGATTTTCTGACAAACGAACTTGTCAAAATAAGGTATGAAAGAAACAACATTGATTTTAAAAGAAATACTTTTAGATATCAAGGCAACATTATTGACATTTGGCCATCATATTTAGAAAACTTTATAAGAGTAAGAATTGAAGATGATGAAGTTGTGTACATAAAAGAATACAAACCATTAACAAACCATTTAGTTGCAGAACATAAAAAATTTTATGTTTATCCAGCAAGTCATTTTGTGACAACTCCTCCAAAGTTTGAAGAAGCATTAAAAAATATAAAAGAAGAATTAAAAGAAAGAGTTGAATATTTTAAATCTCAAGGGAAACTTTTAGAAGCAGAAAGAATTTATAGAAGAACGATGAACGACTTGGAACTACTTGAAACAACAGGATTCTGTCATGGTATTGAAAACTATTCTCGTCATCTATCAGGTAGACAACCGGGTGAACGGCCAGGTTGTCTTATTGATTACTTCACAAAAGATTTTTTGTGTATAATTGATGAGTCACATGTAACAATACCGCAAATTTATGGTATGTATGAAGGAGATAGGTCAAGAAAACAAACATTAGTTGATTATGGTTTTAGATTGCCGTCTGCATTAGATAACAGACCATTAAAGTTTGACGAATTTCTATCACTTTTAAATTATGTTATATACTCTTCAGCAACACCTGCAGAGTTTGAAATAAATATTTCAAAAGGAAGAGTGATAGAACAAATAATAAGGCCAACTGGTCTTGTTGACCCACCAGTATTTATTCGTAATTCTGAAACACAGGTTGAAGATGTCAAAAAAGAAATAAATGTTGTAGTAAAAAACAAGGAAAGAGTTTTAATTAATACCTTGACAAAAAGGACCGCAGAGGATTTAACAGATTATCTTTTAAGTTGTGGATATAGAGTAAAATATATTCATTCAGATTTAGATGCTTTAACGAGGATTAATATAATCAAAGATTTAAGAAAGGGAGATTTTGATGTTTTAGTTGGTGTAAATTTATTAAGGGAGGGTTTGGATTTACCAGAGGTTTCACTTGTTGCAATATTAGATGCTGATAAAGAAGGATTTTTAAGAAATGAAACAACTCTAATACAGCTTGCCGGTCGTGCCGCAAGGAATGTAAATAGTAGAATAATTCTATACGCATCAAAAATTACAAAATCCATTAAATCCGCTGTAGAAGAAATGGAAAGGAGAAGAAAAATTCAACTTGAATACAACAGAAAATATAACATTCAACCAAAAAGTATAATCAAAGTAGTAAAAGAATTAGAAGAGTTTCAATATACTGCACGAAGTAAACATATTTCAGAAATAAAAGAAGTTGATATTCAATATTTAAATAAAGATGACATCCCTAAAATGATAAAATTTTTAGAACAAGAAATGAAAAAATCTGCAGAATTGCTTGATTTTGAAACCGCAATTATGTATAGAGAAAAAATAAAAGAGTTAAGAGAGTTATTAGTTCATAGTTCATAGTTAATAGTTAATAGTTAATAGTTAATTCTGTAGGGCACGGCTTTAGCCGTGCTTAATTTTTGCAAACCTGAAGGTTTGCCCTACATTGTTTTATACATTTTTGTAGGGCAAGGATTTATCCTTGTCCCACATTTTGCGGGATTAGTTTAGAGTTAATAGTCAATAGTTCATAGTTAATAGTTAGAAATGAAAATAAAGATTGATAATAAAAAAATCTTGCCGATCATAAAACTTGCCTTGGAAGAAGATATTGGAGAAGGAGATATAACTACGGAAAATATTATTCCACCTACATTAAAAGCAGAAGCAAAAATTATAGCAAAAGAAAGAGGTATAATATGTGGACTCTCAATAGTTAAACATGTTTTTAAGATGTTAGACAAAAAATGTAAATGGCGTGCGAAGGTCTCTGATGGTGATCTAGTTAAGCCAAATAAAGAAGTTGCTAGAATCTATGGTTCAGCAAGAGCAATACTTACTGCAGAACGTGTTGCTTTAAATTTTCTACAACATCTAAGCGGTATTGCTACTGCCACATATAGGTTAGTAAAAATTGCTAAAAAAAAGTTTGATATTTATGATACAAGGAAAACACACCCTGGTTTAAGATATTTGGAAAGGTATGCTGTGTTATGCGGTGGGGGTAAAAACCACAGGTTTCAACTTGATGATATGGTTTTAATAAAAGACAATCATATAAAAGTTTGTGAATTAAAAAAACTTCCTGTTGAAGAAATTTTTTGTCGTATGAGACAAAGGCTTGACTACACTGCTGATGTAGAAATTGAGTGTTGTAACTTTAGAGAATTAAAAATTGCGCTAAAAATGAAACCCGATGTTATAATGTTGGATAATATGAATTATAAACAACTAAAGAAAGCAATAAAAATTATTAGAGAAAAACTTCCTAAAACAAAAATTGAAGTTTCTGGTAAAATTACTGAAAAAAAACTAAAAAAACTGAGAAGATTTGATATAGATTTTGTATCTGTTGGAAGTATAACACACTCTGCAAAAGATGTAGATTTTTCTTTAGAGATAGTTGGGTAGAAGATGGATAAAAAAGAAGGTGTCCTATATGTTGTATCAACTCCTATTGGTAATTTAAAAGACATCACATATCGTGCAGTTGAAATACTTTCCTCAGTTGATCTAATATTGTGTGAAGATACAAGAAGAACAAAAATTTTGTGCTCACAATATAATATAAAAACACCATTAAAAAGTTATTATAGTTATATAGAGCAAAAAAGGACAAAAGAGATAATACCTTATATAAAACAGGGGCATAATGTAGCATTAGTTTCTGATAGTGGAACACCAGGAATATCAGATCCAGGATTTATAATTATTAAAGAATGTATTGATGAAAAAATAAGAGTATCTCCTATACCAGGACCTACTGCATTTGTTAGTGCAGTTATATGTAGTGGTCTTACATTAGAAAAAATTTTGTTTTTAGGGTTTATTCCTAAGAAAGTCGGGAAAATCAAAAAATTGTTTGAAAATTTAAAGTTATTAAAAGATACAACAGTAGTTTTTTATGAATCGCCACAGAGAATAAGAAGGACATTTGAAATCTTACTTACAATTTTTGAACCTAATACTGAATGTATTTTAGCAAGAGAACTAACAAAAATATATGAAGAATTTATAAGAGGAAGTATTAAAGAAGTTTTTGAAAAAATTTCTAATACAAATATAAAAGGTGAACTAACAGTAGTATTATATTTGAGGCACAGGTGAGTGAATGTGTGGATGTGTAGATGGGTGAATGGGTAGATGAGTAGATGGGTGGATGGGTGAATGCGTGAATGGGTGGATGAGTTGATGGGTAGATGCGTAGATGGGGGATAGGTGGATATGTAGATGGGTTCGTTGGTTAATTTTGATTTAAGACAAAATAAAACAATTCCGCAACTTGTGGGGTTGTTCTACATTGTCTTATACATTTTATTATTCATATGTTGTAGGGCAAGGTTTTAACCTTGCAAATATAGATTTAATTCAGTGAATTCAGTGTGTTCAGTGGCAAAATTGAACAGAACCTGACTTGAGGTAAATTTGTATTTTACAACTATGAAAAATACAGCGATTGTTGGAACTTCAGGTATAACAGCAAACGAGCTAATAAAGATTTTATCAAAACATAAAAAAGTAAAAATAAAATATTTACTTAGCACAACCGCGACTAACCAACGAGATATAGAAGAATTTAAAAAAAATTATAATTTACCTGAAGATATAAAACTTTTGCCAACTTTTGATAAAAACACATACCAAGCATTGAAAGAAATTGACTTAGTATTTTTATGCCTACCTCATAAAGTTTCTATGGAATTTGTTAAACAGATGTATGACTCCTTAGGAGAAAGCAACTTGCCAAAAATAATTGATTTAAGTGCAGATTTTAGAATAAAAAATGTCTCTTTATATGAAAAATTTTACCAATGTAAACATATATTACCAGAAATTTTAGGAAAGTTTGTATATGGTTTACCAGAAATTAGTAAAAAAAGAAAAAAACAAATTGCTTTATCAAAATTTGTAGCAAATCCCGGTTGTTATCCTACAACTATAATATTGGGTTCAGCACCAATTATAAAAATTGCTAAAGAGATTATTATAGATGCGAAAAGTGGTTATTCAGGTGGTGGGAAAAAACTTGTTGAAGAATATGAAGGTTATGGTGGAAATAATACATACCCATACAATGCTTCAGGCAACCATAGACACATTCCAGAAATAAAAGAGCAACTTTCTGAAATTGCCAAAAAAGATATTAAATTTTTGTTTACTCCATATGTTGTTCCACAATATCAAGGAATGTTGACAACGATTTACATAAAAGTAGCCAATAGTTCACAGTTAACAGTTCATAGTTTAAATAAAATATATAGCAGATATTATAAAAATTGTCCATTTGTAAAAATTTTGCCAATAGGTAATTTACCACAAACAAAAAATGTAATAAAGACAAACTTTTGTGAAATAGGTTTTGCAAAAGAAGAAAATTCAAATTGGATAAAGATATTTGTTGCTATAGATAACTTGATAAAAGGTGCTGTTGGTCAAGCAGTACAAAATATGAACCTTATGTTTGGATTTGATGAAAAAGAAGGACTGTTATGAGTGGATGAGATGGGTGGATGGGTTGATGAGTTGATGAGTTAATGAGTTATAGGGTTAATAACTATCAACTATGAACTATGAACTAATTAAAGGATATAAATTTAGTGGTATCTCTTGTGGAATAAAAAATAATAAGTTAGATTTGGGATTAATTTATTTAGAAAAAGAAGGACAATGTGTTGCATCTTTCACTAAAAATCTATTGAAATCTAACTCTATAATTGTATCACAGAAACATTTAAATAAAACAAAAACTGTCAAGTGTATATTAGCGAACTCTGGTTGTGCAAATACCGCGTGTGGAAAAGATGGTTTAAAAATTACAGAAGAGATATGTAAAAACCTTGCCAAAAAATTAAATATAAAAAAAGAAGAAGTTATAGTCGCTTCAACAGGTGTCATAGGAAAGCCACTTCCTAAGGAGAAAATTATAAACAACCTAAATAATTTAGTCTCTTCTTTATCTTCAAAAGATTCTGCTATACTAAAATTTGCAAAGTCAATAATGACAACTGACAAAAAACCAAAAGTTGTAATAAAAAAAATAAATCTAAAAAAAATTAAAGGTACGATTTTGTGCGTAGCAAAAGGTGCAGGAATGATTGCTCCTCAATTAGAACTTTACAAACCTTCTGCTACAATGTTAGTATTTCTGTTAACAGATATAAAACTTACAAAAAATTTAATGGAAAGAATTATGAGAAATGTTGTTATACCAAACTTTAATTCATTCTCTATTGATGGAGATACTTCTCCTAATGATACTATATTCTTTGTTTCAAACAATGTTATTTCAGAAGAATTATCTAAAAAAGATATTGACATAATTGAAAAATCTATTGAGGAAGTTTGCAAAGAAATTATTCTTAAACTACTTTTTGATGGCGAAGGTGTTACAAAAGTTATAAGGTTAATAATAAAAAACTTAAAAAACAAAGATGCAGAAATTGTAGCAAGAACTGTTTCAAACTCTCTTTTAGTAAAAACTGCAATTTATGGAGCGGACCCAAATTGGGGAAGGATTCTTTCTGCTGTGTTAAGAAGTGGAGTAAAACTTAATCCTAAAAGAATAGATATATGGATAGATAAATTTAAGGTTGTAGAAAATGGAGAAAGAAAATTTTTTAACGAGAAGAAAATAAGAAAAGTAATGTTAAAAAATTTTTATGAGATTAAAATAGATGTTAAAAAAACAAAAAACAAAAAGCCATTTATATTTTATACAACAGATTTGTCAAAAAAATATGTTGATATAAATTCAAAGTATATGACGTAGATGAGTTTATTGAGTTTGCGAGTTTGTTGGGTTAATTGGGTTTATTGAGTTTTAAACTCATAACTATGAACTAATAACTATGAACTAATTAACTTATATGAACATTCTATATATTTGCTCAGGAAATGTTTTTAGAAGTGTTTTTGCAGAAGGATATACAAAGCATTTGTTGAAAAAATATAATATAGAAAATGTCAATGTCTCATCCTGTGGCACTATAGCAGAAGAAAGTTTTAAAATACCAAAAAGTATAAAAGAATTGTTTAAGTTTTACAATATAAAAGAAAAAGATATTTCAAAACATATACCTAAAAGAATAAATGAGGAACTCTTAAAAAATGCAGATGTTGTTTTGGTTATGGATAAAACACATATTGAGTTTATAGAAAAAAATTTCCCTGAATTTAGAAGCAAAACATTTTTGTTAAAAGAATACGCAGGGTTTTTAAATAAAACAGAAATATTTGACCCAATAGGTCAACCTGAAAGTGTTTATTTCTCTACAGCATTGGATATTAAAATCAGTGTTGAAGCATTGATAAAAAAATTTTTTAATGTAAATTTTTTGTAAAAAAGTTGTTTTTTTAAGATTTTTGAATATATATTATAAGTAGGGGAAACAAGTGGGTTTATTGGGTTTGTGAGTTTTTGAGTTTATTGAGTTTGTTGGGTTAATTGGTTTTTTTTAAACTCTGAACTAATAACTATGAACTATCAACTATGAACTAATCAACCCATTAACTATACTTATGCTTATAATTATATTAATTTTAACATTTTGTTTACCAGTTTTTTCTCAACCCGATGCAGTTTCTACTTTAGAAGCTATCTCAGGCTTTGGACTTTCAGAAGGAAGTATAAAACTTAACTGGATTTATCCTGGTCCTGATAACTTACCTCAAGGAAGCACATATTATATTCAATATTCTACATTTACTGAAATTTCCTGGTCAACTTCTAATGCACAGGTTTTAATTTCAACAGGTGATGTTAACCCAAGCCAACAACAGGTATATGTTATAACCGGACTTGATAACTACTTAAAAAATAACAACTTATCAAAAGAGACAACATTTTATTTTGCCATCTGGATATCTTCTGGTTCTGAAGCTCAAACTTCACCTCTTTCAAACATAGCCACAGGATGGATTACATTAATTCCTCCATCACAAATTACAGATATTTCTTTATCTGCTGGTTTTAAACATATAACACTTTCCTGGAGTTTTCCATTTGATGATGATAATATTGAAAATTACCAGCAATACAATGCATCCTATGAAATAAGATATAGCTCTGTTGAAATAACAGATGATGGATTATGGAATTCTGCCACAGAATGTTTTAAATTAACAAATGTTTTAGTTCAACCAGGAGTTTCCACAACAACTGTTATAACAGGACTTGAAAACTATACAACATACTATTTTGCAATAAAATTTTATGACGATTTGTTCAATTTTTCAAGAACTTCAACAACATCAATATATCCTTTTAACTCACCACCTAATTGTTTATATCCTTTAAAACATTTTTCTTATGACCCAATAAGAGCCACAACATCTACAATTATAACCTCAACAACTGTTAAACTTGACTGGACAGATGCAGGGTGGTATGCTGGAAAAAGTGAAAGTGATAATAGTTATGACAGTGATTATGGTGATAAAATATCATCCTACACAGTAAAAATTTCAACATATTTAATAAATGATGGAGATCTTGGAGAACCAACAACTACTTTTTCAAGTATTACTTTAAGTTCTGTTGTGGTGCATAATTTAAACGAAGATACGACATATTATTGGCAGTTATTTTCATATGATACTTTAAGTTTTTCATCAGCCTTAGGAGTTTCTCATTTTGTTATAAACTCATCAAACTCACAACCTGTTTTTCAAGGACCTTTAATCTCACCGACAACTGTCTGGCATACAAATAATTGGACAATTACATTCTCTTGGAGTTCTGCGAAAGACAATGACCCTTATGACTATGTTGTTGGATATAGATTGTTCGTTTCAAGTGATGAAACAAATTGGTATCAAATACCACAAAATGATTATATCAAAACAAATTCTACAGATGTAAAAACAACAGAGGTTTATTGTAAAGATGTCTTTGATAATGCGGAAAATAAAAAAATCTATTGGTATGTGGTAGCATATGATTCAGGTGTTTACTTGCCACAAAGTTATATTCAAACTTCTACAACATATTTTTGGTTGAACCAAAAAAATGAGGCACCAAAAGAATTTTCTGTATCTTCGCCAACAGCACCATCTATTATAACAAAACTTTATAACAACACAACTTATTATATAATAAAATCCACACCTATAAATTTATCTTGGCAGGCAACTTCAGACCCTGACCCACAAGATTGTGTTTATGAATATGGGATATTTGTTTCTTCTTCAGAGACACCTGATTTAGTTGACCCACGTGATTTTGCTCTCGGAGCTTGGCGTTTGGCAAGAAATAGTATATCAGCTCCTATAGAAAATCAATCAGATTGGTTTAAAGTTTGGGATTTTTTTGTATCAACAAGTATTACAAAATATGAAGATTTTGAAGAAGGAGTTGATATAAATTTATATATAAAAGAAAATTGGTTTTATTGGTGGTGTGTTCGTGCATATAATGACTCTTATCTAATATGGGAAGCGACATATACTTTTTCCAACATCTCCAACTTTGTGATTGATTTCACTTCAGAGCCACCAACAAACTATGATGTCATAGAACCAAAAGGAATAATAAATCCACCAGCGCCTGTAGGAGAAAACAAAATCAAATTTAGGTGGGAGGAAGCAACTGACCCAGACCCTTTTGATAGTGTAAAGTACTATTACATCTATATATCAACTTTTCTTCCTTACAATTTAGATGATTGGTTTAACAAACCTTATCCAGTTAATTTTACTACAACTTATCATGAAGTTCCTGTAAAACATTTAGCAGATATTAACGATTATAAGTTTATTCCAGGCACAACTTATTATTGGCAGGTTATTACTTTTGGTGAAAACGAATGGAGCGGAACAGTTAATCCCTCTACTTCAAATCCTTCAAATGTCAAGCCATATGGTATAGCAAAGACAACTGGTGTTTTTGTTATTTCAAACAATCCACCAAACCCTTTTAATCTTTTGTCACCAGGAACAACTTATTACTCTGATGGAGTTGCTCAATCCACAAAGACATTTACTCCTACATTGAGTTGGGAGTTAGCAACAGACCCTGACAATTACGATGGTATAATATCAAGTTATATTGTTGTGATAAGTAGTGATTATTATTTTGTCTTAGAATCAACAAGAGGGTTTTTCTCTTCAACAACTTATTTTACGATTCCTACTGCCCTAAAACTTTCTTCAAGAACAACATATTATTGGAAGGTAATTGCTGTTGACAAATATGCTGGAAACCTTACACCATCAACTACAATATTTTTCTTTTCTACTCAAAACTTTGAACCAAACAAATTTGAACTTGTAAAACCAATAAATGATGAAGTAGTTTATAGTTCAGCTCCACCAGCATTTATATTTGAATGGCAAAATAAAGGAGACCCTGATGATGACCCTGTACATTATACAATATATTATTCATCTTATAGCAATTTATATGAACAATTTACTTCTTCAGAACCTGTGGGTATAGATATTTCTTCAGTTACATCTCCCTGGACATTTGATGAGAATAAACAATATTTTTGGTATGTTGAAGCAAGAGATGATTACGGAGGTTTGACTCGTTCTACAACTCATTCTTTTTGGATAAATGCTTATGAAGAGCCACCAAATAACTTTAATTTGGTTTCAATTATCTCAGGTGTAATAAAAACTCCAAATGTAACTTTTAGTTGGAACCCAACCTCAGACCCTGACCCAAAAGATTATGTTTCAAAGTATATAATAAAAATATCAACAATAGGAAATACTGTCATTGGGATATCAAGTTCTGTTGAGCTTTCCGGAAATACAACATGGTATGAATTTAATCTCACATCTTTAAAAGAAAATGCAGCATATTGTTGGTGGGTTGAAGCATATGATAATAAAGGAAGTGGGGAAAACGAAAAGTATATAGAAAACATAGATTACAAAAAAAGTTCATCAAGTTATGTCTTTATAGTTGACTTATCAACAGAAATGCCAGATAGTGTAACTTTAGATATAGAAGATAAAAAAATTGAAGAGAATTTTGTTTATATTTCAACATATGTAGAAACAAAAAGACCCACATTGAAATGGACTGCTGGAAATAAAACAGAGTGGTGGAAAACCGTAAATTATTATGTGTATTTTGCAACAGCAGGTTATCTTGCAGAAGAAACTACAAGTTTTACATCACCAATTTATTCTGATTACAAAATAGCAACCTCAACCTATGTTTATTATAAACTCCCATATGAACTACAAGAAAATACATCATATTATTTTTACTTAATTATTTCAAACTTTTCAGGAACAATCTGTTCATCAACATTTTACTTTTTTGTGGATGAAAAAAATGACAGACCAGTAGGTTTAAAGCTAATTTCACCAACTTTAGGAGAAACATTGACAACAAGAAAGCCAACATTTTATTGGGAACTTGCAACAGACCATGATGACCAAGTTGCAGGATATACTCTTATTTTATCTTCTTATTCTGACTTCTCAGTTAAATTTTCAACCACACTTTCTCCTTCAACTTCTTTTTATACACCAACATTTAGGTTGCAACAAGATACAACATTTTATTGGAAAGTAGAATGTTTTGATAAAAGAGGAGGGGTTTCTACTGACACTTCTCACTTCTTTATTCCGCTTTTTAAATCCACAACACCTGTAACAGATGTAAAAATCTCAACATCACCTGCTCCTGATATAACTGATATAACACCAAGAAAGCCACTTATAAGTTTTTCAACAAGTGGTGTTTGCCATCTAGAACCAAATACCAGTATAATTGGATATAGAGTGTTAATATTAAACTATAAAGGAGAAACTGTTGAAGATAGTAAAGACTACGGTATCATTTCAATTTCAACAAACACATATCCAGTTAAAACAAATCTTCCACAAAATCTAACTTATTATATAAGAATAACAGTAGTGGATGATGAATATGTTGAAGGTGAGCCACAAGAAATAAAATATTTTGTCCCACTTATTCAAATACCGGAAAGAATAAAAAATCTTTCTTTTGATATTGAAGGAAACTATATTGTTTTAAACTGGCAAGAAGTTAAACTATATAGAGATGGATCTCCTGCAGATGATTTAAAGGGATACAATATTTATCGTGCTGAAAAAGTTGAGGATTTAGAAGATTTAGGAAAAGCAGAAATTTTTGAACTTCCAATAACTTCTACAACATTTAGAGATTTTCTTTACACAACATTTTATTATTTAATAAAAACAACAACCTTAGATGGAATAGAAAGTGAGCCATCAGATATTGTTTCATCTTACAATTTTGGAAGTTATATATTAAGTGAGCCAAAAGAAAATCCACAGTTAAATATAATTTTGCCAAAAGAATTAAAAGAATTAAAAGACCAAATTTTCATCACACCACAGCAACCAGAAACTTATGAACAGATTCAACTCAATGTTTTGTCAAAATATGAACTACAAATTAAAGATAAAGTAGGAGGTTATTTAATACAAAATTATAAATTTTCTAAACCAGTAGAAATTGAAGTTTATATTCCTAAGGAGACATTTGAACTTCAACTTAAGCCAATGTTATTTTACCACAACAATATAGAGTATATATTGCTTAACACAAATTATGATAAAAATAGAAACACAATAAAAAGTACAATCTTTAAACCAGGTTTATATGCGGTTAGATTGGTTTCTTTATCCCAAAATCCAGAAGTTGTAAGTGTTTATCCAAAAAAAATATTTACACCTACTGCAGCGGATGAAAGATATAACAAAATACATTTTGTAATTTATAATCCTACAACTTTCCAACCTGAGGGAGAAATTTATGATTTGGAGATGAGGTTTGTTTCAAAGATGAAGTATGAAAATGGAGAACTTACTTGGGATGGAAGATATGATACAGGTGAGGTTGTTCCTAAAGGTATTTATATATACAGGATAAAAATAAAAGATAAAACTTATACAGGAAGTATAATTGTTGCAAAATAATTTATGAAAAAATTTATTATAATTTTAATATCAGTGGTTATTTTGTGTAAAAATTTGTTTTCCTTAGGATATCTATCAGAAACATATAGATTATTAGATAACTCTTCATATGATGGAGGTTTGACTTTGTTTTCAAACCCAGCAGGACTTTGGAATACTGAAGTTCCTGAGATGTCTTTTTCTTACAATCTTCTCTATCCAAACTTGACAGATAAAACGAAATTTGTTAATAATACAGCAATTGTTGTAAACAAAATGTTATCTGGAGGAGTTGGTTTTGGGTTTAATCAGTTTGGAGTTGAAGGATGGTATATAAAGGACAGGTTTGTCCTATCATATGGAAAGGATATGAAAGAATTGTTGAAAAATTTAAAGTTAGGAATGAAATTAAGTTATGAAAATGAAAGATACACTTTGGATGAATATATCAAAGATAGTCCTGTTTTTAAAAATGGAAACCAAAAATCTTACTTTAGCATCTCCTTAGGTGGAATATACTATTTAAATGAAAACAATGTTATTGCTTTAACAATAGAAAACATTAACCAACCTGATACAGGACTTCTTACTACTGATACACTTCCTTTAGAAATTAATTTTGGTTACAAATTTGTTTATGATAAACTAAAAGTTTATCCTTCGTTAAAAATAGAAAATTCTGTAAAAACAGATTACACCTTTGGTTTAGGTTTTGAATATGATATATTTGCATTTAAAAAAATAAAATTTTCTCCATCTTTAGCATTGGGATTTGGAAGTAGAAGTTATTCCAAAAGTATATTTGGATTTTCAATTAAAACATCTCAGATATCTTTCAGTTATTGTTTTGATTTTGACTTCGGAGACAAGCCAACTCAATTAGGTGCACATTATATATCTTTAAGTTATAAATTTTTGCTACAACCTATATCAGAAGAAAAAATTTCTAAAAAAGAATATTTAAAACTACTTACTGAAAAACAACAACTACAAAAGCAACTTGAAGAAATTAAAAAACAAAAAGTTGTGGTTGTTTCTTCACCAACAGTTGCAGAAGAAAAATCAACATCTGTTGAGCAGATGTTGTTAGAAAAATTAAAAGAACTTGAGGAAAGGTTAAAAGAAACAGAGAGAAGAAAAGTTGTTGAAGAAAAAAGACCACCATCTCCTACTACAACTGTTGCACCTACTACACCACCTACTCCTAAAAAAAGATACCATACTGTTGTTGAAGGTGATACATTACCAAAACTTGCAGAAAGATATTATGGAGATAAAAATCAATGGAAAAAAATTTATGATGCAAATAAAGACAAAATCATAAGAGGACAATTATTAGTTGGGACAGTATTAGAAATACCGTAAGTTTTTGAGTTATTGGTTCAAAGTTATCAGTGATGGTTAATCTTGTAGGGCAAGGATTTATCCTTGCGTATTTTGTAGCGGTCGCATTTATGCGACTAATATGTGTGATAAATCGCACCGCTACAATCCCGCAATTTGCGAGGTAATCCGCGGTCCACAGTTTGGGAGAATAAAAAAATCACTATGACTGAAGAGATAGAAAAAATAGCAGAAAGAGAAAAAGAAAAAATTGACGAGATTAAAAGAAAAGTTAAATTGCTTACTGAAGAAATCCAACAGAAAAAAGGCAGTATATCTTACGAAGTACTAAATGTTGTAAAACAGGAACTGCCTGCAGGAAACATTTCGGCTTCACTATTTTCAGAAGTTCAAAATATGCTTCTTGAGACAATCACTAAAGGTTATGAATCTATAATACAAGAAAAAGAAAAAATTATACAAAGTTTACAAAAAGAGGTAGAAAACTTAATTAAAAAATATGATGAAGCAAAACAAATACAAGAGCAACAAATTTCTCGTATTTCAAGTTTATCTTTAGAAAAAGATAAATCATTTGTAGATATGCTTAAAAAAATTGCTGAACTTGAAGAGGAAAATAAAAACCTAAAGGAAAAAATTAGTTTTTTGAAAACAGAAAGCCAACAAATTTCTAAAAATATAAAAAAGGATAATGTTGAATATGTTTCATCACATTTATCTTTGTTATCTGATTTCATTACTGAAATGATAAGATATTTTAGAACTAATTTAGGAGTGATACCTGAGGCGATAAATATAGCAAAAGAGCAGATAGGCGAAGGAAATCTTATTACTAAAAAATTGGATCTCGCAATAGAAGAGTTTACTAAATTAAAAGGGATATTGCAAATTGCAAAGATAAGATTAACTCCACCTGTTGTTGAACTTCAAAAAGTAGATTTGAAATCAACTATCTCTTTTGCTTTAAACAGATTTAAAAGTGAACTTTCAGCAAAAAATATTGAGGTTATAGAAGAAACAGAAGCTAAAGATACTATTGTCAATGCAAACTTTCAAATATTAGTTGATGTTTTTAGTGAGATTATACAAAATTCAATAGAATCTTTTGAAAGACCAGCGGGCAACAGAATAAGTATAAAAATAAAAGAAGAGACAAATAAAATTTTTGTTATAATTGAAGACAACGGTTGTGGAATACCAGAACATTTACTTTCAAAAGTTTTTAAATTTTTCTTTACTACTAAATATCAAATAGGTCATTATGGAGTAGGTCTTTTCAAATCATATTGGTTTTTAAAAATGTTTAATGCTACAATAGATATAAGATCGGTTTTCAATCAAGGTACAGAAGTAATAATACAATTTCCTAAAGAAGAGTTATGACAGCAGAAAATTTAGAAGCATTAAGATGTTATTATCGTGGAAGGGTTTTTGAAGCAACAGGTGAATATGAATCTGCAATTGAAGAATACAAAAAGGCAATTGAATATGGAGCTGACTATGCTGATGTGCATAACTCCTTAGGAAGAACTTTTCTAAAGATGGGTTTTTATGAAGAAGCAAAAACTGAATTTGAGAAAGCATTAGAACTTAACCCAAAGTATCAAGAAGCACAAAGAAATCTAAACGAAGTTTTAATAAGAATAAAACTACTAAAAGAACAAAAACAAAAAGAAATTCCTACACCTCCTTTGCAACAGCCACAATTTCAATATTCACAAGTTCAATCCACTTCTCCGCCGCCTCCACCTGCTTCGCCTGCTATAAATCTACCTTCTACAGAACTGCCTCCTCCACCACCAATGGCTTCTAATTTACCACCTCCACCTATAGTCAGTGGAAAAAGTTTTTCTTTTCAAAATTTTATAAAAAACAATTTGAAATTTCTAACTATCTTTGGCTCTTTAGTTATATTTATTTTTTCTTCTATCTTTTTGTATAAAACATTTATTCCTAAAACTCTCCCTACAGAAAAAGTTTATAATACTTCTAATGAGACAATATCTTCTATAATAAAACTTAAAGATAGGTTAGCTTTAAGTAGTTGGTCAACACAAGAGATTATATTTTATAAAATTCTTGATGAATCATTAAAACCAATTGATGTAATAAATTTCACAAATGAAAATATAGTTCCTACATCAGTATTTTTTAAAAAAAATAAGCTTTATGTATTAGATGTCTGGAATAAAAAATTGTATAAATTCAATCTAACAGAATTAAAACCACAACTAATAAAAGTTGCAGATATTTCAGAATACAATCCTATAGGGATTGCTAATTTCAAAAATTATCTTTTACTTTTTGATGCTGACAAACAACAAATGATAATTTATGATGAAGATCTTAAAAAAATTGAAGTCGTACCTTTTGTTGTGAAAAATGTACTTTGTGTGTCTTCATATAAAAATAAAATTTGGATATTAGATAAAAACTATACACTTCACGAATTAAGAAATTACAAGGAAGTAAAAAATTCTTATAAAATAAATTTTGCTACAAATAAATTAATCTCTTGCTTTTTCATAGATAACAGATATTTTTGGTATTCAGAAGAAGGTTTACCAAAAATCTTTGTTGTTCCCAAGTCTTTTTTAGAAAAAGGCTAACTCTGAACTCCAAACTAATCTAAAAACTCTGTCAACTCTTGCAATTTCTATTTCATAATTTGTAATATATAAACCGTCCTCCCTGGTTTAACATCGGGGATGTAGTTCAGTTGGGAGAACATCCGCCTCGCACGCGGAAGGTCGCCGGTTCAAATCCGGCCATCTCCATAAAAGAATTTTCGCCAGGGAGGACTAGATGGGTGGATGGGGATATGGTGTTATGGGTTTTAGGTTGTGGGTTTATTTGGTTTTAAACTCTTAACTCTATAACTCATTAACTCTATAACTCATCAATTATTTTATGACTAAATTATCAGATGAGTTTGAAAAATATCTTTTAAGAACCTACAGAAGATATAATGTAGTTTTCATCAAAGGCAGTGACAAGTATTTATTTGATATAAATGGCAAAAAATATCTTGATTTTTTCTCAGGATTAAGTGTTTGTAATTTAGGTCATTGTGATAAGAAATTAGTCCAAATTCTAAAAAAACAAGCAGAAAATTTATGGCATTGCTCAAATCTGTTTTACAATCCTTTACAACTAAAGCTTGCAAAAGAACTTGTTAAAAAGTCATTCCCTGCAAAAGTTTTTTTTTCAAATTCAGGTGCTGAAGCAAATGAATGTGCAATAAAAATTGCAAGAAAGTATGGTTCAAATTCTAGCAGATATGAAATTATAACATTTAAAAAATCTTTTCATGGAAGGACAATTGCAACACTCACAGCTACAGGTCAAAGTAAATTTCATAAAGGTTATGAACCTTTATTAGACGGTTTTAAATATGCTGAATTTAACAATATAAATTCGGTAAAAAAGTTGCTCAATAAAAGGACCATAGCAATAATGTTAGAACCTATACAAGGTGAAGGTGGTGTAATACCTGCTGAAAAAAATTTTTTAAAGGAAATAAGGGATCTTTGTGATGATAAAGATTTAATTTTAATTTTTGATGAGATACAAACAGGTTTTGGAAGAACTGGAAAATTTTTTGCATATCAATATTATGAAGTAAAACCTGACATTATTACATTAGCAAAAAGTATTGCTAATGGCATACCATTAGGTGCAACCATTATTGATAATAAATATGCTGGTGTTTTTAACTACGGAGACCATGGTTCTACTTTTGGTGGAAACTTAATTTCTTGCGCTGTTGCTATTGAAGTAATTAAAAAAATAGATGATAAACTTTTAAAAAATGTTGAAGTGGTGGGAAAATATTTTCATGACAAATTGTTTGAACTTAAAAACAAATACAATTTTATAACTTCTGTCCGTGGAGTTGGGCTTATGTTAGGAATTGAATTAAAATTTAATGCAAGAGAGATAGTAGAGGAATGTCTAAAAAAAGGAGTTGTTATAAATGTTACTCAAGAAAAAGTTATAAGATTTTTGCCACCATTAAATATTACAAAATCAGATGTAAACTATGTAATTGATGTATTAGACAAAATTTTTAAAAAATATTCATAAAATTATGGCAATATATACTTTTGTGGTTAATGAATTTGCAACAAACTGTTATATTTACAAAGATAAATCATCTCAAAGTGCTGTAATAATAGATCCTGGTGGAGAAACACAACAAATTGTAAAATTTGTTAAAAAAAACAATTTAAAAATAGAAAAAATAGTTTTAACTCATTGTCACTATGACCATATAAAAGATTTAGAAAAAATCTTAGATTTTTTTCCTGTAGAAGTAATTGTTTATGAAGATGAATATGAACAGGTAATAGATAATGAAAAAAATTTATCTTTATTTTTATCAGGAAAAGAGTGTATTTTAAATCCACAAAATATCAAATGGTATAAAGTAAAAGACAACGAAGAATTTTTATGTGGAGAACAAAAAATTAAAGTAATACATACACCAGGGCATACAAAAGGAAGTATAAGTTTATATATAGAAAATGAATGTCTGTTTACTGGAGATACACTTTTTTGTGGTTCTATTGGCAGGACAGACCTTCCAACAGGTGATATTGACCAAATGGATACTTCTATCCAAAAAATTTTTTCTTTATTCCCAGAAGATTTGAAATTTTTCCCAGGGCATAATAATCCTTGTGTTTTGAAAAAAGAAAAATTACATAATCCATTCGTAAAAATATAACTTTTGGAGGTTCTATGAAAATAAAACTAAATATACCATTAAAAATATTTAAAAAAGTTGGTAAGATACAAATTGGTACACAACAACAGACAACCTCTACATCACCTCCAATATCCAAACAAACAATTGAAGAGCTTTCATTAAAAACACCAGAAGCATTAATAAAGTCCTTATCTGATAAAGATCCATTTGTTAGGGCTATAAGTTGTGAAGTTTTAGGAAGAATGAGAGAAAGAAAAGCTTTAAAACAGATTATGGCATTAATGAATGACCCTTCAAAATATGTAAGGGAAAAAGCAGCGATTGCTTTGGGACAAATTGGTGATAAAAAAGCTGTTCCGGTTTTAGTGTCTGCATTAAACGATGAAGCAGAAGAAGTTAGAGTTACAGTTGCAGGTGTTTTAGGACATCTAAGAGACAAATTAGCTGTCCCTGCTTTGATAAAAGCTCTTGAGGATACATCACCTACTGCAAGAATGAAAGCAGCAATATCCTTAGGATTAATTGGCGATCCAGAAGCAATTCCTGCATTGTTTAAAGCATTAAAAGATCCACATGAACTTGTAAGAAAATATGCTTGTGAAGCATTGGGTAATATTGGCAGACCAGCCATACCAGCTTTACTTTTAGCATTAAAAGACGAAACTATCCGAGCGCATGCAGCACAAGTTTTGGTAAAAATAAAGTAGCGTCAATCCCGCAGATTGCGAGATCAAAGCGAAGCTTTGAATTGTAGCGGTTTGATTTATCAAATTCCGCCTGTCCTGCAGAAGGCGGGACAATTTGCGAGATAGGAGGAAAAAATTTATGAATAAAAATAAAATAATTGTGTTCTGTGGAGTAATATTCTTTGGTGTCAAAACTATTATTTTAGGTTTTGATTATGGCAACAAACCGTTATCTATGGGTTCAGCATATACAGCTCAAACTGGTGATTTTTATTCTTTATATTCAAATCCAGCAGGACTTTATGGTGGAGAAAATTTTGATTTCAAATTGGATTTACTATTAGGTGCAAACTTCACTGGAAACATCTTATACAATGCAAACCAAATTATTGAATCTGCAGAAAAATATGAAAGAATAAGAGAAGCACAACAACAAAATGGAAGTATAGATGTTGTACAAATTGCAGCATTGTTTAACGGAATAAAAAATTTAGTTGATATAAACAAACCAGGGAAAGGAATGATAGCAAATGTAAATGGTGGTTTAGGTTTTAAAATAAAGAATTTTGCATTCAGCGTAAAAAATGTTACAAACATTGGATTAAAACCATTTGTTGACACAGGATTTAGTTTATCTACAACTACAACATCCTCTTTAGCACCTAATTTAAAGTTTGCAAGCAGTGTTTATAGAGGAATAACGATTACTACTGACACATTGAGATATTCTGGATTAGAAAATGAAAGAGATGAACTTGTAGAAGTCATAGATTGGTTAGTTAGCACTTTAGAAGGTTTGGGTGTGGAAGTACCGGATAATGTTGACTCTGTGGGACTTGCAAACGCACTAATAAATTTAGCAAAAGATAACAATGTATCAGATGACGAAATTAAAAACGCAATATCACAACTTAAAGATAAAGATTTACAAAAGTTAATAGAAGATTTTATTAACAATATGTTAAACAAAAACTCTTCATTTACAAACAACAACAGTGGTTTAGTATTAAAAGGGATAAATTATACAGAGTTTGCATTAGGTTATTCTCACAATGTTTGGGATAATCTATTAGTTGGTGGAAGTTTAAAATATATAATTGGAAAAACAATTTATTATGACTTCAAAGTATTTCAAGAACAAGACCAAATAAATTTTGATGATTTAAAAGATATTGAAAACAAAATTACAAAGAATGTTCAATCAATAGGTTTAGATTTAGGAGCGATATATAAACTTCCTACACCTTTAGTTGAAACAAATGTTGGATTGGTTATAAAGAACATTTTAGAACCACAGTTTGAACTCGCAGGGACAAATGAAAAACTAAAACTTCCTCGTCAGGTAAAGTTAGGTGTTTCAGGTAAACTATATAAAATTTTGACCTTAGATATAGATTATGATTTAAACGAAGTTGAAACTATTGTTGAAGGATATAAAATTAAAAATTTAGCTTTAGGTTTAGAATTAAACCCTCCTATATTTCCATCTCTAAGGTTAGGTTATATGAAAAATTTAGCATATGAAGATGACCAACTTTATACTCTTGGCTTAGGAATAAAAATATGGGTTATAAATCTTGATATTGTTGGAGCAGTAAATCCAAAAGAAACAAAAATATCAGAAGACACAACTTTATTTGCAAATAATTTAAGTTTAGGATTAACCTTAGGATTTAAATTTTAGGATAAAACTATGTGTGTAGCAATACCAATGAAGGTTGTTGAAATAAATGGAAATGTTGCTGTTTGTGAATATGAAAATATTAAAAGAACTGCTAGGATTGATTTAATACCTGATATTCAAGTTGGTGATTATATAATTATTCATACAGGTTTTGCTATACAAAAAATAGATATTAAAGATGCAGAAGAAACACTGAAATTATTTAAAGAACTTCAAACTACATTATAATTTCTTCTTCCATTTCATTATCTCAAAAATCCAATTTAATTTTTAAAACTATGGATGTTTTACAAGATTTTAAAAATAATCAAATAGTTCAAAAAGAGATAGAATATATAAACGCACTTTCAGAAAAATTAAAAAAAACAGTATCATTTATGGAGGTTTGTGGAACACATACTATGCAGATATCAAAATTTGGGATAAGAAAGTTGATGCCAAAAAATATAAAACTTATCTCAGGACCTGGTTGTCCTGTATGTGTAACTCCTCAAGAATATATAGATAAAGCGATCTATATATTAAGAAACTATGATGTAATAATAGTTACATTTGGAGATTTGTATCGTGTACCCGGAAGTGAAAGCTCATTAGAAAAAGAAAAAGCGAATGGTAAAGATGTAAGGATTGTTTATTCTGTAGAAGAATCTTTATCAGTTGCTGAAAATTCTAAAAAACCAGTTGTATTTTTATCTATTGGATTTGAAACTACAATGCCTGCTATTGCTTGTATAGTTAAAGAAGCAAAACAAAAAAATGTTAAAAATTTATTTTTTCTTTTAGGAAATAAATTCTTTATACCAGCTATGGAAAAATTGATTTTGCTTCACAAAAAAGAAAAAACAAATTTAGATGGTTTTATACTTCCTGGACATTTAAGTTCTATAATTGGACAGAAACCATATCTTTGGATTAAACAAAAATATAATCTTGCAGGAGTAATTACTGGTTTTGAACCAGTTGATATTGTTTTAGGAATAAAAATTTTGTTAGAAATGCTTGTAAATAATAACATTGATATAAAAAATGAATATACAAGGGTTGTAACTTTTGAAGGTAACACATATGCGCAAAAAATAATCTCTGAAGTTTTTGAACCTGAAGATGCTATTTGGCGCGGTATAGGATTAGTAGAAAATTCTGGAACAAAATTTAAAAAAGAATATGAAGAGTTTGATGTAGAAAAATTTTTTAACATACCAAAAATTGTTTCAAAAAAAGAAACTTCAAAATGTAGGTGCGCTGAGGTTTTAATTGGTAAAATTGAACCATATGAATGTCCACTTTTTGAAAAAGTTTGTACTCCACAAAATCCTATGGGTGCGTGTATGGTCTCTTCTGAAGGTTCCTGTGCTGCGTATTATAAGTATGAAAGATAGTTGTTAGTTCATAGTTGATAGTTAATAGTTAATTTTGTAGGGCAAGGATTTATCCTTGCATATTTTAAAAGATTTGTAGGGCACGACTTTCCGCCAGAGGCGAACTGCCTCAGGAGTAGTCGTGCAATTTTATTAGGAAAAAATTTATGAAAGAAAAAATTTTGCTTTCTTACGGTTCTGGAGGAAAGTATACACACGAGTTTATCAACAATTATATATTAAAATTTTTTTCAAATGATATATTAAACCAACTACTTGATTCTGCTGTTATAAAAATTGGTAAAACAAAGTTAGCTTTCACTACTGATGGTTATACTATAGACCCAATATTCTTTCCTGGAGGAGATATTGGAAAATTAAGCATTTGTGGAACAATAAATGATTTACTTTGTGTTGGAGCAAGACCTCTTTATATATCTTTATCACTTATAATAGAGGAAGGATTGGATTTTGATGTCGTTGAAAAAATTTTATTTTCAATAAAAAACATATCAGAACAAGAAAAAGTTCTTGTTGTCACTGGCGATACAAAAGTTGTACCAAAAGGTAGTTGTGATAAAATATTTATAACAACAGCAGGTTTAGGAGTAATAGAAAATGATTTAGAACTAAACTATGAAAAAATCGAGACAGAAGATGTGATAATAATAACAGGAAACATTGCAGAACATGGACTTGCTGTTTTGTTATCTCGTGGTGGATATGGTTTTAAATATGACATAAAAAGTGATTGTGCTTCTTTGAAATCTATGATAGAATGCCTACTTCAAGAAAAATTTATAAAGCATCTAAAATTTTTTAGAGACCCTACCAGAGGTGGTTTAGCAAGTGTATTAAATGAAATAGTGGAAAAAAGAAAAGATATAGGAATAGAAATAGATGAAAATTTAATACCTATAGATAAAACTGTTAAATCTGTCTGTGAACTTCTTGGCTTTGAACCACTTTATATTGCAAATGAAGGAAAGATGTTGATAATTGTAAAAAAAGATGTTGTAGAAGAAATATTAGAAATTTTGAAATCTCATCCTTTAGGAAAAAATGCTTCTATAATAGGAAAGGTTGTGAGCGAAAATAAAGGAAAGGTTGTTTTAAAAACAATTTATGGTACAAAAAGGATAATAGATAATCCTACTGCGGAGGAGTTACCAAGAATTTGTTAAAATGAAAGAAAAAATTTTAGTGAGTGCTTGTTTGTTAGGAGTTAACTGTAAATATAACGGGAAAAATAATTATAATGAAAACCTTGTAAAAATTTTATTAAACAAAAAGTTTGTACTTCCTGTATGTCCAGAAGTTGTTATTTTTGGTACAAAAAGAAAAAAAATTTGGTACTTAAATGGTGATGGAGAAGATATAATTAACAAAAAACAAAATGCAAAAATAATAAATTCTTCTGGTGAAGATGTAACAGAAAAATTATTAAAAATTTGTAAAAAAATTTCTAAGATTGCTAAAGAATTTAATATAAAATATGCAATACTAAAAGAAAGAAGTCCAAGTTGTGGTGTAAACTTTGTTTATGTAAATAAAGAATTAAAAAAAGGTTGTGGCCTTTTAGCTGTTTTATTAAAAAAGCAAAAAGTTAAAGTAATATCAGAAGAGCAGTTATGAAAAAAGTTGTTTTTTTATTAGCATTATTTTTTGTTTCTTGTTGTAAACAATCAAAGTTTACAACAGAGGAGAAAAAAATGAATAACATTGATGTGTTTTATCAGAAAAGATTAGAAATGGTTGAATATCAACTCAAAGGTAGAGATATTGTTGATGAAAAAGTTTTGGATGCAATGTTGAAAGTAGAAAGGCATAAGTTTGTTCCTAAGGATTTACAACATTTAGCATATATAGATGAACCTCTTCCAATAGGTTTTGGTCAGACAATATCTCAACCTTATATAGTAGCATTGATGACACAACTTTTGGAATTAGAAGGTGATGAAAAAGTTTTAGAAATTGGTACAGGTTCAGGATATCAAGCTGCAATATTAGCAGAACTTTCAAAAGAAGTTTATACCATAGAGATTATACCACAATTAGCACAACGTGCAGAAAAGTTATTAAAAGATTTAGGATATAAAAATATTTTTGTAAAAATAGGTGATGGCTATTTAGGTTGGCCTGAATATGCACCTTTTGATAGAATAATCTTAACCTGTGCACCAGAAGAGATACCACAAACATTAGTTGAGCAACTCAAAGATGGTGGAAAAATGGTTTTACCTGTTGGCAGTGTAGCACAAGATTTAGTCGTAGTTGAAAAACAAAAAGGTAAAATTATAACAAAAAGTATAATACCTGTTAGATTTGTACCGATGATAAGAAGTGAAAAATAAAGTTATTAGTTGATAGTTCATAGTTATGAAAATAATAGATATATCAAAGGTTGAAAACAAAGAGTTAATTGATAAAAATTTAATTACTGCAGCAGAAGCAATTAAAAAAGGTGATTTGGTCATTATTCCTACTGAAACAGTATATGGACTTGCTGCTGATTGTTTTAATGTAAATGCTGTAAATAAAATTTTTTTGGTTAAAAATAGACCATATTCTGACCCATTAATTGTACATATTAGTAAAATTTCTCAACTTAAAGATATTGTTGAGTCTATTCCAAATCAATCTAAAAAAATTATAGAAAATTTTTGGCCAGGTCCTGTAAGTTTAATACTATACAAGTCAGAAAAAATTCCAGATATTGTAACAGCTGGATTAAAAACTGTTTGTGTACGGATGCCAGAAAATAAAATAACAAGAAAATTTATAAATCTGTGTGGAGTACCACTAGCTGCACCTTCTGCTAATATTTTTAGCAGAGTTTCTGCTACTGATATAAAACATATATTAAAGGATTTTAAAGATAAAAAGGAAATAAAATATGTAATATATACAGGAAGGCCAAAGTATGGTTTGGAATCCACAGTTATAGATTGCACAACTTATCCTTTTAAAGTTTTAAGATACGGTGCAATAGAAATAGAAAAAATTGCTGAAGTCTGTAACATAGAAATTTTAGAAACAAAAAATTTTAACAAGAGAAAAACTCCAGGAACTTTTAAAAAACATTATTCTCCAACAAAACCTACATTTTTGTCAAAAAATTTAATAAGTTATATCAAAAAATTAAATAAAGATGAGTTAAAAGAAGTGACTTTTGTATGTAGTAACAAAACAAAAAATAAAATTTTGAGATATTTAAAAAATGATCTTTCAATTATTACATATGGAGACAATTTTAAAGATATAGCAAGAAATTTATACTTATGCTTAAGATTAGCTGAAGATATGGATAAAAAATTTATTGTAGTTGAAGCAGTTGAAAACAAAGGTTTGGGAAAAACAATAATGGATAGGTTAATAAAAGCGTCTGAAAATAAGCGGGTTGATAGTTAATAGTCAATAGTTCATAGTTCATAGTTGATAGTTCATAGTTCATAGTTCATAGTTGATAGTTCATAGTTCATGGTTCATAGTTAAAAAATGAAAAGTTTGATTATAATTTTATTTTTATTTAGTAGTTTAATAAAAGCAGAAGAGTTTGAAGAGTTTACTTCTTCATCTGTCATTGTGGGGAATAAAATTTTGCCATATTATATAGTTTATGACAAAGAGAAAACTCCTGTTGGATTTTTTATAGAAAGCAAAGATTGGACTAATAAACCAATAAAAGGTTATGGAGGAGATATTAACCTACAAGTCTATTTTTCATTTGATGGTAAAATTAAAGATATAAAAGTTATTGAAGAATATGAAACAGAACTATACGCAAAGGATGTTTTTAGTCAAAAATTTTTAAGTCAGTATTATGGCAAAAACTCTGAAGCAAAATTTATATTAGGAGAAGATATAAAAGCGATAACAGGTGCAACAATAAGTTGTTCTGCGGTTAATGAGATTATATATCAATGTGTAAAAAATGTAAACTTGTATCTGATAAAAAAAGATGTAGTAAAAAAATATTTATTAGTTTCAAAATTTGAAAAAATTAAAGTTGCAATTTTGATTTTGTTATTTATTATTTCCGCCTTGGGTTTTATTTTAAACTCTAAAATTTTAAGATACATAATTATGGTATCTGCAATAATCTTTTTAGGAGTTATTTATAAAGGAGGATTTTCATTTGGACATATAAAAAATTTTGTATATTTCAATTTGCCATCAAGTAGTAATATTTTTATTTGGACATTCATCATATTGATCATAATAAGTTCTTTGTTATTTGGTAGATTGTATTGTGGTTGGTTGTGCCCTTTCGGAGCAGTAATAGAGTTTTTGTTTAATATAAAAAAGTTTTTTGAAACAAGGTATAAAAAAAGTTTAGGAAAAGAAATTGAGATAGAAATAGTAGAAGATAATGTGGTTGTGAAATTCTTAAGAAAATATGAATATCTTTATAGATATGCAAAATACATATTTGCAGTTTTAATTTTGTTTTATCCTAAATTTATTTTTTTTGAACCATTTCAACATATGTTTCTTATTAATAAGACATCGCTTAAAGGTATTATTTATTTAATATTTGTCCTAATATTTTGTTTGCTCTTTATTAGATTATGGTGTAGATATTTCTGTCCATTAGGAGGAGTTTTGAGTTTATTTTCAAAAATCTCTTTGTTTAGATTAAAAATTAACACTGTAAAGTGTTTTAATTGTGAAATATGCAAGACAATATGTCCAACAAATGCTATTATAGAGAAAAATGATAAACTTAAAATTTTATATACAGAATGCATATTATGTAACAAATGTAGGCAATCTTGTGGTCCTAAAAATGTAACTATTGAAAAGAATGTCTAAAATTTATAAAAAATTAAATATTTAAATTAAAGGAGGAAACTTATGTCAGGACATTCAAAATGGCATGGAATAAAACATAAAAAAATGGCACAAGATGCAAAACGAGGCAAAATTTTTACAAAAGTTATCCGTGAATTAACAATTGCTGCAAGAGAAGGGGGAGGAAATCCTGAAAACAATCCACGGTTGAGAAAAGCAATTGAAATGGCTAAAGAAGTAAATATGCCTCAAGAGAATATTAAAAAAGCTATAATGAGGGGTACTGGTGAAATACCAGGTGCTGTGTATGAAGAGGTTGTTTATGAAGGTTATGGTGCAGGAGGTGTAGCAGTAATTGTTGAAGCAACAACTGATAACAAAAATAGAACCACATCAGAAATAAGAAAAATTTTTGCACAATATGGAGGTTCCTTAGGTGAAACAGGGTGCGTCTCATGGATGTTTGAACAAAAAGGGTATATTGCTATAAATAAATCTGATGCGACGGAAGATGAACTGATGAGTTTAGCATTAGAACTTGGAGCAGAAGATTTTAAATCAGATGATGAGGATGTTTATGAAATAATTACTTCGCCACAAAGTTTTGAACAGATTAAACAAGAATTAGAAAAGAAATATAAATTACAGCAAGCAGAAGTTACAATGATACCTAAAACATATGTCAAACTTGAAGGAAAACAAGCAGAGCAGATATTACAACTTATGGATGCATTAGAAGAACATGATGATGTAAAAAATGTTTATGCTAATTTTGATGTACCAAAAGAAATATTAGAAAAAATTGAAGGATAATTTTAGATGAAGGTTTTAGGTGTTGACCCTGGGTTAGCAAGTTGTGGTTGGGCATTAATTGAAACTAATGACAAAAAATACAAGTTAGTCTCTTATGGTGAAATAAAAACTTACAAATCTTCAGATGAAACTTCTGATTTTTCTTTTCGGTTAAAAAAAATTTTTGTTGAGTTTAAAAAAATTCTTTCAAAATACCATCCTGATGTTGTCTGTATAGAAAAACAATTTTATTCAAAGATTTCAAAAAATATGATTGATACATATATTGCTTTGGGAGTTATTTATCTTTTATGTGGTCTTTTAAATATTGATGTTAAAGAATTTTCTGCCAAAACAATAAAACTTGCTATATCAGGATATGGTTCTGCTACAAAGTTGCAAATTAAAAAAATGATAAAGATTCTGCTAAATGAAGAAAAAGATATAAAGTCAGAACACATAAATGATGCAATCGCAACAGCATTGTGTTATTTAAATACAAATAAGGATATCCTTTATGTATAGCTATATTGAAGGAAAAGTTGTAGAAAAAAATTTTCAAAAAAATTTTTGTGTTATTGAAGTCAATAATATAGGTTACGAAATAGTTGTTTCTGAATCTACATTGCAAGAAATTTCAGAAAACGAAAATATAAAATTTTACATAGTAGAGATTGCTGGTGGTTTATATAGTGGTGGATTCCCTATACTGTATGGGTTTACATCTCAAGAAGAAAAAGAAATCTTTTTAGCATTTAAAGACAATTTGTCTAATGTAGGTCCGAAAAAAGCTTTGGAGTATTTAGATAAAGTAAAAAAGAATATAGATGAGTTTAAAATCGCAATAAAGACAAAAAATTATAAAGTTTTGACATCTTTATTTGGTTTTAAACATTCTTCAGCAGACAAAATCATTTCAGCATTAAGTAATCTTGAACTTTTTGTTAAACAAGAGGTTAAAAAAGAAGGAATAAACATTGAAGTTTATAATGATCTTGTTTCCGCTTTGATAAATTTAGGATACAAAGAACAACAAGTAAGAAATGTCGTTGAAAAAATTTTGCTTCAACAAAATATTCCTTCTGAAACTAAAAAACCTACAGATTTGATTTCTCAGCTTTTACCAATAGCACTTAAAGAGTTAACTAGTGAGGAAATAAGTAGGAAGTAAGAAGGGAGTAAGGGGGTAAGAAATTCTATTTTTTCTTAAACCTACTATCTACTTTCTACTACATACTACAAATAAAATATGAAACCTGAAAAAATAACTATCGGTAAAGTATTGCCACAGGAAAAAGAGTTAGAAATTGCCTTAAGGCCAAAGACATTTGATGATTTTATTGGTCAGGAAAAATTAAAAAATAATCTTAAAGTTTTTATAGAATCAGCAAAAAAGCGTGGGGTAGCTTTGGACCACTGTTTATTTTGCGGACCACCTGGTTGTGGAAAAACTACTTTAGCTCATATCATCGCCCACGAATTTAACACAAATATAAAAGTTACTTCTGGCCCTGCTTTAGAAAAAACGGGTGATTTAGCTGCTATTTTGACAAATTTGCAATTTCAAGATATATTGTTTATTGATGAAATACATAGATTAAATCACATTGTAGAAGAAGCGTTGTACCCTGTGATTGAAGAATTTAAGTTTGATATTGTTGTTGGTCAAGGGCCTAATGCAAAAATTGTACGCTTACCTATTGCTCAGTTCACTCTAATTGGTGCAACAACTAGAAGTGGTCTTCTTTCAGCTCCATTTAGGTCAAGATTTGGAATTGTAGAAAATTTAAGTTTTTACACAGTTGAGGAACTGCAAAAAATAGTGATGCGTTCCGCAAAAATCTTAAATGTGGAAATTGATAATGAGTCGAGTTTGGAAATAGCCAAACGTTCAAGAGGAACCCCTCGTATAGCAAATAGATTGCTAAACAGAGTTAGAGATTTCGCTATAGTTAAATCAAATGGTAAAATTGATACTGAAATAGTAAGAATCACAATGGAATCATTAAAAATTGATGAGTTTGGTTTAGATGATATGGATAGAAAAATTTTGTTAGCTATAATAGAAAAATTTAATGGAGGACCTGTTGGAATTGAAACAATATCAGTTGCAATAAACGAAGAAGTTGATACTATAACAGAAGTATACGAGCCTTATCTTATTCAAGCAGGATTTATACAAAGAACTCCTCGCGGGAGAGTTGCTACTGAGTTAGCATATAAACATCTTGGAATTAAATATAATAAAGCACATCCTGAGTTGTTTTGATAATTAGTTAATAGTCAATAGTTCATAGTTAATAGTTCATAGTTGATAATATTAATAATAAATGAAAGAAGCAAAGTATTATAGAATAGTAGATGAGAAAGAAAAAAAAGTTCAATGTCTTCTTTGTCCACATAGTTGTTTACTTAATGATAAAGAAGTTGGTAAATGTAGAGCAAGAAAAAATATAAATGGTAAGTTGTATTCTTTGACATATGAGGTTGCCTCATCTATTGCTTTAGATCCGATTGAAAAAAAACCTTTGTACCATTTTTATCCTGGAAGTAATATTTTATCTATAGGAAGTTTTGGTTGCAATTTTAAATGCGGATTTTGTCAAAACTGGGAAATATCACAAAGTTCAATTGATGAAAATTATTCACAAAAAATTTCATCTAATCAACTGTTGGCTATTGCAACAAGATATGAAAATAACATTGGTATATCTTATACTTACAACGAACCATTGATCAATTTTGAGTTTGTTTTAGAAACAGCAGAACTTTTTCATTCAAAAGGATTTAAAAATGTTTTAGTGACAAATGGTTTTATCAACAAAAAACCTCTATTAGAACTTTTAGAATATATTGATGCTGCAAATATTGATTTGAAATCTTTTAACAAAGATTTTTATAAAAAAATTTGTGATGGCAATTTAAATTTTGTTTTACAAACAATAGAAACGATGTTTGAAAATAAAAAACATATAGAACTCACTACACTTGTTATTCCAGGCTATAACGATTCTGAAGATGAGACTGAACAAATTGTAAATTATGTTAGCAGTTTATCAAAAGATATACCATTGCATTTCTCAAGATATTATCCAATGTATAAATTTTCAACACCTCAAACACCAATTAACACATTGATAAAAATTTATGAAATAGCAAAACAAAAACTTAATTATGTATATTTGGGTAATGTACTGGATGAAAAATATAACTCAACATATTGTCCTAACTGCAACAAAAAAATTATCTCAAGGATTGGATATAACATCAATGTAATTGGATTAGAAAAAGGGAAATGTAAATATTGTGGAAAAGAAATAAAAGTTGTACAATAAAAAATTTTTTAGAAACAGTTGACATTTTCAAATTTTTTTGTTATATTTTATAATTAGAGAGAAAAAAGACAAAACTTTACTTAAAAACTTTTCAACAAAAAAATTTTAAAGCTAACTCTTGACAAACAAAAAAATTTTTTTGTAAATTATAAAGAAAGAAAAATTTTAAGATAAAAATTAAAACTTCGGTTATTAATTTTGATTAAATGTGAAAAGTGGGTATTTTTGCCATTTTTTAAATTTTGTTCTTTGATCTTTGAAAACTTACATATTTTGTTCGCAACCCAGGATAACTCAATTGGAAAAAAATATTTTTCCTTTGAGAGTCTGATCCTGGCTCAGGGTGAACGCTGGCGGCGTGCCTAACACATGCAAGTCGTGCGGGCATACTAAGGGGGCAACTCCTTAGTATGTCAGCGGCAAACGGGTGAGTAATACATGGGTAACTTGCCCCTAAGACGGGGATAATCCCGCGAAAGTGGGACTAATACCCGATACCCTCCTCAGGGTGAAATTCCCTTTGGAGGAAAGCTCCGCAAGGAGCGCTTAGGGAGAGGCCCATGGCCTATCAGGTAGTTGGTAGGGTAATGGCCTACCAAGCCTATGACGGGTAGCCGGGCTGAGAGGCTGGCCGGCCACAGGGGCACTGAGACACGGGCCCCACTCCTACGGGAGGCAGCAGTGAGGAATATTGGGCAATGGGCGAAAGCCTGACCCAGCGACGCCGCGTGGGGGATGAAGGCCTTCGGGTTGTAAACCCCTTTTCTCAGGGAAGAAGTCCCGCAATTTGCGGGATTGACGGTACCTGAGGAATAAGCCACGGCCAACTACGTGCCAGCAGCCGCGGTAATACGTAGGTGGCGAGCGTTACCCGGAATTACTGGGTGTAAAACGTTGGTAGGTGGTATAGCAAGTACAATGGGAAATCCTACGGCTCAACCGTAGGGCTGCATTGTAAACTGCTATACTAGAGTAGGGCCGAGGTGAACGGAATTCCCGGTGTACCGGTGAAATGGGTAGATATCGGGAGGAACACCAGTGGCGAAAGCGGTTCACCAGGCCCTTACTGACACTGAGCCACGAAAGCGTGGGGAGCAAACAGGATTAGATACCCTGGTAGTCCACGCCGTAAACCATGCGTACTAGCTGCTCGATCCCGAAATTATTCGGGAATGGGTGGCGAAGCTAACGCGTTAAGTACGCTACCTGGGGAGTACGGCCGCAAGGTTGAAACTCAAAGGAATTGACGGGGGGTCGCACAAGCGGTGGAGCATGTGGTTTAATTCGACGCAACGCGAAGAACCTTACCCGGGCTTGAACTGCCAGTGGTACGACCCCGAAAGGGGAAGGACTCCCGAGTAATCGGGAGAGCTGGCAGAGGTGCTGCATGGTTGTCGTCAGCTCGTGCCGTGAGGTGTATGGTTAAGTCCCACAACGAGCGCAACCCCTGCCCCATGTTGCCACCCACTAGCGCAAGCTAGTGGAGCACTCTTGGGGGACTGCCTGGGTTAACCAGGAGGAAGGTGGGGATGACGTCAAATCATCATGGCCTTTATGTCCGGGGCCACACACGTGCTACAATGGCCGCTACAGAGGGAAGCGAACCCGCGAGGGGGAGCAAATCCCAGAAAAGCGGCCCCAGTTCAGATCGTGGTCTGCAACTCGACCACGTGAAGGCGGAATCGCTAGTAATCGCGGATCAGCAGGCCGCGGTGAATACGTTCTCGACCCTTGTACACACCGCCCGTCACGCCATGGGAGCCGGGGATTAACGAACCCCGCAATTTGCGGGGGAGTTAATGCCTGGTGACTGGGGCGAAGTCGTAACAAGGTAGGCGTACTGGAAGGTGCGCCTGGATCACCTCCTTTCTAAAGAGTTCTTTCTTTTATCCTGGGTTGCGAACTAAGTATGTAAGTAATTAAAAGTTGTCTGTGGTAATTCTTTTCTGTATTGTTAACTTCTCAACAACTAATTAAATTAAACATAAGTTTTGTATTTGTTTTGTTATTACCCATTTTTTTAAGGGCCTCTAGCTCAGTTGGTCAGAGCGCACCCCTGATAAGGGTGAGGTCGACCGTTCAAATCGGTCGAGGCCCAGTAGTAAGTAGATTAGTTATTAGTTATGAGTTATGAGTGATGAGTGATGAGTGATAAAACTCTGAACTAATTCCCGCAAATTGCGGGATGAACTAATAACTCTGAACTATGAACTATGAACTATGAACTAATTAACTCAAATGGGGACGTAGTTCAGTTGGGAGAACATCCGGTTTGCACCCGGAAGGTCAGGGGTTCAAATCCCCTCGTCTCCAGTAAAGGTGAATGAGTTGATGTGTGGATGTGAAGATGTGTGGATGTGAAGATGTGTGGAGGGGTAAATGAGTAGATGGGTTGATGAGTTAATTAGTTATTAGTTGTGAGTTATAAAACTCTGAACTAATCCCGCAAATTGCGGGATGAACTAATAACTATTAACTATGAACTATTAACTATAAACCAACTAACCTATATTGTTCTTTGACAACTTAAATTTATTTGCCTGACCATTGGAAGTAGAATGAAATGATATGGCTATCCTATTTATGGGTGTACAACGGATGCCTTGGCAGAGGTAGCGGATGAAGGCCGTGGTAAGCTGCGATAAGCCCGGGGGAGGAGCAAACATCCTGTGATCCCGGGATCGCCGAATGGGGAAACCTGTTCCGACGATAAGTAGGAACATCTCTGGTAAGTAAAACTTGACAGAGAGCGCAACCCGGGGAACTGAAACATCTTAGTACCCGGAGGAAAAGAAATCAACCGAGATTCCCTTAGTAGTGGCGAGCGAACGGGGAACAGCCTAAACCGTGTGTATGTAAAAGCGTGTGCGCATTGTACACACGGGGTTGTAGGAACTGTCCGGAAGAAGGCACACCTTCTTCAGGAAGTTATAAATCCTAAGAATAGCCGAAGCGGTTGGAATCCCACGCCATAGAAGGTGAAAGCCCTGTAGGCGAAATTCTTAGGACTTCCTGGGACAGTTTCCTGAGTACCACGGGACACGTGGAATCCTGTGGGAATCCGGGGGGACCACCCTCCAAGGCTAAATACTAACCTCTGACCGATAGCGCACAAGTACCGTGAGGGAAAGGTGAAAAGAACCCCGGAAGGGGAGTGAAATAGAACCTGAAATTGTACACCCACAAGCTGTCCGAGCCCTGGTTGGTCCTGCTATTTGCGGGATCAGGGGTGAGGGCGTGCCTGTTGAAGAATGATCCGGCGAGTTATTATGGCTACCAAGTTTAACCACTGCCGTGAAAAGCGGAGTGGGTAAGCGTAGGGAAACCGAGTCCGAATAGGGCGTCTTAGGTAGCCATAATAGGCCCGAAACCAGTCGATCTACCCCTGAGCAGGGTGAACTCCGTAGAAATACGGAGGGAGGCCCGAACCCTTTGGCGTTGAAAAGCCACTGGATGACTCGGGGGTAGGGGTGAAAGGCCAATCTAGGCTGGAGATAGCTGGTTCTCCCCGAAATAGCTTTAGGGCTAGCCTGGAGGTTTAACCGTTAGGGGTAGAGCACTGGATGGTGTAGGGGTGGTAACCCCACTTCCGAATCCAACCAAACTCCGAATACTAACGGGAATACCTCTGGAGTCAGTGGCAGGGGGACAAGCTCCTGTCGCAAGAGGGGAACAGCCCAGATCCCCGACTAAGGTTCCCAAGTCTAGACTAAGTGGGAAAGGATGTGGAACTGCTTAGACACCCAGGATGTTGGCTTAGAAGCAGCCATCATTTAAAGAGTGCGTAACAGCTCACTGGGAGAGCGGTTCTGCACCGAAAATTCCCGGAGCTCAAGTCTAGCACCGAAGTCGGGAGTGTGACCTAGTTCGTCTAGGTCACGCGGTAGGGGAGCGTTCCCACCGCAGTGAAGTCGCATCGAAAGATGCGGTGAAGTGGTGGGAAGTGAGGATGTCGGAATAAGTAGCGATAAATCCGGTGAGAATCCGGATCGCCGTAAGCCTAAGGTTTCCTTGGGCAATGTTCGTCAGGCCAGGGTTAGTCGGTCCTAAGCCGTAGCCGAAAGGCGAAGGTGAAGGAAATCCGGTTAATATTCCGGAACCACCTTGTAAGGGTTAGTCACTACCTGTGTGCGCATCAGAGTAAAGCCAGCCTCGTGTCAACTTACGAGGTTTAATCTAGGGGTGACCCTAGAGAATACGAAGCTAGGTGTAACAGCCTGGTGGAAGTGGCCGAATCTGGTGCCGAGAAAAGCACAGGTTAGGACTTTACAGGGTGACCGTACCGCACACCGACACAGGTGGGCGGCCAGAATATGGTCAGGCGCGCGGGATAACCTCCGCTAAGGAACTCGGCAAATTGGCCCCGTGTCTTCGGTGGAAGGGGTGCCTACTATCCTGATGCAAATCGGGATGTGGGTCGCAGTTAAGAGCCTCCTACGACTGTTTACCAAAAACACAGGTCCCTGCTAAAAGCGTAAGCTGAAGTATAGGGACTGACGCCTGCCCGGTGCCGGAAGGTTAAGGGAAGGGGTTAGCTCTGACTTTGTCAGAGCGAAGCTCCGAACCTAAGCCCCGGTAAACGGCGGCCGTAACTATAAGTTGGACCATTGTAGTTACGTAAAAAAATCCGGCTATATGCTGGGAAGTCCTGTTAGGCTGGCAGTAGTACCGATGGCATATCGGGACTAACAATCTGCCAGATAGGGACAATCAGCAGGAAAGGCCCGGATTAATAGGAGGATTTATGAAAGCAGAAATTGGTTGGTATCTGGCAGGTTTCGCTGATGGCGAGGGGAGTTTCAATATATCTTTCAGACAGCGAAATGACTATAAATTAGGCTGGAAAATTTCCCTCTGTTTCAATGTTTCACAAAAAGATAAAGTTATACTTGCTTTGTTCAAACGCTATCTTGGTTGTGGAAGATTAAGAAGAAGAGATGATGGAATTTGGTACTATGAAGTGAACAATTTCAACGCGATTTGGGAAAAAGTGATACCATTTTTTAAGAAATACAGGTTCCTTTCTGCAAAAAAGAAAAGAGATTTCTCAATTTTTTGCAGAGTTGCAAAAATGATAAAAAAAGGTGAACATCTTACAGAAGAGGGTATCAGAAAAATTGTTGAATTGCGCGAACAGATGAACTGCGGTGGCAAACACAAATATGAGGATAAAGAAATCTTAGACAAGCTTCATAAATCTCTCTTAATCCGGGAATCCTCAGAGACTATACGCCGGACCCCAGCCAATAATGGCGGGGAAGAGATAGTCCGATCTTCCGAGAAATCGGAAGTTAACATAAATGAACGGTCCTAAGGTAGCAATGCTGCCTGCCCTAAGAGCAATCTTAGGGGCAATGTTCTGCTATATGCGGGGAAGTCCTCAAAAGAGGCTGATGCTCGTCTGTCACAGTTAAAAGCGTGACGGGACAGCAAAAATTCAGCCTACACGGGGATCATCCGCAGGGAAGGAGTATGTTATGACTCTCCCTCAGAGACCAAACGCAGAATATCCTGTTAACCCTAAATCTTCGGGGCTAAGTATAGATTGGGTTGTAGGATTTGTAGACGGTGAAGGTTGTTTCCATGTTGCAATAAATAAAAATCCTCAGACAAAATTTGGTTATCAAATAATTCCAGAGTTTGTTGTGGTTCAACATAAGCGAGATATAAACTTGTTATACAGACTGCGAACTTTCTTTGGGTGTGGTGTTGTGAGGAAGAATAAAGAAGATAGATATTGTCTAAGAATAAGAAAATTAGAAAATCTCTTAAATGTTGTGGTTCCATTTTTTGAAAGACATCCACTTAAATCTAAAAAAAATGTAGATTTTAAAAAATTTGCTTATGTTGTTAAACTGATGAGTGAAGGTAAACATCTTACAGCTGAGGGTTTCAACGAAATTTCTAAAATAGCCTCGGAGATGAATAGGAAAGTTGACAGGATAAAGATAGAGTCCACCCCCTGTAGAAATACAGGGATATAAAGGTGAGCGAAATTCCTTGTCGGGTAAGTTCCGACCTGCACGAATGGCGTAACGAGAGGAGGACTGTCTCAGCGGAGGACCCGGCGAAATTGAGGTGTCCGTGAAGACGCGGACTGCCCGCAGCGGGACGGAAAGACCCCGTGGAGCTTTACTGCATCCTGGTATTGACTTACGGGGTAGGATGCGTAGGATAGGTGGGAGCCTGAGAAGGTCCGACTCCGGTCGGGCTGGAGGCGTCGGTGAAATACCACCCTTTCTACTTTGTGGGTCTAACTTCGCATTTATGCGGGGGACAGTGCCAGGTGGGCAGTTTAACTGGGGCGGTTGCCTCCTAAAAGGTAACGGAGGCGTCCAAAGGTACCCTCACCACGAATAGAAATCGTGGGTTGACTGCAAGGGGATAAGGGTGCCTGACTGTGAGACCGACGGGTCGAGCAGGTACGAAAGTAGGGCCTAGTGATCCGGTGGTCCCGAGTGGAAGGGCCATCGCTCAACGGATAAAAGCTACCCCGGGGATAACAGGCTTATCGGGCCCGAGAGTCCACATCGACGGCCCGGTTTGGCACCTCGATGTCGGCTCATCCCATCCTGGGGCTGAAGCAGGTCCCAAGGGTCCGGCTGTTCGCCGGTTAAAGGGGTACGTGAGCTGGGTTCAGTACGTCGTGAGACAGTACGGTCCCTATCTGCTGTGGGCGTAGGAACCTTGAGGGGGTCTGACCCTAGTACGAGAGGACCGGGTCAGGAGCACCTCTGGTGTCCCTGCTATCTCGTTAGAGGTATTAGCAGGGTAGCCATGTGCTA
>Ga0078972_1004283_pt1 | contig 39756 bp, 39 predicted proteins | sample YelNatPaOPGAMG01_FD_67568 | JGI IMG/M metagenome (GOLD analysis project Ga0078972, IMG submission 67568) | Hot spring thermophilic microbial communities from Obsidian Pool, Yellowstone National Park, USA - OP-RAMG-01 (SPADES assembly) (version 2) | ecosystem: Environmental > Aquatic > Thermal...
TCATCGTCTCCTACCTCATGGCGGATAAATTTATAGTGAGTATAAATCCGCCGAAAAAGAATGTCAATATAGATATGTTTTGCTAAAAATTGAAACAGGATTCCCGGACTAATAGAATTAGAATAATCAAAGGGGGATAAAATGAAATACGATTTTGATCAGGTCTGCGATCGGCGCAACACGAACTGCGCGAAATGGGATGCAGTTAAAACCATCTTCGGTCGTGATGATATTATTCCGATGTGGGTGGCTGACATGGATTTCCCGGTTGCGACACCTATCGTGGAAGCACTGAAGAAGCGGGCAGAACACCCTTTCTACGGCTATACTCAAGCCGGTACGGGCATCATAGATTCTGTGGTAGAACGCATGGAGCGCAAATTCAACTGGAAGATCCGACCTGAATGGGTGGTTCTTACTCCAGGTGTCGTTCCTGCTCTGAACGTAGCCATCCGGGCTGTTTCGCATCCAGGTGATGAAATAATTCTCCAGCCACCGGTCTATTACCCGTTTTTCTCTGCAGTCACCGGCAGTGGATGTCAGATAATTTATAATCAACTGAAATTGGTTAACGGACAATACGAGATCGATTTCGCCGACCTTGAAAAAAGTTTCCACTCCAGAGCAGGCATGCATCCTGTTTCCAGCCGTATTAAGGCGATCGTACTTTGCAATCCACAAAATCCGATAGGAAGACTCTGGAGTAAAGATGAATTAATCCGCCTTGGTGAAATTGCCCTGAGACATGGAGCGATTGTGATTTCAGATGAAATACACTGTGAAATTCTTTTTAAAGGATACAGGCATACCCCTTTTGCTGCCATCTCGGAAGAATTTGCCGCTAACAGTATTATCTGCATGGCACCCAGCAAAACTTTCAGTCTGGCTGGGCTGGAGGCATCTTCCATCATCATTCCGGATAAGAGATTGAGGGATAATTTTAATAATATCCGGGCAGGCATCCTGCCGGGACCGAACCTTTTTGGATTGATCGCGCTGGAAGCAGCTTATCGTTACGGTGATGAATGGCTCGAGCAGGTACTGGACTATCTGCAGGCTAATCTGGACTTTCTGATAGATTACTTCAAGAAGAAAATCCCGGAGATCAAGGTTATCAAACCTCAGGGAACCTACCTTGTCTGGCTGGACTGTCGAGGACTGGGTCTTGCCGACATGGAATTACGGGCTTTCATGCGGGAGAAAGCCCGCCTTGGCCTTGATGATGGTTTTCTCTTCGGACCGGGCGGATCGGGATTCCAGAGAATGAATATCGCCTGCCCCCGCTCAATATTGGGCGAAGCTCTAAACAGGCTGGAAATGGCGGTGAAAGAATTGAAGAGGTCCTGTGGTTAAATATCTTCTCTGACCTCGGGTATTACCTGTTGCCTGCATTCATGAAAACCCGGTTTCTCAATAACGGGCATCCAGCTTATCCAGATAAGATATTATATCAAGGGAAGCAGCCCAGCTGGCAGGAACGGATTTTGATACCCAGCCGGTTACAGGCTTCACCAACTTCACGAGGTGCAATCTTAAATTCTATGGCAATCTGAAAAGCAGTGGCACAGGGCAGTTTGCCTTCTACCAGAGAATCTTTGATTTTTTGTTCAAGTTCTGCCTTATCCAATATGCGCTCCTGATCTCAAACTATTATTGCAGTAATTCCATGATGTGCATAACTTTCACCGGCAGCTTGTGCCGGCTGATGGCATCCATCAACTGGATTTCGCAACCCGGGCAGCCGCTGGCGACAATATCCGCTCCGCTTGCCACAATGCTGGCAATTTTACGATCCACTATCTTCCGGGATAACTCATAAAAATGCAGGCTAAAAGCGCCGGCCATCCCGCAGCATCTATCAGGTTCACTCATCTCCACGAATTTGATCCCGGAAATAGATTTCAGGATCTGCCTGGGCTGTTCCTGCACACCCATATGGCGGTTGAGATGACAGGGGTCATGCCAGGTAACTCTTTTGCCCCGAACATCTGGAGCAGCCTGATATGCTTCTGATGGTAAATGCAAAATATCCACCAGAAAGGCTGTGATGTGAATTACCTTCTTCCCGAATTCCGAATATAACTTTTCCCTTTGTTCATTATCAGCCAGATATCTGGCATAATCCTGCATGGCTGAGCCACAGGTTGCACAATCGACAATCACAAAATCCAGATCTCCAAAAGCGGCCACATTGGCATCCGCCATCTTCCTCCCTGTCTCAAAATCACCCGCACCCATGTAAACCGGGGCACCGCAACAACCCTGTTTGCGAGGAACAACCACCTCGACTCCATTACGGGTCAAAAACTGGATCAATTTGATACCCAGATCCGGGAATACGTAATCAGTCATACAGCCGGTCATATAGCCTGCCCTCAGTTTCACCGGCGTTCCGGCAGGCGGCGAATTAACCTCCTTCACCGATTCCCTCAAAAAATGTGATGCAACCTCTGGAATCCGCCTGCCCTTACCCAGACCGGATAAAATCAGAGGCAGATGACGCAGGGTGCCTTCTCCTTTTGGGAAGAAAAGCTTTTGCGCCAGTCCTGCGGCTCTGACCACCCTGCCAAAAAGAATCCGTCTGGGCAGAATAGACCGATAAACAACATTGTAAGGGAACCTGATTCCACGGTGGCGGACTTTATCTGCTCTGGCAGCGATGATTACCGATGGGATCTGCACACCTGCAGGGCAGTTCTGCGTACAGGTTTTGCAGAGGGTGCATTTATCCAATCTTTCTTCCAATTCACGGGTCAGATCAAGCTCCCCGCTCAGCAAGCCGCGGACAAGCTGGTTCTTCCCCCTGGCCACCGCCGATTCAACCAGCTCCTCCCTGTAAACAGGACAGGCAGAAATACAAAAGCCGCATTTCATGCAGAGCTCATGATCCCTGCGAAAACGTTCGATTTCCCTGAATTTCTTCCCCTCTGTGATGGTCAACCCCTCTATCTTCCCAGTACTTGCCCGGGTTCAGAATCCCATTCGGGTCCAGCAGGTGTTTTATCTCTTTCATGATTCTCAGGGCAACCGGGTCCATGGCTCTCGCCATGAACCGCTGCTTTTCCAGTCCGATTCCGTGCTCGCCGGAAAGGACTCCTCCCAGCTCCAGTGCTGCTTCGATCATTTCCTCAATTACCCTGGATGCCCTGGAAAAATTCTCTTTATCCCTGATATCGGTCAGCACTGCCGGGTGCAAATTGCCATCGCCTGCGTGTCCGACCATGTGGATGGGAAACCCGTGTTTTTTCCCTATCTCATTACATCTTTTTATCAGATCCGGCAGTTTATCCCTTGGAACGGTGATATCCTCGGACAGCACGCTGGGAGCACTGCTATAAACCGCGCTGAAAGCACTTCTGCGTCCCTGCCAGAGCTTGTTTGCTTCGATTTCATCGGCAGCAGCCCTTGCTTCTCTGGCACCAATATCACGGCAGATGGTAATAATCTGCTGGATCTCCCGATCAGCGGATTCGATATCACCGTCCGATTGAATCAAAAGAAGTGCCTCGGCTTCAACGGGTAATCCAAGGTGGGTGATTTCCTCCATCCTCCGCAAAAACCAGTTATCTACAAACTCAATCTTGGCCGGTAGAATTCCCCTGCCGATGATGCGGGAAACCGCCTCACCTGCAGTTTCTGTACTATCAAAGACAGCCAGCATGGTTCTCTGAGCCCTGGGTAAGGGCAGCAATTTAACCGTAATGCGGGTTATGATACCCAGGGTTCCTTCAGAACCGGCAAAGAGCGTGGTCAGTTCGTAACCCATGCGGTTCTTAATTGTAATACCCCCCAGCCTTGCCACATCACCGTTTGCCAGCACAACTTCCAATCCAAGCAGGTACTGCTTGGTAACTCCATATTTAAGTCCATAAGGGCCGCTGGCATTCTCCGCCACAGTACCACCCACCGTACATCCGGCTGCACTTTGCGGATCCGGAGGATAAAATAATCCCTCTTGAGCCAGTATCTGGTTAAACTCCTGCATCACCACCCCGGTCTCTACTTCCGCCACCAGAGTAGCTTTGTTAATGCTCAAAATACGATTCATACGTGTTGTGCAGAGCACGATCCCGCCTTTAATAGGAATCGAGCCACCGCTGACATTGGTACCACCACCGCGAGGAGTGACCGGAATCTTATATTCGTTCGCCAGCTTCATCACGCTGGAAACCTGCGAAGTCGTGCGGGGTAAAACCACCGCATCCGGCATATGAATCCAGATATTGGTAGCATCATATGAGTAGGTAAGCAGGTCTTCCTTTTCCAGCAGCAGGTTTTCTTCACCAACAATACTTTTCAATTTTCGGGCAATCGCTTGATCAAGCATGGCAATCCTCGGGAATATCCATTTTCTGTCTGAGGCTGATAATTGATTATATGCCTGCACAGATGGATCTGTCAAAAACACATCTTTGACAGTAACTCGGTCTCAAAAATATAATCCTGTTAAAAGTTAATATTGTGAGCCTTCTCAAAAACACTGGATCCTGGATGGGCAGATTATGAAACTGGTCATCCATCCAGTAATGCCTTCCCGTTGCATTTCAAACATCCGGTGCCCGGCCAGCCATCTTCAGAGGCAGAATATTATGCCAGGCTTAATCTAAAACCAAATATTTATCGAAACATGTAACTTTATCCACAAGCCTGAGACCAGTGCCATTACCAGGAGTAAAAGATAAGAGCGAAATCAAAATTTCTGGCGAATAGTTTTTTATACATGGGCCACCGTCACCTGCCGGATGGCATCAAAGTTATGCTTTCTTCTGCTTGCCTGAGGCAGCTTAAATGCCTATAATTAAAGGCTGAGGTGAGTTTATGTCCGAACTAAAGCTGGCTATCACAATTGTCGAAATAATCGTCGGCGTGGCATTTGTAATGGTAATAGGTGATTACCTTGGTCATAAAATCGGGCGTATGAGGCTCGCTTCTTACAGCCTGTTTACCGTTCTCGGCGTAATTGTCGCTTTTGCGATTTACGCGGCAATTTATTTAAGCAGTCACTAGGCAGATACTTTACTCAATCTACTCCAGTTAATCCGTTAACAGAGTTTAAGCCATCCGGTCACCACCAGAATCCGGATGTTTTTAGCTGATCTTTGTTGAATTATATCCCTGGTCAATGGTACTATGAAACTGGCGAACTGCAGGAATAACGAATGACGGACTGGCAAATCACGGCTAAAACAATATATTGCGAGGCGGTTGACGATGAGGTCACCCTGATAGTCTATCGAGATAAACCCGCCCGCTGTACCGGCTGTAAAAAATACTCCGGAATAAGTGCTGCAACTGCCAGTTTAATCAGGGAAAAAAGCAAACGATTGAAAAGGCCGGTTCGCTGCGAAGGAGAAAATTGTCTCCGTTTAAGCAGTTACTGTGAGCAAATTCTCAACGAAAACTCAGGTACGGACAGGTAAAATGGAAGAGCAACTATCCAGCCGGATATCCGGTCCGCAGAATAATCCGGATTCTGATCACAGAGTGAAAATCCGGGTACAGAATCTCTCTCTTTCATTTGGAGGCGTCAGAGCCCTGATCGATGTCAGCATTGATATCAGGGAAAAAGAGATACTGGCTATCATAGGGCCAAATGGAGCCGGTAAGACCTGTGTTTTGAATTGTATTAATGGCTTCTATAAACCCCAGAAAGGCGAAATCTATTTCGAGGGTAAAAATATCACCCGCATCCGTCCCGATAAAGCCGCCAGGCTCGGACTGGCCCGCACCTTTCAGAATATTGAGCTTTACAGCGGCTTAAGCACCCTCGATAACATCATGGCTGCCAGACACGTATTGATGAGGCAAAATTTTCTGAGCAGTGCCCTGTATTTCGGGCCAGCCCACGGAGAGGAAATCAGACACCGCAGGGTTGTGGAGGATATTATTGATTTTCTGGAAATAGAGCCGATCCGTAAAAAGGTGGTTGGTTCCCTGCCATACGGAATGCGTAAGCGCGTGGAACTGGGTCGAGCTCTGGCTCTGGAACCAAAAGTATTACTTCTGGACGAGCCAATGGCAGGGATGAACCTGGAAGAGAAAGAGGACATCGCCCGCTTCATTATAGATATCTTTGAAGGACAGGGAGAAACGTATCCGGATACTCCTGTACTGCGGGACGGCGTTAATTGCATCGTTCTGGTGGAACACGACATGGGAGTGGTGATGGATATTGCCGACCGCATTGTTGTTTTAAACTTCGGCAGAAAGATCGCCGAAGGTACTCCTGAGGAAATCAGATCAAACCCTGAGGTTATTTCCGCTTATCTGGGTAACGAGAGTTGACCGCTTACCATAGAAGGATATCCTCTGGTTAAAGTTTTCCGGTTGGAGTATAATGCAACGGGATTAAAATAACTGGCTAAGAGTTGGAATGGATTTCAACCTGATATTTATTGTCTCGATTATCCTGATCGCCTTAGCTTTCGATTTTACCAACGGCATGCATGACGCTGCCAATTCGATTTCCACAATCGTTTCTACCCGTGTGCTTACCCCCAAACAAGCTATCCTGTGGGCTGCTTTCTTCAATTTCATCGCCTTCCTGATTTTCGGTACCGGGGTAGCTAAAACCATCGGCAGTGGTATGATTCATCTCGATATTGTTACGCCCTGGGTTATTCTGGCGGGCCTGATCGGAGCAATTGCCTGGAATATGGTCACCTGGTACTTCGGGCTACCCAGCAGTTCTTCGCATGCCCTGATCGGCGGATATGCAGGAGCTGCCATTGCCCGGGCGGGATTCGGCGCAATCATCGCTTCAGGCTGGTATAAAACCCTGATTTTTATCGTACTTGCACCCGCCATCGGCATGGCACTTGGATTCCTACTCAAGATAGCCACCACCTGGATTGTATACAGACAAAAACCCGCTTCAATTAACCGTTGGTCCAGAATACTTCAATTGTTTTCTGCCGCTGCATACAGCCTTGGACACGGCGGAAACGATGCTCAGAAAACCATGGGCATCATCACCAGCCTGCTGGTAGCCGGAGGACTGCTACAAACCTTTCAGGTTCCACTCTGGGTAGTATTGAGTGCCCATACTGCCATCGCACTGGGAACCCTGAGCGGAGGATGGCGCATTGTGAAAACCATGGGGCAGAAAATTACCAAGCTCACTCCCATCGACGGTTTCGGTGCTGAGACAGCCAGTGCGGTAAGCATTTTTACCGCCACCCATCTGGGAGTTCCGGTCAGCACAACTCATGTTATTACCGGCGCAATTTCAGGTGTGGGGGCTGTCAGGAGATTAACGGCCGTCCGCTGGGGAGTAACCCTGCAGATTGTCTGGGCCTGGATTTTCACGATTCCGGCAGCAGCACTGATTGCCAGTCTGGTTTACCTGATTTTCAGAATGTTTTTACCGTAAAGTAGAAAGGGCACAGGCTCTGGATTGCCATCAAGAATATTTTAAAGCAACACCTTCGAGAACATTGGCGACATCTTCGCATCTGTCCGTGGCAGTTTCCAGATGTTCGTATATTTCACGCCACTTCAAAATATAGGGAATATCACTGGAATCATTAAATAATTCTGCGAGCGCAGCCCGGTAGACTTTATCCGCCATGTTTTCCAGCCGGTTAATTTCCACGCAGTGGTGGAGAATATGCTTTAAGTCAATCTTCTGACGAAGCTCGGCGATCGCCTTTTCAACTTCGCGGGTTGTCTGGACGATAATTTCCGCCAATTCTTTCGCCCTTTGAGTAGGAGCCTCGATCTTGTAAATCAACATGGCATCGGCAGCAGATTCCATAAAGTCAACAACATCGTCCAGAGAATGAGCAAGCAGAGCGATATCCTCACGGTCGAACGGAGTAACGAAAGTTCGGTGCACCAGAGCCACGATCTCATGCGTGACCGTATCACCTTTATGTTCAAGCTCTGTAATCGCTTCCACGTCCTTCTCCAGATTACCCCAGTTATCCAGCATTTCCTTAAGTTTCTGACCTACCGCTGCAGCATTCTTTGCGCTTTCATCGAAAAGCACAAAAAACCTGCCTTCTCTGGGCAGCAAAGAAAACTTAGCCATTTGATGCCTCCTTTATTTTCGGGGTAATCTGGTGTGAATGGTGCAAACGGCAGATCTTAAATTCTGAAGAAATTGCAACCTCCGTTGCAACACTGGCGAAAGAAATATGGATCAATGTGGCAAAATCTTCTGATAAATCTTGATGCCGAATCTGCTGATTCAAAATACCTCTAATCCATTAGTTAATTGAGCCTCACTTTTCCAGACTACATTCTAAATCATGCCTTCATCATCAGTCAAACGCTATCAGCGAAGCTTGAAAACATAGAATTTGCAATTATATTTAATGTTGCTTAAAATATTAATATAATATTAATAATTAATACAAAAGCATCTTAACAAAGGTCAGCAGAATTTTCAAAAATTAAAACCGCATGGATAAATCTGAATTAATTTCAAAAATCCTTAAGCTTCAAAAACAAATCGGTCAGAGGCTGCGAGATGAACACCCGGAACCCTGGCTGACTTTAAATCTAACCATCGCACAGTTAAAAAGCCTTTTATTTATTTATTCCCAGGGAACCACGAATTTCAAAATGCTGGCGAAGGCGTTGAATGTTACACCTCCCCGTGTTACCGGTATTATCGACCGGCTGGTAGACCAGGGTCTGGTCAAACGGGAAGAAAACCCGGAGAATCGCCGCATGCAATTTCTAAGTTTAACTGAAAAGGGGGTTAATCTTTTAAATGAACTGAAAGCACAGAGTACAAATCGCCTTTTAGAAATAATGAACAAACTTGGCACAGATGAATTGGAGGCTCTGGCAACCGGCCTGACTGCCGTAGCCAGGGTACTGGAAGACTACAAGGAGAAACGACAAGATGAATATTATCGAAGTCAAAGAACTATCGAGAAAATTCGGTAAATTAACCGCGGTTGATAAAGTCTCATTTCAGGTTGCCGAAGGTGAAATCTTCGGCTTTCTCGGCCCCAATGGAGCCGGGAAAACGACCACGATCAACATGCTCTGCACCCTTCTGAACCCTACCAGTGGAAGTGCCACGATCAACGGGTTCGACATTGTGAGGCAGCGTGCCGACGTAAGGTGTTCGATCGGGCTCGTATTTCAGGAACCGACGCTTGATGAATATCTTTCTGCCGAACAAAACCTGCGCTTTCACGCCTATGCCTACGGCATCCCGGCAAATATCCGGGAAAAGCGGATCACGGAATTACTTGAGCTGGTGGAACTTGCTGAACGGCGCAAAAGCAAAGTTCGCACATTCTCCGGTGGCATGAAAAGGAGACTTGAAATTGCTCGGGGTTTGTTGCACAGTCCAAAAGTTCTTTTCATGGACGAGCCCACGCTGGGATTGGATCCACAGACCCGCAGACATATCTGGGATTATATTATGACTCTGCGCCAGCAAAACCGGCTGACTATTTTTCTGACCACGCATTACATGGATGAAGCAGAAAACTGCGACCGCATTAGCATTATAGATCACGGGCAGATTATTGCTCTGGATACCCCTGACCGCCTCAAGGATGCGATGGGAGGAGATGTGGTAACCCTCAAAGCAGCCAATAACCAGGCTGCTGCAGAAGAATTGAAGGCCAAATTCGGCTTGTCACCGGTGTTGCAGAATGGCAATATCACTTTCAGTATCCCTCAGGGAGAAAAATTCCTGCCGAAATTGATGGAGAACTTCCAGACTCAACTGGTCTCCATTGGCATCCGCAGACCCACTCTGGATGACGTCTTCCTCAAACTAACCGGAAGAGCAATCAGGGACAACGAAGCGGGAGAAAAGGAAACGATGAGATCATTCATGATGAGGAGAGGAGGACACTAACCAATGTCAGATATTATACGTGGTACCTGGGTTGTCTCTTATCGCGAACTGCTGAGGTTTTTAACTGAACGCAGCAGGCTGTTTTCTTCGATCTTTATGCCGCTGGTCTTTTTTGCTATTTTTGGAGCCGGCTTCAACAACATCATCGGTAATCTTTCGCCGGGCATTGATTTTATCAAATTCGTTTATCCGGGCATTATTGCCCAGAGCGTTTTGCAAAGCTCAATTTTCTCAGGCATCTCGATCGTCTGGGATCGGGAATTCGGTTTTTTAAAAGAAATCTTGGTAGCTCCACTGGGGCGCAGCGGGATCGTGCTGGGAAAGGTACTCGGCAGTGCAGCAATTGCCCTGATGCAGGCTGTTATCATGCTGATCCTCGCTCCTTTCATCAAAATCTCTCTTACTCCGTTGATGATTGCCCAGTTGATCCCCGTCCTGATCCTGATATCCATTTCACTATCAGGGCTGGGAGTACTGATAGCTTCCCGGATGCGCTCTCAACAGGGATTCCAGGTAGTCATCCAGATTATCATATTCCCCATGATGTTTCTTTCCGGCATTTTCTTTCCTGTGAATAACGTACCTACCTGGATGGAAGTGATTTCCAAGATCAACCCCGTGACCTATGGCGTAGATGCAATCCGCCAGATTTTCCTCGGTAGTTCTGTTGCTGCTGGGCCAACCGGAAACCCGATCGGCGTTACTGTTTTCGGGCATACCATGACAATGGGACAGGACTTGTTGATTGTTGCCACTATCGGAGCAATCCTGCTCAGCCTGGCAATCTGGGCTTTCAGCCGGCAGGAATAAGGTTCATAGCGTTATAGAGATTCTTATCCCGGCTGCAGGGAATTCCCTGCAGCCCTTTTACTTAATTCAACTATCCGGTCTACTTTAATCAGTTTACTGTAATCCTGACACTTCCACCCAACCGCCTGAAGGCCATTTTTGATGTTAATATCTATATTAGATACGTCTGATGATCAACCCGGAGGTAATTATGGACAGGATCTTTAAAATACTCGGATTTGCCGGCAGCCTGCGTAAAAACTCGTTTAACAGGGCATTACTGCGCGTTGCTCAGGGATTAGTTCCGCAGGGAGCAAGCCTCGAGATTTTCGATCTTGAAGGAATTCCCCTTTATAACCAGGAATTGGAAGAAAACATGCCACAAAGAGTGAAAGATTTCAAAAACAGCATCAGGAACTCCGATGCTATTTTGGTTGCCACTCCGGAATACAACCGCTCGATTCCGGGCGTTTTAAAAAATGCCATAGACTGGGCTTCGCGTCCTCCCCAGGACAATTCTTTCACCGGTAAGCCAGTAGCCCTCATCAGTGCTTCCACAGGCATGCTGGGAGGCGCAATGGCACAATACCATTTACGCCAGACTTTTGTTTTCCTCAATATGTACCCGATTAACCGGCCAGAAGTTTACATCTCTTTTGCCCACCAGAAATTTGATGCCGCGGGAAATTTCACAGATGAAAAGGGCAAACAATTCATCCATGAACTGCTCCAGGCACTTGTTGACTGGACAAAAAGACTTGCTCCTTGAGAGGCAGATAAAACCCTGAGAAATCCCGGGTTATTTATCTCAGCGGACGTAAAATAGCCCGGCATGGCCCAGCATCGCCCTTCCACATCAAGAGTGGCAGGCACAGCAATTCATATTCACCAGGAGGAACCTCAGCCAGCGCACAATCTTCAAGGATGTAGATTCCGGCTGCCAGCAGAGTCTGATGGGTATGGGTAATATTATCGGGTTCTTTTTTATGTCCGATTGTAATGTTATCTATACCGAAAAGGATTATCCCTTTTTGAGCAAGATAATCCGCTGCCGCACTATCCAGATAGACATAGTCATCACTGAATTTATCGGCGGTGTAGGCTTTTGGTGAGTTGCGGGTTTTGCAGAGAATACGTTCACCTTTCCTGATATTATATTTTTCAAGCTCGGCGACCTTGATCTTTTCAGGATCCTTGATTTCAAGAACCCGGCAGGGACCTATGGTGGCATCCAGCGGCATATCCGAGATAGTAGAGCCACCGGGGATAAAGTGTAGCGGAGAATCAATATGTGTTCCAGTGTGCGAGATGATTTCCAGCATGGACATGGTCACCTTGGCTCCGAGTTGAACATCATGATAGCGATAAATTTTCGGTGGGACAGGATCATCGGGGAAATAGACCATTCCCTGTTTTAACGGGACGGAAATATCGTACCAGCCGGCCGGTGATTTGACAGCCATCAAGCACCTCCTCTTTAGCAATGGTTTTTCTAAAGCATAATCGAATAGCATCAGCGAGTCAAGGAAACCTTTAGATTATTGTTATTTGCCAGCTTCTTGCATATAATTAGTTCAAATGGTAAACGAGAACAGGGTAGTCGCATTAGTCGGCATGGCCGGAAGCGGCAAATCCGAAGTAGCGAAGATTCTGGAAAGACAAGGTTTTACAAGGGTTAGATTCGGAGATATCACCGACCAGGAAATCAAAAAAAGAGGACTGGCGTTGAATGAGGAGAATGAGCGCCATATCCGCGAAATCCTGAGAAAAGAGCTGGGTATGGCTGCCTATGCTATTTTGAACCGTCCCCGCATTGATGCGGCTTTAAAAAGCCATCCCGTGGTCGCAGACGGGCTTTACTCCTGGGAAGAGTATTTATATTTTAAAAACTGCTACCCGGAGAATTTTGTGGTAATAGCCGTTTACGCTTCCCCGCAAACCCGCTACGAACGCCTGTCCCGGCGCGAGTACCGCCCTCTAAGCCCGCAAGAAGCCGCCGGTCGGGATAAGGCTGAGATAGAAAACCTGAACAAAGGCGGCCCGATCGCCATGGCTGACTTTACCATCATCAACGAATCAACGCTGGATGAATTGAAGCAGCAGACAGAAAAAATCCTGACGCATATATTAAATTGAGATATTATGTAAAGGTGATATATGGAACTGGCGAAAAGACCCGATTTTGACGAGTACTGTTTGAAAATAGCTTTGGTGGTAGCTGAGAGAGCCACCTGCCAGAGACACCACGTGGGCGCAGTGGCTGTCAGGGATAAAAGGATCCTGGCCACCGGCTATAATGGGGCGCCATCAGGGCTTAAGGATTGCTTCGAACTTGGCTGTCTTAGAAATGAACTGGGGATCCCTTCCGGGCAGAGGCAGGAAATCTGCCGGGCAGTTCATGCCGAACAGAACGTGATCATTCAGGCAGCAGTGCACGGAGTAAGCATCAGAGGGAGCACGATCTACTGCACCCACACTCCCTGCACACTCTGTGCCAAGATGCTGGTGAATGCCCAGATTGAGCGTTTTGTGACATTCGGGAAATATAATGATGAAGACTTTTTACAGTTGTTCAAAGAAGCCGGCATTTCCTTTGAAAGAAAAGAGAGACCTGCTCTCTCAATCACCTTTCTGGATTAACCTTCGAGCAGGTCAGAAGATATTGAAAATATGAAGAAAATACACGCTAAAATAATTATCAACCCCGCGGCAGGGGATAATACCACTTACCGCCGGTGGCCCGGTATCCAGAGTTTCCTGAAGAAGCTCGGGCTCTCATTTGACTACCAGTTTACGGAAGGAAGAGGTCACGGCATCGAACTGGCAAAGGCAGCTGCCAGCAACGGGTATCGCTATCTGGTGGCGGTGGGTGGTGATGGCACGGTTCACGAAGTTGCCAACGGCATATTACAGACCGAAAATTCCGCCCACACCGACCTGGGTATCGTAAATACAGGAACTGGCAGTGATTTCTCCCGTTCAGCCGGCATTTCAAGGGATTACGCCGTAGCCTGCGCCTCGCTGGCTAACCCCAGAAAGGTTTCAATTGATGTAGGCGTGGTGGAATATCGGGTTAACGGGAAAACACAAAAAAGGTTTTTCGTAAATTCTGCCGGGATTGGCTTTGATGCCACGGTGGTTCAGGCTGTGGAAAAAATGCCCAAGATTTTCGGCGGAACAATCCCCTATTTGATAGGGCTTTTCCGTTCTTTCGCCGGATACCGGAATAAAAACATCGAGTTAACGATTGGAGAGAATACGCAACAGGCCCGGGTACTCAGTGTGGTTATAGCCAACGGAAAATATTTTGGCGGAGGTATGCAGATTGCGCCTAAAGCTCAACTGGATGACGGTTTACTCGATGTCATCATGATCGGTAATATCGGTAAAATTGAGCTTTTACGCACGTTTCCGCGCGTTTATAAAGGGACACACCTCTCCCATCCCAAAGTACATCTAGTAAAACATACATCAATCACAATTAACTCAAGGGAAAATTTCCTTCTCCATGCAGATGGGGAACTTCTTGGTGAAGGCCCGGTGAGTTTCAATATCCTGCGCCGGAGCTTGAACCTGGCAATCTGAAGTTATTAATCCTCTAAGCAGGAGCTGCCTGCACCGGATTCGACTTTTTCCCACCCTTCAGAGGCAAGACCAGCAGAACGGTTACCGCCATCAAGATAGCACCCAGCAGAAAAGCGAAAGTGTACTCACCACTGACATCAAATATGTAACCAGCGATTGCTGGACCGACAGCCGCCCCCGCGCCAAATGCGGCATCCATGGCTCCGAAGACCGCTCCCAGCCGGTAGGTTCCGAAGATATCCGGCACCAGGGACATCAGAGGCGGATCAATGGCACCCATGGAGAATCCCCAGACCACGGCATATGCCAGAAACATCCAGAGATTATCTGCCACAATAAGCCAGAGAATGGCGACTGCCATAAATATCGTGCTTAATATAATGATCAGCTTTTTGTTACTCTCGCTGGTGAGCCTGCCGATAACGAGCCGGGCGACCAGACCGGCACCGCCGGAAACCACCATGATAATAGAAGCCTGCTCCACCTTTAAACCGACATCCAGAGCATGAGGAATAATATGCGTTCCCACAATTAACATGGAAATGGCATGTAATATAGCCAGTGTACATAAAAGCCAGAAATGGCTGCTCCTCAACGCCTGTTTGAAATTCAGCCCGTCCTGCTCAACTGGCTGCGATTTTTTCACCGGAGGAGCTTTGTCCGCTTGATGCGAACCGGATTTCAACAGGAACACTCCCGGTAACCAGAGCAAAAACACAGCGATTGCCATGAAAAGATACGTGTTCTGCCAGCCATACCCGGAGATTAGATAAGCAATTAGAGGTGCTACCATGGCACTCAGGCTGATCGAAGAAGTAACAATGCCCAGAGCAAAAGCCCGCTGGTTCACAAACCACCTGGCAACCACTGCCATAAGGATAGCATTGACTGAGCCAGTACCGATCGCCACCAGAAAACTGTAACCAGCATAGACCTGCCAGAGCGCTTTAGCCTGGCTGATCACCAGCAAACCAGTACCCGTGAGGATTGCTGCCATTATCAGGGTTTTGCGTGCACCGAAGCGATCCTGTAACCAACCCCCGTAAAGTGCGATTGAACAGCTTACGAGCTGACACATGGACTGGATCAGGGAAGTAGCCGTCCGGCTCAGGTTAAACTCACTTTCTATTGATGTGAAGAATAACCCGAAAGATCCCCGGATAGCAAACGTGATAAAGCCAATTAAGCAGCAGATTCCGAGGACGATTATCGCATAGTTCAGTTTAAAGGTCTTGCGGGCAGATTCTTTATATCCGGCGGGGTTTACATTCAGGGCAGGTAACACACGCCAATTTTAGCACTTTCGAATGTTTCTGTCATCTGTGACATGATTACTTGACCAGTTACGCTGGTTAATTCAATAATTTCTAAGCGATATTTTCGCCCTGATATGCACCGTTATAACCGGTTGTTTCCTGTCCCAGTTCAAAAAAGACAAGCTGGGCGATTCGGGCGTTCTTTTGCACCCTGAAATTCTCCGGATTATAGACTACCATCAGAGATTGTGAACGGCCAGAATAACCGGCATCCCAGACCGCCATATGTACCGTCGCCCCGCAGCGCAACAAACTGGACCTGGGAGCACCCAGAGCCATGATATTTTTCGGGATACTGACTATTTCATTGAAGGTGATCAGGTAAGAGCCGGGGGTCAATTCAAGCCAGCCATGATTATCAAAAGCCAGTGATGCCACCAGTGAAATCACCCTCTGGCTGTTCGAAACACCAATCGCACCACCGGATTGAAATAAAGCTACATCACGCAGGGTGAGGTCAAACCCGTTGGGCTGTAACTGCTCGGCAAGATTGACGTAATCGCGCACCAGCGGTGGATCACGTTGAATCAGGTTTAAAATCTCTTCCTTGGAAAGCACATTCTTCATTTATTGCTATCCCCAGAGATCCTTGATCACCTCATCAACGGTTTTAGACGTATCTTCTTTTCTGCCCTCGACAAGGCTTTTCAGTGATTCCTCTGATCCGTATTCCCGCGTCCGCACAACTACAGGCATCGGCACGGCATGCCCGAATATCAGTACCTGCTGCTTTGGCTCCAACCGAGCAAGTACGGATCTTAACTCACTTTTCCCTGATACACCTGCCAGCACAGCATCAACGTCTTTCTCGTTATCCAGCAAACAGGTGATTCTGGTACCGAGCTGTGACATTACTTCCTCGTCAATGCTGGACGGACGCTGATCAATGATCAGCAGGGTCACATTGTACTTGCGCATCTCCCTGGCAATCGTCCCGAAAATCGTCTGACTGGCAATCTCAGTATTGAGAAATTTGTGTGCCTCCTCAATGGTAATTACCAGTTGACGAGGATGGGCACTTTCTTCTCCGAGGGCTTTTTCGGTCATTTCACGGTACTCGTTATATATCCGGCGACTGAGCATGTTGGCTACCAGCATGTAGGCGGTTAAATCGGCATAGCGACCAAATTCGAGCACCACGCTGACGCCACTTTTTAAATATCCTAATATCCGGTCTACTGGATTCTGTTGAGCGGATGGTTCCAGAAAACCCAGTCTCCTGACCTGTTCCAGCCCGCGGCGCAGATTGCTAAAGGTCGCCTCGTGGATATCCAGTTTTTCCAGCAGTTCTCTCGTTTCTTCATCGTTTTCCATCCTGAAAACTGCATCAAGCCATTGTTTCCCGCCAAAATGGCGAGCGAACCGGTAGGTAGCCTGAACAGCAGCTTCCGTCAGATTCAACGTCTGTCTCAAAAGGGAGATGTCCTCAGGTTGAATTTCATCGTAACCCAGTTTCACCACGGCATCCGTGCTAACCCTGCGACGGCGGGAACTTTCTTCATCTAGCGTGAAGACTGCTACCTTCTCTGGGAATAACTGCTTCAACGCCTTGACCTTATAACCTTTATCCTCGCTGCGGCCTTCCCAGCCATACTCGTTATGCATATCAAAAACCAGGTTAACCGCCGCGCTTTTTTGCAGTAAGCCGATCAGCAGCAGGCGGGTGAGAAAGGTTTTGCCGGTTCCACTTTTCCCGAAAATACCGTTGGAACGTTTGACGAACTCTGCCAGGTCAAGACAGATTTTCGTCTCCATATCCAGAGGATTGCCGATGTAAAATCGCTTTTCATCTTCTCCCCCGAAGACCATCTCAATGTCTTGCTGGGAAGCGACCGTGACCGGGGAAAAATGGCTCGGCACGGTTTTCACTGGCTGGTACCCTTGCTCGTCTCCTGCCACGTTGATCGTCAGCATCGGAAGCACGTGAATAGTGCCATAGGTAGCGGTACCGGAGAGAACGGTGGACAGAAAAGGATCGGCAGCATCTGACGGAGTAGCATTGATTCTCTCATCGGCTACCCCCAGTGCAACATCGGTCAACATCCCGAAGAAGCGGCGTTTCTGTCCGTGGATAATCACGTAGCGTCCTACCGCCATATCCTCCACCGAAGCAGAACTATCCAGTTTAACCTCAATTCCCCGGGTCAAAGAACCGGAGATTACCACTCCCAGCTTCTGCACCGTTTCGCCGAGATTACTCTCCTGCATCATATCTTAATCCTTTCAGGATAGTTTTCAGTCTCACGTAATCCTGGCTTAAAAGGACTGCCAGCTCCTTGCCTGCCCCGACCAGAAAGGCACGCCTTTCAATACCGTAAGATTTCGCCATCTCCCTCAGAGTAGCGATCACCAGTTCTTCCACAGGGATTTCAACACGGGCATTAAGCAGAAGGCTCAGGAAATCCAAACACCGGCTGAACAAGCGCACTTCTTCCATGGTGCATTGATAAACAAAACCGTGGATACGCGCAGGTTTCGGAGGTAGATTCTGATAAATTCTCCCCTCAACAGAGTAGCCGATGACCAGTACATCAAATTCGCTTTTTAAAAGCTTGTAAAGCTGCGGACTGGAGCGGTAAATTTCCTCCTCGCTGACGGCGTCTTTGCCCCTGGCAATTGGTCTCCTGCCGGGTTCAATTCCCAGTGTCGATGTATTGCAGACAACACCAAAGATTTCCAGATTATTGTCACCCCGCGTTTTTACCAGGCTACCCAGCGCAGGCGACTGGTAAAGCTCATAACACTGGGCAAGATAACCTGAAGTTGAAGCCTCGATGACCTCTCCTGTTTTCTGATTCTCCAGCATAATATTACCCTCAGTTGTATCAACGGGTAGCGCACTGCCAGGATTAAGAAACCCCTTAAATTCCTGGAACATGATATTGCAGGCAAAAGCCGATCAAATCCAGCGGGTGCGCTTGCTCCGGCTCTTACCCGAGAAAACCACCGGTAGCCTGTCCTCTGTAAAATAGCCTTCCACCAGAGTCCAGAATTCCTTTCTTTCAGCGCCGGTTACCACAGCCTGTTCATGGGCTTCGCTCAGAGCCACGGGGTAACCCTGTCCGCGACGGCACTGGTCAAGAACCAGCGCATGCGCCAGATTAACCAGACCGGGTTGCCGTGCTACCCACTCAGGCACCTCCACACGGGCGATCTCCTCATCAACTTTAAGATAAAAGAAATAGACCCTGTTTATGCCGTAGCGCTTCATAATCAGGGAGGGATTAATAAAAAGGCATGAACGCTCACCAGCATTCAGCACCTGCTCGAAAAGCAAGCGGTCATTTATTTCGCCAACCGTCTCACAGGGAGCTTCTCCAGAAGGACAGTTATGCTCGCAATTCACCGTCTGGAAAGGGCAGCAGGCAATTCTCAGAGCATTCACCACATCTATAGACCGCGGAAAGCTGATATAGCTCACCAGTGCCAGCTCTTTCGATTCTGCTATCTGATTAATCCTGGCAAGGGCTTTCAAAAAGCCCCTGTCCAGCATTTCTTCCACCACAAATTCAGGATAATTCTCCATCCCAAAAAGCACCAGAGAACCATCCATCAGAGCCAGAATCTTGCCCGCCAGAGAAGGATTCTCCAGTATTTCTGCCAGTTTCCTGACCTCCTCGACCGAACGTTTGATGTCCAGCAAAGCTCCTTCAATTGCCTGTTCGCGGTTACGCCCTTCTCCACATCTTATTACCAGATCCCGTTCGCAAGAGTAAAGAACAGGAGCGCTCTCCAGTTCTGCCAGGGGATTCTGACCATATTGTAGCCTCACCGACCCGATATTGATCAGGTAGCAGCGTGCAAATCGGTGGCGATCAACGCTGATATGCGAGCCGTCGGTAGCTACTACGGTATAGGCATCCGGTATCAGTGATACGCTAAATCGCTGCCCGAATCCTTCATAAATCCCAGCAACCACCCACGGGGTTCTGGCTGTCTCAATCTTGCGCTTTAACAACTCCAGATCCGGTTTTCCACTGCACAACTTATCGCACGCCAGCTTCAATCGTTCGAGTAGACCTTTTCTCTCCTGTTTGATTCTGGCGGTCATCTCAGCGACCTGGGGAGCCACTTTTGCCATGTCCAGCGCCATTATTGCCCATCCTCCAGGGTAGAACCCTGAATCCACTTTAAATAAGCGGTATTACCGCGCTCTATCACCCATGAAACTATACAGGGTACTGCATAAGAATGCAATTCTTTTACCCTCTGAATTACTCTGGCGACCAGAGTTGCCCGCGTCTTGCAAACTGCTGCTACTTCACCTGCCTTTTCGACCTTGCCTTCCCAGAAGTAAATTGATTTAACCGGAAAATAGTTTATGCAGGCAATCAATTTTTCCTGAACCAGGATCTCCCCGATCCTGATAGCTTCCTCTTCATCTTTAAAAGTAATATAAACTGAGCGAAATGCCATCCCTGGCTCCTTATAACCTCGCTTTGAACTAAAGTATAACCCTACCGAACATCAGGTGCAATATCGCGAATTGAATCAGTTAAAATGTAACTTCGCATTCCAATCATCGTATAATTTGATCATTTGCGTACTATTTGCTATCATCTGATTGGATTCGCCTGTCCCAGGGAGGACTCCATGAAAACTGGTTTAGTTTTTGACCCGGTCTATCTGAAACATGATACCGGTACACATTCCGAACACGCAGGTCGTTTGAAATGCATTCTCTCTGCTATACAGCAAAGCCGCCTGGATTCTGCACTGATCAGGATTGCTCCACGTCCTGCCACCCTGGATGAAGTTGCCCTGATACACAGCAAGAGCCACGTACAGTTTATCCACGATGTCGCCAATGACGGCGGCGGCTACATAGATTCCGATACGGTAATCTCTGCCGATTCGTATGAAGCAGCGCTTTACGCAGCCGGAGGTGCAATTCGCTCAGCCGAAGAGGTTATCGAAAGGCATGTGGATTGTGCTTTTGCCCTGGTGAGACCGCCGGGTCATCATGCCACATTTAACCGGGCAATGGGATTTTGCCTGTTTAATAACATCGCCATCGCAACACGCTATCTTCAGAAAAAATATCAAACAGCCCGGGTTGCAATAGTTGACTTCGACGTCCACCATGGTAACGGTACGCAATCTGCTTTTTATGCAGATTCAGGCGTGCTTTACATTTCCACACACCAGTATCCGCTTTTCCCGGGTACAGGACAAATTGATGAAACCGGCTCAGGAGCAGCTTGTGGCACCAATATCAATATTCCTCTGCCACCCGGCTGTGGAGATAAAGAATACATCCAGGTCTTTGAAACAATCATCAAACCCGCTTTAATCCGTTATAAACCGGAGATCATTCTGGTCTCAGCCGGTTACGATTCCCACTGGGCTGATGAACTGGCTTCCATGCAATGCAGTATCAAAGGCTTTGTCCGGATGACATCGATTATTAAAGACCTGGCAGCAGAGCTGTGCCAGAACCGCGTTGTTTTCATCCTGGAAGGAGGATACCATCTGGCTGCTCTGGCAGCCTCGGTCATGGCAACTCTTGAAGTGTTAACAGGCGCAAACATTGATGAAATAATCGATCCTATTGGTCCACCCCTGTATGAAACCGGACACCCGGACATCCGCGGCTTGATCCGGCAAATTCTTAAGATCCATGCTCTGGATTAACCTGATTCTGCTTTTGCTTGCAGGGGAATGTACATTCAGCACAGTTACTATCACAGGGTTCGATGTGAATAATCATGCTGGTATGCGGCAATTTACGACGGATATCCTGCTCCAGATGCTCGGTAATCCAATGCGCATCGGCTACGCTGGTACCCCTCGGTACTACCAGATGTAAATCAATATACCTCTGGTAACCCGATTTACGGGTCCGCAACCTGTGATAGCCCAGGAGCTGTGAGCAATGCTCCATGATGGTTGAATTAATGATTTCTTCCTCAGTGGAAGGCAATTTTTCATCAATCAAACCGGGTGAAGACCTGCGCATTATATCAACTGCCATCTTGAAAAGCCAGAGGACAATCAAGAGTGCTATTACGGGATCAAGGATTTGCCAACCGGTAAACCGGATTACCACCATTCCTGCGAGGACAGCCAGTGCACTGAAGATATCAGCTACCATGTTTTTAGCGGTTCCCGCCAGAAAACTGGATTTCACCGCCTGCTGTTTGCCGAGCATGTATCTGGACAGGAACAGACTGACCAGAATCGAAAAAGCCATCACCACCATTCCAATTTCGGAATACCTCAGAACAGCAGGATTGAGAATTCTCTGGACAGCAAAATAGCTGATGATGATGCCAATCAGAAAAATCAGCAGACCCTGAACTACCACTGCCACGGTCTCCATTTTCCCGTGACCAAAAGGATGCTCTCTATCGGCGGGTTTCGTAGCCACACGCAGGGTGATAAACGAAACTATAACGGCGAACAGTTCAACCGCACTGTCCGCCGTCTGGGCAAATATACCGAGGCTACCGGTAAAGACACCGGCTATGATCTTGATCACGACCAGCCCGGCAACGGCGAAAGAGGAGACCCGGGCTGTCCGACTTCCCGCTATCATTTTAACTTCTGACCCTGGCTGCTTCCGCTCCTGCCCTGACTTTTTTGCTTAATTCCCGTTTCTGCCAGGTAACCAGCAATCCTGGCGAAATACAAGTAGAACTGAAGATGCCAGCAAGCACGCCAATTATCAATACCACCACAAAGTTCTGGATGGACGCTCCCACGAAGAGCAAGAGGGCAAACAGGGTGAAAAGTGTGGTGAGGCTGGTATTAAATGATCTCCCCAGAGTTTCAACTATGCTGCGGTTTACTACAACGGCAAAATCAGCGCTAATACCACGGCTGACATTTTCCCGAATTCTATCAAAAACTATAATCGTATTGTTAATGCTGTAACCGATTACTGCCAGAACGCCGGTAATAAACATCAGATTGATTTCCCAACCAAGAATGCCTCCCAGGATTGAGAAGATTCCCAGTGCCAGCAAGGTATCAAAAACCAGGCCAGCGATAGCACAAACACCAAAGTGGAAGGGGCTGGGCATCCGGCGAAAAGCCCAGGCGATATAAAGCAACATCGCAACCACAGCAATCACCACGGCGATAGCAGCATTCCGCGAGGTTTCGGAAGCTATCATAGCCGAGATTTTATCAAACTCGTTTTCCTTGAAATCGCCCAGGCTTGCCTGTAAATCATTGACCAGTGCGATTTTCGCAGCATCATCCAAAGCCGGAAGACGGATAATAAAATCCCTACTTTCATTTCCTGCTGTCTGGATCAGCGCACCCTTATACCCCGCTTTATCCAGCTCCTGTCTTAAAGCACTTTTATCAACTGGATTATTGAAGGTGATATTCAGAATTGAGCCTGAACTGAACTCGATTCCAGTTTTTAACCCCGTGGTCGCCAGTGATATGATACACGCCAGAGCGATAATTCCGCTAATGATGAAAAACCAGTTTCTCTTTCCCATTATGTTCATACTATTTTCCACCTGTATACATAGTAAATAAGGCTACCTGACGCGAGATCCGTGAACCGATGAAAAGGCACAGGAATGTCCGGGTCACCACGATGGCCGAAAACATGCTTACCAGTACACCGATCAATAGGGTAACGGCGAACCCCATGACCGGACCGCTGGCTACGATATTGCTGGCAAGTAAAATTAGCACAATGCAGGCTATGACAGTTGTGACATTGCTATCGAAAATCGCTGACCAGGCACGTTTGAAACCGGCTTCAATCGCAGCTCCTAGCGTCCTCCCCATGAATAATTCCTCTTTCATCCTTTCAAAGATCAGCACATTGGCATCCACCGCCATACCCAGGGAAAGGATAAAGCCCCCGATACCAGCCAGACTCAATGTAACCGGAATCAACTTGAAAATCGCCAGTACCACCACGGCATAAATCACGAGAGCAATGCTCGCCAGCAAGCCAGGTAACCGGTAGTAGATGATCATGAAGAGCATTACCAGGATAATGCCGATAATTCCAGCTTTCACCGCCATGCCCACAAAATCGGCACCAACAACCGGCGAGACCGTCTGCTCATAAATCAGGTTCAGGGGGACCGAAATACGGCCTGCATTGAGCAGCTTGGAGAGCTGAGTAGCTTCCGTCTGGCTCAAACCTTCAATGATACCCTGATCCGTGATCTGCGCCTGAACGGTGGGAGCGATCGGTTTCCCGTCATCGCCCAGCAGGGCATGATCACCGGAGAATATTCCCAGCGGTTTGCCGATCAACCTCTGGGTAATCTGACTTGAAAGCTGGGCTCCTTCAGAATCCCATTCAAAATGCAGGATGATCCTGCCAAGGTTGTCCGCACCTACGTATGTATTTTGTTTGAAATAAGCGCTCGTCAGGGCTTTTTCCTGTCCGTTAACCGTACCTGTAGCGGGTTTCCAGTTGCCCAGTTCGTTGCGCCATTTAATCGCCGGATCGTTTGGATCCGTCGCCAGTTCACCGAATTCCAGGATGGCGGTTTGACCGATGACTGCCTTGGCTTTATCCACATCAGAGATTCCGGGCAACTCCACCAGTACGCGGTCTTCGCCCTGTTGCTGGATTAGCGGCTCGGTTACCCCGAAGACATCCACACGACTGCGGATAGCCGCGATGTCTGCGTCCAGCGCACCCGCTCTATCCGCTTCCGGGATTCCCGAAAGATCTGCCTGATAGACCAGGTGAACACCACCCTTCAGGTCCAGTCCCAGCTTAATGGGACGACCCAGAAGAAGACCTTTATCCACTGGCAATACCACCATTGCAGCAATTGCCAGTATCACGAGGATGATGATGAACATGATGTAATTGCTTCTCATAACCAACCTGCTCTCAATATTTTATTCTTTAATATAATAAACGATTTTGAATATAAGATAAAGCCTCTTCACGGCTGGAAATCTCTCCGGCAACCTGCGCTTCCCTGACCGCTTCAAGTATTTCTCCAATGCAGGGACCTGGTTTCAATCCGAAAATATTGATCAGGTCATGCCCATCAACCAGCCTGGGAGGAGCAACGATGGTTTCCTTCTTCAGGTACTCCGTCAGTACATAATTTACCAGATCCGCATGCCTTCTCCACTCTTTGATATCCAGTTTCGGTCCGCGGGCTGCCAGATGGTCAGCCAAACTTAAAAACAGGATATCAATTCCTGCCATCCCGGTATCCCGGAAGTAGCGATAAATAGCGCGATGAGTCGGTAATCCCTGATTTCCCATCTGGGTTGGGCGCAGGTGATAGCGAACCATCAGTTCAACCAGTTTGATTTCCTTGTTGCTGAACTTGAGTCTTTCCAGAATATTTACCACCCTTTCGGCACCCTGTTCTGTATGCCCGAAAAAACGCATTCTCTCTCCGGTTATGACCTGTGTATCAGGCTTGGCGATATCATGCAGCAAAGCAGCCAGCCTTAGCAACGCCAGACGGCTCACCCCGTTTCCCATATCTGCAGCGAAATGCTGGCTTAATTTTTCCGACCAGGGTACCGCCGCCAGAATTTCAGCAGAGCCATATTCAAGGGAATCCTGTCGCAGCAGAAAATCTACCGCTTTTACCGTCTCCAAAGAATGGTTAAGGACATCCCAGTGATGTTCCCGCGGCTGTTCGAATCCTCTCGAAGCTTCGAGTTCTGGGAAAATACCGGTCAGCAATCCCAGCCGGTCCAGATAATGAACGTAATTCCCCGCGTTGAGAACTGCCAGAATCCGCAGTAACTCCTCCCTGACTCGCTCTCCTGCTACACTGGAAATCAGGCTGTGATCGCGTCTGATTAGATCCTCGGTATGGTTTGAAATCGTAAAATTTAGCTCCGCTGCCAAGCGGACGGCACGTAACAGCCGGACCGGATCTTCCTTAAACACGTTTTCGCTGACTGCTTTAATGCTTCTTTCTCGCAGATCCTGAAGACCATTAAACAGGTCAATCACCCCGGCTGATTCCTGTGTCAAAGTAAAAGCGTGTATCTCAACTGCCATGGCATTGATGGTAAAATCCCGCCTTGCCAGGTCCTGTTCCAGAGTCCCTTTAATAGACGAAAGATCAACATACCATTGCCGTTTGTGCTGAGACTTTTCTCCAGCGAACAGCACCACCCGGGCAATACGATTGACCTCATCAAGCGGGACAAACCTGCCACCCAGTGTATCAGCCAATTCGGTAGCAAGTACCAGTGAATCGGCAGCAATGGCCACATCAATGTCTGCGGTGCTCCTGCCTAGCAGAAAATCACGCACAAACCCACCCACCAGACAGGCGTAAACCTGCCTCTCTATAAAGAATTTATCAAGTTCTCCTATTATAGCGAGAGTCTCCTGTTCTACGAGCAAATTAATTCTATCCTTAATAATAATAATCCCCTCCCTTGATCTCAGGAGGGGAAAGATTTGACTCGCCGATGGCTTATGCTTCAGCCTCTACGGATTCGATTTTAACCAGTTTTTCCGGGCTTTCCAGCCTGTCAATATAAAGAATTCCGCTTAGATGATCAATTTCGTGTTCAAGTGCCTGAGCCAGCAGTTCGTCGCCTTTGATACGGAATTCCTTCCAGTTTTCGTCCCGGGCTTTAACGGTAACATTACAGGCTCTTTTCACCATGCCGGCATACCCGGGAATACTAAGGCAACGCTCTTCAACAATCCGCTCACCGGATTTCCTGATGATTTCCGGATTGATCAGGACGATATCTTCTGCTCCTTCTTCCGGCAGACGGATTACCACCACCCGCAGTAAAACTCCCACCTGCGGGGCAGCCAATCCCACCCCATTAGCCTCGTGCATCGTCTCAATCATATCGTCAATCAACCGACGGATGGATGAGTCAATTCCAGGTACCTTTCTGGCCTTTTGCCTGAGCACCGGATCCGGTATCGTCCGAATTGGAATAATCGCCATTTACGTGCCTCGTAAAGTATTTATTCTGCTTCCTTAATTTTATCAAATCCAGTTCCAGGCGTACAATTTCGATTACCTGAACGCTCACTCTTTTAGTTCAGGTAACTTTCTATCCGCTGAAAACCAGACCAGCACCAGCATCGCAACCAGCAGCAGGTTACGTCCCAGCAGGGCAATCACCGGCAGGGTATTGAAATCGATGAGCTTCAGGTAAGCATGGGGGAAAATGTAGTAGGTTAATCCTCCCATCACAACAAAAATAACCCAGACGGCGTAACGAAATCTACCGGACACCAGAGGCAGCAAAGGAATCAGCCAGATAAGGTATTGGGGCGAAAGTATTTTACTGGTAATCAGGACAACCAGTACGGTCATAAATGACCAGGAGCCGATATCCGTGACCTGAGCTTTCTCCACCCTGAGCCGGCGGTAAATACCGGCATACAGAGCTAATAGAGCTAAAACCAGCAGGATTGTTGAGATACCAGCCAGAAAGTTTTCCACTGAACCTGCAACATTCCATGAACCAAAAGCAAAAGTTGGATGGATGGAGATGAAATTCAGTTTATCCAGAACCAACATCACGGAGCTATACATGCTTTCGATCTGAATCCCTCGCTCGGCGTGATAATTGTAAAGATTAAACAGGCTAGCCGGGCTGATAATCAGAAAAGGCAGCAAAATAACCAGGCTGGTCAGCGCAAATGTCAAAACACCGGTTCCGATCTGCCGGTACTGTCTCCTGTATAAATAATTTATCAGGTAAAGAGGAGCAATCGCAGCGGGAAAGATTTTGGTCAGGGTACCCAAGGCCAGGAGGAACCAGCTTAATCCTTGCTTCTCCTGCCAGAAATAATAAATCGAAAGCAAAACCAGTACCCCGGGAAAGATATCGTAATGCTGGCCGGTGATAGGTCCGATTGCCAGAATACCAAGAGTATAAACCGCCATCAGCTTCCATGGTGAAAGATGTCTTTGAAGAGCAATCTGATAAACCAATATCAGGCCGATGAGGATGAAAGCAAAAACTTCGATCCCGTACAGGACGGCATAAGTGACGTAGTTTGCTGTAAAAAGCCTGGGGATAAGAAAGAAGAAAAGAGCAAATGGTGGATATTCAAGGGAAAAGTCGCGGTAGGGTAGACTTCCTTGCATGATTTTGGATGCGTAATCAAAAAACAGACCGGTTCCCGAATACTGTATATCATAAATGGTATGAAACAGTACTGAGAAAATAATGATCAGAATTGCAGCAAAGAACAATAGCTGCCAGATCTGGCTTTCAGCCAGCGAATTATTTCGATTCAAGTCTTTACTCCGCAATGTCACACTGGTAAACTGGGTTTAATTATAATTATACAAATACAATACTAACCGGCAGTGCCTGTGGACCTTGGTTTAGACACCAGCTTTGCGCCTCCTGCGGTAAATTCCCCAGGCGATAAGACCGCCGGTAATCAGCCAGACCGGACTGAAAATTCCCAGCCAGATTAAAATATTCAATATCACCCTGCCAAAGGTCAGGAAACCATTCCAGGCACTGGCGACCGTAGCACCCGGTCCCCAGCCACCTGCGACAACGATATAATCCTTTCTGGTCTCGGTATTATTGTATCCCTTATCATCGGTAACCGTCAGGGAAACAGTATAAGTGCCCGCTTCACGGTAAAAATGTACAGGCGATTTCTGATTGCTGGTTTCACCATCTCCGAAGTTCCATTCGTAACTGTAGGGAGCAAAACCTCCCGCAATTTCAGCATTAAAAGCGATTTCCTCCCCTGTCTTCACCCGGGCTTTATTCGCGTTGATTTTCACCACTAGCTGGGCTTCACTGAATTGAACTGTGATCAGGGACATCGCCGAAGTCTGCTCGAGATAAAGCATGCGCCCTTTAGTTTGTTCGATATCACCTCTTACACTGGTTAATTCACGCTGCACCGCCAGGATATCTTCGGTCTTGGTGGCAGATTCCATGATTTTCAGCAACTGGACTTCTGTGGCCTCCAGATTCTTCAAGCGGGAACCCAGATCAACGTATTCCTGCGTAACATCCTGACTTGCAGTATTTTCATTGAGCACGTCCGTCGCCAGGTTCCGGATGTTAACAATGGTCTCGTCATATCTACTGGAAGGCACACGGATTGAAATGCTCCCCGCTACTTTCTCCCCTTCCTTCCATTTCTGGGCTGAGACCACATAACCACCAACAGTGGTAGCTATCTGAGCCACTTTGTCCATAGCGGAGGTAACATCTTTAACCACCACCTGCATATTCCCGGTCTTCACCACCATACGCTCAACCGGGGATTGGGGTGAGATCACATACTGGGCAGGAGTCTCGCCGCTTCCGATATTCAGTCCGTAAGAATTCCTGATGGCAGGTGCCGTAGTTGCAGGAGGAACTGCAGGAGTTGGCGGATAACCTTTCTCCACATCATATGCAGTCTGAGTTGAAGCGGCTTGAGTAGTGTAAACCGGAGGAACTGCCTTACTTCCGGAAGAACACCCGGCAACAACCAGAGCAATTACCACTGCCAACCCCACCAGAAAAGGAGCCGGCTTTTTCATCTGAATACCTCCTGATTTACTTTCCAAATCGAAATTATTATACACCCTAAAGCAGCATACAAACACCAGGCAATTAACCATCCTGTGCTAAATACAACGGAAAAATATCCCTGAGGTTAGTTCTTACCATGATTATGAAGCAATTCAAAAATGGGGATAGTATCCGTACTTAATACAGTAATTCGATTTCTGTCAAACTTCAGGTCAGATCTACAGGATCAATATCTACCAGCCATCCCCGGGGGAGAGCAACCTTTTGTAAAAAATCTGAAAGGTTGTATCCTTTTAAGAGGACCTGCCAGCGATAACGTCCTCTGAGCCTGTTGATGAAGGCAGGAGCCGGACCAATGAAAGTAATACCAGCCCGTCCTTCTTCTGCAACAAGATTAAGGAGAATCCGCATCAGTTTTTCAGCTTCTGCCTGACAGCGAATCTCACTGGTATGGGAATATACCAGTCTTGCCAGGGATGAAAATGGAGGATAATGCAGGTTCTGCCTGTAGGTAATTTCCTGCTGGAAGAAAGAATAATAATCATGCCTGGCAGCCGCCTGGATGGCGTAATGCCCGGGAGTGTAAGTTTGCACAATGACTTTTCCGGTCCTATATCCCCTCCCTGCCCTGCCTGCTACCTGGCACAGAAGCTGGAATGTCCGCTCCCCGGCACGGAAATCCGGAAAATTGAGAATTGTATCCGCATTCACTACTCCCACCAGAGTAATCCGGGGTAAATCCAATCCTTTTGCAACGATCTGGGTCCCGATTAAAATGTCAACCTCATGATTTACCATCCTGTTATAAATCTGTTGATGTAATTCCGGATCCCCTGAGGCAACCTCGCTGTCCCAGCGTAAAATTCTTGCCTGCGGGAAAAACCGACGGGCTTCCTCCTCCAATTTTTCTGTGCCTGCCCCCAGAAATTTGATTTTCCGGCTTCCACAATTCGGGCAAACCCTGGGATTTCGCAGGCGGTAATTACACTGGTGACAGATCAAAATGCCATCCCTTGATTCAGCAAAATGATAGGTCAACGCCACGTTACAACGCCTGCAGCGGATTACCCAGCCACAATCACGGCATTCAACAATGCTTGCTCCACCCCTGCGATTTAAAAAAAGTAAGACCTGCTCCTGCCTGCCCAGAGCTGACTCAATTTCCCGGCACAAAATCCGGCTGAAAAGACTCAGGTTACCATCTTTAAGCTCTTTTCTCAGATCAACAATCTGCACCTCCGGTAAAGGTGTCTTTTCTATCGGCGTCAGCCTCTCGGGAAGCACGAGCAACCTGAATTCCCCCTGCTGCGCCTGGTGGTAGGTTTCCACTGCAGGAGTAGCACTGCCGAGCACTACCGTGGCGCCGGTTAATTCAGCAAGTTTCAGAGCCACCTCGCGGGCATGATAGCGCGGTGAATTTTCCTCCTGCTTGTAAGTCCACTCGTGCTCCTCATCGATCACAATTAAACCCAGATCAGGCTGGGGGGAAAAAACCGCACTCCTCGGTCCAATTACCACTAAAAATTCGCCGTTCCTGATTCTCCACCATTCATCGAACCTTTCACCGAGCGATAAACCACTGTGTAAAACCGCTACCCTGCCCGGGAAACGGGAGGTAAATCGCTCGATCATCTGAGGTGTCATGGCGATTTCAGGCACCATTACGATGCCTTTCCTGCCGTTCCTCACCGCCTCCTCAAGTGCACGGATATAGATCTCCGTCTTACCGCTGCCGGTGACGCCGTGAAGCAGGTAAACACGTGTCCCTGCAGAATCTCCGGCTCTGGATTGCAGACTCTGACTTATCTCACCCAGCACAGCTTCCTGCGCTTCTGTCAAAGTAAAAGAAAGGGGTAATTTCAGGCTTACGGAGGAAAGTGGATCCCGGATGACCTGCTGTTCCTCAATTTTAATGATGCCCTTTTCCGCCAGGGATTTAAGCGCTGCGCCGGTGATTTTGATACTCTTTTTCAAGTTCGAAAGAAGCTGGGACCGCGGATTATCTATCAAATACCGGATGAGATCCGCCTGTCCGATAGACCTTCTTTCCAGTTTCTCCACCTGAGCAGCCGCCTCCTGGGCACTGACATTGAGACTGATCAGTGTTTCATAGCGCGGTTTAATCTTCGGTCTTTCCAGCACATAGCTCCGGTTAACCAGATTTCTGGCTGACAGAACCGCCAGAATCTTCTGCGATCTTCTTCTGCCGTAAATTTTTTCAATTTCAGGCAGGGAGACTCTGCCTCTGCTGTGAATCAGCTCCAGTATTTCATTTTCTTCCGGCTTAAAAGTTGATTGTACGGAGATGCTTCCGGATACAGGGCTGAAGACGGCATATACCCTGCGCTCAAAGCCGGGTGGCAGCATGAGAGCGAAACACTCAAACAGGGGTGCCAGATAATAGCTGCTGAGCCAGACCGCCAGCTCGACCTGCTGCGGTGTCAGGAGTGGTGTATCCTCAATGATACCGGTAATCGGACGGGTTTCAGATACGGATGGACTTGATGTCAGGGTAACCACGATTCCCTGCAGGATCTTTTCTCCAAAAGGCACCCAGATAGCCTGTCCTGGCGAGATGGTTAAGCCCGGCGGTATTTCGTAACAAAAAGTCCTCCGCCCGGCAAATGGAGAATTAACACTAACTTCTGCATAGGGCATAGTTTAATTTTGGGCTTACCTTACCAAAAAAACAAGAGAGGACCAGCCGGTAATAACTAACTCTGATCCTCTCCGATTAATAGACCTGTCAGGCAGAACCCAGTTTGTCTTTAAGCAGTCTTCTCTGTTTCGGGTGCCTTCGCTTCGGGGGCAGGCTGGGCAGGCTGAGCAGCGTTTTCACCGGCGGTGGCTTGAGTCTGCCCGGTAGAACCGACCGGAGCAGTCTCGGAAGCTGCAGCTTCCACAGCTTCGGGCTCCGGCTCAACCGGCTTGATTTCCTCGCCAAATTTCTCAATTCTCTTTTCCTTGATACGGGAAGCGCGGGCACTTAACCCTCTCAGGTAATAGAGCTTGGCACGGCGGACTTTACCATGCCGAATAACCTCCACACCGTCAATCATCGGCGAGTAAATTGGGAAGGTTCTTTCAACACCAACTCCATAGGAAACCCGGCGTACGGTGAAGTTCGTGCTGGGACCTGCCCGGTGAATCCTGATCACAACTCCCTGGAAAACCTGTATGCGGGTTTTTTCCCCTTCTACTACTTTCTGCCTCACCCTTACCGTGTCACCTGGAGCCAGTTCCGGAATATTGGGATTGGCTTTAACTTCTACAACATCGGCAATTTTCATAATAACCCCCCTGTTCTATATCTATCTCCACTGGAAAGAGTACCATAGTTAATGCCTGCCGGTCAACCGCCATGGACATTGCCGGCAAACTATACTGCATCCCGATCCTGCAGCGTTTCGCCCAGCAACTTCGCCAGCCGCCGGCGTTCTTCTTCGGTGAGATTGGCTTTCGCCAGCAGATCAGGGCGACGCCTGGCTGTACGTAAAATTGACTGCTCACGGCGCCATCTGGCAATTGCAGCGTGATTGCCGGACCTCAGTATTTCCGGGACTTCCCAGCCACGGAATACCTCCGGACGAGTATACTGGGGATACTCAAGGAGCCCGGAAGAATGAGATTCGTACAATAAAGAATCACCCGACCCCAGCACTCCGGGCAGAAGCCTGACCACCGCATCGGTCACCACCATTGCAGGAAGTTCCCCTCCGGTGAGTACATAATCGCCAATACTGATCTCATCCGTAGCCAGATGTTCCCTGACCCGTTCATCTACCCCTTCATACCTGCCACAGATGAGCAAAAGCCAGTCGTACCGGGCAAGATCAGCTGCAATAGCCTGCGTAAAAAGCCGCCCCTGTGGCGACATCAAAATAATGCTGTATTTTTTCCCCGCCAGATCGGTCGCCTGCGACATCACGGTTTCCACAGCTTCGAAGACCGGCTCCGGTTTCATGATCATCCCCGCACCACCACCATAGGCATAATCATCGGTTGTATGGTGCCGGTCATGTGTGTAATCCCGGATATTGTGGAGATTAATATTTACCAGCCCCTGTTCAACAGCACGTTTAATGATGCTGTATTCAAAGGGACCTGAAAACATCTGCGGAAACAGCGTGAAAATGTCTATGCGCACCTGTTAGCTTCTCTTTGGACCCTGTGCAGGTTGATGTTCGGTAACCGTTCCGGTGATGATCTCGACCGCATGAGTAATGGCAGGAATAATCACTTCCAGGCATTCCCGCACACCCCCGGGGCTGCCGGGAAGATTGACGATCAGGCATTTCTTCCGCACGCCCGCGACTGCCCGGCTTAAAATCGCAGTCGGCGTCTTGCCGAAGGTCTCCATACGCATCGCTTCTGGTATCCCAGGCACCAGCTTGTCCAGAATAGGCAGGGTAGCTTCCGGAGTGACATCCCGGGGACCCAGCCCCGTCCCTCCTGTGGTCAGAATCACATTCACATCTCCGGCATCCGCCCATTCAATCAATCTGCGCCGGATGATATCCACCTCGTCGGGAACGATATCATAGCGCACCACGCGGTCACCCTGGAGAGCCACCCGGTCCTGGATTACGGCACCGCTGCCGTCATAGCGCTCCCCTCTGGAGCCCTTATCACTGATCGTCAAAATACCGTAATTAATCATTTCCCTTCCACCTCATTACCAAAGCGAATTTAATTTTACCATAGAAGAGAATTCTTGTTAATTGGCGGTCACTAAAAAACTCTCCTCCCCCGGAGGAAGGGGAGGAGAGAAAAGGGAGGGTCGGGAAGGCTAAATGTCTTCTAATCCCGCAATACCAATTTTTTTATTGTCTTGCTCAGGGATACCGCTTATCTCTACACGCTGGTCTGAGTCTTGCTGGTTTGGGGAGCTGATGGCATGCTCCTTCTATCACCGAAAAGCGGTTTGCGCATAAAGGAAGGAATGTCCAGCTCGTCTTCCACTTTCAGGCTCTTAAGCAGCTTGGTAACCTCAGCATCTTCCATACTGGCAAGTGTGCTCGCCTGAGCAAACCCGGTGGCAATCAGGGTGATCTTAACATCTTTATCCATTCTCTCATCTTTGCGTACGCCGAAGATGATGTTGGCGGATGGATCTACAGCCTGCTTGATGATCTCAGCAGCCTGATTGACCTCATGCAGGGTCAGGTTATCACTGCCGGTAACATTAAATAGAACACCCTTGGCACCTTTAATGCTGACATCCAGCAAAGGACTGGCAAGCGCATCTTTGGCGGCCTCTACAGCACGATTGGCGCCGGTTCCAATGCCGATCGACATCCAGGCAGGGCCTGCATCTTTCATGATCGCCTTGACATCAGCGAAATCGAGGTTGATCAATCCGGGCACCGTGATTACCTCGGAGATGGCCTGAACACCGTGTCTAAGGCATTCATCTGCCATGCGGAAGGCATTTTCGATGCTAGTTTGCCGGTCGCAAAGAGCCAGCAAACGATCGTTGGGAATGATAATCAGGGTATCACAACGTCCTGCCAGTTTGGCGATGCCATCTTCCGCGGTCTTCATTCGGTGTCTGCCTTCAAAGGTAAAGGGTTTGGTCACAATGGCTATGGTTAAAGCACCGCTTTTCTTAGCGATTTCTGCTACCACCGGAATGGAACCTGTCCCGGTGCCACCACCCATGCCGCAGGTCAGGAAAACCATGTCTGCACCAGCAACCAGTTGTTCGATTTCATCGCGGTTCTCTTCGGCTGCCCTCATACCAACATTGTGGTCTCCACCACAGCCAAGCCCCTTGGTTAGTTTTTCACCGAGCTGGAACCTGATCGGTGCCTCGGTAATGGCCAGTGCCTGGGCATCCGTGTTCATGGCGATAAATTCGACGCCCCTGATTTCATCCCTGACCATTCTGGTCACCGCATTGCACCCACCCCCACCCATCCCGATAACTTTTATTTTTGCCGGACTCTGAATAAAACTCGATTTTGCCATTTTTTCTCTCCTTCCTTTCTCCTGTGCTATTTTTTACAGTTATATTTTTCTATTAAAAAGACTTCGCAGTCTTGAGACTAGGCTGAATATTTTGAAGAACCCGGGACGACGGCTGGACCAGGGCGTCTTGTTCTCGTTCTTAGCCGCCCATAAAACCAGCCCGACTGCCGTCGCATAAGCCGGATCGCGCAAGGACTGGGGAATACCGGGCAGGTTTGCCGGCGCACCTACCCTGGCAGGAAGCCTGATCATGTCCCTTGCCAGAGCGTCAATGCCGGAAAGGTTTGAACTCCCGCCGGTAAAAACAATGCCGGCGGGTACCAGTTGCTCGTATTCAGTTCTTGGCAGTTCCAGCATGACCAGACGAATGATTTCCTCAATTCTGGCACGGACGATATCGCAAAGATCCTGGTAGGATACACCATGACCATCCTGCAGCATTTCCTGCGGGGTCTGGCGTTTGCCTTCATAAACGGGCATTACGCTGGCGTATCTCTTTTTCATATCTTCCGCCACATCAAAAGGCAGACCCAGACCGAGCGCTACATCACGGGTCAATTGATATCCGGCAACCGGCAAAACGGCGGTATGCCAGATGCTGCCATCCCTGAACACTGCCACATCTGTGGTGCCGCCCCCGATATCCGCCAAAATCACGCCTGACTGTTTTTCTTCCTCGGTCAGCACCGCTTCACTGGAAGCCAGCGGTTCGAGCACCAGATCTTCGCAATCCACCCCGATGCTGCGCACGCACCGCATGACATTCTGCACGGAAGCTACCGCAGTGGTAATGATATGAGTTTCCACATCCAGCCGCTGTCCATGCATGCCGACCGGGTTTTTCACGCCGGTCTGCCCGTCAAGAGCCACGGTACGTGGAATAATATGCAGAATTTTCCTTTCGGCGGGTATCTTGATATTCTGAGCGCTCTTCAAAACGCGCTTTAAATCTTCAGGACGGACCACACGGTCGCTATTGCTGATGGAGACTACACCGCGGTTATTAACAGAGGTGACATGCCTACCGGTGACACCGATATAAGCCGACTCTATTTTATGTCCACTGGAAAGTTCGGCTTTTCTCACCGAGGCGCGGATTGACTCGGCGGCTTCTTTGATATTGACAACCAGACCTTTGTGCAGACCTGCGGAGGGAGTAATCCCGACTCCGAGTACCCGGATATTTCCCGATTCTTCAAAACTGGCTACGATAGTGCAAACTTTGGTGGTACCTACGTCGATGGCAGTGATTATTCCGCGCTTCTTCATCGCCTCTCCTTCTGTTCAATTATTTATGTCATCTCCATACCACACCTCCCCACCACTACCCCTTATTTTTTCTTCTGTAAAGATAAAAAGGTTTTTCTCAACTTTTCGATCAGTGCCGGCCGACGCCAGCCCTGGGCAACCAGCCCGATAGAGCAGTTAAGCTGTTCCACAACCCGTTCAAATTGCTCTGTTGGCGTGATAACCCTCTCCGCCGCTCTGAGCCGTGCGCTCCGGCTCCGGGGATTCATTTCTACCTCAGCAAAACTGGGGGTGACGATTTTCCGCGTAATGACTTTTAAACTGGCCTTGTGTCCGCAGGTGCATTTCGGCACTTCCGGTGGACAGATACAGTCTCTGGATTCAAGCTGCATAAACTGCTTGACGATGCGATCTTCCAGAGAATGATAGCTGATCACCACCAGTCTGCCGCCGAAGCCCAGCAAGCTTACTGCCTGGTTCAATGCCGATTCCAAGCTCTCCAGTTCGCGGTTAACCACGATGCGCAAAGCCTGAAATGTCCGCGTCGCCGGATGAATTTTACCCCTCCGACTTCTCACCACGGATTCCACCAGATCTGCCAGTTCGAGCGTGGTGCGCAGGGGGCGCTTTTCGACTATCTTACGGGCAATCGCACGGCTGTAAGCTTCCTCCCCGTAGGATCGCAGAATTCTGGCGATCTCATTCTCCGGCCAGGTATTCACAATATCCGCTGCGGTAATTCTCTGAGAAGGACTGAACCGCATATCCAGAGGAGCATCGCGCTGAAAACTGAAACCCCTACCCTCCTCATCCAGTTGTGGGGTGGAAAGACCGAGATCAAACAAAATCCCGTGTACCGGGAAAAAATCATATTTAATACAGATATCGCGCAGATTGGCAAAGTTCTCATTGACCAGCAGGATTGAGTTTGCATACTTTCCCAGCCTCTCCCTGGCACGGCTGATGGCTGCAGGATCGGCATCAATACCCAGCAACTGTCCACCCGGTGAACTCTGTTCGAGAATCGCCTGTGCGTGTCCACCCGCACCGAGGGTACAATCAATATAACGTCCACCGGGCTGTACCGAGAGGTATTCGATAACCTCGCGTGCCAGCACCGGGATGTGGATGGAAGTCGCCAGTCTATCCATCAATGCTTCTCCAAGGTTTCGAGAATCTGAGAGGCTTCTGCCTGACATTCGGCTTTTTCAGTTTCCCACTGGTTTTTACTCCAAAGTTCCAGATATGTATTGGCACCGGCAATTACCACGTCATCGGTTATACCCGCGTATTGTCTCAGATTCGCTGGCACCATGATCCTGCCCTGAGCATCAAGTTCGGCATGAAAAGCCGTGGAAAAAATCGCTCGGTTTAACTTGCGCAGCTTTGAAGATATAATAGGACCTGAGGTCAGCGAATCAGCCAGTTTCTTCCACTCGGGGAGAGAATAGATAGTGATGCATTTCTCCATGCCCGGGCTCAAGATTAGACCTTCCTTCTTCAGTTCCTCGCTTCTGAACTTCGGAGGGATCGGCACTCGACCCTTTTCGTCCACCCGGTACGTGTATTCACCAATGAACATTAATAGTTCACCACCATCACCCACTTTTCACCATTTTACATCACCTTAAGCATTTGTCAATACCCTTTTTATGGTTTTTTACAAAAAAACTACCACTTTCCGTATGCAGGCTGAAACGATCTCAGAGAACGAGTTTTTGATATCAAATTATGAAGGATTTTGAGGCAGTCAAGCTTAAAAAGAATCAGATATAAGTACTAAAGTACTCTCTACGGTTCACCAATGCAATATTGAGTGAAAATAAAGAAAAATCTTAAAAATATTCAGACAGAAGCTCTATATTATCCCGCAGGACATGGTTGCGCAGAATCCATCACTCCGGAAAGGCTACAAAAATACACAGATCAGGCAACTTTATTTTTCACTGTTCTTCTGCCTGAAGAGCCGTGAAGGCCACCAGCTCCAGCGTCCCACCAGCGTGGCCAGAGAGGGGATGAGCATTGCCCGCACCACGAAGGTATCAATGATAACTCCGAGGGCTATTGCGGCTCCGATCTGGAAAACCATCTGCAGCGGCGCCGTCATCAGGGTAGCGAAGGTGCCGGCGAGAATGATACCGCAGGCAGTGATCACCCCTCCGGTATTCTTGACCGATACGCTGATGGATTCTTTCAAAGATCTGCGGGACATTTCTTCCCTGATGCGGGATACCAGGAAGATATTGTAATCGGCACCTACCGCCACCAGAATCACAAAAACGAAAATCGGCAGCATGTAGATCACCGAGCCCTGGTGCAGGAGATCCAGGAAAAGCCAGGTGGCTATCCCGAGAGTCGCACCAAAGTTGAAAAGAACCGTTACCACCATATAGAGGGGAGCCAGGATGCTGCGCAGCAGGATCGCCATGACCAGCAGAATCCCGACAATCGTGAGTCCCATCACCAGGAAGAAGTCGCGGTCGTTGACCGCCATTATGTCTGCCTGCGTGGCTGTTTCACCGCCGACATAATAGCGCATGTCCGCTGTTGCCCCCGTTCCCAGTATGTCATCGAGCGATTCCCTGATTTTTCGAATGGTGGTAATGCTTTCACTGGAAAACGGATCGGTGGTGAGAATCACATTGATTCGGGCGATGGTCATATCGCTTGAAAAGTAGGTGGCTTTCAGCCACGCCGTAAAAGCACTTTGCGTCTGTAAATTGAATTCGCCAGACAGAGCATTCAACCTGTCGCCGATATCGTAAGCCAGTTGCTTGATTTGCGGTAGTAACAAGGCCAGATTTTGTAAATTACCGGATTGGAGTTGCCCGGCTTTAGCCGAAAGATCGGTGAGGTCCGTTACTACCTGCATGAAATTCTGACTCTGCGCAACCCCTGGAAAATCCTTCGCCAGCTTCTGCAGATACTCACTGACCGATTTAAAAAATGCTATCCGGGTCAGATCGCCGCTTACCACAGCATCCCCAGTTGCCCTGCTTTGCTGACTCAGAGCCTGCAACTGCTCGATGGGCTGGGAGAAATAGGTGACCCGGGCGACTCCACCGACTTTTGCGATCGAATCCCCGATTGACCTGATTTCCCCAGCAATATTGCTCGTGGAGAAATCGCCATTCACCTTTTCGATCAGGACATAAGCCGGCCCCAGCTCACCGGCCGGGAAATGTTCTCTCAAAACGTTGAATCCACGTACGGATTCCATGTTCTCAGGCATCTGCCCCAGCATATCAACACTCGTACGGATACCCGACAGAGCGAGGTACGGGAGTGCCATGAGAATCACGATGGGAATCACAAAGAGCGCCGGGCGGCGGACAATCCGTCTCCCCATGCGACTCCAGAAGCCTTCGGATTCTCCCTGTCTCGTCTGGAAACTGGCAGGCCAGAGCAACCGTTTTCCAAACAGGGAGATTAGCGCCGGAGTGAGAGTGAAACCGGCAAGCAGGGTAATGCCGACACCGATCGCCAGCGCATAGCCGGAGGTGCGGTTCATTCCGAAACTGGAAATACCGAGACACAGCAGGGCTACAATGACGGTCGTTGCGCTGGCGAGAATTA
>Ga0078972_1004285_pt1 | contig 39751 bp, 29 predicted proteins | sample YelNatPaOPGAMG01_FD_67568 | JGI IMG/M metagenome (GOLD analysis project Ga0078972, IMG submission 67568) | Hot spring thermophilic microbial communities from Obsidian Pool, Yellowstone National Park, USA - OP-RAMG-01 (SPADES assembly) (version 2) | ecosystem: Environmental > Aquatic > Thermal...
CATGGCCAGCAAGGACTCTTCGCTCGCTTGGCGCCGGGCTGAGAGCTGGCCGCAGGAGCCGCTCAGAGTGACAAGTGGGTCTCGCGCCGCGCCGAACGGCTGCGCCCCCTCCGACGGCCAGAGTTTACGCCGACGATGCTGGGATATGCCCGCCTCGACCAAGGGCTTTGCCGCCGTCGCGCGTTGGGCTATAATGACAACAGATATCAAGCCTGGTTCTGTGCCCGTGCTGGAGGGAGCCCCATGCGGCGACTGTGGCGGATCGTGAAATACTCGCTGGGCCTCCTGGGCCTGTTTGTGGTGGCGCAGGCGGCCCTGCGGCTGTTCCGGCGGCTCTACCCCTTCCCGGTGCCGGCGGGGATGACGCGGCTGCTCGATTCGCCCGTGCGCGAGTGGGCCTCGCCGCGCGCGACGACGCTGGAGCACCTGGGCCTGCAGCCGGGCATGCAGGTGCTGGAGGTGGGGCCCGGGTCGGGCGCGCTGACGGCCGAGCTGGCGAGGCGCGTGGGGCCCGAGGGCCGGGTGTCATCGGTCGACGCGGAGCCACGGATTGTGGCCCTGGTCAGCGGGCGGGTCAAGGCCGAGGGGGTTGAAAACGTGGAAGTGCGCGTGGCCAGCGGTTGGGACCTGCCCTATGCCGACGGCACCTTCGACCTGGCCCTCCTGGTCACTGCGCTGGGCAAAATCCCCGACAAGGGGCGCCTGATGCGCGAGCTGCGCCGGGTGCTCAAGAAGGACGGGCGCCTGTCGGTCACCGAGGCCTTTGCCGACCCCGACTATCTGCTGATGGCCGAGGTGGTGAATTGGGCCAACATGGCCGGCTTTGAGCTGGTCGAGCAGCACGGCAACGCCATCCTCTACACCCTCAACTTCCGCTCCCTCTTCGGCCCGTGAGGGAACGCTAACCGCCAAGGCGCGAAGACGCAAAGGGAACGCCAAGGTTCTTCACCTGTTCTCACTGGAGAGGCAGGGCTTTTTCAAAGTCGGCGTTATGTGTAGTCCGGACCCTTCGCAGGCCAGCATTCGCAGCGTTGTGAAGCCCGCAGAACCTGCTCAGAGCTTGCCCTGAGCAGGGCGAAGGGGTGACAATAACGGGACTTTGAAAAGGCCCATCTGGAGAGGTGAAGAACCTTGTTCGTTTCCTGTGTGGCGTGTTTGCGTGTTCGTGCCCTTCGCGTTCTTTGCGGTCTGCGGCCCTCGTGCTCACACCCAGGCGGCGTACTCGGCCAGGTCGAGCTCGCGCAGGAGCTCCGGCGTGGGCAGGCCGAACTCGGTCCAGCGGCGCGCCGCGTAGTAATCGGCGAGCATGGGGCCGAAGGGGGGCAGGTTGGTGGGGGCGCCTCCCTCGCCGCGCCGGTGGGTGAGCAGGCGCATGGGCAGGGTGTCATCGGCGCGCGAGGCGCCCAGGCGGGCGTTGATGGCGCGGCGCAGGTTGCAGATGCGCTCGCCGGTGCGCATCCAGCCGTCGAGGTCACGCTCGCAGCCGGTGACGGCGTTGGCCCACTCGACGAGTTGAGGCGGCTGCAGGCCGCCGATGAGGAGGAACTTGCAGAGCTTCAAGCTGTCGAAAAGGGCCATCAGGTTCTGCAAGGTCGCCACCATGGCCCCTTTGCCCTCGGCCGCCTCGCGCGGGAGGGGCTCGGGGATGCCCAGGCTCGGCGCCCGCCCCAGGCGCTCGTAAAAGTGCGAGAAGGCCTGCAGGTGGTCGGCGCCGCGGGTCGAGGTGGCGTAGCCGATGGCCGCCGAGACGTAGACGCGTGGGTCGTGCATCGGCAGTTCCAGGCCTTTCACGTGGATGGCGAACTCGCGCGCCAGCCCGCCCCAGGCGGCCGCGGCGCGCCGCGTCCCCTCGCCCAGCAGGGTGGGCACCTCTCCCTCACGCCGGCCGATCTGCTCGAGCAGCCGGACTGCGGCCTCACCGTCGCCCCAGGCGGGCCCTTCGGGCCAGATGCCGCGCTCGCGCGCCTCCATGGCAAAGGCCACCACCGTGCCGGCGCTGATGGTGTCCATGCCCAGCCGGTTGCAGACCTCGTTCATGTGCGCCACCGCCGGCAGGTCGTCGATCAGGCACATGGAGCCCAGGCTCGTCACCGACTCGTACTCGGGCCCGGCGCCCCGCACCCCGGCGTGGGGGCCTTCGGTCACCGCCACCTCGCGCCCGCAGCCGATGGGGCAGCCGGCGCAGGCGTAGCGCCCGGTGAGGATGGTCGCCGTCATGGTGGCGCCGGTGATCTTGGCTGCGCCCTCGGGCCAGGCGCCCTGGCGCCAGTTCTTGATGGGCAGGTTGCCCAACCGCTCATAGTTCTGGACGCCGCTCGACGTGCCATGTTGCGAGTAGAGCTTGAGGCCCTCGACCACGTCGCCGATGCAGGCGCGGATGGCGGCCTTGAGCGCATCGGGGTGGGCCACGGCGGGGCGCTGGCTGCCCTGCGCGACGATGGCCTTCAGGCGCTTGGCGCCCATGACGGCGCCCAGCCCGGTGCGCCCGGCGGCCCGTCCGCCACGGCCATCGTGCATGATGCTGGCAAAGAGCACCCCACGCTCGCCGGCCGGCCCGATGCACACCGTGGGGCCGCCCAGGTCGAGCTCGTAGGTGTCGAGGCCCCAGAGGGCGGCCGCGTCGCGAATCTCGGCCTCACCGTTCTCGATGTGCAGGTAGACAGGCTTCTCGGCCTGGCCGGTGACCAGGACCGCGTCGAACCCTGCCCCCTTGAGGGCCGATGCCCAGCGGCCGCCGCAATCGGCCTCGCCCCAGAGGGTGGTCAGGGGCGAGCGCGCAGCCACGGTGAAGCGGTCTGAGGTGGGGGCGGGCGTGCCGGCCAGGGGGCCGGTCGCGAAGAGCAGCGGGTTGGCCGGGCCCAACGGGTCGGGGCCGGCTGCCACCTGCTCGGCCAGGAAGCGCGCGGCCAGCCCGCTGCCGCCGATAAAGCGCTCCGCGTCGCGCCCATCGAGGGGATGGGAGCGGACCTGCTTCGTGGAGAGGTCCACGTGTAGCCATCGACCGATATATCCGCCGGGCATAGGCCCTCCGTGATGCGTAAAACGTGATGCGTAAAAGGTAGGGCGTGTCGCGCGTTGCGTGCTCCGTGTTGCGTGTTCCGTCGATTGGCGCCAACCGACGGAACACGCAACACGGAGCACGTTTCACGTTTTACGTTTTACGCTTCACGCCCTACCCTTGCCGTTTCAGCTCCTCCAGCCTCTCGACCTCGCCCTCGAGCATGGGGTAGACGTGCTCGGGGCCGGGGAACTTGCCGCTCTTGACGTCTTCGCGGTAGGCCAGGAAGGCGCGCTTCATCTCTTCGCCCAGGTTGGCGTACTTTTTGACGAACTTGGGCGTAAAGGCCTCAAAGATGCCCAGGAGGTCCGACACGATGAGCAGTTGGCCATCGGTGTGGGGGCCGGCGCCGATGCCGTAGACGGGGATGCGCAGCCTCTCGTGGATGATCTGGGTGACTTCGGGCGAGACGGCCTCCACCAGCAGGGCGTGGGCGCCCGCCGCCTCGACGGCGAGCGCGTCTTCGATGACCAGGCGAGCGGTCTCGACGGTGCGGCCCTGGGCCTTGAAGCCGCCGAGCTGGCCGGAGCTCTGGGGGGTCAGCCCGATGTGGCCAAAGACGACGATGCCGGCATCGGCGATGGCGCGGATCTGCTGGGTGACGCGCTTGCCGCCCTCGAGCTTGATGGCGTCGGCCAGGCCCTCTTTGAGGAAGCGGCCGGCGTTGCGCACCGCCTCTTCGGTCGACACCTGGTACGAGAGGAACGGCATGTCGCCGATGACAAAGGTGTTGGGCGCGCCGTTGCGCACGGCGCGGGTGTGGTGGATGCACTGCTCCATGGTCACCGGCACGGTGCCTTCGTAGCCGCAGACGCACATGCCGAGGGAATCGCCCACCAGCAGCATATCGAGGCCGGCCGCCTCGGCGTACGAGGCAGTGGGGGCGTCGTAGGCAGTGATCCAGACCACAGGGTCGCCGTTCTTCTTCATCTGGTAAAAGTCATAGATCGTCTTCTTCTTGGGCATGGGTTGCCTCCTTGCACCGTGTGCCAGCGCAACGCGAGCGAGAACCATCTTCCCGTAGTGTACTCTCAACGGCCGCTGCAGCCAAGTTGCCGCCCCCGGCCCAGCCCCTGGCTGGGGCGCGGAGCGGGCGGAGCTCGAACGCCTAACAGAACCGTGGAACGCGACGCCCCTTCGTGACTGCGGGTACCCCCACCCCTACCCCCGCCCCCGTCGGGGGCGGGGCATAGAGGAATGAGGGGGTTTGCGCGGGCGCCTTGCGCCCGCGCAAACCCCCTTTCACTGCTTCCCCGCCTTCCCGCGGGGCGGGAAGGGGCCGGGGGGTGGGCGCTGCATCTGGAGCCATTTGCGACACCGGGCTGCCACCCCTGGTCGCAGCAAGTTCCTTTACCTGGCCCAGGGCTGCGCGAGCCCTGGGATACTCGCAATGACAGATCCGCCAAGGTGAGTGGATTGTAACCCGACGACGCGAAGTGATAGCGGGGGGCCTTGCGACTAATAGGTGAGGCGGCGCTGAGGATGGCGCCTCACCCAGGAGGAAGGCGAACGGTGGAGTTGCAGTCGTATTGGCGGCGCATGCGCCGCTGGGTCAGCCTGGGAACGGGGTGGGTGGAGCGCATGTGGCTACGAGACGATCGTGCGACAGGGCGGCACGGCAGCGGAGAGCACCGTTGGACCTGGGTCTGGCTGGGCAGGGATGCCACAGACGTCGACATCGCCGAGTTGGTTCGCCAGCTTCAGGAGGAGATCGGCCGGCTGCCAACGCCGCTGGGGATCAACGACTTTATGATCACCCTCTCGGCCTGGGGGCCACGTCGCGACGGCGTGGGCGAAGAGGTCTACCTGCAGGCCAGGCGCGCCGGTGACACGGCGGCTATCGAGAAGGACCTGGCCATGCGCGGCCAGCCGAAAGTTGTGCCCATCGGCGACGCCGCCCGCGGGCACGTCATTGACCGCCGGAGCTGGCAGAGCGGTGGCGCCCGCGAACAGATGCTGCAGGCCCTGCGCTTCTATCGCCCTTCGCACCAGTGGCGGATCGTCGATGTTTCGCTCTTTAGCGTGGGCGAGGCCTATCTGAAGCTGGTGGCCGAGGCGGTGAACTAGCGCAGGGAATGGCTTGTGAGGAAACACGCCGATGGCCTATAATAGCGGCCATCGGCGTTTTCATTTGCGAACGGAGGAGAGATCGATGGCGGGCAAGGGTGAAGGTTGGCGCGAGAAGCTGGCAGCGCGCCTGCGCGCCCAGTATGAAGAGCGTTTCCCGCGCTCGGGGCAGGCACATGCCCGGGCGGTGCGCTATCTGGTCGATGGGGGCAGCCACCCGCAGCGGCTGTACGACCCCTTCGCGTTCCGGGCTGTGGCGGCGCACGGCGCCCACGTGCGTGACCTGGACGGCCATGACATCGTCGACTACTGGCAGGGGCACTATGCCAACGTGTTGGGCCACAACCCGCCGGTGGTGACGGGCCCCTTGGCCGAGGCCCTCCAGGGCGGGTACGGGCTGCAGACCGGGCTGCCCGAGGAGCTGGAGGCCGAATTGGCCGAGCTGCTCATCAAGCGGACCGGCGACGAGCGGGTGCGCCTGACGACGGCGGGCAGCCTGGCCACCATGTATGCCATCATGCTGGCCCGCGCTTACACGGGCCGCGAGCTGGTGCTCAAGGTCGGCGGCGGCTGGCATGGCGCGCAGCCGCTGGCCATCCGCGGCACGCACTTTGGCGCCCAGGGCCTGGCAGGGGTCGACTCGCTGGGCGTGCCCGAGGATGGACCCGCCCAGACCCTGGTCACCCGCTTCAACGACCTCGACGCGCTGCACGCCGTCTTCCGTCAGCACGGCGACCGGCTGGCCTGTTTCATCGTCGAGCCCTGCCCGGGCAACGGCGGCTTCATGATGGCCGACCCCGCGTACCTGCGGGCGGCGCGCGAGCTGACCCAGCGCCACGGGGCGCTCCTCATCATCGACGAGATCATCACTGGCTTTCGCTTCGCCGCCAGCGGCGCACAAAAGCTCTTTGGCGTGCAGGGCGACCTCTCGACCTACGGCAAGGTCATCGGCGGCGGGATGCCCCTCTCGGCCGTGACCGGCCGGGCCGACGTGATGGAGCTGTCGAGCAGGTCGTCGCACAAACGGGTGCTGTTCAACGGCGGCACCTTCTCGGCCCACCCGGCCTCGATGCTGGCCGCCATCACCATGCTGCGCTACCTGGCCCAGCATGAGGCCGAGGTGTACGCTCAGGTGGGCGCCATGGGCGAGCGGCTGCGCGCAGGCATCGAGCGCGCGTTCGCCGAACACGGAGTCCTGGCCCGCTGCACCGGTTACCCCAACGAGGCGGTGCGGGCGAGCTCGCTGATCCAGGTGCACTTTCCCCATCGCGAGGACACGCGGCTCGATTGCCCCGAGACGGTGTGGGACCCGCAATATACCGACACCTACCTGCGCGAGCAGGTGCTGCGGCTGGGGCTGGTGCTGCGCGACGTCAACGTCAGCCATGGGCTGGGCGCCGTCTCCACCGCCCACACCGAGGCCGACCTCGAGCGCACCCTGGCCGCCTTCGACGGGGTGGCTGCCCAAATCGCCGAAGCGCGCGCGGGCTGAGAACGATTCACCGCGAAGGACGCCAAGAGCGCGCAGGGGGCGCGAAGGAACAGTTGCCTTTGCGCCCCCTTGGCGTTCTTGGCGTCGTTCGCGGTTCAGAATCGCCCTCGAGCTGCCTTCAACACGCGCAGGGCGCGCAGGGTGAGCCAGCGGCCGGGTGCACCTTTGGCCCGGACGTCGGCATGCATGAGGCCCGTTCCTTCAGCCCGCGTACCGCCGCCCCTCGTCGAGCATCGCCAGGTAGTTGTCGAGCGGCACATAGTTGGCCACGGTGTTGCCGGTGCCCAGGCAGTAGCCGCCGCCGGGCAGGCAGATGTCGAGCGTCTCGCGCACGCGGCGGCGCACGTCGGCTTCGGTGGAGCGGCAGAGCAAGTCCATGTCGATGCCGCCGAGGAGGGATAGCCGGCTGCCCCAGCGCCGCTTGGCCACCGTGACGGGCTCGATGGCATCCTCGAACGAGTGGCGCCCATCGATGTGGGCTTCGTCGATCAGGTAGGGCAGAATCTCGTCGAGCTTGCCGCAACTGTGCAACAGGTAGAGCCGGCCGCGCTCGTGGGCCATGGCGGCCATGCGCTTGTGCCAGGGCAGGCTCTTCTCGATCAACACGCGCGCCGGCACCATGGTCGAGGTCTTGAAGCCCATGTCGTCGCCGCCGAAGAGGATCTTGACGCAGTCGAACTGGAGCAGCGTCTCGGCGGCGCGGGCGTGCAGCTCGCCCACGCGGCGGAAGAGGGCATCGACCAGGTCGGGCTGGTCGTAGAGGGCGTAGCAGAGGCCCTGGTAGCTCATCAGCCAGGTGACCCACTCGAACACCGAGTGGCAGCGGGCGGAGACTCCCATATCGTCGGGCAGGTTCCTCTCCAGCCACTCCAGGCTGCTGAGGTCCCACTGGTGCGGCTCGGGCCAGGGGTAGCGCTCGAAATCCTCCCACGAGTTGATGACCCCGTGTGCTTCGTCTTCCCAGGCGCGGCCCCCTTCGCGCGCCAGCGCGGCCGTGTCTTGGTGCAGGCGCACGTTATGGCGCGGGAACTCGAAGCCGGGGATGGAGTAGTCGAGGCACTCGTAGCCCAGAAAGCGGTAGAGGGCGATCTGGCGGCGCCAGCGGAATTGCGGCGCGGTGGGGTCGAGGCCTGCGAGGAGGCCGAAACGGGCGCAGATGGCGTCTTCCACTTCGCGGTCGAGGAAGAGCTCCATGAAGTAGACCCGGTCGGGGGTGCCCTCGCGGCGCAGGTTGCGCAGCAGGCCTGGGAGGTCGAGGCGCACGGGGGTGCTGAGCATGGGGCGGCTCCTTTCCTACCACGGGCGGAAGAGGCCCGGCCGCGATGCACGGGCAAGGGTATTATAGTGCTGCGGCGGCCGATGGGCAAAGTGCGCACCGGCGCGGCTTAGAGGCTGGCACCAAATGGAGTATAATCTCTCTCAGAGCGTGCTCCCTGACCCACTGCAGCCGTGGCGGCTGAGGCCGCCCGCGACGAGAGGCACGGATGGCCGTCCATCTCTTCATCGCTCCCGCCGGTGCCGGGAAGACCGAGGCCTGTATCCAATGGGTGCGTGCTGCCTCACGGGGCCGGCCCCTGGCCCCCGTGTGGGTCTGCCTGCCCAACGCTCACCAGGTGTGGGCCTTTCGCCGCCGGCTCGTGGCCGCGGGCGGGGCATTGGGGGCCGAGGTGGGCACCTTTTTCACCCTCTACCACGAAACCCTGCGCGCCGCCGGCCAGGTGTACGCCGAGCTCGACGAGCCGCTGCAGCACCGCTTGCTGCGGGCAGTGGTCGACGAGGCGGCCGGCCAGGGCCACCTGCAATACTATGCCGCTCTGCGCGACAAGCCCGGCTTTGTGCGCGCCCTGCACCGCCTGGTGGAAGAGCTGAAGCAGGCCCGCGTGCAGCCGGCGCAGCTCGAGGCGGCGGTGCGGGGGCAGGGGCCGCGTCTGGAGGAGCTGGCGATCCTCTACGCTGCCTACCAGAGGCGCCTGCATGAAGGGCGCTGGATGGATGCGGAAGGGTTGGGCTGGCTGGCCACCTCGTCGCTGGCGCGCACGCCCGGCCTGCTCGCCGGCTGGGCGCTGGTGGCGGTGGATGGCTTCGACCAGCTCAACCAGACCCAGGTCGCCTTTCTGGCCGAGCTGGCGCACCAGGTGCCCGAGCTGCGTATCACCCTCACCTGGAGCACGGGGGCTGCAAGGCTGGCGCACCGCCGCTTCGCGCAGACACTGGCGCGCCTGCAGGAACGCCTGGGCGTGGAGGCCGAACCACTGCCGGGCGCGCGGGTGGGGCTGAGCCAGCCCCTGGCCCGCCTCGAAGCCGCGCTGTTCGAGCCCGCCGCCGGCTCTGCTGCCGGCGGCCAGGCCATCTCCTTTCTGGAGGCGGCGAACCGCGCCGGCGAGGCGCGGGCGGCCCTGCGGTGGGCCAAGGAGCGGGTGGTGCTCGACGGCATGGCGCCGGGCGATGTGGCCATCCTGGCCCGCGACCTGGCGCCCTATGCGCCTTTCCTGGCCGAGGCGGCGCGCGAGTTCGGCCTGCCCCTCGCGCTGGCGGGCGGTCAGCCCCTTTCGGGCAACCCCGCTGTGGCTGCGCTCCTCGCGCTCCTCTCGCTGCCCCGGCGCGACCGCAACACCGCCTCGCTGCCCGATGGCCGCTTTGCGGTGCGACGCCTGCTGCAGGCTCTGCGCAGCCCCTACTTCAACTGGCGCGATTGCCTCTGGGGTGAGCAGCCCCTCGGCCTGACGGCGGAGGATGCGGACCGGCTCGAGGCAGTGGCGCAGGCGGCGCAGGTGCTGGGCGGGCTGGCAGAGTGGCGCGAGGCCCTGGCGGCCAGGGCGCAGGCAGCGCCGCCCGCCGATGAGGAGGGCGAACGGGGTGCGGCGCCGGCCAACGCCGAGCTCGCTGCCCGCTTCGAGCGCCTCGTGGAGCGGCTGACTCCGCCCGAGCGGGCAAGCGTGGCCTCGTACACCGCCTTTGTGGAGGGCCTCATCGGCGACGATCCCCACCTGTTCGCCAACCCCGAGGACCAGGACCCATCGAGCCTGCGCATGCTCGAGTGCATCCGCAATGGCCCGCCCGACCTGGTCGAGCGGGATATCGCCGCCCTCCTCGCGCTGAAAGAGGCCCTGCGCAGCCTGGTCTGGGCCGAGCAGGCGCTGGCGCAGAGCGAAGAGGTCCCCTACGAGCGCTTTCTCGACGAGCTGGAAGGGGTCGTGGCCGCCGCGGAGTACGACCCGGCGCCGGCGCAGCGCGAAGCCGTGTGGGCTGCCCCCGTGCACGACGCGCGTGGGCTCTCCTTCCGGGCGGTGGCCGTGCTCGGGTTGGCGGAGGGCGAGTTCCCCAAGGCGCCCCCTCTGGACCCGCTGCTACGCGACAGCGACCGCGAGTGGCTGGTGGCGCAGGGGCTGCCGCTGGAACCGCCCCCGGCCGGGAGCGAGTTCACCCTCTTTTACGAGGCGGTCACCCGCGCTCGCGAGCGGCTGCTCCTCTCGCGCCCCTACCTGGCCGATGACGGGCAGCTCTGGGAGCCTTCGCCCTTCTGGGATGAGGCGCTGCGCCTGTGCCCTGGCGCCCCGCTCGAACGGGTGCGCACTACCGAGGGGTTGCCGGTGGCGCGGGCCGCCTCGTGGCCCGAGGTGCTGGTGGCGCTGGGGCAGCGGCTCGCTGCCCAGGAACCGTCGGCCGCGGCCGAGGCGGCTGCCCTCGAGCACGATCCTCAGGCAGCCTCCCTCTGGCGGGCAGCCCGGCATGGGGCGCGGGTGCTGGCGGCCCGCACGGCCGTGCTGCCGGCGGGCGCCTTCGAAGGCGACTGCACTCCCGTGGCTCCGGCGCTCTCGGCGCGCTACCCCCTCAGCCAGCCGTGGAGCGCCTCGCGGCTGGAGAGCTACCTGGGCTGCCCCTTCGGCTTCTTCCTCTCCGCTGCCCTCGAACTCCCCGAGCGGCCCAGCGGCGAGGTGGGCTTCGACGCCGCACAGTTGGGCACCATGGTCCACGAGATCCTGAAGGAGGTCTACCAGCGCGCCCCGTCGACGGCGCTCGAGGACCTCCTGGCGGCGCTGCCAGAGGTGGCCAGCCGGGTGCTGGCCCGGGCTCCCGAACGCCTGGGGTTCAGGCCGGGCCCGCTTTGGCAAGAGGAGGGGGCGCGCATCCGGCTGGAGGTCGAGAACACCCTGCGTGCGTTGGGCGAGTGCTCGCAGGGCTGGCAGCCGGTGGGCCTGGAGCTGCGCTTTGGCATGGGATGGGGCGGTGCCCCGCCCCAACGGGTGCGGGCCTCGGGCGGGGGAGAGTTCCTTCTGCGGGGCATCATCGACCGGGCCGACCGCGACGCCGCGGGCCAGGTGCGGCTGATCGACTACAAGTCGGGCAGCACTGCGATCACGGCCGCGGACCTTTTGGAGGGCCGCCGCGTGCAACTGGCGCTCTACGCCTGGGCAGCGGAGGGCGTGCTCGGCCTGGGCAAGGTGGTGGCGGGCTTTTACTGGCATCTGCACCTGGCCAGGCGCAGCAGCCTGGCGTTGGAGGGCATGGAGGGCGGGCCCAGGGCGGCGATGGCCCTGGCCGCCGAGCATGCCTGGAGGGCGGTGGCCGGCGTGCGCCAGGGGGCCTTCCCGCCCGAGCCCAGGGGCCACGCCTGCCCGGACTATTGCCGTGGCCGCGAGTTCTGCTGGCGGTACCAGCCGAAGTAGCCCTCGGCCCCCGGCCTGCTCGCCCTGCGCCAGGGCAGGCGGGCGGGCCACGCGGGCACCATCGTTGAGGTGACGCGCCTGTGGACGACGCCATTTTGGCCGGCTTGAACCTTCAGGAGGAGCAAAAGGCGGCCGCCTTTGCCGCGGGCGGCGATGTGGCCGTGGTCGCGGGGGCCGGTTGCGGCAAGACCACCACCCTGGTGGCACGCTACCTGTACCTCTTGGCCTGTGGCCTGGCGCCCGACGAGATTGTGGCCATCACCTTCACCGAGCGTGCGGGGCGGGAAATGCGGAGCCGCATCCGCGCGCGGCTGCGTGGCTGGCTGGCCAACGGGCAGGCGGGCCGAGAAGAATGGCTCGAACGCTACGTGGCCCTCGACGCGGCCCCCATCGGCACCATCCACAGCTTTTGCGCCGCCCTGCTGCGCGCCCACCCCGCCGAGGCCGGGCTCGACCCGGATGCGGCCGTCCTCGACGAGGGGCAGGCGGGCCTCTTGATGCGCGAGGCGGTGGAGCGTGCCCTGGTGTGGGCCACGCAGGATGAGGCGGGCTCGCGCTGCTTCGAGCTCTTCGAGCCGGGAGGTTTGCGCAGCCTGCTGGCCTGGCTGCTCGCCCGTCGCCTGGAGGTGCTCCCGGCGCTGGCTGCCGGCTGTGATGAGGTGCGGGCGCGCTGGCAGGCGGTGCCAGGGCAATGGCTGGCCGGCGTGCTGGCCGACCCGGCGTGGGATGACTGCCTGGCCACCCTCGAAACGAGCCTGCCTGCCGGGCCCGGCGATGCGCTCGACCGGCTGCGGCGGGGCGCGATCGCCGCCGTGCACAGCGCCCGGCGCCTGGTGGCCGCGGGCGACTGGCAGGCTGCCGTCGACGCTCTGGCAGAGGGCCTTCGCAAGCCGGGCAACGCGGGCAGTCGAAGCGTGTGGGGCGAACAGGTGGGCCAGGTGCGCGCGGCCCTGCGCACCCTGGCCGAGCTCTATGGCTGCAGGATCGCCAGGGTGACGCAGGGGGCCGACCCCGAGCTCGACCAGCGGCTGCTCGAGGCCTGGCCCGGGCTGGTGGCCACCTTTGGCCGCGCCGCGGCCGATTACCAGGCCCTGAAAGATCACGAGCGGGCGCTCGATTTCGACGACCTGGAGGAAGGCGCCCTGCGCCTGCTGCGCGAGCACCCCGAGGTGGCCGCCTACCACCGGTCGCGCTGGAAGGCGGTGCTGGTCGACGAGTTCCAAGACACCAACGACCGCCAGCGCCAGCTCATCGAGGCGCTCCTGGGGGTGCCGATCGGGCAGGCCGGGCGCCTCTTTGTGGTGGGCGATGCCAAGCAATCCATCTACCGCTTCCGCGGCGCCGACGTGACGGTGTTCCGGCGGGTGGAGCGGCAGATCGGCGGCGCCGGCGGCCGGGTGGTGGAGCTGGCGCGCACTTGGCGCCCCCACGGCGCCCTGGTTGAGCTCCTGAACGAGCTGCTGGCGCAGGTGCTGGGCGAGGCCGACGATCCCTCGCGCCCCTACGCCGTGCCCTTTGCGCCGCTCAAGGCGGCCAGCGAGCGGGCTGCGCGGCTCAGCCCGCCGTTCATCGAGTTACACGTGGGCGTGGCCCAGCACGCCGACGAGGGCCGCCGGGCTGCGGCCGCGGCACTGGCCATGCGCCTGGCCCAACTGCACCGCGAGGAGGGGGTGGCCTGGGGCGAGGTGGCTTGCCTCTTCCGGGCCACTGGCCAGTTCCCCGTCTACGAAGAGGCGTTCGAGGCGGCGGGCATCCCCTACGTGACCGTCGCCGGGGCGGGCTTTTACGACCGGCCGGAGGTGCGCGACCTTTTGAACGCTTTGCGCGCGCTGGCTCACCCCACCGATGACCTGGCCATGGCCGGCCTGTTGCGCTCGCCGGCCATCGGCCTGGCCGATGCCAGCCTCTACCTCCTGCGTTGGGGCGCCGACGGCCGCCCGCATGCCCTGTGGGAGGCGCTGCGGGGCGACCTGTCGGCCCTCGACCCGGCCGAGCAGGCGCGCGCCCGCCGCGCGGCCGGGCTCATAGCCGAGCTGCACCCGCAGGTTGGCCGCCAGCCTGCGGCCATGGTCCTCAAGCGCTTCCTCGACGAGACGGCCTACCTGGCCCTCCTGCGCCTGGCGCCGAAGGGCGAGCGGGCGCGGCGCAACGTGGACAAGCTGCTGGCCGATGCACACCGCTCGGGCCTGGTGGCGGTCGACGACCTCCTCGAGTACGTGCAGGCCCTGCGCGATTCGGGCGCGCGCGAGGGAGAGGCCCCGCCGGAGGGCGGCGAGGCAGTGCAGCTGATGAGCGTGCATAAGGCCAAGGGGCTCGAGTTCGGCGTGGTGGTCATCGCCGACGCGGCCCACGACGACAGCGCCCGCATGCCGCCGGCCATCCTGCATCCGGAGTGGGGGCTTCTGTTGCGGGTGGTGCGCGCCGAGGGAGCGGAAAGGCGCCAGGGCCTGCTGCATGCGCTGGCCTGCCGCGAAGAGGAAGCGATGGACGACGCTGAGGAGCGCCGCCTGCTCTACGTGGCGGCGACGCGGGCCAAGGAGAAGCTGCTGGTGAGCGGCCACGCCACCGTGGGCCGCGACGGGTTGATCTGGAAGGGCTGGCTGAAGCGCCTGGCGTTGGCGCTGGGCGAGGAGGAGCTGGCGCCAGCCCAGCCACCGGCAGCGGGTGAGCAGTCGTCTCTGTGGCTGTGGAAAGGGCGGGTGCTCTGCAACCTCTACGGACCATCGCCCGAAGAGGGCCCGGCGCAGGCGCAAGGGATGGCTCCCGAGCCGGCGGGGCAAACGGCGCCGGCGGGTTCCCTGTCGCACCTGGCCCCCCTGGCGGCGCCCTGCGCCGCCGCGCCCGCTGCCGCCGAGCCGCCCGCCGGCGAGACGCCGGAGCGGGTGTGGCGGGTGGTGCCGCGGCGGCGAGGTCAGCGCGCACCCTCGTGGCTGGTGGGCAAGCTGGTGCACGTGGGGCTGCGGCTGTGGCGCTTCCCCGACGATGCGGGGTTGGGCGAGGCCCTGGAGGCAGCAGCGCGCGCCGCCGGCCTCACCGACCCGCGCCAGATCGCCGGCGCTGTGGACGAAGCGCAGGCGCTCTTGCGGCGTTTCCGGCGCAGCCGGCTCTGGTCGGAGCTGGATGAGGCCCCTCGCCGGCACGAAGTGCCCTACGCTGCCGGCGCCGAGGACCCCTGGGGCCGCATCGACATCCTCGCGCAAGGGGCCGATGGCCGCTGGTGGCTGGTCGATTTCAAGACGGATGAGATCCGCAGCGAGGCGCAGTATCGGGCCAAAGTGGCCCAGCACATGCCCCAGTTGCAGCGCTATGGCCGGGCTGTGGCCGGCTTGGTGCGAGCGACGCCCCGGCTGCTCCTCTGTTTCCTCGACTGCCAGGGGGATGTGCGGGTGCACGACGTCCCCGCGGCGCCGTAGCGCGGCTCATATGCCAACGCTTGCGGCCCCGCCCCGCTGCTCCCAGCCCTGCCTGCGAGGGAGCCTGCGGCCTGCCAAGCTGGCCTGCTGGCTCATCCGCCACCCGTTGCACGGTTGTGGACGGCTTGCCGGCAGCCATGTGCCAAGTAAAGAGAGTTGCTGCAACCAGGGGCAGCCGGGTGTTGAGCTCCGCTCGCTCTCGGCGGAGCGCCTGGAGGGGCTTCGCACCGACCCGGTGCGAAGCGTGCAGCCCGGTCGCAAAGTTCCTCGACGGTGTCCGAGGGCTCGCGCAGCCCTGCGCGAAACAGACAAGGCCGAGCTGTGACTGCGAGGCGGCTCCTTCGCTCCGGTTCAGGACAGGCTCGGCCGCCGACGAAGCAATCCCCATCGTGGGTTGGGGATTGCTTCGCGCCTGTGGCGCTCGCAATGACGGCGGGGGGTGAAGATTGCTTCGCGCCTGCGGCGCTCGCAATGACGGCGGGGAAGGTTCCCAACTCGATGCCAGGGGAGAGCTGCTCGACAACGGGGTGATACTCACCGGGGCCAGGCCGGCATGGCGTAGCGGCGGCCTGCGGTGCGCACGACGTCACGACGGCGGCGTGTTGGTTTGCTGACTGCCACCGGCCTGCCGTCGAGCAGCGCGCCTGTCGTGGTAGGCCCCCCACAGCCTGGGCGGCAACTGCTCTGCGATGGCCAGCATGACGCGCTCGCTGGCCCAGGCATCGCGTTCATCAGCGCCCAGGCCTGCCGGCGCCTGTAACGTGAAAGGCGGGCCAAAGCGGACTGTAAGCTGTGGCCCTTCCTCGAACACGCCGGCCGGCAGGATGGGGAGCGAAGCGGCCAGCAAGAGCAGGAAGCGCCCCGCCCCATGGGGCGGCTCGATCAGCGAGGCATCGGGGCTGTCGCGGCCCTCGGGCGAGATGCCGATCAAGCGCGGCTGCGGCCGGCACGCGATGGCCAGGGCACGCCGCACCGCGCGGGCACGCGCCTCCACCTCGTGGGGCCGTGGTGGCATGGGCGGCATGGCCACGAAGCCATAAACCTGCGCGATGCGCGCAAAGGCCCGTTCCGTCAGCGGCGTGATGAGCCGCTGGCGCAACCGGTCCGGATAGGTCCACGCGCCGGTCATCAGCCACGTGCTTTCGCGGGCTGCCAAGGGGCGCACGCTGGCGATGGCGGTGGTGATGGCCACGGCGTTCCACCAGGAGGCGAACGAGGGGCTGTGGTAATGGTTGAATACGACCACGAGGCCGCCCTCGGGCGGCACCTGCTCGAGCCCTTCGACCCTGGGCGAAGGAGCGATGGTGCGGTACAGGCGCGCAGCATCGGCGGCGAAGGACCGCCGGGCGCCGAGCAGGACGGAACACCCGACCCGCAGGACCAGGGGAACGGGGTATTGGTAGCGGAGGCATGGGCGTTTCTCTTGCGGTGTCACGGGGCGACCTGCCTTCTGCGCGCGCTTCGATCCGCGCCATTATACGGCGCCTCGGCGCTTGGCGGCAAACGGGCCAGGGGCACGGGGGTGCACCCCAGAACCGGCGGTGGATCTGCTGGCCAGCGCATTGGGCCCAACCTGCACCCGGCAACAGCCGGCAAACCTGCTCCGCGCCTGGCCGGCCCTGACCCGGGACGGGGGGTCCGCTCCGGTCGCGTGCGAAGCGTGAAGCCCGGATGGCATGTACGGCCCGATGGGCAGGTACGGTTGTAGTACTCGACGGTTTCGCACCGGATGCGGTGCGAACGCCCGTCCTGGGCTGGAGCCGGGTGGCCGCCCAGCGCGGCCCGAACAAGTTCGGCGCTCCTGGGCCGCCGCTCACTCGGCCCGGCCCTCGCGGCACAGGGGCAAGCTGAAGGTGAACCTGCTGCCCCGCCCGGGTTCGCTGGCCACCCCGATGGAGCTGCCGTGGGCTTCGAGGATGGCGCGCACGATAGCCAGGCCCAGCCCCGAGCCTTCGCTCTGCCCCGCCTGCCGGCCCCGGTAAAAACGCTCGAAGATGTGCGGCAGGTCCTCGGGGGCGATGCCGGGGCCGTTGTCTTCCACCCAGAACTCTACCTGATCCGTGTCGGCGGGCTGGCCCTCTCGCGGAGTGGTCGAGCGGGCAGCGCCGATGGTGACCGTGCCGCCCTGGCCCACGAACTTGACCGCATTGCCGACCAGGTTGTCGAGCACCTGCTCGATGCGGAGCCGGTCGCAGCGCACCCGCAGGTGGCCTTCGGGGAATATCAACTGGAGCCCGACCTGGCGTTGGGCAGCCCTCGGCGCCCAGCGGCCGCGTGTGCGCTGCAGGAGGTCGCCCACATCCTCGGGGGCCAGCTCCATGGGCAAGAGGCCCGCGTCGAGCCGCGAGAGCTCGAGCAGGTTGACGGTCAGGCGGTCGAGCCGCTCGAGCTGGGCCGCGCTCTCGGCCAGGAATTCGGCCCGGGCGGCAGGGTCGTCGTCGGCGGTGCGCAGGAGTTCGATGAAGGTGCTCAGGGCGGCGATCGGCGTGCGCAGCTCGTGCGACACGTCGGCCACGAAGCGGCGGAGTTGGTCGCGGTCGGCGGCCAGGGCCTGGAAGCTCTCTTGCAGGCGCGCTGCCATCTCGTTGAAGCGGGCGGCCAAAGTGCCGATCTCATCGCGCTGCGAGACGGCGGCGCGGGCACTCAGGTCGCCACCGGCCATGCGCTCGGCGGTGGTGGTCAACAGGCGCAGGGGCGCCGAGAGCCGACGGCCCATGGTGAGACCAGCGCCCACCGCCAGTGCCACCGCCACCAGGCTCGCCCAGAAGAAGGCCTGGCGCACGCTGGCCAGAATCTGCGGCCGGTACGACGCCATCTCAGAGATGCGCAGGTAGCCCAAGGGCCCCTGAGGGCCGGGGATGGGCACCGTGACTGCGAGGGGCGACACCCCGGGCGATGTCGTGGATGGTGCGGCCGATGCCGCCTGAGAAGAAGAATCGTCGTTTTCGAGCAGGAAAAAGCCCGAGACGAGGGGCGAATGCCGCACATAGACCCACACACCGCTCGACTGGCCGGGGCGCTCGGGGCTGAAACGGAGGATGGGCGGCCCCTCCTGGAGCTGCGCGATGTAATAGTAGTAGAGGCGCGCGCTGGCTTCATCGTCGCTGCTCACCGAGGCCCAGTAGCGGTCGGTGGGGCGCACGTCGACCAGCGGCCTCTGGTAACGGTCGAGGATGGTGAGCCTGGCCTGGCTGAGGGCGCCATAGCTTTCCAACAGGGCCCGTAGCCGCGACAGGTCTGGCTGCTGCTGCCACAGCAGGCTGGCCTGCCGGGCCACAACGGTGGCGTTCTGCTCGAGGGCCTGCTGCTCGCTGATCTCAAAGAAACGATTGAGGATGGCTGAAAGGAGCAGGCCAAGCACCGCGATGATCAGCAGGGCCAGGGCCACGTAGCTGCCGATCAGTTTCCAGCGGATGCTCAGAGTCATGGTTCTGCCCTCAAGGGTAGGCTCGTCAGTACTGCAACGTCACTTTCGGGTGGTCATTCCAAAAACGCCGAGCTGTCATTGCGAGGAGGCGACGGCAGCCGCCGACGAAGCAAGCTCCAGCCGGGGTTGGGGATTGCTTCGCGCCTGCGGCGCTCGCAATGACCACCATCTTCTCCTCGGCACGGGGGGAAGGGGCCAGAGGGGCTTGGGTGGGCGGCAAGGCCCCGCCCAAACCCCTCTGGGCGCTTCCCCACATCATCAACTGCTGGGGAACCGGCTGCCGCTGCCGGCGACCATGCGATAGGTTAGGCCCAGGTAGGGGTGGCCGGCGTTGTCGGGGTTGTCGCCCAGGGTAACCCGGATGGTCTCCTGGTTCCCATTGCGGTTGACGGTCAGCTCCACCTGGTCGCCCACCTTGTGGCTGCTGATGAGCTGGGCCAGGTCGCGCCGCACGGTGAGTTGGGTGCCATCCACCGCGGTGATGCGGTCGCCGGCCTTGAGCCCGGCCTTCTCGGCGGGCGAGCCGCTGACGACGCTCTGCACCTCAGCATAGACCGTGGCGCCGGGCACCCGGCCCTGATCGGGCCAGGGGATCACGCGGTTGTTGGGCGGGACGGTCGGGCGCGGCACCACGTAGCCCGGCGCGGGCGCCGTCTGGGCCTGGGCGAGTTCCGAGCGCGCCACTCTGCGCCCGACAAAGTAGCCGGCGGCCCCGCCGGCCACGGCGCCGCCCAGCGAGCCGAGGATGGCACAGACAAGCACCAGGGCGATGATGCCGAGCCAATTCGTCTTCCTGTGGCTGGGCGCCGGGTTGGTGACCACGGTAGAATCCATGGACATAGGGTGACCTCCTGAGTCTAGCCCTGGCAACGGACCTTTCGCCAGGGGTCGGCAGATGCCTGCCGGCATAGTTATGTACGATTCTGCCTCGCTGTCAACTGGTCAGGGTGTATCCCAAAATCGTCGGTGAATTTGCTGGCCACCGTCGCCGTCAGAGTCATTCTGAGCGGCAGTGACGGCCAGGCAGCACTGGCGCGCCAATTCCAGCGAAGAATCCTTGCTTGCCGTGGCGCCAAATCACTCCAAGCGTGCCGCCATGGCTAGCAGGGACTCTGCGCTCGCTTGGCGCCCGTCTGGGAGCTGGCCGCAGGAGCCGCTCAGAGTGACAAGCCGGTCTCGCGCCGCGCCGAGCGGCTGCGCCCCCTCCGACGGCCACAGTTTACGCCGACGATTCCGGATATACCCACTGGCCAGGCCCGGGCCACATCTCGCGTCTGCGGCCCGCTCGCCAGGCCCAGGCGCCTGTACTATAGCACAGAGTGATAAACAAGTTGTTAAGGGTGTTAAGCGCGAGTTAAGGAAAAGCGTGCAATATCGCCCGCAAACCGTTGACAGAGGCTCCGATTTGTCGGATAATGAGGATAGGGGGGTGACGGGGCGCGGTGGGCGGCGAGGCGCACCCCGCGCGGGCAGTTGGGGTTGCTCCTCCTGAGCGAGAAGGAGGTTTGTGCCAGGTCCATTCGTGCAAATGACGCCAGTGAGGAGGCCAGGATGTCGAAAGCAGAGCAGATTGCCGCCGCCATCGAATCGAACCACTATGCTGCTCTCCGCGAGTTCGCCCAGGGCAGCGAGTCGGAGCTGCTCGTCAACGGCGAAATGATGCGCGTGTGTTCGGGCGTGCCGTACCCGCTGCTGAACTTTGTGGCGCGGCCTCGCTTCGACCCCCGGCAGGCAGAGCAGCGCATCTCCTCGATTGTGGACTATTTCGGGCAGCGCAAGTTGCCGTTCCTCTTCTACCTTCACCCTTCAGCGACTCCTCCGGATCTCGCCGGCCGGCTCGAGCGTCACGGCATGGAGCGGTGGGGAACGCAGGAGGGCATGGCCCTCGAGCGGCTGAACCCCGAGGTGCACATCAACCGCAGCGTCGAGGTGGAGCAGGCGCGCACTGTGGAGACTCTCGACAAGGCAGTGGAGGTGTATGCCGGCGCCTACCATCTCCCGCCGACTGCGGCCAGCTACATGCGCTCCGTGCTGATGACTGCCCTCTACGACCCCGCCGTCTACGTCTACCTGGCTCGGCTGCACGGCATTCCGGCCGGCACCGTCACGCTGGTGCTCAAGGCCGGGGTGGCCGGGCTCTATGGGCTGGGCACCTTGCCCGACTATCGCGGGCACCTGGTCGGGACGAGCCTGATGGTGCGCGCGATCCGCGACGCCATCGGGCTGGGCTTCCGCACCGCCGTGCTGCAAGCTCCTCCGGGCAGCGGCCGCCTGTACCGGCGGCTGGGGTTTGAGCCCTATTTCCGCATCGAGGTCTTCTCTTGTGGGTGATAGCCCCTACAATGAGAGGAAAATGCCCCACAATAGGGTAATTGACAACCCTACCCAATCGTGATACAATTCACGTGATGGAATTCACGAACTCGCTTCATGGCCGCTCTGGCGGGCGCGGGGGCTGAGGGCACTCTGGCCTGCCGGCAGGGTTTTGGAGGCGGGTAGACGCCGTAGCCGGCGCCGGACAGGTGTGCCACCGGGCGGGCACAGCAGTGAGTGAGCCATTCATGCCCACCCGCGCGCCAAGCGGGCCGGGCGAGTGGAAGGTTCCAAATGACTCTGGAAGAGGTTCTCAGGATCATTGAGGGGAGGGTGCTGTCGAGGGATGTGGACCTTGGCTCCACCGTCGCGATGGCCTGCGGGGCGGACCTGATGAGCGATGTGCTCGCCTTCACCCACGCCGGCACCCTCCTCTTGACCGGCCTCACCAACCCTCAAGTGGTACGTACCGCCGAGATGGCCGGCATCAAAGCCATCGTCTTTGTGCGGGGCAAGCACCCCCCGCGGGAGACTCTGGCCCTGGCTGAGGAGAAGGGCATTCCTCTCCTGGCGACCCGCTACACCCTGTACGAGGCCTGTGGGCGCCTGTACAGCGCGGGGCTGCCCAGCTGCGGGCTGTTCAACATCGCACAGGGTGACTGGCCTGAGATCGGCGCTCTGCCCCCGTCGAGCGGGCGCTGAGCAGGGCGCGCCGGCCAGCCGGTTGGCGAGGGGCATCATGCCGCCACGGGCCGCTGCCCCGCCGGCGCGCGTCTGCGGGCAGATCAGGGGGCTACTCTGCCGGTTCGCGGTGGGTTTGCCTTCTTGGCGCCGCTGAGGGGGCCTTGGGCAGTTCTCGGACTGCCCCAGTACCGTGAGGCGCTGGAGCTCTTGGCCGGGCAGCATGCCGGCGAAGTCATGCCTGCGCAGCGGCCCCCGAGGCGATGGGAGCGCCTGTGGTGTGCGAGCGCCTTGAGCTATCCACACCTTGGCTGCAGGAGCTGCGGTCGGCCGAGCAGAGCTCGGCGGCCGATTTCGCGGCGACGACGGGCCTTGGGGGTGGGCACGCAGTGGCTGAAAGCGCGAGGGAAGACCAGGCCATCTCGGCCAGCAGGCCGGTGGTGCCGAAGAGCCAGGAGCTGGTCTACGAGCTCAAGATCGGCGAGATCATGACTCGTGACCCGGTCGTGGTCGGCCCCGACTGCCTGATGAGCGAACTGAAGGAGATCCTCAGAGTCCGACGCATCTCGGGCGTGCCGGTGGTCGACAACGGGTCGCTGGTGGGGATCATCAGCATCGAAGACCTGATCGTGGCTCTGGAGAAAGGCGAGACGTCGGCACGCGTCGGCGACAAGATGACCCGCCAGGTGCAAACGGTCTATGCCGATGAGTCGGTCATCCAGGCGGTCACCAAGTTTGCCCGCTACGGGTACGGCCGGTTGCCGGTCGTCGACCGGTCGGGGCGCCTGGTGGGGATTGTCACGCAGGGCGATATCGTGCGCGGCCTCTTGCGCCAGCTCGACGTGCAGTGGCAGGAAGAGGAGATCCACCGCTACCGGGCCAGCCACATCTTTGAGGATATCGAGTCGGACCAGACGGGCCTCGTCTTGCGCTACAAGGTGACGGCACGCGATTTCGTGCGCGGGGGCGAGGCCTCGAGTAAGCTCAAGAAGGCACTGGAGCGCCTGGGCGGCGAGCCGCAACTGGTGCGGCGGGTCGCTGTGGCAGCCTACGAGGCCGAGACCAACCTGATCATCCATACCGATAACGGGGGCGACCTCATTGCCGAGGTGCAACCCGACCGCATCCGCGTGGTGGCCCTCGACACGGGGCCGGGCATCCCCGATGTCGAGATGGCCCTGCGGCCCGGTTTCTCGACCGCCCCCGATTGGATCCGTGAGCTGGGCTTCGGGGCGGGCATGGGGCTGAACAACATCAAGAGCTGCGCCGATGAGATGCGGTTGGAATCGCGGGTGGGCGTGGGCACACGGCTCGAAGCCGTCTTCTACCTGCCCGGCAGGCGCGAGAAGGAGGCCGCGTGACGGTCCAAGATCTGGTGGCGGCCCTGCGGCTGAAAGTGTTGACCGGCGAAGCAGCCTTGCAGCGTGAGGTCAGCGGCGGCTATGCGGCGGATCTCTTGAGCTGCGCCATGGCCCGCGCACGGGCAGGGAACGTGTGGGTCACGCTGCAGGCCCATGCCAATGTGGTGGCTGTGGCCAGCCTGCTGGACCTGGCCGCCGTGATCATCACCGAGGGCGTGGAGCCCGACCCGGCTGCGCGCCAAAAGGCCGATGAGGAGGGAGTGGTGTTGCTCTCCACGCCCCAGACTACCTACGCCGTCGTGGCCGAGATGGCGCGCCTGGGCATCCCGGCCGGGTCGTAGCGGCGCGGTTGGATGTGGGCGCTGTGGTGGTGGGTGCAGTGCTGTGGCCCTGGGCCACGCGGCGGCAATGGGGCTGCAGGTAGCAGGCGGGGGCTATGTTGCGCGCGCGGTGGGCCGACCTTCATCTGCACACAGTGCTCTCGCCTTGTGCAGAGGTGGAGATGATCCCGCCGCTGATCGTGGCGCGGGCGTTGGAGCTGGGGCTGGAGTGGATCGCCGTCACTGATCACAATAGTGCTGGCAATGTGCGTGCGGTGCTGGCTGCGGCAGAGGGCACGGGGCTGACCGTCACACCGGGCCTGGAGGTCGAGAGCCGCGAAGAGGTACATCTGGTGTGCCTCTTTGATACGGCGGAGCAGGCCGAACTCTGGGGGGCGCTCATCGCTCGGCATATGCCGCTGCGCAAGAACGATGAGCGCTTTTTTGGTGCCCAGTTCGTGGTGGATGCGCACGGCGAGTACGTGCGCACCGAGGAACGGCTGCTGGCGACCTCGGCCGACCTGAGCGTGGAAGAGGTGGCCCGCGGGGTGGCCGAGTTGGGGGGCATCGTGATCGCAGCTCACGTCGACCGGCCGGCCAACAGCCTGCTGGCCAACCTGGGGCTGGTGCCGCCAGGGCTGGAGCTGGCGGGGCTGGAACTCTCACGCTGGGCCGACCCCGGCAACTTTCGCCGGGCCCACCCCGAGCTGGCAGGCTACGGCCTCGTGGCGTCGGGCGATGCCCACCGCCTGAGCGAGATCCAGCGGCGTACAGCGGTGATCAGCCGTGCAGCAACGGTAGCTGACCTGCGCAAGGCGCTGCGCAACGAGGACGGCTGTAGTGTGGAAGTGGCGTAGGGTGCGGCGTACTGCGCAAGGCGTAACGCTCAAGCTGCACGCTCGACGTAGCACGCAATACGCAACACGCAGTACGCATCACGCAGTGCTCTCTACTCAGGAAGGAGGACGCGACGGTGAGTGAGGTGAAGGCGGAAGAGACGCTGGACCTGGCGCCCCTGCACCAGATCATCGACGAGTACAAGGGGCAGCGCGGCGTCTTGATCCAGGTGTTGCAGCGGGCCCAGGAGGCCTACGGCTACTTGCCGCCCGAGGTGCTCAAGGGGATTGCCGACGGGCTGGGCATCCCCCTGAGCCAGGTCTATGGTGTGGTCACGTTCTACGCGCAGTTCTACCTCACGCGGCGCGGCAAACACGTGATCCGCAGTTGCGATGGCACCGCCTGTCACGTGCGCGGCGCGGCCAAGGTGATCGACGCCATCCAGAAGGAACTCGGCATCGCGCCCGGTGAGACGACGTCCGACTACCAGTTCACCTTCGAGGTCGTCTACTGCCTCGGCTCCTGCGGCCTGTCACCGGTGGCGGTGGTCGACGACCAGGTGGTCGGCCGGCTGGTGCCCGAGAAGATGGTCCAGATTATCCGCAATCTGCGTGACAAGTGAGGGCCGCCGGTGCGTGAGCTCGCGCTGCACATCCTCGACTGCCTCGAGAACGCCGTCGAAGCGGGGGCCACGCGCATCGCCTTAACGATTGAAGAGGACACCGCCCGCGACCTTTTGACCATCACTGTGGAAGACAACGGGCGAGGGATGCCACCGGAGCTGGCGGAGCGGGTGCTCGACCCCTTTGTGACCACGCGTACGACGCGCCACGTGGGTCTGGGGCTGCCGCTCTTCGCGGCAGCGGCCGAGCGGACGGGTGGCCGGGTGACAGTGCACTCGGTGCCAGGCCAGGGCACGGTGGTGCAGGCCACCTTTGGCCTGACCCACTGGGACCGGGCGCCCCTCGGCGACCTGCCGGCGACCCTCCTGGCCGTGCTGCTGGCCCAGCAGCCGGTGGAGCTGGTGTACCGCCACCGGGTCGACGGCCGCGAGTTCGTCTGCGACACCGCCGAGCTCCGGGCGGTGCTCGGCGAGGTGCCGCTGAGCCACCCCCGGGTGAGGGAGTGGCTGCGGGAGTACCTCAGCGAAGGGATCGCCGGCCTCGAGCGGCCGTATCCGTAGGGGCGAAGCGCGCGGATGCAGCCGGCCGGGGCCTGGAGCCGAATGGCCGGCCCATTGCTTTGCCCCGACATCTGTTCGACAACAGGAGGGATGCAATGCCCAAGCTGAAGAGTCTGGAAGACCTGAAGAGGGTCCGCGAAGAGGCACAACAGGGCCTCAAGGTTCGCGTGGAGACCGGGACCCGGATCATCGTCGGCATGGGCACCTGTGGGATTGCCGCGGGCGCCCGCGATGTGATGCGCGCCATCCTCGAAGAGCTCGACAAGCGCAAGATCGAGGCCCACGTCGAGACGGTGGGCTGCATCGGCATGTGCGTCCGCGAGCCGCTGGTCGATATCGAGCAGGCTGGCCGACCGCGCGTCACCTACGGCAATGTGCGGCCCGATATGGTCCCGCGCCTGATCGAGGAGCACCTGATCAACGGCCGTGTGGTGGACGAATGGGTGGTGGGCCGTCTGGGTGGGTAGCCGGCGGACCGCCGCGAGAACTGATGTCAGGAGGACCTAACATGGCTGAACCCCTGTACCGGGCCAACGTTCTGGTCTGCGGCGGCACCGGCTGCACGGCCTCAGGCTCCCTGGCGGTGCGCCAGGCCATGGCCGAGGAGCTCGCACGCCGTGGGCTGACCGACGAGGTCCGGCTTGTGGAGACCGGTTGCCGCGGCTTCTGTGCCATGGGCCCGGTGATGATCATCTACCCCGAAGGCATCTTCTACTGCCAGGTCACAGCGGCCGACGTGCCGACCATCGTCGAGGAGACACTGGTCAAGGGCCGCGTGGTGCAGCGCCTGACCTACCAGGAGCCGCTCACCCACAAGGCCATCCCCTTCTACAAGGATATCCCCTTCTACGGCAAGCAGTACCGCATTGCGCTGCGCAACTGCGGCCTGATCGATCCGGAGAACATCGAGGAATACATCGCCCGCGATGGCTACGCAGCCCTGGCCAAGGCCCTGAGCGAGATGACCCCCGAGCAGGTCATCGACACGGTGAAGCGGGCGGGGCTGCGCGGGCGCGGCGGCGCGGGCTTCCCGGTGGGCATGAAGTGGGAGCTGTGCCGCAAGTCGCCGGGCACCGAGAAGTACCTCCTGTGCAATGCCGATGAGGGCGACCCGGGCGCCTTCATGGACCGTTCGATCCTGGAGGGCGACCCGCATAGCCTGGTGGAGGGCATGATCATCGCCAGCTATGCCATCGGCTGCCACGAGGGCTACATCTACTGCCGTGCCGAGTATCCCCTGGCCATCCAGCGCCTCAAGATCGCCATCCGCCAGGCCGAAGAGTATGGCCTGCTGGGCGACAACATCCTGGGCTCGAACCACAGCTTCCGCCTGCACATCAAGGAGGGCGCGGGGGCGTTCGTGTGCGGCGAGGAGACGGCGCTCATGGCCTCGGTGGAAGGCCGGCGCGGCGAGCCGCGCCCGCGGCCTCCCTACCCGGCGGTGGCGGGCTTGTGGAACAAGCCCTCGAACATCAACAACGTCAAGTCGTACGTGAACGTGCCGCCGATCATCCTGCGCGGGGCCGAGTGGTTCGCCGAGCGCGGCACCGAGCGCTCGAAGGGCACGGCGGTCTTTGCCCTCACCGGCAAGGTCAACAACACCGGCCTGGTCGAAGTGCCCATGGGCATTACCCTGGGCGAGATCATCTTCGACGTCGGCGGCGGCATCCCCAAGGGCAAAAAGTTCAAGGCCGTGCAGACCGGCGGCCCGTTGGGTGGCTGCCTGCCGGCCTCGCAGTTGAACACACCGGTCGACTATGAGTCGCTGACGGCGGCGGGCGCCACCATGGGTTCCGGCGGCATGATCGTGGCCGACGAGGATACCTGCATGGTCGAGCTGGCCAAGTTCTTCCTGACCTTTGCCCAGGCCGAGTCGTGTGGCAAGTGCGTGCCCTGCCGGGTGGGCGGCAAGCGCATGCTCGAGATCCTCACCCGCATCTGTGCCGGCAAGGGCAAGCCCGAAGACATCGACACCATCCAGGCGCTGGCCGAGGGCATGAACAACGGCGCCCTCTGCGCACTGGGGCAATTGACCCCCGGCCCGGTCAAGGCCACGCTCCGCTATTTTCTCGACGAGTACAAGGCGCACATCGAAGACAAGTACTGCCCGGCGGGCGTCTGCAAGTCGCTGGTGCGCGCGCGCTGCATCAACGCCTGCCCGGCGGGGGTGGATGTGCCCAGCTACATCTCGATGATCGCCCAGGGGCGCTACGCCGAAGGCCTGGCCATCCACCGCGAGCGCAACCCGTTCGCGCTGGCCTGCGGGCGCGTCTGCCCGGCCTTCTGCGAGGAAAAGTGCCGCCGCGGCGACATCGACCAGCCGGTGGCCGTGCGCCAGCTCAAGCGCTTCATGGCCGACCACGAGGCCGATATCCCCTGGACCCCCAAGGTGCCCGAGAAGAAGTGGCCCGAGAAGGTGGCGGTGGTGGGGGGCGGGCCGGCCGGCCTGACTGCGGCGCTGCGCCTGGCCGAGCGTGGCTACACGGTGACCGTCTTTGAGGCGGCGCCCAAACCGGGCGGTTGGATGCAGTACGGCATCCCCGAGTACCGGCTGCCCAAGGCGACGCTGCAGAAAGAGATTGACGCCATCGCCCGCGCCGGAGTGGAGATCCGCACCAACACAGCGCTGGGCCGCGACTTTACCCTCGACGATCTCACCGGCAAGATGGGCTACCAGGCCGTGGTGCTCGCCATCGGCGCGCAGCGCAGCCGACGGCTGGGGGTGCCGGGCGAGGACCTCAAGGGCGTGATCCACGCCACCGACATGCTGCGCGATGTGGCCATGGGCAAGCCTGTGGACCTCACCGGCAAGAAGGTGGTGGTGGTCGGCGGCGGCAATACCGCCATCGATGCCGCCCGCACCGCCCTGCGCCTGGGCGCCAGCGCCGTGCATGTGGCCTACCGGCGCACGCGGGCCGAGATGCCGGCTCAGGGCATCGAGGTGGCCGAGGCGGCCGAGGAGGGGGTGCAGTTCCACTTCCTGGTCAACCCCAGCCGCATCCTGGGGCCCGGCTACGTTACGGGCATCGAGCTGGTGGCTCAGGAGCTGGGCGAGTTCGACGAGGGCGGCCGGCGCCGGCCCAAGCCGATCGAAGGCTCGGGGTTCGTGCTCGCCGCCGATGTGGTGGTGCCGGCCATCGGGCAGGGCACCGACCTCTCGTGCCTGAACGGCGACGCGCCCGAAACCAACCGCGACTCGACCTTCAAGGTCGACAAGGCGCTGGCCACCAGCCGGCCTGGTGTGTTCGCAGCGGGCGATGCCGTCCTTGGACCCGCGACGGTCATCGAGGCGGTGGCCCAAGGCAACCAGGCGGCGCTGGCGGTCGATGCCTACCTGCGCAGCACCAAGGCGGGCAACGCCAGGCGCATGACGGAGTACCGGACCACCGAGCTGGGCTACAAGCTCGAGGACTATGCGGAGGCCCACCGGGCCGAGATGCCCACCAGGGATCCCGACGAGCGATCGCACACCTTCGAGGAGATCGAACTGGGCTTTGACGAGGAGACGGCCCGCGCCGAAGCCTGCCGCTGCCTGCGCTGCGACCTGGAGTACGAAGAGTTCATGGCCAAGCAGGAAGCGGACGGGGAATAGAGGAGGGTAAGGAAGATGGCGATGGTTCATATCACCATCAACGGTCGCGAGCTCACAGTAGACGCGGGCTTGACGGTGCTCCAGGCCGCTCAGCAGGCCGGGATCGACATCCCGACCCTATGCCATCACCCGGCCCTGCCGGATATCGGCGCCTGCCGCATGTGCCTGGTGGAGGTGGCCAAGCAGCGCGCGCTGCAGCCGGCCTGCACCTTCCCGGTGAGTGAAGGGATGGATGTGCAGACCGAGTCGCCCAAGGTGGTGGCGGCGCGCAAGTTCGTGCTCGAGCTGCTCTTCTCGGAGCGCAATCACTACTGCATGTTCTGCCAGATGAGCGGCGACTGCGAGCTGCAGTCGCTGGCCTACCGCTACGGGCTCGACCACTGGACCTACGAGCGGCCTCACGAGCCGCTGCCGGTGGATGGCTCGCGGCGCTACTTTATGCTCGACCACAACCGCTGCATCCTCTGCCGGCGCTGTGTGCGCGCCTGCGAGGAGATCAGCGCCAACCACACCCTGGGCGAACGCCTGCGCGGCGCCAAGACGATGGTCTCGGCCGACCTGGACGTGCCCTTTGGCCAGTCGAGCTGTGTCTCGTGTGGCACGTGCTTGCAGGTGTGCCCCACGGGGGCGCTGATCGAGCGCTACTCGGCCTACCGGGGGCGCGATGCGAACCACGAGCTGCAGCATACGCCCAGCGTGTGCGCCGCCTGCCCGGTGGGCTGCGGCATCGATGTGGCACACCGGGCCAACCACGTGGTGCGCATCTCGGGCGACTGGGAGGCCGAGCCCAACCACGGGCTCTTGTGTGTGGCCGGGCGCTTTGAGCCGTTCGACGAGGTGCGCGAGCGCGTGACCCGGCCGATGGTGCGCAGAAACGGCGCCCTGGTCGAGACCGACTGGGAGGCCGCGCTGACGGCTGCCGCCGAGGGGCTGAAGAAGGCCCGCTCCAAGGCCGCCATCGCCACCGGCCGGGCCACCAACGAGGCCTTCCATGCCCTGGCCACGGTCTTTGAGACGGCCGGCATCTGGGAGCGGCCGGTGCCCAAGCTGGAGTACGGCGAGGCCGGCACCCTGGCCGACATCCATAGCGCCGATGCCATCGTCGTGGCGGGCGCTGCGCCCGGGGCGCGGCAGCGGGTGGTGGCCTATCGCATCCGCAAGGCGCTGGACCATGGGGCGCGGCTCTTCGTGATCGGCAACGACGAGTACCTGGAGCCCCATGCCTCGCTGGTGGTGGCCGATGGCGAGGCCGAGAGGGCCGTGGAGGTGGCCGCCGGAGCGGCATCGCCCGTGGTGCTCTACGGGGCCGACCTGGGCCCGGGCGCGCGCCAGGCACTGCGGCGGCTGGCCGGCAAGGCGCGTTTCGTCCGCCTGGTGGAAGGGGCCAACGCCATGGGCGCGGCGGCCGAGGGCGTGGGGGCCTGGAACGGCATGGCAGAGGTCGACGCCCTCTACGTCTTGGCGGGCGACGACCCGCAGGAGCCGCCGGCCCTGCCCAAGGCGGGCTTCACGGTCGTACAGACGGCCTTCAAATCGGCGTTGGTACAGCAGGCCGACGTGGTCCTGCCGTCTCCCACCTGGGCCGAGCGCCAGGGCCACCTCACCAACCTGGAGGGCAGGGTGCGGCCGTTCGATGCCGTCCTTTCGGCGCCCGAAGGGGTGCCTGCCGAGTGGCAGCCGCTGGTCAGCCTGGCGGAGAGATTGGGGAAGAAGTGAAAGCGGCCAGCGTTCGGCGATGGCCGCCGGCCGCCGGCGAAAATCGCCGAACGCGGATGGCTGAGCGCCTTTATGGAGGAAACGCGATGGGCAAAGTCCTGGTCGCTACGGATTGGCTGGCCGCCTGCGCGGGCTGCCACATGTCGCTCCTGGATATCGATGAGCGTATCGTGGGGCTGTTGGAGCACATCCAGCTCACATCGACGCCGATCACCGACCTGAAGCACCCGCCCAAGGAGGGAGTCACGGTCGGCATCCTCACCGGCGCGGTGAACAACACCACCCACATCGAGGTGGCCAAGCAGATGCGCGAGCGCTGCAAGGTGCTGATCGCGTTGGGCGACTGTGCGGTGTTCGGCGGCATCGTGACCATGCGCAACCAGTTCAGCATGCAGGATGCGCTGCGCCGCGCCTACATCGAGAGCGAAAGCACGGTGGATGGCAAGATCCCCAGCTCGCCCGAGCTGTGCCGCCCCTTGCGGGCGAGGGCAGTCGACCAGGTGGTGAAGGTCGACGTGTACCTTCCCGGCTGCCCGCCCTCGGCCGACACGATCTACTATGTGCTCAGCGAGCTCTTGGCCGGCCGCGTGCCGGAGCTCAAGGGTGAGCATTTGCGGTACGACTGAGCGGTCAGGCTGCGCTGCGGCGCCTGCTGCGTGGTACGTACTGCGTACTGCGTAAGGGGCCCGGAGGGTACGTCACGGAGCATGCAATACGCAACACGGAACACGCAACACGCAATACGCAGTACACAACACGCAGCACGAGGGCCGAAAGCCGATAGCTGAAACGCCGACAGCCAACAGGAGGTATTCCCGCATGGGGAAAAAGATCACGATCGAGCCGGTAACCCGCATTGAGGGCCACGCCAAGGTCACGATCCACCTCAACGATGCGGGGCAGGTGGAGCAGGCGTTCTTCCACGTCAATGAGTTCCGTGGCTTTGAAAAGTTCTCCGAGGGGCGGCCGTTCTACGAGATGCCGCAGATCACCGAGCGCATCTGTGGCATCTGCCCGGTGAGCCACCACCTGGCCTCGGCCAAGGCCTGCGACGGCGTGGCCGGGGTGCAGCCGCCGCGCACCGCCTCGCTCTTGCGCGAGCTGATGCACATGGGGCAGATGGTCCAATCGCACTCGATGCACTTTTTCGAGCTGGCCGGGCCCGACCTGCTCCTGGGCTTCGACGCCGACCCCGCCATCCGCAACGTGGTGGGCGTCATCCAGCTCGACCCCAACCTGGCCCTCAAGGCGGTGGCCCTGCGCAAGTACGGGCAGGAGATCATCCGCATGCTGGGGACCAAGCGGGTGCACCCCGTCTTTGCCATCCCCGGCGGTGTGAATGCGCCGCTCCTGCCCGAGCACCGCGATGCCATGCTCAAGCCGCTGAGCGAGATGATCGCCAACGTCCAGACCGGCATCGCCGTGGCCAAGGCGTGGTACGAGAAGAACGAGGAGCTGGTGCGCACCTTTGCCGTCTTCCCGTCGGGCTACATGGGCACGGTGGGCCCCAACGGCGAGCTGGACCTGTACGGCGGCCAACTGCGCGTCATCGACAAGACGGGCAAAAAGCTGGCGCAGTTCGACCCCCAAGACTACCTGCAGTACATCGGCGAGCACGTCGAGGATTGGTCGTACTTAAAGTTCCCGTACTACCGGCCGCTGGGCTGGCCGGGCGGCACGTACCGCGTGGGGCCGCTGGGGCGGCTGAACGTCTGCGACTCGATCCCGACGCCGCTGGCGCAGGCGGAGCTCAAGGCCTTCAAGCAGTTGAACGGCGGCCGGCCGGTGGAGAATACGCTCTACTTCCACTATGCCCGCCTCATCGAGGACCTGTATGCCCTGGAGCGCATCGGCCAGATCCTGGATGAGCCGGATATCTGCTCCACCGACATCTATGCGCCCTACGCCACGCTGACCGGTGAGGGGGTGGGCTGCATCGAGGCACCTCGCGGCACCCTGATCCACCACTATCACACCGACGCCAACGGCCAGCTCACCAAGGTGAACCTGATCGTGGCCACCGGGCACAACAACTGGGCGATGAGCGAGTCGGTGCGGGCCGTGGCCAGGGACTTTGTGGATGGCAAGAACCTGACCGAGGGGATGCTGAACCGGATCGAGGCCGCCATCCGCGCCCACGACCCGTGCCTCTCCTGCGCCACCCACGCCGTCGGCCAGATGCCGCTGGAAGTGATCGTGTACGGCCCCGATGGGTCCGAAGTGAGCCGGGCGGTGCGCGGGTGATTGCCAGGGGGAGCTGACGCAACCGAAGGGACCGGGCGGCGCAGGGGCGACGCGGCAGCCCCGCGGCTCGGCCGGTTCCGTTCCCGTGGGATGGAGGACGCAAGTGGCTGAGGGAAACATGATCCGGATCGACGCGTTCCCGCCGGCCGAGATGGCCGAACGGGCCGAGAACGTGGGGGTGGCCAAGGCCAATCTCGACTTTCTCACCATGCTCGGGCTGGCGATCCTGGCGGGGGCCTTTATCGCCCTGGGCGCCATCTTTATGACGACGGTCACCACCGGCGCCAAGGATCTGCCCTTTGGGGTGGGCAAGTTCCTGGGCGGCCTGGTATTCTGCCTGGGCCTGATCCTGGTCGTTGTGGCGGGGGCAGAGCTCTTCACCGGTAACAACCTGATCATCATGGCCTTCATGAATGGCAAGGTCACGCTTGGCCAACTGCTGCGCAACTGGGGCATCGTCTACCTGGGCAACTTGATCGGATCGGTGGCGACGGCGGCGGTGATGTTCGTCAGCCGGCAGTACACGCTGGCGAATGGGGCGGTGGGGGCGAATGCACTCACGATCGCCAACGCGAAAACGAGCCTGGGCTTTGCGCAGGCGGTGGCGCTGGGGATCATGTGCAACGCCCTGGTGTGCCTGGCCGTCTGGCTCTGCTTCAGCGCCCGCACCACGACCGACAAGATTCTGTCGATCGTGTTCCCGATCACGGCCTTTGTGGCGGCCGGGTTCGAACACAGCGTGGCCAACATGTACCTGATCCCCATCGGCCTGTTCATCAAGTGGTTCGACCCGGCGTTTGTCGAGACGGCCAAGGTGAGCGTGTCGAGCCTCACGCTGGCCAACTTTCTGTTCGCCAACCTGCTGCCCGTGACCATCGGCAATATCATCGGCGGGGCTGGTATGGTGGGCGTGGTGTACTGGTTCATCTACCTGCGGCCCAAGCGGGCCCAGCAAGCAACGACCAAAGCCGTGCCGGCCAAGAGGTAGCTCGGCCGCGGTTCCCAGGCCCCCAGCCCCACCGGCTCGCCGGTGGGGCTGGGGGCCTGGCTCTTTCCTGCCCCCCGACTCCCTGGGCTTGCTCCCCCAACCACAAACATCCCCACGAATACGAAATCAGCACGCAAATGCCGTGCGCATTGCGAGATTGACACACCCTGTCCCTGGTGTTACAATGGATTCGGAGCAACAGAGGAGTCCGGTCGATCCGCGGTTGGCGGATCCGTTCTTGCAGCCAGTGGAAGGGAAATGGCCCACATCACCATCAACGGTCGTGAGGTTGAAGTAGAGGAAGGGCTCACGGTATTGCAGGCGGCCCAGCGGGCCGGCATCCACATCCCCACGCTCTGTCACCACCCCGCTCTTGCAGATATCGGAGCATGCCGCGTCTGCCTGGTGGAGGTCGAAGGGCAGAAGGTGCTGCAGCCGGCGTGCACATTCCCCGTGAAGGATGGCATGGTAGTCCGCAGCGAGTCGCCCAAGGCTGTGGCCTCACGGCGCTTTGTGATCGACCTTTTGCTGTCGGATCACGCGTTGGATTGCCTGACCTGCGAGCGCAACGGGGCCTGCGAGTTGCAGGACCTGGCCTATGCGTACGGCGTCAAAGAGACCTCGTTCCCGGGCGAGCGCCATCGCTACCCGGTCGCCGATCCCAATCCCTTCATCCAGCGCGATTATGAGAAGTGCGTGCTCTGCCGGCGCTGTGTGCGGGCCTGCGCCGAGATCAACGGCGTGGAGGCCATTGGCCTGCTCTGGCGTGGCTTCCAATCGAAGATTGGCACAGCCGGCGATGGCAACCTGGAGAATTCGCCCTGCGAGTTCTGTGGCATGTGCCTCGAGGTCTGCCCCACCGGGGCGCTGGTTTCCAAGCTGGCGATCGGCAAGGGCCGTGCGAAGGATCGCCGCACTGTCACCACCACCTGTGCCTACTGCGGGGTGGGCTGCCGGCTCGACCTGCAGGTGGTGGGCGACCGCATCGTCGAAATCCGATCGAACTGGGAGGGGCCTGCCAACCGCGGCGCCACCTGTGTGAAAGGCCGCTTCGGCTTCGAGTATGTACATCACCCCGACCGCCTGCGGACGCCTCTGATCCGGCGCAATGGCGAGCTGCAGCCGGCCACCTGGGATGAGGCGCTGGGCCTGGTGGCGGCGCGGCTGCGGGAGGCCCGCGATACACACGGCCCCGACTCTGTGGCGGTGCTCACATCGGCCAAGTGTACCAACGAAGAGAACTATCTCCTGCAAAAGTTCACCCGAGCGGTGATGGGGACCCACAACATCGACCACTGCGCCCGGCTTTGACACGCGGCCACCGTGACCGGTCTGGCCACGTCATTCGGTTCGGGCGCCATGACGAATTCCATCGACGATGTCACCCGGCAGGCGCAAGGGTTCTTTGTCATCGGTTCCAACACCACCGAGCAACACCCAGTCATCGGCATGGGCATCCGCCAAGCGGTGAAGCAGCGCGGCGCCGTGCTCATCGTGGCCGACCCGCGGCGCATCCCGCTGGCCGAGATCGCCACCATCCACCTGCGCCAGCGGCCGGGCAGCGACATCGCCCTGCTCAACGCGCTGGCCAACGTCATCATCAGCGAAGGGCTCTACGACGAGGCGTTCGTGGCCGGGCGCACCGAGGGCTTGGAGGATCTGAAGGCCAAGGTGGCGAGCTATACGCCAGAGGCCACCGAAGAGATCACGGGCGTGCCCGCGGCGGAGGTGCGGCGGGCGGCGCGGCTGATGGCGGCCACCAAGCCCCTGGCGCTGCTCTACGCCATGGGCATCACCCAGCATACCAGTGGCCACCAGGCGGTGATGGCCTGCGCCAACCTGCAGATGCTCCTGGGCAACATCGGCGTGCCGGGCGGGGGCGTGAACCCCCTGCGCGGGCAGAACAACGTGCAGGGCGCCTGCGACATGGGCGGCCTTCCCAACTACTACCCCGGCTACCAGAACGTGGCCGTGGAGGCAGCACAGGCCAAGTTCGAGGCGGCCTGGGGAGCCAGGCTGGGGCGCGACCCGGGCCTGACGGTGGTCGAGATGCTCAACGCGGCCGAGCAGGGCCGGGTGAAGGCCATGTACATCATGGGTGAGAACCCCATGCTCTCCGACCCCGATGTGAACCATGTGCGCCACTGCCTGGAGAGCCTCGACTTTTTGGTGGTGCAGGATATCTTCCTGACCGAGACGGCCCAGCTCGCCGATGTGGTCTTGCCCGGCGCCTCCTTCGCCGAGAAGCTGGGCACCTTCACCAACACCGAGCGGCGCGTGCAATTGGTGCAGCCGGCGGTGCCGCTGCCCGGCCAGGCCCGGCCCGACTGGCAGATCATCTGCGACCTGGCGCGGCGCGTCCAGCCCGAGCCGCCCCAGGCGCCCTACGCCCGGTGGGACTATGCCTCGCCGGCCCAGGTGATGGAAGAGATCGCCGCCCTTACGCCCAGCTACGGCGGCATCCGCCTCGAGCGCCTGGGCAGCCAGGGGCTGCAGTGGCCGTGCCCCAGCCTCGAGCACCCGGGCACTCCCATCCTGCACGTGGGCAAGTTCTCGCGCGGGCTGGGCCGCTTCGTGCCGGTCGACTGGCTGCCGCCGGCCGAGCAGCCCGACGCGGAGTACCCGCTGGTGCTGACTACGGGGCGGGTGCTCTTCCAGTACCATACCGGGTCGATGACGCGGAGGGTGGAGGGGCTCAACCGGCTCTACCCGGAGGGCAAGGTCGAGGTGCACCCCGAGGATGCACGCCGGCTGGGCTTTGCCGACGGCGCCCTGGTGCGTGTGAGCTCGCGGCGGGGCAGCGTGGTGGCCAAAGCCGAGGTGACCGAGCGCACCCAGCCCGGGCTGGTCTTCATGACCTTCCACTTTGCGGAGGCGGCGGCCAACGTGCTGACCATCGCCGCCCTGGACCCGGTGGCCAAGATTCCGGAGTTCAAGGTGTGCGCGGTAAAGATCGAGCCGGTGGGGGAGGAGGATGGATACGTGATGCGTGATACGTAGCGCGTATCTCGCATTGCGCATCGCATGCGGCCACTGGCGCATCCGCAGGGATGCAGGAGGGGGAGTATGGCGAAGGGTGGCGTTCTCTCCACGCGCCTCGACGCACTCCTGCCAGCCGAGATGGCCGACCGGTGCGAACGCATCGGGGCCAGGAAGGCGAGCCTCGACACCGTCACGACGCTGGGGCAGGCCTTTCAGGCAGGCGCCTTTGTCGCTTTGGGCGCCTGCCTGATGACCGTGGTGCTCGCCGCCTCGCGCGCCCTGCCCTACGGGGTTGGGCGGCTGGCGGGCGGGCTGGCGCTCTGTGCCGGGCTGATCCCCATCGTCATGCTCGGCGCCGAGCTGTTCGTGGGCGACAACCTGGTGGTGATGGCCTTTGCGAGCCGGAAGATCAGGCCGGCGCGCCTCCTGCGGCATTGGGGCCTGGTCTACGCGGGGAACCTGCTGGGGGCGGCCAGCGTGGCGCTCTTGGCCCTGGGGGGGTTGCACTTGAAAGAGGTAGACGGCAGCCTGATCGCCACCGCCCTCACCATCGCCGCCGACAAGTGTGCCTTGCAGCCACTGCAGGCCGTGGCGCTGGGGCTGATGGGCAGCGTGCTCGTCTGCCTGGCCACGTGGCTCTGCTTCAGCGCCCACTCGCCTGCGGAGAAGGTCCTCCTCACCCTTTTCCCCATCAGCGCCCTCGCGGCCAGCGGCTTTGAGCATGTCATCGCCAACATGTACTTTGTGCCGCTGGGCCTCCTCATCCGAGCTACCGACCCGGCCACTGTCGCTGCGCTGGCCCGGGCGGGGCTGCAGGCCGATGTGGCCGGCCTGACTCTGGCGAACTGGGTGTTGCACAGCCTTCTGCCGGTGACCCTGGGCAACCTCTTGGGCGGCGGCGGGCTCGTCGGGCTGACCTACTGGCTTCTGTACCTCCGACGGCGTTAGCGCTCCGTCTTGAACAGCTTGCCGCGATTGCGCTTCTCGGGCTGGAGGAGGAGCGAAAGGTCGCGCTGGCGGCCCGCATCCTGGCCGCGGGCGAACCACTCCTGCCAGCGGCTGGGGGCGTCGGGGTCCTCGGCGCCGTGGGGGGTGATGCGGCGGCGCACCTGGCAGAGGAGTGGCGTATTCACCGCCGCGCCGGCGATGATGGCCTGCCCTTTCGAGAGGGCGGGCAGCTCGGCAAGGAGGTCGCGCCCCACCGATTCGACGCTCTCGGCCACCCGCGCCTGGTCCACCGGATTGACGATGCGCAGGATGAACTGGGTCATGCACTGCGAGAGCACATCGGCGTCGAGCCGGCCGGGGCGCTGGCTGATGAGGCCGACCGCCACCCCGAACTTGCGCCCCTCCGAGAGGATGGTCTTCAGGATCTGCGAGGTGATGACGTCGGCCGAGGCGGGCGCAAAGTTGTGGGCCTCTTCGATGAGCACAAAGGCGGGGTAGGGGAGATAGGTCTCATCGCCCTCGGCGGCCTTGCCCTTCTCGGTATCCATGCGCGCCTGCCAGAGGCGGCGCAGCAGGGTGGCCACCACCACCTGCTGCTCGCGGGCATCCACCTCGTTGAGCTGCAGGACGGTACAGCGCCCCGGCCGGAAGAGGTCGCTCAGGGGCAGGCTCTCATAGTCATCAAAGATGCGCGAGCCACCCAAAACCGATTCCACCCGCCACAGCAGCGCGCCGATGGTGGCATCCTCCTCTCCCTCCTCCAGCTCCTCATCTTGGGCCGGGTCGGTCACCGGCTTGCCGCCGGGCCCTGCGCGCAGAGCGACCATGAACTGGCCCAGGGTCCACTTGTCCTTGTACTGGCGGCGCACCCTGCCGAAAGCGCGGCCCAGGTAGTGTTGCATCTTGTCGGAGAGGTTGGGCAAGAGGTAGCGCAGGTCGGCCAGGGTCAGCGAGGAGATGCGCACCTTGATGTCGTCGGGGCGGATGATGTGCACATCGGGCCGGTAGCCGTCATCGCCGCGCAGAGCGGAGGCGGCCTGCATCTCGGCCAGCGTGTCGTACTCGGCGTGGGGGTCGATGATGAGCACGGCCGCGCGGTTGTGGGGTGCCATCAGCTCCTCGACGAGCACGCCGGCCAGGTAGCTCTTGCCGGCCCCTGTGGAGGCGATGATGGCCAGGTGGGTGCTGGTGATGGCGCGCGCGTCGACGACCACGGGCACGCCACCGCCCGGGCGGCTGAGCAGGGCGCCGATGTGGGCAGCGCCCACCTGCCCCGGCTGGAGCCGGTTGAGCACCTGCGCGAGCATCTCATCGGTGGCGATGTAGATGGGGCAGCCCGGCCGCGGCGGCAGGCGGGGGTTGACGAAATCGCGCAGGTCGGGGTCGTAGTAGCCGAGCGTGGTGACGGCCACCTCAAAGAGCTCGGGCGGCTCCATGGCGTAGCCGACCATGCCGGCCACGGCCTCGGGCGCCACCGTGGGGTCGGCCAGGAAGGCGTCGGGGTAGAGGCGGGCCGGGCGGCGCCCGCTGACACGCCCGAAGACGGGCCGCGGCTGGCCGTCGATGGTCGCCTGGTAGTAGACAAACTCGCCGGCCTTGACGGCCTCGTCGCGGTCGGGGGTGATGAAGGTGAACTCGTGGGCCGCTTCGCCGGGGCCTTTGGTCGTGCCGATGGGTTGCGCCATGCTGCGCCTCCTCCCCTTTGCGGGGTTGGCTTTTCGTCTACGCCAGCGGCTCCACGCCCGCCCGCCAGGCCAGGCCGGTCCTGAGCACGCGGAGCTGCGGGCGCGCGGCGGGGCAGAGCGCTTCCAGTTGCTCGATGGTGCGCAACAAGAGTTGCCGGGCCAGCGGGCTGCCGTGGGCCAGGAGCAGGGGGGCGTAGCCCAGGCGCGCGCCGCCTTTGCCGTCGGCGTGGAAGGCGAGGACCTCATCGGGTGAGAGGCTCTCGACCGGCGTGTCGATGCGTACGGCGAGGGGCGGGACGCCGTGCTCGATGGTGCCGCCCGGCCCCCAGGTGCCGATGGCGACGATGCCCACCAGGGTGACCTTCTCGTTGAGATAGTCGGGCGAAAAGACTGCCAGGTCGCCCGCCGGCGAGAGGCGCGGCCCCAGGGTGCCAAACTCGGGGTTCATCAGCACCGTGTCGTAGATGATGCCGATGACCGCCGGGCTTTCGGCAGCGGCCAGGCGCACAAAGCGGCCGAAGGCGTACTCGGCGGGGTCGGGCACCTGCTCCACCTCGCCGGGCTGGTACACCTGGCAGATGTAGTCGATGTGGCTGGAGGAGCGGGCGATCTTGCCAATGAGCATGATGGCGGCCTCCTGGATTGATAGCTCAATGGGTGCCTGGCGCGCCGGCATTTGGGCGGGCCTTGGCCCTGTCCAGGCAGCAGGCCGGCGACCTTGCGCTGCACGAGCCCGGCCCTGACCTGGAGGGGTTTCTGGCTGGCTGGCCGGCTGGT
>Ga0078972_1004286_pt1 | contig 39744 bp, 17 predicted proteins | sample YelNatPaOPGAMG01_FD_67568 | JGI IMG/M metagenome (GOLD analysis project Ga0078972, IMG submission 67568) | Hot spring thermophilic microbial communities from Obsidian Pool, Yellowstone National Park, USA - OP-RAMG-01 (SPADES assembly) (version 2) | ecosystem: Environmental > Aquatic > Thermal...
GGGGGTGTGAACCCCCCGGTTGTGCTACCGGGGGGTTCACACCCCCCGCTCGCCATGCTACCGGGGGATTCACACCTCCCGCTCGCCGAGGGGCCAGAGCTACCGGGGGGTTAACACCCCCTGCTCGCCGAGGGGCCAGATCTCCCCGTGCCCAGTATAATATTCTTCTCCCGCCTGGTGTTGCTTCGCACCTGCTGCTGCGAGGTTTCCATGAAGCCCTTTGTCCTCTGCTGCGTGATCGTGGCCAGTTTCCTTGTTCTGGTTTCGCCGTTGCGGTCTGCTGAACCGACGGTCGATTACAATCGGGAGATTCGGCCGATTTTGGCGAAAAATTGTTTCGCCTGCCACGGCCCGGATGACAGCCATCGGGCCGCCAAGCTGCGGCTGGATCGCCGCGAGACGGCGCTTCGGCCCCGCAAGCGTGGGGCGGCCATTGTGCCGGGCGCCCCGGAGAAAAGCCTGCTGATTCAGCGCGTCCGCAGCGACGAGGAAAGCCAACGCATGCCGCCCGTGCAGACCGGCAATTCCTTGACGCCGCACCAGATCGCCACCCTCCAACGCTGGATCACTCAGGGAGCGCCGTATGCCGAGCATTGGGCGTTCGTCCCCCCGAAGCGTCCGCCGCTGCCGGCGGTCCAACAACGCCTGTGGCCGCGCAACGGCATCGATTTCTTCGTGCTGGCCGAGTTGGAAAAACATGGTCTGAAACCAGCAGCAGAGGCGGATCGCTACACGCTGTTACGCCGTCTCAGTTTCGACCTACGCGGCTTACCGCCGACACCGCAAGAGCTGGAGCAATTCCTTCGCGATCGCTCGCCGTATGCCTACGAGAACGCGGTGGATCGTTTTTTGGCCGACCCGGCTTACGGCGAACGCTGGGCGCGGCTATGGCTGGATCTCGCTCGCTACGCCGACTCGGCCGGCTACGGTTCCGATCCGCTGCGGCCCAACATTTGGCCCTACCGGGATTGGGTCATCGACGCCTTCAATCGCAACCTGCCCTACGATCAATTTTCCCTCGAGCAGCTGGCCGGCGATCTGCTGCCTAACCCGACGCTGCCACAGCGCATCGCCACGGCGTTTCATCGCAACACCATGACCAACACCGAGGGCGGCACCGACGATGAGGAGTTCCGCGTCGCCGCCGTCAAGGACCGCGTTGACACCACCCTGCAAGTGTGGATGGGCCTGACGATGGGCTGCGCCAAGTGTCATAACCACAAATACGATCCGATTACTCAGCAAGAATACTATCGCTTCTATGCCTTCTTCAACCAGACCGCCGACAACGACCAGCCGGACGAACGGCCGACGCTGGCAGCCCCAACGCCGGAGCAAGAGGCGCAAAATCGCCGTCTCGACGCCCAGATCGCCGCCTTGAAAACCCAATTGACCGCATGGCCGCTCGTTGCCGTTCGCGCGTTGCGGCGGACGCCCATTCCGGTTGAATCGCTGGCCCTTCTCGGTGAAATCGGCAAGCTGGAGAAGGCGCGGCCGATCGCGCCGCAAGTGCCTGTCATGGTTGAATTGTCGCCGGACAAGCAACGACAAACCTATGTGATGATAAAAGGCAACTTCCTCCATCGCGGCGAGCAGGTCGAGCCGGGCGTGCCGGCGGCGTTTCACCCGCTGCCGAAAGACGCGCCCGCCAATCGTCTGGGCGTGGCCAAGTGGCTCTTCGCGCCTGACAATCCGCTGACGGCCCGCGTCGCCGTCAACCGCTACTGGGCGACCCTGTTCGGGACCGGCCTGGTCGAGACGGAGGAAGATTTCGGCACACAGGGCGAGATGCCCAGCCATCCGGAGTTGCTCGACTGGCTGGCCACGGAGTACGTCCGCCTGGGTTGGGACACTAAAGCGCTCCTGAAACTCCTTGTTTGCTCTGCGACGTATCGACAAGCGTCGCAGACGACGCCGGAGAAACTGGCCCAAGATCCGCGCAACCGCTTGCTGTCGCGCGGCCCCCGTTTCCGCCTCGAAGCCGAGATGGTGCGCGATCAGGCCCTGGCGCTGAGCGGGCTGTTGAGCCGCAAGATGCACGGCCCCTCGGTGTTTCCGCCGCAACCGCCGGGCTTGTGGCAAGCGGCTTTCAACGGCCAACGCACCTGGCCGACCAGCCAAGGCGAAGATCGCTATCGCCGCGGCTTGTATACGTTCTGGCGGCGCACCGTCCCGTATCCATCCCTGGCCGCCTTCGACGCTACCAGCCGCGAAACCTGCACCGTGCGCCGCATCCGCACCAACACGCCGCTGCAAGCCTTTGTCACTTTAAACGATCCGGTATATGTCGAATGTGCCCAGGCATTGGCGCGGCGCATTGTCAAAGAAGGCGGCCCCTCGACCGAGGAACGCGCGCGCTTCGGCTTGCAACTATGCCTGTGCCGTCCGCCGCGAACCGAGCAAGTCCAGCACGTGATGGAGCTGTTCCAGACCGAGCGCGAACATTATCGCAAAGACGCCCAGGCGGCGCTGGCGCTGGCGACTTCGCCGCTGGGTCCGCTGCCCGCAGGCATGGACGCGGCCGAACTAGCGGCGTGGACTGTGGTGGCCAACGTGTTGCTCAACCTGGATGCGGTGCTGATGAAGGGGTAAAACAAGGTGAGATTATGTCGGCGTCGGAATTACTATCGGTATTGCGGGCCAAGCCGTTTCGGCCCTTGCGCTTGTGCAGGAGTGATGGCACGATATCACGATGGCAGTCAGAAAGGTGGACTTCGATAATGGATCTGCGACTCGAACTGGCTCGTGCCCATACGCGGCGGCAATTCTTGAAGAACACCGGCATTGGCGCTATCGCCTTCGCGGCCATGCTCCAGCGCGACAGCCGCGCTGCATCTGCTGACAATCCCTTGTCACCCCGGTCGCCGCAATTTCCGGCGAAAGCCAAAAGCGTCCTCTATCTGCACATGTCCGGGGCGCCGCCACAACATGAACTGTTCGACTACAAGCCCAAGCTGGTCGAGCTGCATATGAAGCCGTGCCCGGAGGAATTGCTGAAAAACCAGCGTTTCGCCTTCATCAAGGGCCATCCGAAATTGCTCGGCACGCCCTACAAGTTTGCCCGGCACGGTCGATGCGGTGCGTGGGTCAGCGAACTGTTGCCGCATTTCAGCAAGCAGGTGGACGAAGTCACTTTCGTCAAATCGATGTGGACAGACCAGTTCAACCATGCGCCGGCAGAGCTGTTTTTATACACCGGCTCGCCGCGCAACGGCGGGGCGGCGCTGGGATCGTGGCTATTGTACGGGTTAGGCTCCGAGAACCAGAACTTGCCGGGCTTCGTCGTGCTTATCAGCGGCGGCACCGACCCGACAGGCGGCAAGGCGCTGTGGAGTACCGGCTATCTGCCTTCGGTTTATCAGGGTGTGCAGTGCCGTACCAGCGGTGAACCGATCTTGTATGTGACCAATCCCAAAGGCATGGACCGCGCCACGCGCCGCCGCAGCCTCGACACCCTGCGCAAGCTCAACGAGGCGGAATTAAAAGAGTTCGGCGATCCGGAAACGCTGACGCGCATCAACCAATACGAGCTGGCCTTCCGCATGCAGATGACGGTGCCGGAAGTCATGGACATCGGCCGTGAGCCGAAGAAGATCCAAGAGCTGTACGGAGCGCAGCCGGGAGCGGCGTCGTTCGCCAACAATTGCCTGCTGGCGCGGCGGCTGATTGAACGCGGCGTGCGCTACGTGCAGCTGTTCGACTGGGGTTGGGACTGCCACGGCACCGGCAAGGGCGACGACATCATTTACCACCTGCCGCAAAAATGCAAAGAGATCGATCGCCCCATCGCCGCCTTGCTGATGGATTTGAAGACCCGCGGGCTGCTCGATGAGACGCTGGTGATCTGGGGCGGGGAGTTTGGCCGCACCCCCATGAACGAGGCGCGCGGCGGCTCCAAGTTCCTGGGCCGTGACCATCATCCGCACTGCTTTACCATTTGGCTGGCCGGCGCCGGCATCAAAAAAGGGTTCACCCTGGGCGGCACCGATGAACTCGGCTATTTCATCACCGAGGGCAAGATGAGCATTCACGATTTGCAGGCCACCATCCTGCACCTGATGGGACTGGACGCCTGGAAACTCACTTACCCCTATCAGGGCTTGCAGCAACGGCTCATCGGACCAGAGGGCAAGGCAACCATTCGGTACGAAATTTTGGCATAGTTCTTCTGAGCGAGGGCTTACGCCGCCCCGCTCAGAAAAAACGACAACAGGAGTCCCCCATGATCCCGCGCATCGACCGCCGTACTTTCTTAGGTTCCACTCTGGCGACAGCAGCGGCCTGCGCCGCCGGCGCGGCCGCCGTCGACAAAAAACCCAAGCTCAAATTGGCCGTCAAGTACGACATGATTCAGATTGACGGACCCATCGAGAAGAAATTCGAACTGATTCAAGCGCTCGGTTTCCAGGGCGTCGAAATGAACAGCCCCAGCAACATCGACAAAGACGAAGCCGTCAAGGCCCGCGACAAGACCGGCATCGTCATCCACGGCGTCATCGATTCGGTCCACTGGAAGCAAACGCTGTCCGACCCGGATGAAAAAGTGCGGGCCAAGGGCCTCGCCGCCCTCCAAGGCGCCCTGGAGGACGCCAAAATATACGGCGCTGATACCGTCTTGCTCGTACCTGGCGTGGTCAACAAAGACGTCACCTACGAACAGTGCTGGCAACGCTCGTCGGCTGAAGTGCGCAAAGCCATCCCCACCGCCGAAAAGAACAACGTCAAGATTGCCATCGAAGTGGTGTGGAACAATTTCCTCACTACGCCGGAACAGCTCATCGACTACGTCGATCAATTCAAGTCGCCCTACGTCGGCGCTTATTTCGATTGCAGCAACATGATTAAGTACGGCGTCAAGTCCGGCGACTGGATTCGCAAGCTGGGCAAGCGCATGCTCAAGTTCGATTTTAAAGGCTACAGCAAAAGCAAAGGCTGGGTGCCGATCGGCGAGGGCGATGAGGACTGGCCGGACATTCTCCAAGCGCTGGCCGAGATTGGCTATAATGGCTGGGCGACGGCGGAGGTCAAAGGCGGTGGACGCGAACGCCTGCACGAGATCGCCCAGCGCATGAAGCGCGTACTGCAACAATGAAAGAAGAACGCATGACAAGTTCCTGTTTAGCCGCGGGCCATAGGCCCGCGCAGGCGCCCGCGCTCGGCTATGGCTCGCGGCTGAACCAATGGGCCTTCCTTCTTTGTTTCGTTGTGGCGAGTTGTTCTCCTGCGCCGAAACCGGAGGCCGCGCCGGTCGAGACGCCGCCGCCTGTGCAAGAGACGGTCGCGTATCGGGACGACGACAAGAACGTCCGCGGCTACCTGTGCCGTCCGGGTGGCGTCGGCACGTTTCCGGCCGTGGTGCTGATTCACGACCGCATGGGCTTGACCGACGGCATCAAAGACGCGGCGTTTCGCCTGGCCCGGCAGGATTACGTCGTTCTGGCGGTTGATTTGTACCACGGTCGCGCGGCCAAGACCCAAGAGGAAGCCGAGCGATTGGAGCGTGAGCTGCCCAAGGAGCGTGTTTGCCGCGACCTCAAGGCGGCGGTCGATTACTTGTGCCAACGCGAGGAAGTACGGCCAGAGCAAGAGGTGGGACCCAAAAAACGGATGCACGTGCTGGGCGTCATCGGCTTGGGCATGGGCGGCAGCTATGCGCTGGAGGCGGCCCTGCGCGAGCCGCGCTTGCGGGCCTTGGTGATGTGCTACTGCCCGCTGCCCACCGAGGCCCCAAAGCTGGCGACGCTCCATGCCAGCGTGTTCGGCATCTTCGCCGGCAAGGACAAGAGCGTTCCGTCTGAGAGGATCGCGCAATTCACCACGGCCATGAATGCGGCCGGCAAACATCTCTATGCCATCCGTGTTTACGGCGAAAGTCCTTATGGCTTCCTCGATCCGGCCAACTGGCCCGTCTACGGCAAACCGCACGAAGGCGACGCCGAAGAGGCCTGGGAGCTGATTGCTCGTTTTCTGGATCGCATTTTGATGTGAGAATAGGCGGATGCTTCCGACCCGTCCGCTTCCGGATGGGGACGCCGTGTTTCCAATCGTTAGCAAATCGTTAAGCCCATCTCCTGTACGGTGTTAATTTTCCGAAACATTCGGCCAGGCAGAGCAAGTAGGGCCGATAAGAGAACAATCACAACATCTTACGGAATAATAACTTATGTGATGGCCTGCAAAAATCCCTGCTTTTCGGCGTCTCATTTGCTACAACATCGGCGGTCACACAATCCTGACAATGCGCCCTTGCTGCGCCCTGTGCTGCAAAGGTTCACGAGGGCCTCACCTCTCCGGAGGTCTTTCCCATGTTGTTCTCAGAAAAGTGGAAGCAGTGGAAACGACGAGCGTCTCTGTTCGCGGATCGCCCGCCGGGGCGCCGCCGACCTTCACAACGACCTCTGTTGTTTTTGGAACCGCTGGAAGACCGTCTTGTCCTCAGCAACGGCGCGCTCGCTCCCGTGGTCGGTCCTTCGGTGGCCGGCCTAAGCCCTTCCTCGCCAAGCCCAGCGCTAGCTTCGTCGAACAGCTCCGCCCAATCCGGCGCCGCGCCGGCCCTGAGCGGAACGTGGACCCAAATCTCCTTGCCTACGACTTCCGGCGTGGGCACCATGTTTCTGTTGCCCAATGGCGATGTCATGGCCCAAGGAGGTGTCGGCACACCCACGGATACCTGGTATGAACTCCAGCCCGACGCCAATGGCAGTTACGCCAACGGCGCCTGGAGCCAGCTGGCGTCTATGAGCCGGCCCCGCCTGTACTTTGGCTCGGTCGTCCTGGGCAGCGATAAGGTGTTTGTGCTCGGCGGCGAATATTCGACCAACGGCGGCAACCAAACTTTCGACAACACCGGCGAAATCTACAACATCGCCACCAACACCTGGTCATCGATCCCGAACTTCCCCCAGAGCTACTTCGGCGACGACCCCACCGATGTGTTGCCCAACGGCGACATTCTGGCCGGCTATCTCGCCGGCCCGCAAACCTACCTCTACAATCCCGCCACCAACTCCTGGAGCAACGGGCCGACCAAGTTGGACAGCGACCCAAGCGACGAAGAAACCTGGATCAAACTGCCCGCTAGCGCCGCCCTGCCCCAAGGCGGCATCTTGTCTTACAGCATCTTCGCCAGCCTCACCAACAAGACCTTCATGGGGCAGGTCTACAACATCGCCACCAACACCTGGATAGAGACGAAGAACTCGACCACCAATCCGCCCTCGCTTCTGAGCACTCCTGCCCTCGGCTACGAACTGGGCGGCGGCCTGCTCTTGCCCAACGGCAAGGTCTTCCTGATCGGCGCCAACGGCAACACGGCGCTGTACGATCCCAGCACCAACACCTGGTCGGCTGGCCCGCAGGTCAAAGACACCAGCGGCAACCTCTGCGGCGCCGACGATGCGCCGGCGGCCATCCTGCCCGATGGTCAGGTCCTCTTCACCGCCGATTACGGTCCCACCACCAAGACCTTCTCGCCCCCGACCGAGCTATTTGATTACGATTACACTACCAACACGATTACCCAGATCACCAATTTGCCCAGTACCTTGAGCAACGACCTTACCAACAATGGCGCTTTCATTGACCGGACATTGGTGCTGCCCAGCGGACAACTGCTATTGAACGACGGCGTCAACCTCTTCCTGTTCACGCCCAGCGACGCGCCGCAGAACGCCTGGCGGCCGAGCATATCCAGCATTGTCAAGAACAGCAACGGCACGTACACCCTGACGGGCCTGCAATTGTCCGGCATCTCCGAAGGTTCATCCTATGGCGACGACGTTAACGTCTCCGAGAACTATCCGATTGTTCAAGTGACGGCTAGCAACGGCCAAGTCTACTATGCGACCACCTCCAATTGGAGCAACGTAGGAGTGTCGGCCGTGGGCGACACGACCTTGGAGAACGTCACTTTCACCCTGCCGGCTGGTCTGGCCAACGGCAGATATCAGCTGACGGTCATCGCCAACGGCATCGCTTCCACTCCTCAGACTTTCGTCATCGGCACCGCAGTAACGACGACGGCCCAGAGCATTTCTACGCCGTTCAGCTCCAACACTCAGACGTTGTCACTGACGGCCAATGTCAATGTGGTCGGCAGTACGCAAACAGTCAACGAGGGCACGGTGACGTTCACGATCAAGGACAACGCGGGCAATACGATCGGCAGCCCCGTGCAGGGCGCTGTCAGCAACGGTGTGGCCTCTGCCACCTACACCTTGCCCGCCAATGAGCCGGTCGGCACTTACACCATCGCCGTCAGCTACAACGACAGTGCTAACATCTTCATCGATAGCAGCGACACCAACGGTACGCTCACCATCACAGCCGCCAAGGTACAAACCAAGGCCAACAACATCGTGGCCCCTTACAGCCCCAACGCCCAGACCGTGACGCTCACTGCCTCTGTCACCGACAAAAGCATTTCCACCGATACAGTCAGCGAAGGCACCGTCACCTTCACGGTCAAGAACGGTAGTCTGATAATCGGCTCCGCCACAGGCACTGTCAAAAACGGCACAGCCAGCGCCCAACTTACCCTCCCCGCCGGACTGGCCCTGGGCAGCTACACCATCGCCGTCAATTACAGCGACAGCCTGGGCAACTTGCTCGACAACGGCGACACCAACGCCAGCCTGTCTATTGTGGCCGCCAATGTGGTCACTACGGCCGCCAACGTCACGACCGCCTACAGCCCCAATGCTCAGACCGTGACGCTCACCGCCAATGTTACCGACGAAAGCATTCCCAGTGACATCATCAACCAAGGTGCCGTCACCTTCACAGTCACGGGAGGTGGCACGACCTATGGTCCCTTCCAGGCCCCGGTCATCAACGGCACGGCTGAAGTCACTCTCAATCTGCCCGCCGGACTAGCCCCCACCAGCTTCACCATCGCCGTCAGCTACAGCGATAGCACGGGCGACTTCGTCGACAGCGGCGACGTAGACGGCAAACTAACCATCATACCAGCCAACGTGATTACGGCGACCAGCAACGTCTCCGCCATTTACAGTCCCAATCAGCAGACATTGGCGCTCCACGCCACCGTCGCCGACGCCAGCATTGCCACGGACACAGTTAACGAAGGTACCGTCACCTTCACGGTCCTGAACGGCAGCACGAACGTCGGCAGCGTTGTGGCGCCGGTCATCAACGGCGCGGCCAACACAACATTTACTCTGCCCGCTGGGACTCCCGTCGGCAGTTACACCCTCGCCGTCCACTACAGCGACAACACTCTGGGGAACTTTGTTGACAGCGGCGACTCCAATGCCACACTTACCATCACGCCGGCCCATGTAGCCACTGCCGCCAACAACGTCTCGGCCGCTTATAGCCCCAATACCCAAACCTTGAAACTCAGCGCTAGCATCACCGACCTCAGCATCCCCACCGACAGCGTAAACGAGGGACTTGTTACCTTCACTCTGGAGGATGGCTCAACGATAATCGGCAACGCTTCCGCTACAGTCAGCAATGGCACGGCCGTTGCTTCTTTCACGTGGTCCGCGGGACGAGCCGCCGGCAGTAGCTACACCATCGCCGTCAGCTACTACGACAACCAAGGCAATTTCATCGCTAGCAGCAATACCAGCGGCACGCTCAGCATTATACCGGCCAATGTCACCACCACTGCTAACACGCCCCCGACCGTCCTCTTCAGCCTCAATGCTCAGACCGTCACACTCACCGCCAACGTCGCCGACACCAGTATTCCCACCGATACAGTCAACGAAGGCGTTGTCACCTTCACCCTTTTGAACGGAACAACACCCGTCGGTACTCCCGTCCAAAGCTCTGTCAGCAATGGCCTCGCCAATGCCCAATTCATCCTCCCCGCCGGACAAGCCGCCGGCAGCTATACCGTCGCGGTTCGCTACAACGACAGCGCAGGCAACTTCAAAGACACCAGCGATACCCCCGCTATCCTCAGCATCACGCCCGCCAATGTCACCACCACCGCCAACAACGTCACCGCCGCCTACAGCCCCAACGCTCAGACCGTGACCCTCACGGCCAACGTCGCCGACGCCAGCATCCCCAGCGACAGGGTGAATGAAGGCGTTGTCACCTTCACCCTTTTGAACGGAACCACACCGGTCGGTACTCCCGTCCAAAGCTCTGTCAGCAACGGCCTCGCCAACGCCCAATTCACCCTCCCCGCCGGATTATCTCTGGGCAGCTATGCCGTCGCCGTCCACTACAGCGACAGCGCAGGCAACTTCAAAGACACCAATGATACCCCCGCCATCCTCAGCATCATACCCGCCAACGTCACCACCACCGCCAACAACGTCACCACCGCCTACAGCCCCAACACCCAAACTGTGACCCTCACGGCCCGCGTCGCCGACGCCAGCATCCCCAGCGATACAGTCAGCGAAGGCGTGGTGACTTTCACGATCACAAACGGCCAAACCACTCTCGGCAGCCTCCCAAGCAACGTCAACAACGGCAGCGCCAGCGCCTCATTCACCTTGCCCGCCGGACAAGCGGCCGGCACGTACACGATCACCGTCCACTACAACGATAATTCCGGCCATTTCATCGACACCAGCGATACCCCCGCTCTCCTCACTCTGGCACCGGCCAATGTGACCACCACGGCCAACCCGGTCTCCGCGTCCTACAGCCCCAACGCTCAAGTCTTGACGCTCAGCGCTGTCGTCACCGACACCAGCGTCCCCACCGATATTGTCAACGCAGGCAGTGTCACCTTCACGGTCCTCAACGGTAGCACGCCGCTAGGCAGCGTCTCCAGCCTGGTCAGCAACGGCAAGGCGAGCGCCAACTTCAGCTTGCCTGCCGGACAAACGCTGGGCAACTACACCCTCGCCGTCCACTACAATGACAGCCAGGGCAACTTCAAAGATGTTGGCGACGCCAATGCTATCCTCGCCCTAAAGGCCGCCAACGTGACCGTCGCCGCCGCCAACCTCTCGACCTTCTACAATCTCAACGCCCAGACCGTGACACTCACCGCTGCTCTTACCGACGCCAGCATCCCCAGCGATACCGTGAATGAAGGCTCAGTAACTTTCACGGTCCTGAACCGCAGCCTTCCGGTCACGGTTAGCAACGGCATTGCCAGCGCCACTCTCGACTTGCCGCCGGGGCAAGCCGCCGGCGTTTACCCCATCACCGTCAGCTACAGCGACGGCACGGGCCATTTCACCGACATCGGCAATAACGACGGTACACTTGTCATCGCTCCCGCCAACGTCGTCACCACCGCTGCCTCGATAAACACCCTCTTCAGTACAACGGCCCAGACTGTGATGCTCCACGCCGCCGTCGCCGACACGAGCAACCCCAGCAACACGGTCAGCGAAGGCATCGTCACCTTCACGGTCGCCAGTGGTGGCACAATGATCGGCGCGCCGGTCCAGAGCGCAGTCAATAGTGGCTCGGCCAGCGCGGCTTTCACCCTGCCCGCCGGTTTGGCCGCCGGCAACTACACGATCACCGTCCACTACACCGACAACAGCGGCCAGAACAATTTCACTGACGTCAGTGACCAGAACGGCACCCTCTCCATCGGCACAGCGGCTACGAGTATCCAGCTGGTACAGACTTCCTTGTCGCCCAACTACACGAACTTGACCGTTACGGAAACAGTGACGGCCCACGTCAGCAGTTCCACTCCCGTCAATCGCGGCGCCGTCACCTTCGTCTTGTCGAACCAGACGATCACAACCAACGTTGATGGCAATGGCAACGCCACTGCCGTCGTGAACCTACCCATGACGAGTCTGCTTTCTCCGCAGGGCCTCAGTGCTTCTTACGCCGACCCCTCCAACAACCTGACGGCCAGTTCCACCACGGAAACAGTGTCGTGGCAGCCGGTCAACCTCTTGCTGCCTAACACCACTACGTTCACTCCCACGAGCCAGGTAGTAACGGTGGACTTGAATGGTTTGCTAGTCACGTTCACCAACGGCGTGTTGACCGAAATCGATTTCGGCTCGATTCACCTCGTCTTCAGCTACAATACGTTGGGGCAGCTGATCCAGGTGACTTTGGACGGCGTCAATCTTCTACCCTAAGCGTCTGCGCTGAAAGCGGCAGCGGTGGAGCGGTAGCCATAGGAACGGCGTCCTCCAGGGCGCGTTCTCCTTGAGGGAGCTCGTCTGGTGTTTTGCGAAGCGGCGAGCCTGCCCTTGCTCGCGCTGGAGACGGAGGAGTGCAGTCTAAGTGGAGCTGATCATTGGCACGGACGCGAACAGCGTGAGTCTGTTCGACAGGCTTGCCGTGGGCGTCGGTGTAGCGGACGACGATCGAGTAGATCATGTTCTTTCCCGGTTCCAGGGGCGGCGAGACGAACTCGCGCACGGTCCCGGTGGTAGTGGTTTTGCGGCCTTCGACCAGCACCTCGGCATTTTCCGGCACCACAAGCCGCAGGCGAGCCGAATTGGGCGTCGGCTGGGGGAGTTGCTCTGGCCGCTGCTGCGCTGTTCCTGCGAGGATGCCTAGTTGTGCAATTGGTCCATAAGCAGCCGCCGCCGAACCGCCTTTGGTGCAGAGGGCACAGTGACATGCACAATCGCTGCCGTACTTGTAACATCCCTTACCGTGGCGCGTGGCCACATACATGACGCCGCTTTGCAGGCCGTATTGGAGCGAATTATCGGGACCAATGTTAAAGTTCGGCCCGTAGGTGCTGTAGGCCCAGTAGCGCCGGAACGGCCCGTAGTACCCAGGCCCGCCAAAGGCCCGCACACCACATACGTGAAAGGCGCCACCGTAACAAATAGCGGGGCAGACAACCTCGAAGTATCCCGGCGCCAGCACCGGATTGGAGGTGCTCTGTCCCGTGCTGGTCCGCTGCTGACCGCCGCCCGCTTCGTATATCTCCGGCGTAATCGGTCCAGGCTCCCGGTAGCCTCCGGGAGGGCCCGCTGGTTCCGGGACTTGAGCGCGGACGTCGCCTGCAACGCCCCAGCCCAACATCAGCACTGTTGCCGTCCAGCCAGCCCGACGGAGAAGCAACGAACCTCGCGGCGACATGGCCTTTCTCCTGATGTTTGCTCTGCGGTCGTGTTTCTTTTGTTCGGATCGGCGGGATAGGATGCCGAAAGAAACTTTGAGGACATTTTCCTGCTTGGCAGAGCGAACCTTGGCCCAATCGTTGCAAAACTTTTTTTGTGCTGCTACGGCACAAGCAGCGCAGGCTGGGCCTTAATTCACGATTGACGGAAGATAGATTCAGCGGCCTACGCTTCAAACCGCGCCTGCTGCCCTCCTCGTCGCTGTCACGCCCCATGATAATCGATGTCTTTGACATCCAGGGCATATTTTTGAATAAACTCGCGGCGCGGCTCGACTTTTTCGCCCATGAGGATGCGGAACATTTCATCCGCTTTGAGGGCGTCATCCAGCTGCACTTTCATGAGCATCCGCTTGTCGGGATCGAGCGTCGTTTCCCACAATTCCTCAGCGTCCATTTCGCCCAAGCCCTTGAAGCGCGTGATCGACAGGCCGCGCTCGCCGAGCTTGCGGACCTCAACTATCAACTCGCGCAGGGTGACGAGCAGGCGGCGTTGTTCACCGTTTTCTAGCACCAGGCGCGGCGGCGGCTCACGGCCGGCAATCCGCGGCGCTGGCACCAGGTCGCTGGGCTTGAGTCCAAAGCGTCCTAATTCCTGTACACCCCGATTGACTTCCCGTACTTCGTGCAATTCTTGTACGTACATCACTTCCGCATGGGCGTTGCCGTTACTGGGGCCGTTCAGCTGCCCCGGCGTTTCGTCGCCGACGACCAACTCGTGCCCCAAATGCTGCTGCTGCTGCTGGCGATAGGCGTCCACTTCCTCTTGCGTGTAAAACCATTCCTCGTGGCTGCCGAGCAGCACCCGATAGAACGGCAGGCCGCGCTCGCTTTGCCGCGCCAGAAATTCGCGCAGGACCAGTCCGCGCCGTTCCAACGTTTGCAGCGCGCCCTCCAGGCGGCCCAGCACCTGTAACAAGGCCGACAATTCTTCGCCTTGCAGCACGCGCGGCGGCGGCACCCCCCCTCCTTCTTGCGGAGAAGGCGGAGGCAGCACGCTCAGTCGAGTATCCTTCAGGCCGCGCTCGATCAGCTCGCGTTGCATCTCCTCGGCCGTTTGCACGAAGCGCACCTGTTTTTTCTGCGTCACCTTATATAAGGGCGGCCGAGCGACGTAAATGTGTCCGTCGGCCACCAGACGCGGCATCTGACGGTAAAAGAACGTCAACAGGAGCGTGCGGATGTGTTGTCCATCCACGTCCGCGTCGGTCATAATTATAACTTTATCGTATCTCAAATTCTTTATATTGTCATCTTCATTATTGCCGATGTCGATGCCGATGGCGGAGATGAGGCTGCAAATCTCGGCGTTATTGAGCATATTTTCGATGCGGGCCTTTTCGACGTTGAGCGGCTTGCCGCGCAACGGCAGAATGGCCTGAAAGCGGCGATTGCGTCCGGACTCGGCCGAGCCGCCGGCCGAATCGCCTTCCACCAGAAACAGTTCCGAGGCATCCGGATCGCGTTCGGTGCAGTCGAACAGTTTGCCCGGCAGGCCGCCGCCCGAAAGGATACTTTTACGGTCTTTCAATGCTTTTTTGGCTTTGGCAGCTGCTTCGCGCGCCTCGGCCGCCACCGTCACCTTCTTGATGATCCGCTGCGCGTCCTTGGGATTCTCTTCGAGATATTGGCCCAGCTGTTCGTTGACGACGCTGATGACCGCGCTTTCCACTTCCGGGTTGGACAATTTTAATTTGTTGTTGGATTCAAACTGTGGCTCCGGCACCTGCACGCTGACCACGGCGGTCACGCCTTCGCGGAAGTCCTCGCCAATGGGTGTAACGTTTTTGAACAACTCTTCCTTGTCGCCATAGGCTTTCAAGGTGCGCGTCAGAGCGGCGCGGAAACCGCTCAGGTGGGTGCCGCCAACCGGATTGTAACCGTTGTTGGCGTAGCAGCGCACGCGCTCTTCGTCGCTGGCGGTATATTGCAACGCCACTTCCACGCGCATGTTGTCCACTATCTTCTCAATGTAAATGGGCTTGTGCAGCACCTCCTCGGAACGATTGAGATAATTGACGAATTCCGTCAGGCCGCCATCATATTTAAAGACCTCTTCCTTGCCGGTGCGTTTATCGATCAAGTGAAAGGTCAGCCCCTTGTTCAGGAAGGCCAATTCGCGCAGACGCACCTCCAGAGTGTCATAATCAAAGCGTGGATCTTTGAAGATTTCCGGATCGGGCTTGAAGGTGATAAGCGTGCCGGTGCCTTTGGCGGCGCCGATATCTTTGACTTCGGTAACGGCCTTGCCGCGGGCGTATTCTTGTTTGTAGACGCGGCCGTTGCGGCGCACCTCGGCTTCGGTCCATTCACTCAGGGCCGTCACCGCTTTGGCGCCCATGCCGTGTAGACCGACCGATACCTTATACGAACTCTTGTCGAACTTGGCGCCGGCGCCTGCCAAGGTCATGACGACTTCCAGCGTCGAGCGCTTCATCACGGGGTGTTCCTCGACCGGGATACCGCGGCCGTCGTCCTTGACGCTGATGCTGCCATCTTCGTTAATCTTCACTTGGATGTGATGGCAGTAACCAGCCACCGCTTCATCGACGCTGTTATAAATCAACTCATAGACCAGATGATGCAAGCCATTCGAGCCGACATCGCCGATATACATGCCGGGCCGTTTGCGGATGTGGTCGGCATTCTGCAACACCTGTACATTCTCGCCGCCGTAATCCCCGTTGGTTGTCTGTGCCGTTTGATCTGTCGTAAGGGGTCCACTTTCAGCCAAAATCACATTTTCTTCGGTCATGGTTGCGTCCTCACAATCAGAGGAAAGATCGCCCGCGGACGCCGGAAGAAGCGATTCCGCCCCGGAAGCGTTCCTCGGCAATCTTCCATCATTCCATTACTCCTGCGCGGAAGCGCAGATCAATTAGGGGAGTGCCGGGCAGTTGACGGCGCAGCTGTTCCAGCAAGCGCCGCTTGTGGAAATGAGCCAACTCTTGCAACAACACGGCATTATCAACAATTACCTCAAGCACACCCCGGTGCAGGGAGGCTGGGCGTGTATGCGCGGCGACTTCCGGCCCCACGGCCTGGGCCCAGACTTTTTCCAAGTGCAGCCGACCTTGGCGTCGGCCCCAGCCCCGCGCCGCGAACAGCCGGCTCAGGATCTCCCCCAGCCGTTCCGGCCCTCGCTCAGGTACATCGCGGCGTATGGCCATACCAACCTCGAAGAAGGACCAACCACCTGGGTTGGCAGTATCTTCACGTCAAAGGCATTACCAGGTACGAATAATCCGCGCCGCAGCGGAACAAAGCAGGGCTGCCCGGATCCAGCAGATCCAGCGTCAGCTCGGCGTCCGGCGGCAGCACCTTGAGCATGTCCACCAAATAACTGGGATTGAAGCTGATCTCCAGCGTTTTGCCGTCGTAGACGATCGGCAGCTCGACCTTGGAACGTCCCGCGACAGCCCCCTGGGCCTTAAGGGTTAGATTGTTTTTGCTGAAGCGGAAGGTGACGCGCTTGCTATCTTCATCGGTCATAATGGCGGCTTGTCGCACCGCCGCCTGGAACGGCGCCGCCTGGAACACCACGCGCGTCCCTTGCTTCTTCGGCAGAACCTGCTTGTAATCGGGAAAGCGCCCCTCGACAAGCCGGCTGTAAATGACCGCACGTTCGCTGCGGAACAATACCTCGTTTGGCCGCAAGCAGACCTTGATCGTTTCCTGATCGTCCTGGAGATTGCGTTCCAGCAAGTTCATGGCCTTGGTCGGCACTACCGGTGTCTGGCCTTTGGTGGTATGGCCGCCATGTGCGGTAGCTGTTCCCTGGGCCAAGGCCAGCCGCCGACCATCGGTTGCTACCAGCCGGACGCTATGCTCTTCCAACTCCCAGAGCACCCCCGTCATCGAATAGCGGGCCGTCTCGTCGGCCGTGGCGAACACGGTGCGGCGAATCATCTCTCGCAGACTACCCGCCGACATCTCGTGGAACTTATCCTCGGCGAACACGGGCAAATCCGGAAACTGCCCCGGATCCTCGCTAGGCATCTCGAACTCCAACGACGGACCTTTGACCAGGCAAGCGCTGGGATCAGCTTCGATGGTCAATTCGCCGTCGCGTGTTTCGCGCAGGATCGCCAGGAGCTTGGCGGCGGGCCAAATCGCTTCGCCAGGCTCCAGAATGGTCAGCCCTTGTACATCCAGCCGAATGCCGACTTCCATGTCGGTAGCCATAAGGGTGCAGCGGCCCTCGCTGGCGATAGCCTTTACGTTTTTCAGGATCGGTTTGACATCGCGGGCTGGAAGGGCCGCACTGGCCAATTGGCATGCCGACAACAAGCCCTCTCGATGACAGATGGCCTTCATTCGCTCCTCCTTGATGGGCAGGTACGTTCTTGCACTCCTCCTCGACAATCCGTCATTCCTTATCTATCTCCTCCGCAGTAGTATTGAGGTAAGACATCTGGTAGATCATAAGTTCACTCGCTGTTGCGTCATCCTCTTACAACTACAGTATTTGGGATCGCTTGCTCTCTGTGGAAATCCTGTTGATTCTTTGTCGCGCTCTTGAGGTCGGCTGTCGAAAGAAACCGTCGATCTCCAAGGGAGCAGCCAAGGCCCGCTAATAGCATCACGGCATGACGCATTCTCGTCGAGGCAGCAACAGGTTTTCCACCAGGTTGGTTCAGGCCAGGTCCGCGTGCAGTTGGCGCACGGCCCCCGACAGGTGTACATCATGAGCTAAGGCCCTTTCCACTTTGCGGCAGGCATGCAAAACAGTGCTGTGGTCGCGGCCGCCGAAATAAGCGCCGATCTGTTGCAGGGACAGTTCGGTCAGCTGGCGCGCCAGATACATGCCGATCTGGCGTGGCAACAAGGCGCCGCGTCTGCGGCTGCGTGCTTGCAGTTGCTGCGGCTCGATCTGGAAGTAATGGCCAACGCGCTGAACGATGCGTTCTACGGTCGGTCGGTTCGCCGCCTCCTCGACACGGAAATGCTCGGCCAGTGTTTGCACGCTTAGCGTTCGCCCCGCAAGCCGTATCAACTCCGCCAGGCGGGCGACGGCCCCTTGCAGTTGCCGGGCGCTGCCGGTCAGATGTTCGGCCAACCAAGCGAGGATTTCTTCTTCTACCTGCAAGCCGCGCCGTTTAGCGCACTCTTGCAAGAAGGTTCGGCGGCCCTCCGGCGACAACGCTCCCAGACCGACCACCAAGCCGCTGCCCAGCCGACTTGTCACCCGCGTCGGCAGATGACTTAGCTGCGCCGGTCCTACCAAGGCGGTAAACACCAGCTGTTGGCCCCGTGCCAAACGGCGGTCTATCAAGTGAACGAACGTTTCTTCAACTCGCGCTGACAGATGTTGTACATCTTCGAGGATTAGCACATCTGCTTGCCGCAGGGCCTTCCGTCCACCTTCAATCCCCCCCCAAACAGCTGGGGGATCCTCAGAAAGCACAAGGGCCTCAAAATCTCCTGCCGCCACCAGGGCCACTTGCAGATTGGGCGAACGTTGCGTGACCTCGGCGAGCAGGGCGGAGACCAGATGACTCTTCCCAGAACCGGAGGGACCGTAGAGGAAGAGCGGATTGATCGCTCGCCGTGGTCCCTGTTTGCCAACGCAATCGGCCACCCGTTCGACGGCCAACCGCGCCGCTTCGGTTTCTGCCAATGCGATCCAGTTTGCGAACGTCTCCATGTGTTCCTGCAAATCCGCTTGGGAAAAGCCCTTTCCCTTGTGCAGCTGGTTCCATTTTAGCGAACTCCGCCTTTCGCCACAAGCACAATCGTTGCAATTTAAGATCTTGAAAATTAAGGAGTTGCGTATGGTTTCTTGAGGGACGCCTCCCGAACAAACGTTCAGAAAGCAAAAAGAGCGCCAGCTCCCACGAAAGCAGGTTTTTGCTTGGGCGGCCAATTCGGCCGAGCCGGGGGGCTTCAACGTCCAGGTTCCCCTCCGCGCCGTACAGGCGGAACAGCGGCAACACCTGATGGTGGGAAACTCCAGAAGGCGGAAACAGCATCGCCTATTTGCGTGCTCTGTATCGCAACGACCCTGATTCAATGGGATGCCTAGTGGGCTTCCGTTGGCGATGGCTACCTGCCCCGACTTTTCTATCGACGGAAAAGATGCTTACCCGCGGCTACAGAGCGGTTCGGGAGAGGCACAGTGGTGTTGGCGATACACGGTTGGGCGTAAGCCACATTGGCGGAAGAAGGCTTCGCTGAAATATTGCTCGCTGCGGAAACCCGTGCGGATGGCAATGGTCTTAACGGGAAGGTCGGTCTCCGCCAGAAGTTGCTGGGCCTTTTCGATCTGGATGCGAAGCAATTCGGCTTTGAGCGAGCGGCCAAGATAGTGCTGGAAAAGCCGCTCCAGTTGTCGCTGCGACAAGAAACTTCGTTCCACTACATTCCGTACGCGAATGCCTTCACAAGCATGCTCACGAATAAACCGGACAGCCGCCGTAACCTCTGGCTCTGTAAAGGTAAGCACGCCCGTCGAGCCCCGGGCAATCACATTGCCTGGCGTGACCAAGACAGGTTCCGCCGGAGGCTTGCGGCCCTGCATCAACCGATCGAGCAAGCCGGCGGCTTCGTAGCCAATCTGAAGGCCGTTCAAATCGATACTGCTCAAAGACGGCCTGCTCAGGTTGCATAGGACTGGATCGTTATCCACCCCCAAGATGGCCAATTCCTCAGGTACTCCTATCCCTGCATGACGGCAGGCGGTTAACACCTGAAAGCCACAGTCATCATTGCAGGCCAGGATGCCGGTGGGCTTGGGCAAGCGCTTCAGCCAAGCTATCAGCCGGCCCCATGTGGACCTGTTGTTGCACTGCCGCTCCCAGACATAAATCGCCTCGCAGTCAAATCCGGCTTCTACCGCGCAGCGCTGGAATTCGTCGCCGCGTTGGTCCAGCCGGGGGTGCTGACCGCGCAGCGAGCCGCAGAAAGCAAAATGTCGCAGGCCGCAGCTGTACAGATGGTCGAAAGCACGTTGAGCAATGCAGGTGTTGTCGGCCAAGACGCAAGGGAAAGGCCCCTCCAGCCGGAACCCGCGCAAATCGACCACGGGCAGTCCTGTTGCTTGCAGGGCTTTGGCCATGTGTGGCGTGGTAACGCGGGCCAGGATACCATCGCCTTGCCAGCTGCGCAGCCAGCAGGGCAGCCCAGCTTCCAGGCCGCTCGGCTCGAAGTGCAATATCCAGTCAGGACGCTTCTCCGCATACTGGGCCACTCCCTGGAGAACGGCGCGACCGTAGGCGCGCGACGACTCGACGAGCAGAGCAACGTGATAGGACCAGCGTTTGGGCTTTCGGGACATGGGTGCTGGCACCTTTATGAGAGCAGGGTTCGTCGGCAATTCCTGGGGAGGACACCCGTGTCGACGAATCAGAAGCAAATGTCGAGAAATAGTATAGCGATCCCTGCCGGTAGCTGTAAAGTATTTATTGACTTGTGTTCTTCTCTCTCCCGGACAAAAACTTGAGAACAAGAGCGTTCTCTGAAAAGACAGACGCCTCTGGAATCGTCTAGTTTTTCCAACTTTTCGGGAGGACATACCATGTTCACATTCCGAATGGATCCGCGTAGGTCGGGGTTCACCCTGATTGAGCTGCTAGTAGTGATCGCCATCATCGGCGTCCTGCTCGGTCTACTCTTGCCGGCTGTGCAGAAAGTGCGCGACGCTGCTGCTCGCATTCAATGCGCCAATAACCTCAAACAGCTCGGTCTGGCCTCGCAAAATTGCAACGACACCTACAACCTTTTGCCGCCGGCCCTGGGGCAGTTCCCAACCCCAACTCTAACGAATGGGTTCTGGGCCCAACCGCACGTCTTTCTACTCCCCTTCCTCGAACAGCAAAACCCTTACAACCTGATCGTTAGCGGTTGGAGCGCCCGCGTTCATGAGTTTAATACAGTGCAAAACAATAATATAGACGTTAAATTTTTTAAATGTCCCGCCGACTCTTCCCTGGATGTACCCCTGACTTGTCCGTGGGGCCCTCGAGGTCCCGTCCCCACGCTAGGCCGGACCTCCTATGGAGACAACGTTTTCGTGTTCGGGGGCCCGCTGCAATCTCCTGGCACAGGAACGTACTATGTTATGGATTTTGGGAACCCTCCGAATTTCACGGGCAGCTCCCGCATCCAGACCACGATTACCGACGGCACGTCCAATACGATCCTCTGGAGCGAGCTTACCAGCGCCTGTCAGAATTGGGGCGGCGCGAGGTTCTGGTGTGCGGATGGCGCGGAATACTGCATTGACTTCGCGGCCCTATATGGTGCGTGGGGCGGCGGCTATGGGAACCATTATCCGCGATTTTCATCTCTTCCCGCTGGTAAGGTCCAATACCCCTGGCCCGGCGGAGAACCGTATTTCGAGGCAGGAGTCACCTACACGACCTGCTCGTGGAGTACAAGCGGCACGGCCGCTGGCTCGCATACCGGATCTCTGTTGGTCGGCTTGGCAGACGGCAGCACGCGAGTCGTCTCACAGGGCATGAATCAAGGGACCTTCGGCTTAGCTATTGTACCCAACGACGGTCTCCCCATGCCGAGCGACTGGTAGAAGCGGGGACCTACACTCGGGCGCGGCAAAGGAGATTGATACAAGCCCCGAGCGCCAGCGAGAGACGCTCCTGCGCGCCGTTTTGGAGGATCCATCCATGCGAACGTCATCCCTGCTAATGTTTTGTCAGCTGCGGTGGTCCAGCGCTCTTACGATCTTTGCCCTGGTACTTTCCAGCTGCGGTAGGACAGGGGGGACGTACTATCCCGTCTCAGGCAAAGTGACCGTGGACGGAAAACCGTTGAAAGAAGCCCTGGTCATTTTCTGGGCCGATATCGAAAAGGGGAACAAGACGGTGGACAGGCCTTTGGGCGAGGTCAAGGACGGCACGTACACCCTGAGCACGAGAGGCAAACCAGGAGCGCCCGCAGGCTGGTACAAGGTATTGCTCAAAACCAGCTATCCAGGTGTTTCAAATCCTCTTGTACTGCCATCGCGCTATGCCGATCCGAAAATGACCCCTTTGTCCGTGGAGGTAGTCCCCCATCCTGCCGCAGACGCTTACGACTTGAAGTTAGCAAGTAGAGACTAAGAGTTAGCGGACCAATCCCTGAGCGGGGGGCGTAAGCCCCCCGCTCAGGGATTGGTCCGCTAACTCTAAAGCAACAGGACCGTCTCAGCCAAACAAGAAGGTGATGTCGAGGGACCCGAACAAATCGACGCTCACCAGGTTGCCGGACGAGTCGAACGTGGACACAAACAACGGGAAGCCGAAGAAGAAGTCCGTGATCGTCTCGGTGCCGTTGGCATTGAGCGTCTCAACGCCGCCCAACAGCGCGTCGATAAACTCCAAGAGCGGCGGCACCTGCAAGGTTGGCGGCGCCGGCGGCGATGCGGGAGGCGGCGGTGGCAATACCACGGTGATCGTGGCCTGGGGGTTGGTCGGCAGCGGCTGGAGGTTGCCGACGTTGTCTGTGGCCACGCTGAAGAAGCTGTAGGTATGGCCGACTTGGCCCGTGAAGGTCGTGGAGGTTTGCGTGGTGTTGGTCAAGAGCGGCGTAAACGGCCCGCCGTTGTCGGAGACAAAGACGTTGAATGAAGCCAGGCCGGAGCCGCCGGCGTCGTCCTGGCCCGACCAACTCACGGTGAACGTCGGCGACGTGGTCGTGGCCGGCAGCGGGCTGACGCTGCTGGTCGGCGCTACCGGATCGAGGACGTTGGAAATCTGCGGGGTGTTGAGCGGAGCGTTCTGATCGAAGACCACCGTGGCCTGGGCGTTGATGGGCGTGCTGGCCGTGATCGTGCTCTTGGGCTGGATCGTGTACGAGACGAAGCCTTCGCCCTCGGGCGCGGTCACGTCCGGCGGTAGGAAGCCCACGGAGGGATCAATGGGGATGTCCTGCGTGGTCGGATCGATGCTGGTGAAGGTCCAGGTGACCAGGCCGGTTTTTGGATTGAGGCTGGCGCTGATTTCGACTTCCAGTCCATTGGGTCCGGCGCCGGGCGCGGTGGAGGGGAGATTGACCGTGGTGCTGTACGAAGTCAACCCCGCCGGCACCTGGATGATGGTATTGCCGAAGCCGAGGTCGCCGAGTTGGAAGGTGGTCAAGTCCAGGTTCGGATCGAGCTGCTCGGTGACGGTGACGACATCGGCCGGTGCAGTGGCGTTGGCCTCGTTGGTGAAGTCGATGCGGTAGGGCAGCGTGGTATTGGCCGGGAGGAAGCCTTGCGTGCCGAAGCCGGTGGGGCCGGTGATGTCGTTGGGGTCTTGGCCGCGACGCCCATGAACCAGCACATCTTGTACGGGAACAGCGACAAATGGAGTAAGGAAATCGGTGACCGCGTCGCTGACGTGATCGAGGTGGTTGATGCCGGTGCCGATTAAATATCCCCCGGCGCCAGCCAGGGCGAAGGGTGCGCCGAATTCCGCGATCACGCCACCCACCGAAGGCACGATGCCGGTGGCGTTTGCCGAGAGAACCATCGCGGTAAACTCACCCTGGGCCGCGGCTGCTCCGGAGATGCCTGCTCCGGTCAGCGCGATGCCTGTGCCCAATGTCGCGCTCGTCGTCAATACATTTGCGGCTGTGTTGACGCTCTGATTAACTTCCTGAATCTGCTGAACTACAACATTCTGTCCTTGGTTGCCGCTCAGAATGGCTCCGCCAGTGGCAAGGGAGCCGCTTTCGGCGACCGGCGGCAACAGGCCGGATGGATCGATGTGCAACACCGGGCTGTTGTCTACATACCGATAATAGTTAATGTCGCCTCCCGCTAGTCCCGTGGGATCGGGTTGCGTGAATCGACCTAGACCCGGATCATACCAGCGATTGCGCATGAAATCCAGACCGCTGGTGTCGCTCAAGACGCCGAACTCGCCAACATACGTGAATGGATTCGGCGTTGAGCCGCTGGCGCTGAACTGCTCGCCGAAGGGCAAGTAGCTGTACGCATTCAGGACGCTCCCCGTCGATCCTGTCAGCTGCGTGGTGTTGCCCGTGAGGTCGAAAGAGTAAAAGTTGTTCGATCCGCTCGTGGTCGTTTGGCTTACCAACCCCAGGCCGTAAGCATACTGCGCGACCGGATCCCCGCTGCTCGTGAACTGGCCCACGACATTGCCCAGGCCGGTCGGGTCAACCAGTAGGTTCGTCACCGTGCCGTTGACGTTCTCCGACACGAGTTGTCCCAGGGCGTTGTACTGGTAGGTGGTCGTGCCGGTCGGCGACGCCACGCTGACCAGTTGTCCCAGGGCGTTGTACTGGTAGGTGGTCGTGCCGCTGCTGTTGGTGCTGGCAATCAACTCGCCGTTGGCGTCGTATTGATACGTCGTGTCGCCGACCTGAGTGTACTGGTTAAGGTTGTTGGTGGTGTAGTTCGTGGTCGTACCGTTGGTGACGACGGCGATGCGGTTGCCGGCAGCGTCGTACTGATAGGTGATGGTCTGGCCGCTGGGCGTCTGCACCGAGGTTAGTTGCCCCGAGGCGTCGTAGCCGTAGGTGAAGGTGCCGGCGGAAGTCGTCATCGTGGCCGGCAAGCTCTGGTTGTTATAGGTGTAGACGTAGCTGGACTGGACCGTTTTGCCGTCGGGGGCCAGGTTGACGATGGACAGCACGTTGCCGGCAGCGTCGTAGGTGTAGTTGCAAATGTCGCCGTTGCCGAACTGTTTGCTCGCCAGCCGCCCGGCGGCATCGTAGGTGTACGAGACGATAAGGTTGCCGTTGGCGTCGGTCAACTTGGACAGCCGACCCAGGGCGTCGTACTGGTAGTTGACCGTGAAGCCGGTCTGATCGGTCATCTGGGTGCGCTGGCCGGCAGCATTGTAGGTGTAGGTGAGAAAACTGCCGTTGGGGTAGGTCACCTTGGTGAGCCGATCGGCGGCGTCGTAGGCAAACGTGGTCGTGCCGGTGGAGTCGGTCATGGAGACCAAGTTGCGGTGGTTGTCGTAGGTGAACGTGTCCTGGCTGCCGTCGGGGAGGGTTTCGCTCTTGATCAGGCCATTGGGGTAATAGGTATAAGCGATAGCTTGGCCGTTGCGGTTGGTGAACTGCGTGACCTGGCCCAGGGCATTGTATTCATACTGTTGGCTGCTGCCGTCGGGATAGCGGATGCCGAGCAGGTTGCCGTTGGCATCGTAGGAGTAGTTCAGAGAGTTGCTCCGTGGGTCGGTGACGGTCTGCGGCTTACTGAAGGTCGGATTAAATGTGGCGGTAGTCTGATTGCCGAGCGGATCAATGGCACTGATCGGATTGCCGAGGGCATCGTGGGCGATGGTTCCCGTTAGTCCGCCCGGCAGGCCAACTGAGGTCGGCTGCAAGTTACTGCTGTAGCTGACGCGGGCAACGTTGCCGAGCGGGTCGATCACTTCGGCAAGCTGCCCATTTTCATCGAGAAACGCAGTGGTTTTGTCATTGAGTGCGTCGGTCGTGGTGATGGCGCCGACGTTGTAGCTGAATGTCAACGGGTTGGCGCTGTTGTTCTGAATCTGGCCGATCAACTGACCCTGGCTGTTGTAGGTGAAGTTGACCTGGGAACCATCCGGGTTAGTGATGGAAGCGACGGCATTAAGCTGCTGCGGCGTGCCGGCGGTGACATAGGTGTAGCTAGTCGTTCCCAGAGGATCGGTGATGCTGAGTAGATGGCCGGCGCTGTCGTAGGTCAGGCTAGTGATGCGGCCCTCCGGGTCGGTGATCTGGCTGACGAAACCTTGTGCGTTGTACGTAAACGTAGTCACGTCGCCGTTGAGGGTGTTCGTGATGCTGGTCAGTTGATTGCCGGTGTAGCCGTAGATGGTTTTGTTCCCGTTGGTATCCTCGATGAAATTCAGGGTGCCGTTGGTGTTGAAGACTTTGAGCGTGCCGTCGGTCTCGCGGAGCTGGTAGACGCCGCCGGTCAGCGTCAGGCTGGCGAAATCACCCGGCGCGGCCTGATAGCTGCCGTCCGCTTGCAGCGCGAACCCCCGCACGGTGTTGCCGGAGAGGATGCTTACGTTCCCCTGAGAATCGGTGACGGCAGTGACAGTCGGGTCGGGGATGCCCAGGCCGAACATGCCGGAGGTGTAGCGCTGGGCGATGGCGCCGAAATCACCGGCTTGATCGATCTGGAAGGTCAACAGCTGTGTCACGTCTGAGGTATACTCGCCGAGCTGGCTGAGGTAGTTGGCGTCGTTGTCGAGGGCCGTTTGCAGACTGCCCGAGGTGGTGCCGACTTCGGCGGTGAAGTTTGCAAAGATGGCATTCCAGGCGGCGGCCGGAATACCCGGCGGTTGCAAGGAACTCTCCAATTTGCTCCAGTCGATCGGGGCAGTGGGATTTGTGGTGCCAAGCTGCAAAGTTACATCGCCGGAGTTGATGACCGTGACGGTGATGCTTCCGGAGAAGCCCGGCGGAAGAACGCCGCCCTGGCCATTGGGGTTGCCGGCGAACAGGAGGATAGAATTGGGCGTAAAGCCCGATTGTCCCGGCAGCTGGAACTCGGCCCCTTGGCCCGACAGCGACAGCAGCGGCGCGGGGACGTTGATACCACCGTTGTTGCTGTAGTTAATCGTGACGGTGTACGGCCGCCCGACGCGAACGGCCCCTGGCGTGGTAAGGTTGGCCGTAAAGCCGGGTGGGGGTATCTCGCCGAAAGCCATCTCCTCCACCTCTCCGTCGGAAAAGAGAGGGATTTCTAACTCAACGCCATCTTGGAAGTCGGCGGTCTGTCCGTGATCGCTAACCTGTACGTCTAAGGGGATAATCTGCCCAACGCCGCCGTTCGTGAAGTCGAAACTAAAGGTGCGCAGTTGATCCAGTGTGAACGTGGCGAAGAGCGTGTGGCTGTCCTTGAAAAGGACGCTCTGAGCTTGCACGGTGGCCGGCGGGCTGCTGGGGCCGGCGTTGCCGGTGAGGCTGACCGTGGTGTTCGGCGTGAAGCCGTTGCCCGTGATCGTTATCGTCACATTGCCTTCTTGCGGCGTGCCATGAATGAGTAGCTCAGGTAGTTGGAATGCGCCCTGGAGTAAGATGGTCCCAAACGGCGGCCCCGCGAAGTCCCCGCCCAGTTCGGGAATGGAGTTGGGGCTGACGTTGGTGATGCCGAAAGGCACGGCCTGGGCGGTCAGGCTGGCGGTTGTTGTGTTCACAAAGGATTTGTTTTGCACCACCACGTAATAAGTCCCGGCCTGGGCGTCTTCCAGCGAGGCTTGCACGCCGCGGAGGAAATCGACCTGACTGCTGGCAATGTTAGCCGATGCGGTCGGAATGGCACCATAGCCAACCAGGAATTGGGTCGTACCCGTGCCGGCGGAAATCAGGATGTTGTTCGGTGCGGGGACGGTGAGCTGGAAGACCATCTGCTGCGATGGAGCGAGCGTGACGTTCACCGGGGTAGGGGTGCCGCCAGCTGGACTGAAGGGGAGGACGGGCACGGTGACCTGCACCGGCGTGGTTGCGGCCAGCACGTTGTTGGCGCGATTGCTGTCGGGAACGAGTCCCTGGCTATCGGCTTCGACAATTACTGTGTAATTGCCGGGGAGCATGATGGGCAGGGCCGCCGTCAGTGTTCCGTTATAGGTGCCGTTGGCGGCGAGCGGCCCGGCCTGCGCCACGCGGCCGAGCAGGATCGCCGAGGAATCGAGCTTGCCGCTGGCCGACAGGAAAACGGCATCGACCCAGGAAGTCGCCGAGGTGGCGTTGCCCAGGTTCTTCACCGTGTAATTCACCGTCAGATTCTGACCCGGCTGTACGCTGGTGGAAGTGGCGCTGACGCCGGTGGCTTCGAGATCGGAAACCGCCGTCGCCGCGGCCAGGGTGACGTTGGTCGCGTTGGTCTGCACCCCAAAGAGATCGCCGCCGTGGAACAGCGGCACCTGATTGGCAGAGAAGCTGCCGGTGTGACTGGCGAAGGTCATCACCTGGAAGCTGTCGCTGGCCGATGGAGCGTAGCCGTTGGTCAGGATCGCCTGGAGCGTGCCATTGAGGGAAGCGGCGCCCGTAGCCGTCAACTGGCCGAACTGGCCGCTGGTCGGAGAGCCGCCAAGCTGGAACTGGACCGTGCCGCTCGAGCTTTGCGTGTAGCCGCCGTTAACCGCCAGTGTGCTGCCCACGCCGACAACCAGATTGCCGCTATTGCTGAAATCGCCGGCAGTGGTCAAGCTCGCGCCGTTGGTCAGGGACAGAGCGCCGCTGTTGGATGCCAGGTTGCCGATGCCGCTGATACCGGCGCCCTTGCCGTCGACCGTTAGGTTCGCCTGGTTAGTGGTGATATTGGTGCCGCTGGGGAAGTCCAAGGTCGAGCCGTTGCGGGCATTCCAGGCGCCGGCGGTGAGCGTGTTGCCCGCAAGCTGGGCGATTGTCGTGGCCGCGAGGCTGAGCGTGCCGGAATCGGCTTCGATGGTTCCCGAATTGTCGAGGGCGCCGTTGACAAGGATCGTGGACGTGCCGCTGCCGGCGGTCTTTTCGATGGCACCGTCGTTGATGATGGCGGTCTGGCCGCCGACGGGGTTATCCACACCGGAGTCGGCCTGGATGTCGTAGACAGCGCCAGCCTCGTTTTTCAGCGTGGTCGGAAATTGGTTGTCGCTGTGCAGGCCGAGGTTGCCGGTCCCCGTCTGCACAATCGTGCCGTAGTTGTCGAGCGTACCGTCGTTGAAGAACTCGTGTTCGACAGTCCCACTGAGGGTCATCGTGCCGCGGTTGGTCAGGTCGCCCAAAGCACTGTTGATCCCGCCGCCGGTCCAGTTGAAATTGCCGACATCGGCAACGACCCCGCCGACGCCAAGGGCCATGGCGCTGACGTTGACCGTACCGGCGCCGGTGAAGCTGCCTGTGCAGTTTCCCGAACCGAGGTCGAGCGTGCCGCCAGCGGCGACTATGGACGTGATACCGCTGTAGGTCGTATTGTAGTTGCTCAGATCCAGTATCGCATTCGGACCGACCACGAAGTTGCCGCCCGTCACAGTCCCGACGCCGGCGCTGCCGCTGAAGGCCAAGTCGCCGCTATCCACTTCGACGGTGCCGCGGTTCACATCTACGGGGACGGTTATCGTCGCCGTGCCGCTGCCAGTCATTTTCACCGTTCCTTCGTTGCTGAAAATGCTGCCGGTGCCGGTAGCGATTCCGTACGCGCTGGCGATGTTGAAGACGGCGCCCGCCTGGTTGTCGAGGGCGGCGTCCACGCCCATGCCCTGCGTGCCCTGGACATCGATCTCGCCCTGATTGACCAGCGGCGCGGCCAGCGTCACGGTGCTGACGGTGTCGTTGATGGACAAAAAGCCGGTATTGGTCAGGGTCCCGACTACAAACGAGTTAGCGAACTTGCCGCCGGTCCACTGGAACAGTCCTTTGGCGAAATCGAACGTGGCACCGGCGCCGCCTATGTTTATAGAGCCGTTGTTGAGCTGGACCTGGCCGGCTCCCGAGCCGATGTAGGTGCCGGTGTAGGTGGGGTTGGTGCCGCCGGTGAGATCGACGGTTGCGCCCTGACTGACGACAAAGCTGCCGCCGGTACTGGTGTTGTCGCCGCTGAGAACCAGGTTGCCGCTGTCCGCCTTGACCGTGCCGCCGGTCAATTCAAACCCATTCACGGTAAGCGTGCCCGTACCGTCATACTCCAAAGTTCCGGAGTCGGCGACCTGGCTTTCGGCATTCAACCCGGAAGCGTTGCCCACGGTCAGCGTACCGCCCTTGCTGATGGTTAGCTGATGATTGTTCAGGTTGAACTGGCCGGTGTCGTCGCTGAGGCTGCCGCTGATGGTGAAGTCGCCGCCCGCCGAGAAATTGGCGCCGTTCACCAGACTGAGGCTGCCGCTATCGCTGGTGATGCTGGCCAGCTGGGTAAAGACGCCCGTGCCCGACAAGCTGACCGTGGCGGCATTGGTAGTCAAGTTTGGCGCCGACGAAAGGTCCAGGGTGGCGCCGTTGTCTACGTTCCAGGTGCCGCCCGTCAAGCTGGTCCCGGACACCTGACTGACGGTCCCCGAGACGGTCAGCGTGCCTGCCTGGACCGTGAGGGTGCCGGCATTGTTGAGACTGCCGCTCAGCGTCGTGGAGGCCGACGCGGACAGCGTGCCGCCGGACGAGACCGATACGTTGCCGCCGAACGTCGAGGCGTTGGCGATGTTCAGCGAACCTCCGGAAGCGATGGTCAAGGCATCGCTGCCGGACAGCGTGCCGGCCGCCTCAGCATCCCGAACCGTGACGGTGACGCCCGGCTGGTTGATGGTTACATCATCGGAGGCGGTCGGCGCCTGGCCGGTGCTCCAATTGCTGCCGACATCCCAGAATCCGCTCTGTGTTGAGATCCAAGAAACCGAAAGCAGCGTCCGGTCCTCCAGTATCTCCAGCATGGGCCGGAAGAATTTGGACGGCATCGAGCATTTCGCCGCCGTCATACGCTTACGCGCTGCCCGGCGCATCGCCCGATTGCCCAACCAACGCTTCACGAAATGGGGAGCCATGACGGAGTCTCCTTCGTTGAGATAGACCAGATGCCGCGCCCTCCTCTGCTGTCCCGTCTCCTTACGATTTATTTCAGAAAAAACGTCTCTCCGAAGTGCATTTTTCATACCGCCCTTTGCAGAATCTGCGATGTCGTCGTAATTCATAGCTGAGAATAACTTTCGGACGACGTAAGGCGCTAGACATTTGAGACGGCCCGTTAACGTGAGTTAACGAACGTTAATGTTCGTTAACGTTCGTTAAGGCTTCCGTTAACGTGAGTTAACAGGGACACGTGGGTCCGAGCCTCTGGCGTAAGCGAAGGCTCTTCGCTTAGAGCTAGCGGACAGAAATAACGATTTTCCCCAGAAACTTTAGCTACGTCATAGGTTCGTTTATGGGAAACGTGTACTTCCTGCATCCTGTGAACGATTACACCGCAACGGCATTCAGATAGCCCACCGGCGGGTGGCAGACAAGCTGTGCGACAACGAGGGACCGTTGGTCCTGGGACGCGAGGCCTGGGGGGCCGTCTACCAACCAATGACATGCCGCGCTTCTCCATCAGACGAATGGATGAGGTCGTCATTGGGGCGCGCCCTATGTCCGCCGAGGCGATCCAACAACTTTGCGAAGAAAAGGGTGCCTTCTCCGCGGAAAAGTGATAAAAAAGGATAAGATGAAATCAGCAAGGGACTATTTGCCCCGTTCGCATCCCCACCAGAGGATTCAACTTGCCTACTCGATAGCGATGGAGAGATGCTCATGCGCATGCGGTGGATGGGCCTGGTGACGAGTGGTTGGGTGATTCTGGCTGGGTTGAGCGGCTTCGCTGCCGAGCCGGCGCAGCCGCTCAACCCGGAAGGCGTCGCCTTCTATGAACGGAACATTCGCCCCTTGTTGGCGGCGCACTGCTACAAATGCCATTCGCATCAGTCAAAAAGTCCGCGTGGCGGTCTGTTGTTGGACAGTTCCGCCGGCTGGACCAAGGGCGGCGACAGTGGACCAGCCCTCATCCCCGGCGATCCGGACAAAAGTCTTTTAATTCGGGCCGTGCGCGGGAGCGATGACCAACTGCAAATGCCGCCTAAAGGCAAACTGTCCGACAAGGACATCGCCTTGTTGGTGCAGTGGGTCAAGATGGGCGCTCCCTCTCCCCGCGATCTTCCCGCCTCCTCGAAAGACCCCTCGTCCTTATTAGAAGCAGGTCGGAAACACTGGGCGTTTCAGCCGCTGCGCCGTCTCTCCCCTCCCGCCGTTCGCCAAACCCAATGGTGCCGTACACCGATCGATCGCTTCATTCTTGCCAAGTTGGAAGAACAAGGTCTGACGCCCAATCCGCCTGCCGAACGGCGTGTCCTCATTCGCCGGGTTTTTTTCGACTTGATCGGTCTGCCGCCGACGCCGGAAGAGATCGACGCCTTTGTCGCCGATCCATCGCCGGACGCCTACGAACGGTTGATCGATCGACTTCTGGCCAGTCCACACTACGGGGAACGCTGGGCGCGGCATTGGCTGGACGTGGCGCGGTTCGCCGAATCGCACGGCTACGAACAAGATTACGACCGACCTTACGCTTATCCTTACCGCGACTTTGTCATCCGGGCCTTCAACGCCGACATGCCCTATGATCAATTCGTCCGCTGGCAAATTGCCGGCGACGAACTGGCCCCCAACGATCCGCTCGCGATGGCAGCCACAGGTTTTTTGGGGGCCGGCCCCTTTCCCACGCAGTTGACCGAAGCCGAATTCGAACGCGCCCGCTACGATGAGTTGGACGACATGACCACGACGACCGGGGTGGCTTTCCTGGGGCTGTCGGTCGGCTGCGCCCGCTGCCACGATCACAAGTTTGATCCGATACCGTCGCGGGATTACTACCGCTTGGCCGCCGCCTTCACCACCACCATCCGCAGCGACATCGACTTGACGCTGGAAGCAGGCGGCAAGCCCACGCGCGTCCAGGTGACGAGCGAAGGATTGCCCCATCAGAAACATAATGCCGACGATCGCGGTTATCCTCATTTTTACTCCGCGACATACTTCCTGCACCGCGGCGATCCCAGTCAAAAGCGCGGCGTGGCCGCGCCGGGTTTCCTTCAGGTGCTCATGCGCGAGGGCAAAGACGAAACCTTCTGGCGCGTCCCGCGCCCGCAAGGATGGACACGCACCCGTTTTCGCCGGGCAGCCCTGGCCCAATGGTTGACGGACGTTGACAACGGCGCGGGTCATTTAGCAGCGCGGGTCATGGTCAATCGACTGTGGCAGCATCACTTCGGACGCGGCTTGGTCGCTACGCCCAATGACTTCGGCACCCAAGGCGAGCACCCCACCCATCCCGAACTTCTCGATTGGTTGGCCGCCGACCTGATCGACCACGGTTGGCGGCTCAAACGGCTGCATAAACGCATCCTGACCAGCGCCGTTTATATGCAAAACAATCAATATGATGAGGCCCGCGCCGCCCGCGATCGCAGCAATGCTTATCTGTGGCGGCGGTCCCCAAGGCGATTGGAAGCCGAACCCATCCGCGATGCCATGCTCGCGGTGTCGGGCTTGTTGGATACACGCATGTATGGACCGGGTTCCCTCGATCCAGCCATGCGCCGTCGCAGCATCTATTTCTTCATTAAACGAAGCCAGTTGATTCCGCTGATGCTGCTCTTCGATTGGCCGGAACATCTGGTGAGCATCGGCCAACGCAGTCAGACGGTCATTGCACCGCAAGCGTTGGCTTTATTGAACGGCCCGCTGACGCGCCAGTATGCCGAGGGGTTTGCACAACGTTTGTCGGGGCTGCCGCTTGCCAAGGCCGTTGCTCGGGGCTACGTACTGGCTTTCGGCCGCGCTCCTACAGAAGCGGAGCTACAATGCTCTCTGCAGTTTCTGAGCCGGCAAAGCGCGGCGCACCGTCAAGCCGGCCGAACCGACGGCGACCGTCTGGCCCTGGTGGATTTCTGCCAGGCCCTGTTTTGCATGAATGAGTTCATCTATGTGGATTGAGGGGACGCCATGAATCACGACATACTGATGACGCGGCGGGAAATGCTGCGGCGAAGCGGTTGTGGGGCCGGTTTATTGGGCCTGGCCGCTTTGCTGAACGACGAAGGCGCTTTGGCCGCTCCTTCCCCTTTGAGCGACGTGGGCCATCGCACTCTCGATCCGTTGGCCCCGCGACGGACGCACTTTCCCGCTCGTGCCAAGCATGTCATCTGGATCTTCATCAACGGCGGCCCTAGCCACGTGGACACTTGGGACTACAAGCCAGCCCTGGAAAAACATCACGGCCAATCCATCCGCACGTTCGCCCCGGATTTCAAGGACACCACCGGCTTCTTCAAGAACCAGGTCGGCGCCCTCATGCGATCGCCTTTCGCTTTCCGTCCGCGGGGACAATGCGGCAAAAGAGTGGCCGATATCTTTCCCCATTTGGGCGAGCATGTGGACAAAATGGCCTTCATCCATTCCGGATATGCTGAGTCGAACAATCATTCGCCGGCCCTCTTTCAGATGAATACCGGCTATACCCGCACCGGCTTTCCCTGCGTCGGTTCCTGGGTGACCTATGGCTTGGGCAGTCTTAGCCGCAATCTGCCGGGTTTCGTGGTCATGTGCGATCCCAAGGGACGCGGTCTGCCCAAGGGGCAAGCCAGCAACTGGAGCGCGGGTTTCCTGCCGGGTGTTTATCAAGGCACGTTTGTGCAGTCCACCGGACAACCCATCGCTAATTTGACCCGGCCCGCTGCCCTGAATGACGGGCAACAGCGCGCTCAACTCGACCTGATCAAGCAGCTCAACGAACTGCACTATCAGCAGCATGCGGCCGAGGCGGAGTTGACGGCTCGCATCGAGAGTTACGAGTTGGCTTATCGCATGCAAATGGCTGCGCCGGAGGCTTTTGATCTGACGCGGGAACCGGCCTCCATGCGCCGCCTGTATGGGCTAGACGAACCTCGTTGCCGTCATTTTGCCCGCCAGTGTCTGATCGCCCGCCGCTTGATCGAACGGGGGGTGCGTTTCGTGCAGATTTATTCCGGCGGCATGGAGAACCAGCTGTCCTGGGACGGCCACATCGACATTCAGGGCAATCATGCGCAGTTCGCAGCGGAAACCGACCAGCCGGTGGCTGGATTGCTGGCCGATCTGGCGCAGCGCGGCTTGTTGAACGAAACGTTGGTGATTTGGTGCGGCGAATTCGGTCGCCTGCCCATCGCCCAGACGGGTAAAAAGCCCGGACGAGATCACAATCCCCATTGTTTCACCGCCTGGCTGGCCGGCGGCGGCGTCAAAGGCGGCGTTAGCTACGGCGAATCGGATGAGATCGGCTACAAGGCGGCGATCAATCGCGTTAGCATTCCTGATCTGCACGCCACCATCCTGCACCTTCTGGGCATCGATCATACCCGCTTGACCTACCGCTACAACGGCCGCGATTTCCGTCTTACCGACGTCAGCGGCAACGTCCTTCATGACCTCCTCACTTGAAGCGTGGCTTTCATCATCCAGGACCTCTGTGGGAGGGCTGGCCGTGGTAGGGCACCCGCTTGTGGCGCGCTGGTTGACAGACTCGCCTCGGCGCGGGAAACTGCAATTCCCGCCCGGATGAACGTTCCGAACATCCCTTGGGAGGCCTTCCATGCGTCTACGACCTGCCTCGATTTCGCTTGTCTTCGCTGCATCCCTTTTTGGGGTGCTTGGTCGCGTCGTCGTCCTGCCGTGGTTGCCTGCGGCCGAGGACGGTGCGGCGCCAGAATGGGTTGCCGTCCTGAAAGGGCACAGCGAGGCGGTGTATGCGGTCGCCTTCACACCGGACGGCAAATACATCGTCAGCGGCAGCGGCGATCATACGCTCAAGGTGTGGGACAGCACCACCGGCAAGGAGATCAAGGGCCTCGGCGGGCCGGCCGGCCATCAGAATTTGGTGATGAGCGTGTCCATCCATCCCGATGGCAGCCTGATTGCTTCGGGCGGCACGGACAATACGGCCAAATTATGGGACTTTCCCAGCTCCAGCCCGCTGCGCTCTCTGGCCCAGAGCGAAGGAACGAGCATCCTGGCTGTCCGTCCCGATGGCGCGAAGCTGGCCGGCGGCGATAAAAATGGGCATGTGAAGATATGGAACAGTGCCGATGGCAAGGAATTGTTCCATCTCAAAGGGCACAGCGGCCCCATCACCGGCCTGGCTTTCAGTGGCAACGGTCAACTGCTGATCTCGTGTGGCCAGGACAAGACGCTGCGTTTTTGGGATGCGACTAACGGCCAAGGTCTCGGCGTCATCGGAGCGCACACGGGAGAGGTCCGCAGCCTCGCCGTCAGTCCGAATAACAATGCACTTTACAGCGCCGGAGCTGATGGCAGCTTGAAATTCTGGACGCTGCCGCCGGTCGCCTCGAAAACACTAGGAGCGCCGTCCGGTGCCGCAGGGACAACGCTGGCCCTGTCCAACGACGGCAACTCGTTCGTCTGCGCTGGCGCTGATAAGAGCGTGCGCCTGGCCAACACGATGAACGGCCAGCTGATCCGCGAGTTCAAGGAGGCAAACGCGGGCGTTGAGTCGGTGGCGTGGTCGCCCAACGGAGCATTGATCGCAGCGGGGACGGCGGACAAGCGCTTGCTTGTCTGGCAGACCAACGATGGGAAACTCCTCGCCAATGTAGCCAGTCCGGTAGCGGGCCTCGCTTTCCATCCCGGCTCAAACCAACTTCTGACAGGCGGCAGCGATGGCATGCTCAAACTGTGGGCCATGCCGCCGATGCCGGAGCGAACCTTGGCGCATCCGGATGCGGTGCGGGCGGCGGTCGTCAGTACGGACGGCAAACAATTGTTCAGCGGCGGGGCGGACAAGATGGTTCGGGCCTGGAACCTGGCCGACACGCGGATGCCCCAACGGCAGTATTCCGGCCACACCGCTGCGGTCAACGCCGTCGCCCTGAGCGAGGACGGCAAGGCCCTTGCTTCGGCCGGCGACGATGAGACGATCCGCTTCTGGGACCAGAGCAATGGCCAGCAAACGGCGCTGATTGGCGCCCATGCCGGCCCGGTGACGAGCTTGACGTTTCACCGCGGCGGACAGGTGTTGTCGGCCTCAGTGGATGGCAGCGTCAAGCTGTGGCAGCAGCCCCGGGGAGGTAAGTTGCTCGCTCATCCCGGTCAGGTCACCAGCGCCGTCCTCAGTCCCGATGGCGCACATCTGCTGACCGGGTGCAGCGACAAGCTGGTGCGCTTGTGGAATTTGAGCAATGGGCAGGTAGAACGATCGTTCGTAGGGCCGACACTGGGCGTCTTGTGCGTGACCATGAATCCAGCTGGCAGCCAAATCGCCGCCGGCAGTGCCGATAAGACGCTGTTCGTCTGGAACGCAGCCGACGCCAAGGAGATCAAGAAATTCACCTTGCCCGCCGCCGTCCACAGCGTGGCCTTTTCGCCCGACGGCAAGTTCCTGGCCGGCGGTCTTGCCGATAACAGCATCCACCTGTTCGATGTGGCGCTGGGCAAGGAGGTCAAGACATTTACCGGACATTCCGGAGCGGTCAATGCGCTGATATTCACGGATAAGGGCGATCAACTAGTCTCGGCCAGCGCCGACAAAACGGTGCAGGTCTGGAGCATCGCCGACGGCAAAGGGAAGGTAAAATGGGAGCACGGCGCGGCGGTGCAGGCATTGGCGCTGAGCAAAGACGGCGCCCGTATCGTCTCCGGCGGCGCGGACAAAACGGTCAAGATCTGGACGCCGGCCGGCCAGACGACGCTGCCGATGCCCGCCGCGGTGCTGAGCGTCCGTTTCAGCCCCGATGAGACGCGGCTGGTGGTTGGTTGTGCAGACAACAAGGCGCGGGTCTACGAGATCGATGGCCGACTCGTCGAGTTCTTTCCGCATGAAGGCCCGGTCCAAGCGGTCGCGTTCCACAGCGATGGCCAGCATGTGTTCACGGCCAGCGCCGACAAGACGGCACGGATGTGGCCCCTGTCATTGCTCTGGCAGGCGCGGCATGCGGGGCCGGTACGCCAAGCACGGTTCAATGGCCGTTTCGATCGGGTCGTCTCCTGCGGCGAGGACAAGACCATCCAGATTTGGAACGCCGCCGACGGCAAGCTGGTGAAATCGTTGGAAATCCCCAACGGTCCCGTCGCCGATGTCGCTGTCAACGCTGATGCCACCCGCATCGTCTCCTGCGGCCCCGACAAAACCATCCGGATTTTCCACCTCAGCGAAGGGCATCCGCCTTCCACTCAGGTCATCGCGCTGCCGGCCGCCGCTTCCGCCGTGGCCCTCAGTCCCAACGGCCAGCGCATTGCCGCCGCTGTCTCCGGTGCGCCGACCTCACGAGTCCACGTCTATGACGCCGCCAGCGGCAAGGAGCTGCTCGCTTTCGCCGAACATGCGGGAATGATTTCATCGCTGGGCTTCCTCGCCGATAATCGCACACTCGTCTCGGCCGGCGCGGACAAGATGGTTCGCTTATCGGACATGAACATTCTTGCATTATTGGATGCTCATGCCGGAGGCGTGGCCCGTGTGGCGTTTCACCATAACGGTACGCAGGCGCTTTCGGGCGGGGCGGACAAGACCGTCAAATTGTGGGACATGGCCAAGGGCCAGGTTGTGAAGACGTTTGGCCCGCTGCCGCAGACGGTTCGTGCTGCTGTCTTCAACCGCGCCGGCACGCAGATCGCTGCGGCCGCTGGCAAGACAGCAATCGTGTGGAACCTCTCCGACGGCAAGGAAGTGCGCAAATTCGAGCACCCAGCCGAGGTCGCTGGATTGTCCTTCAGCGCCGACGGTACGCGCTTGGCGACGGCCGCCGACAACGAAGTGCGCGTCTGGGACTTGGCCGCCGGCCATGAGTTGCAGACGTTTTTCCATACCGGCCCTGTCTATGCCGTTGTCTTTCATCCGAGCAACAACGCCCTGCTCTTCTCCGCCGGTGCCGATAAGACGGTCGCTTTGCACACGATAACAGTGACGCGCGTCGTGCCCGTCGGTACGCCGTTGCGGGCCGTGGCCGTCACCGCCAACAGCTCGCATGTCTTGACCGCCGGCGACGATGGCAAGATCAAACTGTGGAACACGGGCAACGGGGCCAACGAACGCACCCTGGAGGGCGGCGGCAAGGGGGTGAATGCCCTGGCCGTGGCGAAAAACAATGTTCTGTTGGCGACCGGTGGCGACGATCGCATCGTGCGCCTCTTCACCCTCAACGACGGCAAGCTGCTCACCGAGATCCAAGCACCCGGCGTCATCCGCAATCTGGCGTTCGCACCGGACAACCAGACGTTGGTCGCCGCCTGCACCGCGGCAGAGGCCGCGGGCGTCCTGCAAACGTGGAACGTCGGTTACAATCCGGGCCAACCGCTACCGGCCGAGTTCGGCAAGCCGGTGCAGACCTACGCCGATCCCGGCGCCGTCAGCAGTGTCGTCTTTGATAACAAAGGAAACTATTTCTACTCGGGAAGTGCCAATAAGGCGATCCAGGTGTGGAAGATGGCCGCCGATACGCCGGTGAAGAATTTCCAGCACCCCAACATCGTCGATGTGGTGGCGTTCGATCCGACCGGCACGCAGCTGGCGACTGGCTGTCACGATGGCCGGGTGCGTCTTTTCGACGTGGCCAAGGGCACGATGGTCCGCGAGATCCAGGCGCACGTCACGCAGCCGCAGCCGTCGGCGGTGTACTGCCTGGCCTGGAGCAGCGATGGCAAACAGCTCGTCTCCGGCAGCTATGATCGCAGCCTGAAGCTGTGGAACGTCGCGGACGGCAAGCTGGTCCGCGAGTTCAAGGGTTACGAGGACAAAAAATTCGAGAAGGGCCATCGCGGCAGCGTGGTGTGCGCTGCCTTGGCGCCGGACGGCAAGACGTTGGCTTCCGGCGATTGGGACCACGCCATCAAAATTTGGAACGTCGCGGACGGCAGCGTCTTGCACGACTTGATTAATCCGCAGCTCAAGGTCAGCGCTGCACCGCAGCCGCCGCCAGCGCATCCGGGCGTGGTCTATGCGTTGCGCTACACGCCAGACGGCAAGCGCCTTATCAGCGTTGGCGCCGCCCCGCGCCTGCGAGGCTATTTGGCGATCTGGAATGTCGCTGATGGCAAGATGCTGTACGGCAGCGAACAGGCGCTGGGCACGCTCTTCTCCCTGGCCGTATCGGCGGATGGCAAGTACCTGGCCGTCGGCGCCGGCGGTCCTAGCGCCGCCGGCGAAGAGGACAATAAGAACAATGTGTATGTGCTGAAGCTGCCGACAAAGTAAAACGTTTAGCCGCGAGCCGTAGGCGAGCGCGAGCGCGTTCGCCGACAAAGTAAAACGTTTAGCC
>Ga0078972_1004287_pt1 | contig 39738 bp, 48 predicted proteins | sample YelNatPaOPGAMG01_FD_67568 | JGI IMG/M metagenome (GOLD analysis project Ga0078972, IMG submission 67568) | Hot spring thermophilic microbial communities from Obsidian Pool, Yellowstone National Park, USA - OP-RAMG-01 (SPADES assembly) (version 2) | ecosystem: Environmental > Aquatic > Thermal...
AACGAGATTTAAGTCCTCTGTAAGGTTGTCATTGCGAGGAATAAAATGACGAAGCAATCTACAAGCATAGGGATTGCTTCGCCTGTGGCTCGCAATGACAGCACAATAATTCTTTTTTGCTCATATGCGAAGAATACCTAAGATTTGACGCACGACCCATCTTACCTATGGGTATCCCTTTACTCACTGAGCAAACTCCCTATTGCATTTTGGGGTTTATTACTGCACCAATCATATTGAGCTTACGCATTGGTACCAACCCTAACAGTGCCTGTACCTGTTTTGCGTCCCGAAAGCGTTTTTCCTGACCATAATCTTTCATGTATCCATTCCCGCCCAGAACCTGGATCCCGTCAGTTGTGAGTTTGCAGGCAAGCTCCGAAAGATGCAATGCTGCTGCGCGTGCTGATTTTTCCCACTGGGGATGCTGTTGTTCTACAGCAAGTGCTGTAGCGGCAACGACCATCTCTGCTATCTTAACCTGAACTGCCATATTAGCAAGCAGCATACGCAATGCTGACCAATTGATGATCTCCCAGCCCCCCTGAAAGCGTTCCTGACTATATGAAAGTGCCTCCTGGAAAGCCCCCTTCATAATGCCGCACTGCATAGCAGCAACAGCAGAACACATACGATCGGATGCCTGTTCAAAATGCCTTGCACCATCCCCTTCTTTGCCTATTAATGTAGCTCTGGTATTTACCAGTGTAAGATCTACAGCAGGACACGCATGCAGTCCTAAACTGAATATTGGTTCACTCTTTGTTAGACCTTTATCGGTCAGATCAATAAGAAAAAATGTATAGCCATCATTACCTTTGATATACGCAGGTACTAATGCATGTCTTGCAATACCACCCAGCACAACATATTCTATCTTGCCATTAAGTATATAACCATCTTTATTCTTTATAGCCTCCAGAGAAGGTTTTATTTCAGCAGGATTTAAGTAAACCTGAAATGCGATCAGAGCCGTATGGACATCAGTATTATGCCCTACAATATTGCATAAGAAGTTCTTACCGCCGGCAGAGAACATGATTTCCTGAGCCATAACATTTGTGAAAATAATACCAGCCAAACTTGCGTCAACTGCACTAAGATTTTCAAGTATAACGGATAAAGCAGCTATACCCTGACCAATACCACCGCAATCTTCCGGTAAGGTAACTCCGAAAAGTCCCACATCGTTTGCCTTTGTCAATACTTCATCATAAAAAGCCCCGAATGGGTAACGATCATTTGTTCTTCTGTTTGGCATGAGCTCTTTAGTTGCAAAGTTACGAGCAAGGTCCTCAAACGATTTTAATTCATTCTTTATAATAGTTAACATTATTTCCCCCTTTTATTCTTCAAATACCCGAACTTGATTGAAAGAACGACCGATAAGGTTTGCAAACAAATTGATACGGTTCAATTGATTTGTACCTTCATAGATCTGTAGTAATTTGGAATCCCTCAGAAACTTCTCAGCTCCGCGATCATGTCTCAGTCCAGCCTGCCCCATCATCTCTAAAGCCATCTGACTATTTTTCACCCCCATATCCGTTCCAACGATCTTGGCAAGCGATGCCCATCCTGAAACGCGGCGCTGTTCTTCTATAGATTGGGCTTCAACTAAAAACTTATGAAAGAGCCAGCGTGCCATTTTTGTGTTCAAGAACGGATTTACAAGTCTATCAAGGATAACTCTGGGTACATACTTAAGGTAATAATAGAGCAATTTCAGCTGAAGGAGGTGGTATATGCCCCCTGACAGTCCATTGGCATAGTTTGCTTCAACATAACTGAGACGACCAAGAATAACATTTTTATACATATCAGCCAGCATAGCTTGGACCCACTCATGATTAATGAGCAACTTACCACCAACCTCAGTCTCGCTCGCAAATTTGAGGGCTGTTTCATAAGCACCCCTTGCTACACCTGTACCGAATGCACCAACCGCAGGTCTGGTTACCTCTACAACATAGTGGATGTACTGTTCCACCAGGGCTTTAGTTGAACGCTTTTTTGAAGACTGAAATGTACGGGAATCAGCCAGGACATATTCATCTGGTATAAAACAGTCTTCAAAAATCAGCTCGCTCGCCGGACAAGCCTTTTGACCCATTTTATCTTCGTGTTTACCAAAAGTAAATCCCTTTGTACCGGTTTTGACTGCAAATGTAACGGTGTTCTCCGAAGGCTTCTTCAAATCTGTGTATGCTATAAGACAGCACCATGTTGACACATGCCCCATGGAAATAAAGATTTTGCTGCCATTAACAATATACCCACCCTTGACCTTCTCTGCATAGCAGTTTAGACGAGCACGGTCGACCAGCTCATTTTCCTCCACATCAGTTCCAGCGTTTGGCTCTGTGATTGCGAGTGAAATAATGCATGGTTTACCTTTTTTTTCACCCTCGGCAACCTCACGAAAGACCCTGTTTGCCAGCGAGATATTTCCTGATGCAAGTATTCCGGCAACCCCAAGATAATGGACAAATACAACATTAGCTATACCAACACAAGCAGACGAAAGCTCTTCGATCACATAAGAAGCAGCAGGCATATTAACCCCTTGCCCGCCAAATAGCCTTGGTATGAACATGGTATAAAAACCCCACTCATTTGCCTTCTTCACCAGATCCCATGGCAGATACTCTGGATCAGCATGTGCATTGCGATCAATCTCCAGCGCTACTGGCTTAATAACTTCGTTACTGAATTTCCTAGCAAGGGCAATGGCAGATTTAGTTTCTTTCAGCATACCTTTGGGCAGTTGCGGCATGGCTTGCAGACTGCAAAAACTATCCGCAAACCGTGGTTCAAGATCTAATAGAGATTCACTTTCCTTTAGTGAAATCATATTACCTCCTTTTTTAATATTAAAGGGGATCAATTTAAAATCACACGCCTATGTTTTGCATCTTTTCCATATCAATTGTATCCGACGTAACCCCCTCCTTTGATAAAATACCTTTTATAACCCTCTGTGTCTCTGTTTTAGGTAATTCCTGCATAACACGGAAATATCGCGGGATGGCAAATCTGGCGAGATGCTCTTGCAGAAAGGCATATACTTCTTTCACATCAAGTGTCTTACCCTCGATCGGTACTACTGCAGCCATAACATCATCTTCTCCAAGTTCTGAAGGAACAGCATAGACAGCACATTCAAGAATACCAGGATATTGGAGGATAGCATGTTCAACTTCATAAGCAGATATATTCTCTCCTCTGCGCCTTAACGATTCTGTCTTCCTGCCGACAAAATAGAGGTAGCCCTTTTTATCTGCATAAACGAGGTCACCGGTATGCAACCATCCATCCGTAACCTTGGAAGAGGTCGCCTTTTCATCTTTATAGTACTCTATTGGCCTCTTATTTTTTTTACCTGCATAGAAAATGAGCTCACCCGGACTGCCTGGCGGCATATCTTGCATATTATCGTCAACAATCCTGTATTTTGATCCAATGGGTTTTCCCATACTACCAACCGGTGCCTGCCCAAAATTTAAAACAAGAAAACCACCAGTATCAACAGCACCATAACCCTCAATGATCTTTACCCCAAACCTTTTTTCAAAAGGCTCCCACATATTGGCTGGACATGCAGCTGAAAGTACACATCGCACCCTATGTTGTCTATCGGTAGTTTTTTCTGGCTGCTTCATAAGGATCGGGATAATTCCACCTATGGTATTAAATACAGTTGCATTGGTAGCACGTATTTCATCCCAGAACCGACTGGCGCTAAATTTTTCACTGAGTGCAACCTGTGCATCTGCATTCATCGCACTGGTAACTGTAAGAATCAGTGAGTTTGCATGAAAGAGTGGCAAACAAGTAAAGTAGACATCATCAGAACGCAACATGGTACGGTTGAGTACACCCAACATTCTTATATTTGTTTTTCCGTAATAAGTTGGGACACCTTTTGGGAGACCCGTTGTACCGGAGGTGTACATCAAAAGACAGGGATCGCCTTCCCTCGGAATAATAGCCGGTGCCTGTTCGCTGATACCTGTACCGTATGCCCTGTCAAGTGATAAATACCCTGCAGGAAGCTGGAAATCAGGGCTGCAGCCTGTCAGGTTAACAAGAACCTGTGGCACGGATACAAGCCTGTTTTTGATCTTTTCAAAGGAAGGAATGAGGTCATGATCAATGCAGACAAACCGTGCTTCAGAATGATTAAATATATGTAACAACTGATCACCTTTCAGGGCAATATTTACAGGGACAGCACACATTCCGATGCGCTGTGCTCCGAAAAATGCATCAAGCCACCGGGGCGAATTTTTCATCATTATGGCTAATTTCTGCCCTGGACCCGCGCCTATGCTGAGCAGGTAATTTGCAACACGATTTGCATTCAGATCCATCTGTTTATAGGTAAAGGTCTGGTTGTAATATTTAAGAAACGGTCGATCGCCGTGTAAGTTTGCCTTTTCCTGAAGGAGTCCGGCATGTGACACATCATGTGCAATGGTCAGATGTCCATTTTTGCGTGTTAACCGTATGGTCTCCATGAGGTTGCCCCGTTTGTACTCCTGGAAAATAAGCCTGATAATTTCGCGTGACATCCCTGATATAAAACTGACTATTGCTACAACTCTTTTAAGATATGAACGCATCCATTCCTCCACATTTAAATCATTTCTCAAAAATATGTATACACATTGCTGCCTCTTCATTGCCGAGTGCTCCGCCGCCGTTTTCTGCAAGAGCAAGTCGGGCATTCTCAACCTGCCTTGCACCAGCTTCACCTCTGAGTTGCGTCACCAGCTCGTGTATTTGAGCCAGCCCTGAAGCCCCTATTGGATGACCTCTTGAAAGCAAACCTCCGGATGTATTTATTGGCTTGCTGCCACCGATCTTTGTAACCCCCTTTTCAGCATATATTCCTCCCTCTCCCTTTGGAAAAAAACCAAGAGATTCGGTTTGTAAAAGCTCTCCAAATGCAGTGGCATCGTGAACCTCTGCAATATTAATATCTTCTGGACCAACGCCCGCCTGTTCATAAGCCTGCTTAGATGCCCTCTCTCCGATATCAGGTTCATTATCTCCCCTCGCCATTCCGGATGCAAGAATAGATGCCTTTACCCTGATTGCACGCGAAGATAATGCAAGCCTTTTTACCACCTCTTCCGAAGCAAGTATTGCTGATGCAGCACCATCACCTATGGGAGCGCACATACTCCGTGTTAAAGGATATGCCACAAGCCTGTCCTTTAATACCTCCTCTACAGATAGATTAAAGGTATACTGTGCATTTGGATTCATCGTAGAGTGCCAGTGATTTTTTGAAGCTATAGCTGCAAGTTGCTTCTGGGTACTCCCGTATTTTTTCATATGACTTCTTGCTATATAAGCGTATACATCCATGAATGGAGATCGATCACTGCCTAACCCTTTTTTTGCGATCTTTCTGACTGTATCATAACCGAGTGCCTCGCCAAGGATGATGAAAACACTAAATTGATCCCAGTAATCCCTTATTCTTTCTTTCAGGGGCATAGCTTTTCTGGATTTTCTGGTTTTTTTTGCGGCTTCTATCTGCTCTTTCGGAATATCAAATGACTGCTTGTTCATTTCTTCTGCAATTTCTATCATCTTGAGTATCTCCCCTGTATCCATGCCGCTGATGAAACCAGCGAATACTGCATATTTATTTTTAGCATAGATTTTCTCTACACCTATTGCAAGGGAGATGTCTGATATACCAAGGGCTACATCCTTCCATGCACCATGAAATGCAGTAGAACCGCCAGCGCATGCGTTCTCAACATTTGTTATGGGAATGCCGTCTATACCTGAAGGTCGTAATGCCACCTGCCCTCGTATACAATGCTGGTAATTTCTCATGCCCCAGCCCGAGTTTGAAAACCATGCGGACCGAATATCTTTCTTAGTGATTCCTGCGTCTTTTAAAACCCCCTCAAGTGTCCAAGAGGTAAGTTCTTTTATACCGTACTCAAGATATCTACCAAACTTTATAGTGTGAACACCTATAACATAAACATTCTTCATTTTACATCCTCCTAAAATTTACGCGGCGGCTCAGCATTACCGCGATCCAGATAGCGAAAGTGATAATAGAACTTGAGAAAGTGCGTAATGCTAATAGAGTGCTGCGGACATATAGCCACACAATCTCCGCATGCTATGCAGTATGGCATATCTTCAACCATGCGTGCTTTTTTATTTTTCACTTCAAGAACATGAGCCGGACATGGTTTAATACAGTAACCGCACCCATTACAGGTTTTCTGATCGATGATCACTGCTCCAAAATCTACATCCTTGCCTATACGCGTGAAACTTTCAATCTTCATCCTCTGTTTAAAAGTAATATGTTCGGACATTTTTTCACCTCTCAGTAAACCACTTTAAAGGTTCCGTTTTCGCCGAACCAATCAATAGCCTGTGTTTCTCTCGTAACCATACCATCCGGGTCCCCGCGAGGATAACCAATGGCAATTGAAGTAACAAGCTTGTATGGATAGTGGATGCCAAGGCGTTTTCTCCATTTTGAGTACATTGCAAGTGGTGCTATAAAACTAACCCAGCATGTGCCAAGTCCATAACTGTGAGCAGTAAGCACCATGTTTTCTCCTGCAATACCTATGTCCAGTGATGGGTTGCCCGGAGAGCGTCTATCAGCCAGTAAAATGATTACGGTTGGTGCACCATGCCATACACCGAGTTTACCATCAACTATAAGTTTCATGGCACCAAAGGGCACCGGATGAAACATGTTCGGGAAAAAACGCATAAGAAGGTTTGCTATAAATTTCTTATATTGTTTGTAGGGTACCCATGCATCCGGGTACCATGCAAATCGCATGACCAGTTTCAACTTCTTTTTTATATCATCTTCCATCTCTTTGATCATCTTCTGATCTTGAACTACAATAAACTTCCACGGTTGACCGTTCCCAGCGGATGGCGCAAACCTACCAGCTTCAAGGATTCTCCGTACCAGGTATTCCGGGACCTGTTTGTTTCTCTCGTAAAACCTTATGCTTCTTCGGCTATAGATAACATTTTCAACTGCATTGAACGCCCCTCCTGGCTCCGGAATATAGCGTGTCATTGGTTGTGATTCTTTGGTTTCCTTTACATTTATCACCATTATCCCTCCATCCTTTATTTTTTTGATAAAGTATGAACACCTAAGCTTTCTATCATCTCCATAAATGCCTCTTCCGCAGTTTTTGTCGGCTTCCAGTGCAGATCCTTTTCTGCCTTTGCACTGCTTATATCCATAGGATACCTGGCGAGTTCAACCCAATGACTGGAAAATTTCATAATACCAAGTCTGAAGTTTATATCTGCAAGTATTTTTGCAACCCTGTATGGTATCCCGATAGCTTTTTTGTCCAGTATCTCCGACATTCTTTTTATCGTAAGAGACCCTGCATGAAGGTTAAATGCACCAGGATGATCCTCTATAATGGCTGTATAAAATGCGCTGGCAACATCGCCTTCATAAACAAGAGGGAATCCATAGGGGTTACCTTTAACATAGGTTATTACAGGGAATTTAACAACATCAATAAAAAAATTATTAACATTCTTTCCGCAGAATATTGATGGACGCATCCTGGTAATAATTATCTCCGGATTTTTTCTTTCAAATTCATCAAGCATCTCTTCCACGATCCTCTTCGTGTCGGAATAGTATGATGTTTTATTACCCTGAAGCTCTGAATCCTCCGTAATGACATAATCCCTTTTGACACACCCGTATGCCGCTACGCTGCTTGCTATGACAAGTTTTCTGGGCTTGTTTTTTTGACAGGCATTAAGCAGGTTTCTCGTTCCATTGAGATTGATATCATAGGTTAGCTTTTTATCCTTGATCTCCTGAACTATGAAGGTCAAATGTACAACGGTATCACATCCTTTGAGAGCATGTTCAAGCGATCTATCTCTGACATCGCATTGAACAAATTTGATCTTTTTATGCTTGAATGAAGGCTCTTTTAGATCGATCCCTGTTATAGATTCTACTGTATCGTTTTCCACCAGAGCTCGTGCCAAAAGTCCCCCTAAGTAGCCTGATATACCAGTGATAGCTATATTCATCTTACCCCACCGCTTTTCCAGGTCCTGTTGATAGAAAAGTCTATCAGGATAGTGATAAACTGCTTACGATCGTATAAATAGATTTGGTACAATTGTGTAACCCGTGAAAGCATACCAATCATAACACATGCAATTGTTCTGGCTTCTACCCGGCTCAATGACTGTATAAGACCGAATTGTGATAGTGGTAAAAGTCCTGGTTGTAAAATTTTTTGCATTTCATACCCTCCAACAAAGATATCTTTTACACATATTTTACGCGATGTCAAGAAAAATTTATTCATTACATTAAATGTATTTTATTATATATATTACAATATGTTAGACAGATAAATGAAATATATTTCATTTATCTGTCAGTCAACCAAAAAAATGCATTTGCAAAACTTGTCCTCGTGAAAACTGGGATAGGGGAAAAGTTTAGGAGTTGAGAAGATAACACACCCCGTTTCTTCGGGACACCCCTCTTGACAGAGGGGACATTTTAAAGTTGGGGAGTTAACTTCAGATTTTTTAAACTCCTGAACTTAAAAAATTATGAGGAATGACGCAAATGGGTATTTAGTTCCCCTATGTTTTTAAATACCCCGGTGTTTAGCCCTCCGGCTTCTTAACTTCACAACTCTTAAACTTTTAAAATCTTTAATAAGGCTTCAAAACCTTCTAACTTGACTACTCTATTGTCGTATTGTCCAGAAATCATCTGCAAGGGTTTGAAGATATCTATAAGGCATTGTGAAATATCCATCCATGCCCCATTTTCTACCCCATGAATTTCTCACAAGAAACCTTTTGGCTTTATCATCATATCCTACTGCCATGACCGCGTGTCCTCCAAGCATCCGTTCTGATTTACCAGGCATATTCACAACCCCTGTTTTTGCAACTTGCTGTGATTCAAAACTTTCGTATACTGCAAAACCGAAAACAAACGGATAACCCTCTGACAGGCAAAACCTCATTTCATCAAGTGTAAGGATCCTGTGATACGACATAATTTTGTGTTTCAATCCATCTTCGTAAGCCTTTATTGAAGGTGCTATTGCAAACCTATTTATATCGTATGGCCAGATCAACTCATTGCATGCCCCATACTTTGCACAAACCTTTATTCCATCCCTCAACATAGCACCACTATCTTCTTTGACATGCCCTTCAAGAGCTCTTTCATTGTAGTAGATAAAAAGCCGGCTTTTATCTTCAAATGGTTTCCGGGAAAGATTTTCAAGAAACTCAATATTCCCTGCTATCGCATTTGCAGTACAGCTTCCAAGCTCACCTTGATCCTCTACAGTGGAGCAATATTTAATCAAGTCAATCTTTGGCGGTAACTTTTCTGGTATACGAATAATCTTTGAATATAATAAATCCCGTTGATCCGGTACATCTGGCCTCCATCCATACTTTCTTTTTATCATAAAACCCCCTTTTTTATTAATTGCTACAATACGATACTGGTTATTGCTGTCAAGAAGGCTTACACCAATTGTACTGTATTGTTGATTTTTTCTTTGTCAGTCAAAATGGAATAACTACAGTATTTACCTTCTTCTTTTTAAAAGAAAAGGAAACTTTATTATTACATCGCCATTAACCCTATATTTTTAACCCTCATTATCCATTTTTAGCTAATACTGAAGACACCTACACTTGCTTGACAATTTTATGTATAAAGACTATTTCATATAAAGATGGTCATTAATATAGGGGATGTGCATTGGCTAACATAGATAAAAACAAATTGATAGAAAGTGCAAATAAATTTATAGCTAAGAACCAACTGGATAAAGCTATAAAAGATTTGCAAAAGATTTTAGAGATTGAACCTAAAAACAGTCAGGTTGCTCTTAAAATAGCAGAACTTTTTTTAAAACTTGATAAAAAAGAAGATGCAGTAAATTACTATGAAATTGCCGCCAATATTTTTAGTAGTAGTGGATTCTATGATAAGGCTATAGCTGTTTTAAGGCAAATACTGACCATCAATCCTGTTTCTTCCCAGACATATATAAAGCTTGCTGAACTATTCAAAAAAAAGAATCTGATAGCAGAAGCTGTATCAAATTATAAAGTTGCTATAGCTATCTATGAAAAAGAAGGTAAGACCAAAGAAGCATTAAAAATTCTCCAGACCATTACAGAGTTAGAACCTTCTAACCTTTCAGGAAGGATGAAACTTGCAGAATTGTATATAAAAAATAACCTGAAAGAGCAGGCATATACGGAACTTACACAGATTGCCAAAAGGCTCGTTGAAGCAAAAAGAACGATAGATCTTATCACAGTATATGAGAAGATGCTTTCTATTAAGCCTGGAGAGATAAGCATAATCAAAGAGCTTATAAGACTGTATCTCTCAAGGGGTGATTATCAAAAGGTTTTGATAAAGGTAAAGGATGCTATAACCTCGGGCAACTCGGATACAGAGATTCTTCTGGCATTAGCAAAGGCTTATGTAGCTTTAGATAAAATCCCTCATGCCATATCTGCTTACAAAGAGGTGGCAAAATTATATACAAAGTCAGGGTTAGATACCCAAGCAGAAGAGATATATAAAAAGATCTTAGAGTTAGATCCAACTGATCAGCAAGCTCTCCAAAAGATCGTTGGAACAAAAGAAGAACCTCCAGCCATAAAGGAAATCACACCGGAACCTATAGAGACAAAAGAAGAAAAATACACAATAGAAAAACCGAAAGAACATATAGAAGAACTAATAGCTAAACCTAAAGAAGTTATATCAGAGCAAATCCCTAAAAAGGAACAACAGATAGAAAAGGCTAAGATTGAGACACACTTTAGAGCAAGCAGTACTGAACCAGAGCATCGTAAAGAAGAAAAACCTCCCCCTGAAGAGATAGAAAAATTATTCTCTGAAGCCCAGGTTTATAAGAGATATGGCTTAAACAATAAAGCTGAGGAGAAGTTGAAACAAATATTAGAGTTTAGTCCTTCCAATAGAAATGTTTTGACAGAACTTTTTGAACTATATGAGGTAAGCAAAAGATATAAAGAGGCATCCACTTTAGCAGAGAGGCTATATAATCTATTTATTGCTGATGGTGAGATAGAAAAAGCTGAAAGTTTTGTTAAAAAAGCGATTGCTAATGACCCGCACAATGAAGTTTTAAAGGCACTTATAGGTTATGCAGCTCCATCAGAACAAAAAGAGGTTATACAACAACCTGAAGAACAAATAATTAAACAACCTGAAGAAGAAAACATCCCTCCTTCTAAACTAACAGAGACAGAGGTGGAAAGCAGACAGGAAAAGATGCCCATTTCTTCTCAAGAAGAAATAAAATCTGAGTTAGACCAGCAAAGAGTTACAGCAGAAGCCGTTGGTGGCTCAGAGGAAATAGATACTGGTATAGAAATAGAAGTTGAAACTACAGGTCCCCAGGCTGAAAATATACCAGAAGAAACAAAAATTGAACCACGCACACAGCCATCTATTGCAGAGTCATCAGCAGACAACGCTGGAAGCGAGCAACCAGCAAAAGAAATTCCTATACCAGAACAACTTAACTTTACACCGGAATTGACGGAAGAAAAAGAAACTGAAATCAATGTAGCTCCAGAAGAAAAACAGGAAGATGAGCTGGGAATTAGTTTTTCAGAGGAAGAATTTGAGGTTGAAAACAAGGAACCACATGTTGAACCAGTTGTGCAACAACCTCCTCAGCCTCCTTTAGTAACGCAGGAAAAAGAACAACCCAGGCAGGATATTGATATAATTGATTCATTAGATGAAGCTGAATTTTATTATCAACAGGGTATAATTTCTGAGGCAAAGGAGATCTTACAAAAGATACTCAGTATTGCCCCCAATGAACAAAGAGCAAAAGAAAGGCTCGCAGAAATTCTTGCAAAAGAAGCAGAACAGAATCAGCAGGTAGATAACAAAATTGCGGATCTGGATGAATCATTTATACAAAAAGAGGCTGAACATGTTGTAACAGCAACAGCAGACGAAGGATTGTTTGATCTCGCAGAAGAACTGGAAAAAGAACTATCTATTACCTCAGCAGCCTCGCAAGCAGAGCAACAGCCAGAGGAAGAACAACAGGTAAGTGTTGAAGAGGTATTAGAAGCCTTTAAGAAAGGGGTTGAGAAGAGCGTTGATAAACAAGATGCTGAAACACATTATAACCTTGGCATTGCATATAAAGAAATGGGGTTAATAGACGAGGCTATCAATGAATTTAATATAGCAACTCTGTCACCGGAGAAAAAAGCAGATGGACTGATAATGTTAGGGATGAGTTATATGGGCAAAGGACTACCGGGCAAAGCTATTGAAATGTATAAGCAGGCTTTAGATGCAAAAGGAGGCATAAAACCAGAAAATATCGGCTTGCTTTATGAATTTGCTATAGCGTATGAAGCTTATGGCGATATGCAAAACGCCTACAATTATTTTGAAGAAGTTAAAAGGATGGACGAAAACTTCAGAGATGTAAAAGAAAAGGTAGAACAGCTTAAGAAGTTTGTTGAAGGAGAAACAACAATACCACCCAAGGCTCAGGAAGAAAAAGAAAAATTTACACTGGATGAACTGTTAAAAGAAGATATGTCAGAAGAACCAATACAAAAACAGCCGGCAAAAGAAATGGGTATCATTTTAAACGAGGAAAGCAATGTTAAACAGAATATTGTTGATGAGAAAAAAGATATAGAGGATAAAGTTGTTGTACAAAATAAACAGAAGCCAGTAAAGAAAAAGGTATCTTATATTTAAAAAAGGAGCACAATGAATTATTTAGATTTTTACAAATTAAAAGAAGAGCCGTTTTCAAGTGCGCCTGATATAAAGTTTTATTATAACAGTGCGCAACATTCTAAAGCACTTGTAAGATTAATGTATGCAATTGATTCAATGAAAGGGCTCGCCTTGCTCATAGGTGATATAGGAACAGGGAAAACAACCCTTGCGAGACGCATGCTTGATAGTCTACCGGAAGAAGAGTACGAATCCGCATTATTGGTTATCATACATTCAGGGATAACAGCTGACTGGCTCCTTAAAAAGATTGCTCTACAGCTTGGTATATCTGAACCATCAGAGAACAAGATCACCCTGCTGTCTCAACTGTATGAAAGATTAAATGAATTATACGAACAACATAAAAAAGCGGTAGTATTAATAGATGAAGCACAGATGTTAAAAACAAAAGAAATGATGGAAGAATTCAGAGGATTGCTTAACCTTGAAGCGCCTGATAGAAAATTGATTACATTTGTATTCTTTGGTTTACCAGAAATAGAAGAAAATCTATTACTGGATAGTCCGCTTGCACAACGCGTGGCTCTGAAATACAGGCTTGAGTCATTAAATTATGAGTCAACAGAGGCTTATATAAAGCACAGGCTGGGTCTTGCAGGTAATAAGGATGAAATTTTTACACCCGATGCAATAGAAAAGATCCATCGCTACTCAAAAGGTATACCGAGAATGATAAATATTATTTCTTCCAATGCACTGTTTGAAGGCTTCCTCGTCAAGGCAAAGGTTATAGATGGTAAAATTATTGATAGTGTAGCGTCGGACCTTGGAATAAGCAAAGAACAACCAGAAACGAGACATATTGAAGTTGAAAATGAAAAACCAGAACAAAAAATTGTTGAACCTGTTCAACACCAGGTTATTCAAGAAGCTCCTAAACAGCAGCCAATTCAATCACAGCAGAAGACATCACCACCTCCTCCACCTACAGCAAAAATAAATATAAGTGCACAAAAATCTCCACAACCAGAACAACAGGAACAAGAAAAAGATGAAATAGATTCTATATTAGATAAACTTGAGAAAGGGGGGTGATACTCCTAAACGCCTGCATTTGCCTTGACATCCGACTTTATATTAGATAAACCTCAAATAAAGGGGGTGATTTTTTACTAAGCTTGAATTGACAAAACTAAAGAGAGCATAATTAAGAGTTTACTTTACCTTTCTCAAGAAAAAAATCTTAGGAGGTTAAACATGGAACAACGAATTTATAAGCCTGGTGAAAATTATAAGTATCCGCTTATAATCAAAAAACTTTTAAATACTCCACTTACCTATTCACCCAACAAAGAAATTGTATACAGAGATAGGGTGAGACTAACCTACAGAACCCTATATGAAAGGATTAACAGATTGGCTAATGGATTAGAAAAATTGGGTGTAAAGTCCGGGAATACCGTTTGTGTATTTGATTATGATAGTCATCGCTATCTGGAGGCATATTTTGCTGTGCCAATGATGGGGGCTGTCCTTCATACTATGAACTGGCGTTTACCACCAGAAACCATACTCTATACAATGAATCACGCTGAAGATGACATTGTTCTTGTGCATGCTGATTTTCTTCCATTATTAGAGGGTATCTGGCCTAAATTAACAACTGTCAAGAAGGTTATACTTTTAAAGGATGACCCCAAAACTCCGGAAACAAAGATCCCTATCTCAATTGAGTATGAAGAAATGTTAAAAGACGCTCAACCTGCCTATGATTTCCCTGACCTTGATGAAAACACAAGGGCTACAATCTTTTATACAACAGGTACAACAGGCTTACCCAAGGGTGTTTATTTCTCACATAGACAGCTGGTATTACATACACTTGGCATAGGACTTGCAGGACTTTATGAGTCAGGAATAGGTAAATTTAGATCAAATGATGTCTACATGCCATTAACGCCCATGTTTCATGTTCATGCATGGGGAGTGCCATATCTGGCTACACTGTTAGGAACAAAACAGGTATACCCTGGACGATATGAACCTGAAACCATATTGAAACTTATTCAAAAAGAAAATGTAACCTTTAGTCATTGTGTGCCTGCTATACTCTTGATGGTTATAAGCCATCCCATGGCAAAAAATATAGACCTTTCCCACTGGCAATTGGATATTGGTGGTTCAGCTTTGCCAAGAGGGTTAGCAAAATCTGCCTTTGATTTAGGTATAAAGGTATGGGCTGCTTACGGTATGTCAGAAACCTGCCCAGCTGTTACCTTTGCCTTATTAAAAGAGCATATGCAGAGCTGGGATATGGAGAGGAAACTTGATATCCTTGTAAAAACAGGAGTACCATTCCCACTATGTGAGGTTGAGATTATGGATAATAATGATAACTTCCTTCCACACGATGGCAAGACTAACGGAGAATTGGTTATCAGAACTCCATGGCTTACTGAATCATATTACAAAGATCCGGAAAGAACCAAAGAATTATGGAGAAAAGGTTGGTTACATTCAGGTGATGTTGCTAACATAGATGAAGAAGGATATGTGATGATCACAGATCGCTTAAAGGATGTTATTAAAACAGGTGGTGAATGGGTTTCTTCTTTGATGCTGGAAAGCCTTATCAGTCAACATGAAGCTGTCAACGAATCAGCTGTTATTGGTATACCAGATGTTAAATGGGGAGAAAGACCTTTAGCATTAGTTGTATTAAAACCAGAATACAAAGGAAAAGTTACATCAGATGATATTAAAACCTTTATGACTAAGTTTGTAAAAGAAGGTAAGATAAGTAGTTATTCAATTCCGGATCGTATTGAGATCGTAGAAAGCATCCAGAAAACAAGCGTTGGTAAAATAAACAAGATAGCTTTAAAAAAGCAATATGCCGGGTAAGACAGTTGTTATTTAAGCTAAAAATTAATAAAACAATAATTTGTTGGTTTGCCTTGACAGAATTATAAGTTTTGGTTTAAAAGATAAAAAAAGGAGGTAGATTATGAATCAAAAAAAATTGTTAGTATCGTTAACAATTGCTGTTGCAACATTGATAGGAACTTTGTTTGTAGCTTCATCAACATTTGCTGCTCTTCTTGATGCATCAAGTTTTAAGTTTGATGGTTACTACAGGGTAAGGCAGATATACTTCCATGACCTAACAGTGTATCAGAATCCTTTAAACACATCGTATTTTGATCAAAGATTTCGTTTGGAACCACAGTTAAATGTAAATGAGGACATAGTGATCAAGTCTCAAATTGATATGCTTGATGATGTCCTGTGGGGTGACAATGTTGATCCGGACAACTCTATAAACACAGGTAATCCATCCAACAATTCTGCTTATTACCCATACGGTGTAACAACATCAGACGGCACATCCCTTCTCAACATAAATGTAAAAAGGGTATGGCTTGAATATAATTCTCCATTCGGTCAATTCTCCATAGGCAGGATGCCATATGGCTTTGGGCTCGGCGTACTTTACAACAACGGAGATGGTTTCAAGAACGAATGGGGGGATGCTTACTACGGTAATACAGCGGACCAGATACAGTTTGCCACCATGCCAATGGGTAAAGAAGGACCACTGATCACAGTACTAAATTACGCAAAAATAAAGACCAACAATATAAGTAACACCTATGATGACGATGACTGGTATACATTTATTCCTGGTTTTACAAACAAAAAAGCAACTGTATTGCTTTTGTTACAACATCAAGAACAAAATAGCTTCAAGAAGAATATCAATCTTGCAGAACTTTATGCAGATATAACACCCATTGAAAATCTTAAGATACTGGTTGATTACTTTTATATAAGTGGACATATAATGCCATTCTTAGCAGGGACCCCGTCTGCAACTACCTTACAGGGGGCTATCGGATCAGATGAGCTTAAGGTTATGGATGCACAGGGTGGTGTAATAAGAGGAAGTTACAGTATGAGTCCAATGGAATATGATTTAGAGATTGGCTTTTCGCCAGCTAATGGAACAGCCAAGAATGGTATTGAAACATATCCTTTCAGCAATGATTACAACTCAAGTCTAATACTTTTCAACAACACAGGTCTTGGAGCACCAAATATATTTGAGAATTCCACACTCGCTGGACTTAACATGATAGCCGGACCCAACAACCAGATACCACCCCAATCAGCTTTAAAGGACGACTTTATCTATATTGCACCAATGGTAAAGTTTATACCAGCAGATTTCCTGAAGATGAAACTTCAGTATCTGTATGCTGAAACAAATGATTTTACAAACTATGCTGACCTTATGGGTAGACAAGCAGGTAAAAATGCTCGTGACCTTGGCAATGAGGTAGACTTTGGTGTAGACACAACACTTTCAGATAAATTTATATTTGGCTTCCAGACAGGATACTTTATGCCAGGCGCGGTATTTAAGGATGCAAACAACTATGCAGCAAGTATATTCTCATTCCAGACAAGGTTCACAGTACTTTTCTAAAAATAGTTCAGTATAAAAGTTGAAAGAGGCGTTCCTGCAAAGGAACGCCTCTTTTTTTAATCAGCCCCATTTTTATTCACCCTACAGGAGTTCAGATTCCCCCTGAGACCGGGGACAGAAGGGTTTTCTTCAACTCCTTAACGCCAAAATTCCCCTCTAATAAGAGGGGGGGCCGAAGGGACGGGGTGTGTAACTCCTTAACTCCTCAACTTTTCCTCCTATCCCCGTTTTCACGAGAACAGGTTTTGCAAATGCATTTTCTTATTGCCTTTATAAGGACAATTCTGATATTAAAAGCCTATGGGCGTTTATTTATCTATTATAATACCTTTGTTTAATGAAGCTGATTCTATAGATTTATTGTACGCTGAATTAAAGGATGTTATTTCACGCCAACGCTACGATGCTGAAATCATATTTATCAATGATGGTAGCACAGATGCAAGTATGGATAAGCTCAAAAAGATTGCATCGGTAGATAAAACAGTAAAAATTATCAATTTTAAGAGAAACTACGGCCAAACACCTGCAATGGCTGCAGGGATTGAGCATGCTACTGGCAGGATCATTGTTACCATGGATGCTGATCTGCAAAATGACCCCAATGATATACCTCTTATGATAGCAAAAATAGAAGAAGGGTATGAATTGGTTAGCGGCTGGAGAAAGCCTCGCAAGGACAGCTTCTTAAGAAGGATACTTCCATCAATGATTGCCAATTATATTATCTCTTTTGTTACAGGGGTAAAGCTACATGATTTTGGCTGTACACTCAAGGCATACAGAGCAGAGATTATAAAAGGGATAAAATTATACGGAGAAATGCACAGATTTATACCTGTTTATGCTGCATGGACCGGTACATATATTACAGAAATTAAAACACATCACAGAAACAGACTTTATGGCAAATCCCATTATGGATTTATAAGAACTATAAAGGTAATACTTGATCTGTTAACAGTAAAATTTTTAGGTGATTTTTCTACAAGGCCTATACACCTGTTCGGTGGAAGTGGCTTGTTTTTCATGTTCTCAGGTAGTTTAATAGGAATTTATGTGCTTTATGAAAAATTTCATTTGCATATTTTTGCACACAAAAACCCTCTCTTGTTACTTGCTGTATTTTTATTTCTGATCGGATTTGAACTTGTTTTAATAGGTTTAATAGCAGAACTGATTATACGACTTTATCATGAACATATAGGCAACGGCATATATACAATCAAAGAAAAGATAAATTTCCCGTCTACCCAAACCAGCCAGGAATCCAGGCGCATGAACTAAAAGCATACACATGTGTGGCATTGCAGGTATATATAAACAGGTCCCTGAAAGCGAACTTGAGATACAAACAAAGCAGATGCTTGATTTAATGAGGCATCGTGGCCCTGATCAACAGGGTATCAAAACATTTAGTGAATGTGCAATAGGAGCAAACAGGCTTTCTATTATTGATATAGTAAAGGGAAACCAGCCGATTCACAATGAAGATTTAAGTATATGGATTGTATATAATGGCGAGGTCTACAATTTTAAAGAACTCAAAGCTGATCTTATAAAACATGGACATATCTTTTATACCAATACAGATACAGAAGTTGTTATTCATGTCTATGAACAATACGGAATAGAAGGATTTGAAAAACTAAACGGTATGTTTGCATTCGCAATTTACGATCAAAGAACGAAAATGCTAATCCTTGTAAGAGACAGGATCGGCATAAAACCACTATACTATAGTTTATCTAATGGCTTAGCATTTGCTTCTGAAATGAAAGCATTGCTTGCTTTGAAAGACAACGATTATCATCTTGATGTTAATGGCATTGCTCAGTACTGTATATATGATTATACGCCTGCGCCAAATACTGTCGTAAAAAATATTTTTAAGCTTATGCCAGGAAACTGCCTTATAAAGGATGATAACGGCATCCACGAGAAAACATTTGTAAAAAGTCCTTTGCACACTCACAATGCTATAAAAAAGGAGAATATGTTTATATCTGAGCTGGATGAGGTTTTATATAACAGTGTAAATGCCCAACTTGTCGCTGATGTACCTGTTGGCATATTCCTTTCCGGTGGTATTGATTCATCAACTATTGCCTATTTTGCGTCAAAATCCAATAAAGACATAAAAACCTTTTCTATTACATTTGAAGAACCATCATTTGACGAAAGTAAATATGCTATGCTTGTGAGTAACAGACTTGGTTTAAAGCATTATTCAGAGGTGTTTACATTTGATGTGTTCACTAATCTTTTTGAAAGGCTCACGGATTTTATGGATGAGCCTATTGCAGACCCATCTTTATTACCAACATATTTCTTAAGCAAACTGGCAAAGGAACATGTTAAAGTAGTGCTCTCCGGTGAGGGTGGAGACGAAATGTTTGCAGGCTATCCAACCTATATTGCTCACAGGTTTGCCACAACTTATGCAAAGCTTCCTGAATTTCTAAAAACGAAATTTATAAAGCCCATTATAAATGCATTTCCGGTATCTTTAAAAAATTTCTCTTTTGATTTTATCACAAAAAGGTTTGTTGATGGCGCCGGTTTACCAACAGTCAAAAGACATATCAAATGGATGGGTGGATTTTCAGAAGATGAGCTACCCTTATTAATCAAGGATGAATTTTTCACACAGATTACCAATGATTTATACAAAAAGGCAGATGAAATTTCAAAGCAGACTTATAATTTGTCAGCGCCAGAGATTGCCAATATTCTTGATATACTAATGTATCTGCCAGATGATCTGCTGGTAAAAGTGGATCGCTCAACAATGTTTGCATCTATTGAATCCAGGGTACCTTTTCTTGATAATAGAATAGTTGAATTCAGTAGCCTGCTGCCTTTTGACTACAAAATAAAGGGGATTACTCAAAAGTATATACTTAAAAGGCTCATGATGGGGCGATTACCTGATATTATAATTCAAAGGAAAAAAAAGGGATTTGGAATACCTATTACAAAATGGCTTGCTAACGATTTCCGTCATATTGCAGAATCAATCATAGCCAGGGAAGTAATTGAGGCAACAGGTTTATTCAATTACCATTATATACAAAGACTTTTTAAAGAGCATGTTTTAAGACACTATGACCACAGAAAAAAAATCTGGCCTATACTTGTACTGATCAAATGGCTTCAGAAATATAAAATACCACTACTCTAATCAATTCATCTCCAGTAGCGGTCGCATTTATGCGACGATTAAGAGACAGTATTTTCCAGATAAAGCTCTCCTGTAGATGCATCGTACGAAAACAATTCACCGAACCTTCCCCATGTGATCGCAACATCAAGCTGTCTTTTTGCTTCTTCTGGAGTAAAAAATTTTAGCAAGTATTCTTCTATAAAATCTTCATGAAGTCTTCTGTTCTTTTTGGTGTTCAACAACCTTACTATCTGCTTAACAAGAGCAACATTTTCCATTGCCTGTTTACTGAAATTTACCTTTCTACCCAATATATCAGCTGTAACAAATTCCTTTCCTATTTCTGTAAGAGATATATCACCTTCTGTTACTTTTATATACTGAAGCAAAGCAGCTGCATCTACAATAGGTAAGATATCATCAACCTCCATCTGGAGTTCATCACTTAGTTTGTATATATCTTCCTCTCCACCTCTTTCAAATATAAGCTCAAGTAAACCTGCTATTGCCCCTGGCTTAGCATTAGGAAGCATTTGATGTTTTTCCTTTGAAATCAAAAACTTACTTTGTATAGATTCGGCTTCAACCTCAGGATTCGTTAATAACTGATATATCATATCAACAAACATCTTAAATTCATCTGATTCTGGATTCCTTTTATGGTGTAAGTTTATCGGAAATTTAGCCCTTATCCTGCCTGGATTTTTAGATAAAATGATACATTCATCAGCGAAAAATACTGCCTCTTCTATATTATGTGTAACAAGGAGAATTGCCTCTGTTGGTAGCTTTCTATCTACCCAGAGATCTATAATTTCTCTTCTTAGGTTCTCTGCTGTAAGAATATCAAGGGCACTAAATGGTTCATCCATGCATAGAAGCTCTGGTTCTACAATTAACGCTCTTGCAAATCCAACCCGTTGTTTCATACCCCCTGACAATTCTTTCGGATAAGCTTCTTCAAATCCATCTAAACCAACTGTATCTAAAATCTTTAAAGCCTTGTCTATTATTAATTTTTCATCCATTCCTTTTGCCTTTAATACAATTGATACATTTTCAAGAACCGTTAGCCATGGGAATAATGCAAAGTTCTGAAATACAATTGAGATTTTAGGATCAGGTGCAGTCAAAGGCTTACCAAGGAATATAACCTCACCGCTTGTTGGTTTTTGTAAACCAGAGATAATCTTTATAAGTGTGGATTTACCCGAACCAGAAGGACCAAGAAGGGCTGTTATTTTATTTTTTTTCAGCTGGAAATCTATATTTTCTACTATGGTTATAGTGTTGCCTTTTAAACCTTCTACTGTTTTTGTCACATTTCGTAACTCAGCTATTGTAATGTCTGTATTGTTTTTTATCATATATCAACTCTCCAATTGATGAAGTTGACTAACTGTTTTATACAACCTTTTCCAAACAGTTACATTGATTACTACAACTACAAGGATCATGGCAAATGTGCCACCAAGTAGCATGCGCATATTGTTATTTTCTATTGCGAGATTAATCAGTGTTCCTATCCCTTTTGTATAGATAATTTTATTTTTGTAAAGTACATATTCTGCAACTATAGAAGCATTCCAGGCACCACCGGAAGCAGTTATGATACCTGTAACTAATTGAGGTGCAATTGCTGGTATAATAATATCCTTCCATAGAACTATTCCTTTTATTTTAAATAGCTGCCTTACATCTATTAGATCTTCAGGGATACTCATAGCACCGGATATAGTGTTATAAAGAACATACCATTGTGCCCCAAGCAACATAAGAACCACTGAACCTATACCAAGCCCGATGTGCAATTTTTGTAAAATAAGAAGTGCGAAAGGGTATAACATAGGAGCTGGATAAGATGCAAAGAATTGAACTATTGATTGAAATCTTGTAGCTAATTGCTTTCTTAAACCAATATAGACCCCAAAAGGAACTGCCCATGCAATACTTATAACAAGCGTGGCAAGAACCCTTAAAAAGGTTAAGGACACAGATGTAATGATATAAATCAAATCCTTATGTGTAAGCCCATGTAAAATACTACCTGCTTTATACACGCCAAAGAATACAAAAATAATAAATGCAATCATAATTGTTATAGCTATCGCCTTTAATAATAAGGAACTTGTATTACTTATTCTATCTTTGATATTTTTATTGATCAAATTCCTCCTTGAACCTCTTGTATAAACCTGTAAAATTTTCTTAGTTTTTTTTAAAAGCGTGATTCGCCTTAGGTAATCCAGAACCACAGAATCAATGTTTTCCCCACTACCTGTATCTTCCACCTTGAATTTATCAGACCAGACAATGAGTGGCTTCCATAGTAATCTATCAACAAGAACTATTATAACACCCATTGCAATTAAGGAATAAATCATAGCCAATGTATTATTATGTTCCTGAGCTACACTCATATACGCACCTATCCCCTGCAATCTAAATGAACGATTACCGAGGATAAATGCTTCATTAACTGATAAGAAAAACCATCCTCCTGCAAAAGACATCATACTGTTCCATATAAGAGATATTGCAGAATATGGCATCTCAAGCCAGACAAACTTCTTCATCTTAGAAAACTGATATAAATTTGAAACATACATAAGATCTTTTGGTATTGATTTAAGCGATTGGTACACAGCAAAAGCCATGTTCCATGCCATCGCTGTAAAGATCATGACAATGGCTGCGAGCTCAAGCCCCATATTGCTCCCCGGAAACAGAGAAATAAGAAACAAAACTATGGCTGGCATAAGGCTTAAAACCGGAATACTTTGCAAAATGTCAAGTAATGGTACAAGAATTATCTCCCCAAATCTTGACCGTGCTGCAAAGTAACCATACCCCAAAGCAAAGATAAGAGATAACAAATAAGCTGCAAACATACGAATTACAGAATATACAGAATATACAATTAAAGAAACAGGAGAAAGTGAAATAGAAGAGATCGGTTTATATGGTACAATTAGATGTGTGTATACATGAATAAGAAGATATACTATGCCTATTAGTATAACACTGAAACTAATATCAAGCCATATTTGCTGGTATTTTTTAAGCTCAATATTGAGCATTGCATAGTATCCATAAAAACTTGTAGTCATGCGTAAACTATATTTTATGATGTGTCAAGATAATATTGAGGTTTGTGGTTATAATGGAGGCAAAAGAAATTGAATCAATTGCCCGTAAACAAAATTTTTGATAACATTATAAACGTGAAGCTTTTTATAATCTTTCTTATAGCACTTGTAACTGTAAGCTGTGCTACAGCACCTTTTAATAAATATGGAGATACCATGACTGGTATAGCCTCATGGTATGGGGGGAAATTTATAGGTAGGAAAACAGCAAACGGTGAGATATTTACATCACAAAATCTTACAGCAGCGAACAAAACATTACCATTTAATACGCGGGTACTCGTCACCAATTTAAACAATGGCAAAAGTGTAATAGTCAGAATAAATGATAGAGGTCCATATGTTGGGGACAGAATAATTGACCTTTCTTATGCAGCAGCAAAAGCTATTGACATGATAGGCACCGGGACAGCACCAGTAAGACTTGAAATAGTTAAACCAGGAGAGGACATAGGAACACAAGAAAACAACTTTACCATAGGTTCGTATTATCTGCAATTGGGTTTCTTCTCTGTAAAGGAGAATGCAGAACATTTAAAACAAGAGCTATCCAGGACCTTTAACAACACACTTGTAGATACAGACACTATAGGTGGTAAGACCTATTACAGGGTTTTTGTAGGACCGTTTAAAGATGAAATCGCTACCTATATAGAAGCTGACAAGTTAAAAGATATGGGCTATGTAGTAATAGTAAACAAAAAATGATATAGTAACCTTATAAAATAAGATAACGGGTATAAAAATAGGACAAAGAGGTTATATGAAAATAAGGTTTAAAAGTATAGTGCTGATCACACTCTTGTTGGTTACAGGTTGTACATATAGCTGTGAAACTAATAAACATAGAGAACAAATAAAAGATCAAAGTATTTCGAAGAAAACATCTTTAGAGCTTTACAGTGTTTACAATAAAAACAAGGACTCTAATACAGTTATCAATGTAATAGTAAGAACAATCACACCGTTGACTCAAAAGCAGATTAAGGAACTAAACGATGATGCCATACATATAAACACCATATCAGATAATATATTTACAGCAAATATTAAAGTGAAAGATGTAAAGCTACTTGCTGAAAAGCCTTATGTAGAATTTATAGATCTATCTAAAGAGTTGAAATTACTTCAACATTAACCCCAAAATGCATCTACAAAACCTGTCCTCGTGAAAGCGGGGATAGGGAAGTTTGTGGTGGCTTGCTTTATTAAGCTTCTTTCTTTTGTAGATATTATGACTTTTCCTCTTTCTTTGAGGCTTCTTTTTTCTTTTCCTTCTTTTTCTTTTCTTTCACTGCCCTATCCACAAGTTCAATAAATGCAAGGTCTGCACCATCGCCCATCCTCTTCCTGAATTTTATAATCCTTGTATAACCACCATTACGAGTTTTGTATCTATCAGGAAAAACTGTGAATAGTTTTGCAACAGAAGGCTCATGTCTTAATACAGCAAAAGCTCTTCTACGGGAAGCAATGTCTCCTTTTTTCCCGAGGGTGATCATTCGTTCTACTATTCTACGCAATTCTTTTGCCTTCGCCAATGTTGTCTCTATGCGCTCATTCAAAATAAGCGATATAGCAAGATTTTTTAATAGTGCCTTTCTATGGGAAGGAGTTCTTCTAAATTTTCTACCATCAACATTGTGTCGCATAAATTATATTACTCCTTTCTTCCATTCTCACTATCTGCATTGATATCTGCTGGCTTCATACCAAGACGCAATCCCATTCCTGCAAGAACATCTTTTATTTCACTCAGTGATTTTCTGCCAAAGTTTTTCATCTGTAATATTTCCTGTTCTGTTTTTAAAACCAGCTCTCCCACTGTCTTTATATTAGCATTTTTTAAACAATTAGTAGCCCTTACCGAGAACTCAAGTTCATCTATGCTCTTATTCATTAACTCTGCAATTTTATTATCTTCCTGAACATTATCACCCGGTATTACCTCAAGTGTACCACGTTCGATAACCTCTTCCGTGAACAATGACAATTGTTCTGATAATATCTTTGCAGCTGCTATCAATGCTTTTTTAGGCTCTATACTTCCATCCGTCCAGATCTCCATTATTAATTTATCATAATCTATAATTCTTCCAACCCTTGAATTACGCACCTGAAAATTAACTCTTACTATTGGAGAAAATATAGAATCTATAGGTATTACACCGATAGGCATATTGTCATCTTTGTTTTCTTCCGAAGGAATATAACCTCTACCTCTTTTTACAATCATATCAGCATTCAAAACAGCATCCTTTTCAAGGGTTGCTATTTTGGTATCAGGATTTAAGACAACAATTTTGTCATCGGTAATAATGTCTTTTGCTGTAACATCTGCCTTCCCTTTAGCCCTTATTTTGATCTCTCTTTCGTTCACATTATCATCTAAAAATTTAAACCTTATTGTTTTAAGATTGAGTATTATACTCATTACATCCTCGTAAACACCGGGGATGGTTGAAAATTCATTGGTCACACCCTCTATCTTTACAGAGGTGATAGCAGCACCTTCTATAGACGATAATAATATTCTTCTTAAAGCATTACCTATGGTTGTACCATATCCCCTTTCAAGGGGCTCAATAGTGAACTTACCATAGGTATCAGTAAGAGTATAATTATCAATTACTACTCTCTTAGGCTTAACAATTGGTTGTAAATTCCTATGAATCATTTATCCCTCCAAATTTTTAATTACTTGGAATATAATTCTACTATCAGCTGTTCCTGTACAGGTAAACTTATGTCGGTCTTTTCTGGTAGTGCCTTAACCGTAGCCTTCATATTCGCAGGATCGAAATCAAGCCACTTTGGTACACCAGACTTTTCTCTTGCTGCTATAGCGGATTGGACATGAACATTATCCTTTATTTTACCTTTGAGTTCTATCACATTACCAACTTTCACAAGAAAGGATGGAATATCAACCTTCCTACCATTAACAAGAACAAAACCATGATTTACAAGTTGTCTTGCACCTGCACGAGATGAGGCAAAACCCAGGGTATATACAACATTATCAAGTCTTCTTTCAAGAAAGGACAGCAATGCATCACCGGTTTTTCCGGTATGTCTTGTGGCATCGTTAAATATCCTTTGAAATTGTCTTTCTGTAACACCGTAGATCCTTTTCAATTTTTGCTTTTCCCTTAACTGAACACCATACTCTGTTAACTTGGTTTTATTTTGTCCGTGCGAACCCGGGGGATAATTTCTACGTTCTACTGCACATTTTTCACCAAAACATCTACTTCCTTTTAAAAAAAGTTTTATCCCTTCTCTTCTACAAAGTTTGCATGCTGATTCAATATACCGTGACAACTTTGTCCTCCTTTAAATTAAACTCTTCTTCTTTTAGGTGGCCTACAGCCATTATGAGGTATTGGAGTAACATCTTTTATTGCAAGAATTTTTATACCTGTTCCCTGTATGGCTCTTATTGCTGATTCTCTTCCAGCACCAGGACCTTTTACATAAATAATAGCGCTATTCATCCCGAGATCCATAGCCTTTTTCGTTGCATCCTCTGCAGCAAGCTGTGCTGCAAACGGAGTCCCCTTTTTGGAACCTTTAAAACCTTTTGTACCAGCACTCGACCATATCAACACATTCCCGTCGTTATCCGTAACAGTTACTATTGTATTGTTAAATGTAGACTGTATGTGTATTATGCCGGTGCTTACAGTTCTTTTTACTCTCTTTTTTGTTTTCTTTGGTGTTGCCAAGCTCATCCTCCTCTTCTTATTTCTTTAACTCTTTCTTCTTAAGTCCACCTACGGTTTGTCTCCTTGGTCCTTTTCTTGTCCTTGCATTTGTATGTGTCCTTTGTCCCCTTACAGGTAAACCTTTTTTATGTCTTAACCCTCTGTAGCTATTTATATCAATAAGACGCTTAATATTAGCGGTCTCTTCTTTTTTTAAATCACCACCAACCTTATATTTACTCTCTATAATTTTCCTTATAATTGCTAATTCTTCTTCTTTCAGGTCATTAACTTTCCTGTTGTATTCTATCCCAGCTTCTTTAAGGATAGCAGAAGATAAAGATTTACCTATGCCATATATGTAGGTCAATGCAATCCATATATTTTTATTTTTAGGTAGGTCTACACCTGCTATACGCGCCATATTACCTCCTATCCCTGTCTTTGTTTATGCTTTGGATTTTCACAGATCACGCGTACTACACCCTTTCTTCTTATTATCTTACATTTTACACATCTCTTTTTCACCGATGCTTGAACCTTCATAATACAACCTCCTCTTTAACTCCTGTATACTATCCTTCCTTTTGTAAGGTCATAAGGGGATAGCTCAACTGTTACTTTATCTCCAACTAATATCTTTATATAATGCATTCGCATCTTGCCAGAAATATGAGCAAGTACCTTATGCCCATTTTCAAGCTGTACCCTGAACATAGCATTTGGTAAAGTTTCTAAAACGGTACCTTCCACAAGAATAGCATCTTCTTTAGGCATAATTAATCCACCTTTGATAGCACAACACCCTGTTCATAATCAACCACAATAGTATGTTCAAAATGGGCTGATAATGAACCATCAAGCGTTCTCGCTGTCCAGCCATCTGCGTCTATTTTTATTTTATAATCTCCTGCATTAACCATGGGTTCTATCGCGAATACCATTCCTTTCTCTAATTTTATACCTTTTCCTCTTTGACCATAATTAGGAATTTGTGGCTCCTCATGCAGAGCTCTACCAATACCATGTCCTACAAAGTCTCTCACAACAGAAAAGCCGTTTTTCTCAACATGTTCCTGAATAGCACTTGAGATATCGTACAATCTGTTACCAACTTTTGCCTCTTTTATTCCAAGAAATAATGACTCTTTTGTAGTTTTCAATAGCCGGTGTGCTAACTCACTTACATTTCCTACGGGAATAGTAATAGCCGCATCACCAAAAAAACCATCTATTTGAGCTCCGAAATCAAGACTTACAATATCGCCTTCTTTTATAATCCTGTCAGGCGAAGGTATACCATGAACAATCTCATCGTTGATTGAGACACATATACTTGCAGGATAGCCCCTGTATCCTTTGAATGCTGGTTTGGCTTTATATTTTACCAACATTTCTTCAGCTATTATGTTTATATCTTCAGTACTCATACCTGGTTTTATATTTGTTGCAAGGTTATCCAGAACAATGGCTACCACCCTTGATGCCTTCTCAATTTTCTTAACTTCATCATCTGTTTTTACACTAACCATTAAAAGCCTTATCTATAACTGCAATAATAGCCTTGTTTATCTCCTCTATGCTACCGTCTGCGGATACTGTTTTTAACATACCCTTTTTAGTGTAATAATCTATCAAAGGGGCTGTTTTGCTATTGTAAACCTTGAAACGCTCTCTTATTGTAGACTCTTTATCATCATCTCTCTGATAGAGCGGAGCATTGCAATCATCACACACATTGTCTTTTTTAGGAGGCTCTGTCAATAAATTATATATTTTACCACAACTGCTACATACCCGTCTCGCAGAAAGCCTTTTAATAATATTTTCTTCATCTACCTTTAATTCTATTACAAGAAATTTGTCAATGTGCATCTCCTTGAATTTATCAGCAAGCGCATCTGCCTGAGCAACTGTTCTCGGAAAGCCATCAAGAATAAATCCTTTACTTGCATCCTTCTCCTTAAGCCTTTTTTCTAACATACTTATAACAAGAGAATCTGGAACTAATTCTCCTTTATCCATATATGCCTTTGCTTTCATGCCCAACTCGGTTTTGTTTTTTACTTCCTCCCTCAACATATCACCTGTTGCTATTTGTGGAATACCATATTTTTTACTTATTATAGTTGCCTGTGTTCCCTTTCCTGCCCCTGGGGGGCCAATTAATAATAATCTCATATTACCACCTTCTTCCTTTCATTTTTACATTTTTCATTAACCCTTCATAATTTCTCATTATAAGCTGAGATTCTATTTGTGATATTGTGTCCAGAGCTACACCTATTACAATCAACAATGAAGTACCACCAAAATAAAAAGGTACATTGAACTTACTTATAAGTATAGTTGGTAATACACAAACTGCTGTCAAATATATAGCTCCACCAACTGTAATCCTTGTTAATATTTTGTCTATGTAATCGGATGTACTTTTACCAGGTCTTATACCTGGTACATAGCCACCGTATTTTTTTAGATTATCAGCAACATCAACAGGATTAAATGTTACTGCGGTATAAAAAAATGTAAAAAATATTATAAGAACAGCATAAAAGATGTCATACATATAATTACCTGGTGTAAGGTATGTTCTAAGATAACCAAGCCAGGATACCTTCGCCATACTGGTGATTGTAGCAGGAACCATTAAAAGAGAGGAAGCAAATATAGGTGGTATAACTCCTGAGGTATTAACCTTTAGAGGAAGATATGTTTCCTGTCCACCATATACTCTCCTTCCTACAACCCTTTGAGCATATTGTACAGGAATCTTTCTCTGTCCTAATTCAACAAATATTATAAAGGCTACAACAACAAGCATCAAAATTATAATAAATAACAAAACTAAAACATTCATTTCACCACTTTTTACAAGTCTAAAGGTATTAAATATAGCTGATGGCATTCTGGCAACAATACCAGCATATATGATAAGGGAAATACCATTGCCTATTCCTCGTTCTGTGATTTCCTCGCCAAGCCACATAAGCAGAACAGTTCCTGTCATCAATGTAATAGCGCTCATTAATCTAAATGAAAAACCAGGATTAATAACAACTGAGGCACCACTAGGAGCATGCATACTCTCCAATCCATAACTTATTACAAACCCCTGAACAAGGCTTATTAGAACCGTTCCATATCGAGTATACTGTACAATCTTTTTTCTGCCAAGTTCGCCCTCTTTTTTAAGTTTTTCAAGATAAGGGAATACAGCAGTTAGCAGATCTATTATAATAGCTGCTGATATATATGGCATTATACCAAGTGTTAATATAGAGAAATGTTCAAATGCACCTCCTGTAAAGAGGTTAAATAAACCAAAAAGGGTTCCTGTATGCTGACTAAAAAACGCAGCAAGTGCATGTGCATTAACACCAGGGGTTGGAATAGCTACACCTAATCTATAGAGGGTAAGAATAAAAACAGTGAGTAATAATCTTTTGCGAAGTTCTGGTATTTTAGGTATATTAACTACATTATCTAACAACTTGGATCACCTCTACTCTGCCACCAGCAGCTTCTATCTTTTGCTTCGCTCCTTTAGAGAAACGATGAGCATAAACCGTAAGTTTTTTATTTATCTCTCCATTTGCAAGAACAACCACAGGTTTATTTCCTTTTACCATACCCTTCTCTATCATTTTCTCTACTGAAACCTCTTCATTGTCAGAGAATTCATTTAATACCTTTACATTTATAACTTGATATTTAATGTGATTAGGGTTTACAAATCCATATTTAGGCATACGCCGTTTCAATGGCATCTGTCCACCTTCAAAATCCGGTTTTACACCACCACCTGATCTCGCATTGTGTCCTTTATGCCCTTTACCGGCAGTCTTGCCCAAACCAGAACCTGGTCCCCTACCTAATCTTTTTGGTTCTGTTATCATGCCCTGGGGTCTTTTTAATGTTGAGAGATTCATATCAGCCTCGCAAATCTACTATTAATTTGTTTCATTAGCGTCTTTCAATGTAGATACATCTTCGTTGGCAGGTGAAAGATCCTTTAATTCCGGAAGTTTAATAAGTGCATCCATAGTTGCCTTTAAGACATTGTGTGGATTATGTGAGCCAAATATCTTTGCAACAACATCTTTATAACCAGCAAGTTCAAGCACAGCACGAACCGCACCACCTGCTATAATACCCGCACCAGTTGGAGCTGGTTTTAAATACACCATTCCTGCACCAAATTTACCTACAACATCATGTGGGATTGTACCTTTCTTTATTGGAACAGCAATAAGGCTTTTTTTCGCCTTTTCTATACCCTTTCTTATTGAATCCGGCACCTCGTTTGCCTTCCCAAGACCATAGCCAACAAGCCCTTTATGATTACCAACAACGATAAGCGTACTAAAACTAAACCTCTTACCGCCTTTTACAACTTTAGCCACTCTATTGATCTTTATTATACTCTCTTTGAATTCTACATTCTCATTTGTGTCTACCAAGTTTACACCTCCTAAAATATAAGCCCCTTACTCCGTGCTGTATCAGCAAAAATTTTTAGTTTACCATGATACTTATAACCATTTCTATCAAACACAACCTGTTTTATCCCTTTTTCTAAAGATTTTTCCGCTACCTTCTCACCAAGTACCTTTGCAGCCTCCTTGTTCTTTTTACTCTTTAATTCTCCAAAATACTCCTTATTCAGGGTAGACAAAGATAACATCGTATGCTGGTTCTCATCATCTATTAATTGTACATATAAATATTTCAGGCTTTTAAATATAACAAGTCTTGGTCTTGTAGCTGTTCCAAAAACCTTCTTTTTTGTCCTTCTTTTTCTTAACAATCTAATTTTGTTTCTATCTAATGCCTTTATCATGGTATACCTTTTATATTATTTTTTACCTGCTGTTGCACTTGCTGCCGACTTCCCTGGTTTAAGTTTTAATACTTCTCCAGCAAATTTTATACCCTTGCCTTTGTATGCATCTGGTGGCTTTACTGCTATTATTTTAGCAGCATACAAACCAACCTTTTCTTTGTCTATACCAGTCAATATTAATTTTGTCTGTTTTTCTTCCACTTTTACATTTATGTCAGGAGGCAAGTTTAGTGTTACCGGAGTCGTAAAACCTACATTCAATATTAGTGTATTATTTTTCACATCTGCTTTATATCCTACCCCAACCAACTCTAATTCTTTTTTGTAACCCTCCGTAACCCCTTTGATCATATTGTTTATAAGTGCAGCATATGTTCCATGTAGCATTTTAATAGCCTTCTCATCGCCTTTTCTTTTGACCATTATACCATCTGGATTAACGGCGATCTCTATTTCCGGAGGAATAGGCTTTTCAAGTGTACCCTTTGGTCCCTGAATCTTGATAATGCCTGATTCCAGCTTCACTGTAACCTTTGGGGGAATTGTTAAAGGTTTTCTTGCTAATTTAGACATTATAACACCTCACCAGATCTCACACAATATCTCTCCACCAACCTTAAGGTTCCTTGCTTCTTTATTAGATATAACACCTTTTGGAGTGGTTAATATAGTGATACCATAATCATTTTTCTTCTTTGTTATTTGCCTATATCCACTATATTTTCTAAGGCTTGGTTTACTTATCCTTTTTATGTTTCGTATATAAGGCTTACCATCTTTCCTGTAAAGCAGTTTTATAACGATCTTTTGTTTACCATCCTCTGTAACCTGGTCAAAATCAGCAATAAATCCTTCTTGCTTTAAAACCCTCAAGATGTCATTATTCATATTTGAAAAAGGGACAAAAACATCCTTTTTCCTCCGCATCTGTGCATTCTTAATAGCAACTAATAAATCAGCAATGGAATCTGTTGTTTTCATAGCGACTACCTACCAGCTTGCCTTTATGACACCGGGGATATCCCCCTTTAATGCCAGTTTCCTGAAACATATCCTGCACATTTTAAACTTACGCATATACCCCCTTGGCCTCCCACATATAGGACATCTATTATAAGCCCTAACTTTAAATTTTTTGGGTTTATTGGTCTTAACTATTAAAGAAGTTTTTGCCACTCGCTCTCCTCCATTTTTTATTTGTTAAATGGTAAACCAAGCCATTCTAACATCATTTTTGCTTCCTTATCTGTCTTTGCCGTTGTTACGAATGTAATATTCATCCCTTTAATCTTATCCACCTTGTCATAACTTACCTCTGGAAAAACTATATGTTCTGTCAAACCTAATGTATAGTTTCCTCTTCCATCAAACCCTGCTGCTGATATTCCTTTGAAATCTCTTACTCTTGGAAGAGCAATATTAACAAGCCTATCAACAAATTCATACATCATATCATTTCTAAGAGTCACCATTACACCGATAGGCATACCTTCTCTTAATTTGAATGTTGAGATAGATTTTTTTGCCTTTCTTATAATAGGCTTTTGACCTGTTATCTGTGCAAGCTCTGTAACTGCTGTATCTATAAGTTTAGGATTATCTTTTGCAGCGCCAAGCCCCATGTTTATAACAACCTTCACAAGAGCAGGCACCTGGTATACATTTTTATAATTAAGTTCCTTCATCAATTTTTTAACTATAGTGTTTTTATATAGTTCTTTTAATCTTGCCATCGTCTCACCATCATTCAATTACTTCATTACACTTTTTACAGTATCTAACCTTTGTCCCATCTTCTATAAATCTGAAACCTACCCTTACCCCTTTATTGCAGTTCTTACAAAACAAAAGTACATTTGATACTGACACGGGAAGAGGTTTCTCTATTACCCCACCTGTCGGATTAGCATTAGAAGGCTTCGTATGTTTTTTTACAATATGAACTTTCTCTACTGTTACTGTACCGCTTTGCGGATCAACATCTATCACCTTCCCTGTCTTACCTCTGTCGTTCCCGGCTATTATCTTTACAGTATCACCCTTTTTTATATGTATTTTCATATCTTCCTCACAGAACCTCTGGGGCTAATGATATAATCTTCATAAATTTCTTTGCCCTTAATTCTCTCGCAACTGGACCAAATATTCTTGTTCCTATGGGTTCAAGTTGAGCGTTCAATAAAACAACAGAATTCACATCAAAACGAATATAGCTGCCGTCGCTCCTTTTTACCTCTTTTTTGGTTCTTACAATAACTGCCTTGAGTACATCGCCCTTCTTTACCTTAGCAGTAGGGGTAGCCTCTTTTACAGATACAACAATAAGGTCTCCAAGACTTGCATATCTGCGTCTTGTACCACCAAGCACCTTAATACACGCAACTGTTTTAGCACCGGTATTGTCTGCAACTGTAAGCCTTGTACTTTCCTGAATCATACTACCTCTCCTTTACCAAAATTTACCTGTGCCTTTTCTATAATCTTTGTAATTCGCCACCTTTTCTCTCTACTCATAGGCCTTGACAATACTATTTCAACCTTATCTCCAGCATGTGTCTGATTATTTTCATCATGAGCCTTATATTTACGCTTTCTCATCACCAATTTCCTGTATTTGGGATGTTTAAGCATCTTCTCTACTACCACCACCCTGGTCTTATCCATTTTGTCACTGGCTACTATCCCTATCATAGAGAATGGCTTATGTTTATTGCTTTGCATTCGTACCCCTCTCCTTTTCTGCCAGTATTGTTAAATGCCGAGCTAAATCTCTCTTCATAAATCTATAACTCCTATAATCCGCGAGTTGTGCTGTTTTCATCTTTAACTTTAAGTTAAACAACTCTTTTCTCATATCGTTTACTTTAACTTTAAGCTCATCTATAGATAAGGCTCTGATTTCCGATGTTTTCATTTGATAGTCTCTCTTTCTACTATCCTGGTTGCAAATGGAAGCTTATAGCTTGCACTCGTAAGTGCCTTATATGCAACATTGCGCTCCATACCTTCCATCTCATAAAGTATCCTGCCAGGTTTAACTACCGTAATCCATTCTACTGGATCACCCTTTCCCTTTCCCATCCTTGTTTCAGCTGGTTTCTTGGTATAAGGCTTATCAGGGAAAACCCTTATCCATACCCTGCCTGTCTTCTTTATAAACCTTGTAATTGCTATTCTTGCAGCCTCAATCTGTTTGGCTGTTAGGTAACCTCTTCCAAGGGCTTGTAAACCAATATCACCAAAAGCCAGAGTATTACCCGCTTTTGAAAGCCCTTTCATTCTACCTCTTTGTTGTTTTCTATATTTAACTTTACTCGGCATTAACATAATAACTGCTCCTGTTTTGCTTAACTAACCATACTACTCTGTGTTTGTGCTTCCTGTTCTTCTTGTTTATCAAGTATCTCTCCCTTAAATATCCATACCTTAATACCTATCACACCATATGTAGTAAAAGCTTCTGCAAAACCATAATCTATATCTGCCCTTAAAGTTTGAAGTGGTACCCTTCCCTCTCTGTACCATTCAGTTCTTGCTATCTCAGCACCCGCAAGTCTGCCTGCTATCATAACCTTTATTCCTTTAGCACCAAATTTAAGTGCTGAACTTATAGCCTTTTTCATGGCTCTCCTGTAAGATATTCTTCTCATAATTTGAAGGGCAATATTTTCTGCTACAAGTTGAGCATCAAGTTCTGGTTTTCTTATTTCAAATATATTAATCGTTACCTCTTTTCCTGGTAGCATCTTTGAAAGTTCAGCTTTTAAGGATTCTATCTCTGTTCCCTTCTTACCAATTATCAAACCAACTCTTGCACTGTGTATATTTATTTTAATTCTATTTACAGCTCGTTCTATAATTATCTTAGATACAGCTGCATGGTACAACTTCTTTTTCAGAAAATCTCTTATCCTGTAATCTTCGTGTAAGGCTAAAGCATAATCCTTCTCAGCAAACCACCGAGAATTCCAACTTTTTATTATACCTACCCTAAAACCTATAGGATTTGTTTTCTGTCCCAAAATTGCTCTCCTTTACTTTTCATCAAGAATTAAATCAATATGACATAGTCTTTTTCTTATTATCATTGCCCTTCCCATTGGCGCAGGTCTCATTCGCTTCATAGATGGGCCATTATATACAGCTATAAATTTAATATAAAGATTATCTACATCCACAGTCCCTTTTGACTCTGCATTAGCCACTGCTGATTTTATAAGTTTTGATATATGAACTGATGCAGATTTGTTAACAAATTTTAAGAGTCCAAGGGCTGTATTAACATCCTTTCCTCTGACCAAATCAGCTACCAGTCTTGCTTTCCTAGGTGCAACTCTCAAAAATTTTAACGAACTTTTTATCTCCATATTATATCCACCCTGTTATTCTTTTTTACCTGCTTCAGGAGCCTTTCCTGCCTTCCTATCACCGGAATGCATTATAAATGTTCTTGTAGGAGCAAACTCTCCAAGCTTATGTCCGACCATGTTTTCTGTAATATATACTGGTATAAATTTTCTCCCATTATGTACTGCAATAGTAAAGCTTACCATTTCAGGAGATATCACTGATCTTCTTGACCAGGTCTTTATTAATTTTTTTTCTTTTTTTGCAGTCATCTGCTGTATTTTTTTCAGTAATGATTCATCTATAAAAGGACCCTTTTTTAATGATCTTGACATTGCTTTCCCCTACTTTTTATTTCTTCTGCTAATTATATACTTATCTGAATATTTCGGCTTTCTTGTCTTAAATCCTTTAGCAGGTACTCCAGTTGGAGAAACAGGATGGGGATTACCCTGACCGGACTTGCCTTCTCCTCCGCCATGTGGATGATCTACCGGGTTCATTGATACACCTCTGTTATGTGGTCTACGACCCATCCATCTCATCCGACCTGCCTTACCTATAGAGATATTAATGTTATCTATGTTGCTTACCTGTCCAATTGTTGCCATACAATTTAAGTTTATAAGTCTTACTTCACCAGATGGGAGTTTTACATGTGCGTAGTTACCTTCTTTTGCCATTAACTGCGCTACAGCACCAGCACTTCTCACAATCTTACCACCTTCACCTGGCTTTAATTCTATGTTATGTATTTCACTGCCAGTTGGTATAAATTTCAACGGCATTGCATAACCTTTTAGTATGTCAAGTTCCTTTGTTCTACTTGAAATTACTACATCATTTACCTTCAAACCCAGAGGAGCAAGTATATATCTTTTTTCACCATCAGCGTATATCAAAAGTGCTATAAAGGCTGTTCTTGCAGGATCATACTCTATAGATGCAACACGAGCTGGTACATCGTATTTGTCCCTTTTAAAATCTACGATCCTGTACATTTGTTTGTGACCACCGCCTCTGAATCTAACGGTAATCCGTCCAATATTATTCCTGCCTCCGTGTTTTTTAAGAGGTGTTAATAAAGTTTTTTCTGGCTCTTTCTTTGTCAGTTCGCTGAAATCAAGAACCTGTAAGAAACGTCTCGCTGGTGAAGTTGGTTTATAATATTTTATTCCCATTATCCTTATACTCCTTGGAAGAACTCTATCTTATCATTTTGTTTTAACCTTATAACAGCTTTTTTATAACCACTCCTGAGCCCTCTATGAATTCCTCTAATTGTTTTTATCTTCCCTGGCATGTTCATGGTTCTCACATCCAGTACCGTCACTTTAAAAATCTTTTCTACTGCTTCTTTAATCTCTTTTTTATTCGCCATTTTATTTACAACAAATTCAATTTCATTAGACTCTTCCTTTGCTATGGTACTTTTTTCTGTAATAATAGGCGAAATTACAACATCGTATATAGACTTCATCTGCTTAAAGCCTCCTGTAGCATCAAGGCTGATTTCTCAGTTAGAACCAATTGCCTGTATTTCATAATATCGTAAACATTCAGTGTATTATTCCTTATAACCTTTATTTTTGGTATATTTCTTGCAGATAGCTGAAAGTTTGGATTAGAGCTATCAAGTACAATTAATGCATTATTTATACCCAGTTTCTTAAAGAGTTCGGATACAGCCTTTGTTTTAATTTTATCAATATTAAATCCATCTATAACTATTAACAATTTATCTTTATACTTAACACTTAAAACTGATCTTGTTGCAAGCTTTATTACCTTCTTGTTTATCTTAAGCATTCTGCCGCCGGGCTGAGGACCAAAAGTTGTTCCACCACCTTTCCACAAAGGTGATCTAATTGAACCAGCCCTCGCCCTTCCAGTACCTTTCTGTCTCCATGGCTTCTTGCCACCTCCACTGACTTCACCCTTTGTTTTAGTAGCCCTGTTCCATTCTCTTTGATTGTGAAGATATTGCTTTATAGCAAGGTATATAGCTGCCTCATGAACATCCGCATTAAAAACCTTATCATCCAGAGTTAGTTCTTTTATTTTATTACCATTTTGATCTATAACATCAATATTAGCCATGTCTCACCTATTAGAAATCCCATTTATATAAACAATAGAATTTATACTACCTGGCACAGCTCCCTTTAGAAAAAGGATATTTTTCTCTGGTACAACCTTCACAACCTCTAAATGTTTAACTGTAACCCTTTCGTTTCCCATTCTACCAGCGAGCTTTTTATTTTTTATAACTCTACCAGGAAAGGTATTTGATCCAATAGAACCAGGTGCCCTGTGGAACATAGAACCATGACTTTCTGGTCCGCCTTTAAATCCATGTCGTTTTACAACCCCCTGAAAACCTTTACCTTTACTTGTCCCCGTAACATTAACCAATTCACCAACCTTAAAAGCTTCTACTGTAATAACATCGTTTACTTTAATGTTTTTTGTATCATCAATTCTAAACTCTTTTAGATATTTATAAAAATCTGCACCCAACTTCTTATAATACCCGGCTACGGGTTTTTTTAACTTGTTTTCAGGTACAGACTTATAGGCTAATTGAACAGCATTATATCCATCTTTATCAGATGTTCTTATATTAACAATCCTACATGGGCCTGCTTCAATTACTGTAACAGGTATCATTTCTTCGTTTTCATTAAATATTCTTGTACAACCTAATTTCCTGCCCACAATAGTGTTAACCATGCGATTTATTTACCTCCAAAACTTTTTATTTCCACATCTACACCCGCAGAAAGATCTATCTTCATAAGAGCATCAACTGTTTGCTGGGTAGGCTCTATTATATCTATAAGCCTTAAACTCGTTCTTATTTCAAATTGCTCTCTTGATTTCTTATCAACATGTGGTGATCGAAGAACAGTATACCTCTGTATCGTAGTTGGAAGAGGAACAGGTCCCTTTATAACAGCACCTGTTCTTTTAGCTGTCTCAACTATTTCCTTTACAGATTGATCAAGCAATCTGTGATCATATGCTTTTAATTTTATCCTTAAATTCTGTGTCTCTGCCATATTCTTCTACTCAATAATTTCTGTGACAACGCCAGCACCAACGGTCTTACCGCCTTCCCTGATTGCAAACCTCAAACCCTTCTCCATTGCTATCGGCACTATCAAATCCCCTTCAAGCGTTATGTTGTCCCCTGGCATCACCATCTCTACACCCTGCGGTAGCT
>Ga0078972_1004288_pt1 | contig 39734 bp, 37 predicted proteins | sample YelNatPaOPGAMG01_FD_67568 | JGI IMG/M metagenome (GOLD analysis project Ga0078972, IMG submission 67568) | Hot spring thermophilic microbial communities from Obsidian Pool, Yellowstone National Park, USA - OP-RAMG-01 (SPADES assembly) (version 2) | ecosystem: Environmental > Aquatic > Thermal...
GTTTGCCTAAGATTGTGTCAGGTTCATCTGGTATCGATGGTGTCCCTGTTGTCCCGTCTTTTGGGGTCGCCAGTTTCATCCACTCCGCAGGGATACCGTCGATGCCAGGTGTTTTGCGATTGCTTGAGCATAGCAGAGTCCGAACAGATTCAGGCCAGAAGATTGGGTCGTTCCATTCCGGTACCGGGTCGAGGCGCGGTAGTTCTGCAGCATATCGGTGCCAATAGATTCGGTCTTAGCAGTGCCCAGTTGCGTCTTCATGTAATTCTGTGCCGTGGTCCGTCCAGGCCTCATTCACTGAGGCACTCTCCGTCCTCAGCTCTTCCTTATACAGAATTGGTGTGAGCCCCAAGCACTTTTTTGGTGGGTCGAGTCTCGATCGAATGTAGCGCCAGGTCTCCTCTTCGTTGGTGCTCTCCAGCATAGATTTCGCCAGGGAGGCGATTCTGCGGTTTCGATCCTCTCGTTTGTCTTCTCTGGAACGTTTCTTCGTTCTTTTGATAGCTTCCTCATGTTGCGCCTGTAGCGCCGGTAGCGCTGCTTTCGCTTCCTTGTCTCCGGCGTTGGCATGCATGGCGGTGCGGTTGACGATTTTGTTGAGTCGGTGGCATTCATCAATCCGGGTATTGGTACGTCGTTTCAGGTACCGAGGTTTGCAACTGTTGCGTTCTGGTGCCAGCAGTCCCAGTTCTCTGGCAATCTTCTGATTCCCATCTACATACTCGCGTGCCAATTGGTCAAAAGATTTGTATGCACGGCTTTTCGGATCTTCAGCGCTGTTAGTAGGTGCCTGGGTTTGGCGACGGCTTTCTTGAGTTCCAGCTGGGGTGCCCTCTCGGGGGATACCTTGTGATGGGCTCATTTGGGAGTTCTTTTTTCTATTCTTCTGTTTTTTTCTTGCTGGTCTTTTTCTTCTTCGGGCTCTTTCCTGAGCTACTTTCTCTGGTTATTTTGCATCTAGGTGGATCATGAGGTTTCTGTGTCTCCTTCTCCGTGTCTGGTTGGGTCTCTTTTCCTATTGTACAGTCCTCGACTTGTATCAGTTCTTCATTACTGTACTGGTAATTCGATATCTCGTCGTCTAGTATCGAGGCCACACCGCAAATATTCCATGATGCGAAACCTATCGAGTCGTAGCGCATAAGGGTATAGGAGTAACGCTGCGGTACTCGAGAGATGCGTCGTCCATTTAGATGCACCCTCCACAAGGTGTGTGAGAGCACATGCCACCAGCGCCTCCTGCATTCCAGTCGTTCATTGAGTGTCTACCGCAGCGCTAGCGTAGAATCAGAAGTACATTAGTCAAGGTCGATTCGAATGCGAACTTTGTCTTGCCGGACGCGTGAAGCTACCCTCAACCATTGGGAACAGTCTGCAAAGCACCCGTTCAGCGGTTACGTATCCGTTCCCCAAACACATAGGCGGGTAAGTCGCTTATTCCAGCTTCGACCACGAGCATATCGATAGCCGCCTTCCGAAGTATCCGCCGAGAGTGTTTCCAAAGTTGAGGTAGGTACTCAAGGTGGGAGGTAAAACGTAGCCCGAGTTCGAGGATGGATCCAGGATTTGCGCCGGAACCTGCAGCGTTGTTTCGGGAGCAGCGGATAACTACTCAGAACTCTCGTCAATATTTTCTGCTGCCACTGCCTCCGCCCCTCCGTTCGTTGCGGTCATGGTCCCTGGCGTGGGCTTCCTTCGTCGTCGCCCAAGCACCCCGGTTTAACCCACTTTCAGAGCTTCTTCGGAAAAACTAGACCCCATAGGCGCGCGTGCTGTATGGGGCTTTTAAGATAGTTGTTCTTTAATAAATAATTTGTGACTAGTTTGCATCGCGCTCGGTGAGTGCACCTCGGAGATCAGGCAGGCATGAGACGCTACGCACATGCCGTTGTTGAAGGGGAACGTGATCCTGATCTCTAGCATGTAGATCTAATGTAAAAGTTGTATTTTCGTTAACTTCATAGCCAAGTACAGTTTTTCAGTTCGTTTTTGTTTCAAACTTCGAACAAGTCTAGTCAAGTGTTTTTTTCGCAGTATATAACAGAAGAGTTCAAAGAGCGTTCTTTCTCAAAAAAAACTAAAAAAGGAAAGCTATGAAAAAGCAAGTCTACGATCCTGGAGGCCCAGTGTCGCCGGGTGCCAGAAAAAAACAAAAAGCAGTGCCGATTCCAGAAGAGCAGGATAAGAAGAAAACGCAAAAACGGGGGAGGCCCTACGTCGAAAGCGGCAAGAAAGACAACTGTGCGACGAGATGGTGGTGAAAACCTTTCTTCTTGGACAGATCAAGGATCCGTACAGGGAAAAGTTGCGAGAAGCTATCGAAAAACGTGTTGCGTCGTACTCGAAGAATATTGTCAAGGCGTCGTCAGGACTGATGCATTTGGTGAGAGAGATGTATCGCGACGGGACGCACATGGAAAAGGTCGAGATTCCGGGCGAGTTCTTCGACAAGACCTTTATTCCTCACCTGATGCTTGGTACAGAGAAAGCGCGGAGGGAAAATGTGCTAGTGCATGCCCTCCACGAAAAACATTCCTTCTACAGCTTCGAGGGTACTCGGTACAAGGGTGACTGGGATATTTACAGCTATGGGGCGATGAAGTACCTCGCGAATCTGAAGAACCATTTGACAGCGAACTTCGAACGTTTCATGATACGCACCGTGGGTGCACTCCACCCGGGTCTGTCTCGCGAAGGAAAATGGGCAATTATCAGTTGCATCACGAACGATCGCCATCATGAAGATGAGATCGAGTTCGTTGACAAGAAGGCGTCGAATGAGTGCACGAATGAAGCTTCTCTAATCCGTGCGGTTATACAGGAACACCGTGCGGTACTGGGGCTGGTTAATCCAGCAGACAAGATATCAGAGTTGGAAAAGATAAGGAAAGATACTACCTCCTCATCTTGAGGTATTTCGTGTTTTTGGACCGCGAACTCGAACGCACGGCAGAGATGAAGCTGAATGGGGAAAAATGAAGAGTGGGAGAGACGGAAGGCGTTCCTAATGGGGAAGCGCTTCAACGTGGTTCCAATGTACAATATCAAGTCACATTTTGTGACTATCCACTCTGGCGTCTTTGCAGCATCATGAGCGAGATCAGTCCTGAGTCCGATGTTAGCAGGAAGGAATTCTCCGGTGAAAACCGGCAGACATACTGGAAGAATATCTTCGATTTCAAACGTCTCAAAGTCAGCAAACAAAAGGTATTCACTGAGATGATCGAAACCGATGGAGTAGCCTTGTGTATACACTATCGGCGGTTGAAGACAGATCGTCCAGTCCGTCCCTCGGCTGCGCCCGAGACGAAGGATGCAGATGAGCAGAAGGCGGATCCTGCGACGCAGGAGGTGCAAGATAACGACCTTGTCGTTGGCGCGACGATGCATGAAGATGAGAAGAAGGCGGGTCCTGCGACCCAGAATGTGCAAGATAACGACTTTGTCGTCAGCGCGGATCCCGGAAACACAAATAACATAATCATCGCAGTACCCCAGCGTGCGGAAGATGGTACTGATGGTAACTTACGTCAGAAATACATGCGTCTTTTGGGGTTCTCGAGAGCGAGATACTATCGAGAATCCGGTATAATGAATGCGAGGAAGAAAATTGCTGCATGGAATGAAAGAATGAAAGAGCACCTGGAAGCTATGAGCGAGGTGACGAGCCGACGAGCGGACATTCAGGCTCTTCGGAAATTCATGGAAGTTCGTATTGCTCACTGGTATGCGCTGTGGAAAGAGTAGACCAAGCCCCGGTGGGTTCGACTGCGAATGAATTTGTATTGTGGGAAGCAGCGTGCATTCGCGAACTTTTTCAATCAGCTGAGCGCCCTGAAGGAGAATGAAAGTCAGAGGCTCGTAGTAGCGTACGGAGCAGGGCGACGGAAGACCCAAGCAAGGAACTTCGCCAGCTCCAACGACAAGAACGTACAAAGAGTGTGCACGGAGTATCGTCACGATACCTGTAGATGAGTTTCGAACGTCCTATACACACCATGAGCTAGGGTGTACACTTCAGAGGGTCGAGATGGAAAAGTGCCAGAGGAGTCCTGAGGTTATAAGAAAGTACGGTACGCTGACGGAGGAGCAAATGGAAAGGAGCGCGAAAGTTCGTGGACTACTTGCATTAGTAAGTACAACTCCCAACGGCAAGAAACGGATGGAGTTTATGAACCGAGACTTTAATGCTGCCATCAATATAAGGAAATATGCGTTGATGGAGAATAGACCTCCAGAGCTGACAAGAGAAAACTTTATTGAACAATCTCTGAATGTGGAATTATATGAGATAAAGTTGGAAGCAGTAGTGGGTGGCCAGTACAAAAAGCCTAGGAGGCGTCTGCACGTCAATTGGAGACGTTTCCGCTAGGGCGCCGGTCGCGACTACTGTACACCGCTGGCGGCAGCGTGTTTCTTTTGAAAAGCGTTTGTTGCGGGCGGTGTGTGCTTTTTGTGTACGGTTTTTGACCCAGTACTTGTTGGAGAACAGGAAACCAGGGGCACTGTTGCGAGCTTGAAACGTTCCACCGTGTGGAATCGGTCGGAAAGCGTAGCCTTTTCGGTTTCGTGAACCCCGCTCTGCCAGTGGGCTTCTCCTGGCACTTGCAGAAGGCCCTAGAGCTGTTACAGAGAACGCAGGAGTGAAGCGCACACACAGGCAACGGGGCTTCTCATCGGATTCAAGGTCGGCCGTACCCAGTTTTTGGCGCAAGGGCGGTTCCCAGACGGACCCGTCGAGACGCACTGACGACCGGTTGTCGACAGTGGGGTGCGTTTGTTCAACCCGTCGTTGTTCATTGAGGACGTATTTTACCAACCCGTCTGTGCCGCACGCGCACGCTTTGTCGTCGATGGTGCTTTTCCATTGCTTCCAAGTGGATCAGGGAGCGTCTACCATGGGCGCGCATCGCGACTGCGCTTTTGTCTCGGTGTTCGGCGCACTTCGCAACGAGAGCCGCTGCTCTGCTTTTAACTGCTCCGGTACGTGTCGTACGCGGCGATGGCGACACCACTGTGCACAAAGGACAGCGATTTCGCCCTGTTGGATGCGCTTAGACTTCGAGGAGGATCACGCGGAGGACGCCGACATTGGGCCGCCAGAGCGGCGGCGCGCATTCCGTACGCGCCCGAAACAGAGGGACCCAAAGTCAACGCGCGACTTGAAGCACCCGCGTGTTCCTGAACGCCCCTCCGCTTCTGTGACTCCACTGCCTTCGCAGTCGTCCACCACATCAAAGTCGGAGAAAAGAAAACCGCGCACAAGAGCTGCGCTCAAGACGCCTCCAGAATCGAAACCTACATCACCAGCGGTGCCGTTGCCGCATGAACCCGCGCCAGCACCAACGCAACGGCGTTCATCTGATACTCAGGGGCGTCATCCGCAGGGTCACTGGAGTCAAGGCACGGGGCCGCCGCCCAGCGACCCGCACCCGAGTAGCATCGCGCCAAGCAACGGGCTCGACACCGCTCGACGAGAATCGTCTGCGTCGGCTTCCGGTCTGGGGCGCGACGCAACCGCCGGCAGCCGCAGAGGTTCCGTTCCAGGAGCGAAGCCAACTGCCGACAAACGTCCAGACGCGTCCAGCTCTGGCCCCGGTTCCCGGAGTGCGGTTGGCCGACGCACGCCAGACCAGTCGATGGCGCCTCAGGAGCTGAAAAAGCTCGCCAACACTTCGAGAATGACGAGTCGAGGAGCGTATCGACACCGGTATCGAGGAAACCAGATCCCGCGCTACTCGAGCGAGCCGCAGACCCTTTCTCCGCGCATGCAAGAGCTTCTGCAGCGTCTGAATTTCGATGAAAGTCGTTTCCAGGAAGCCGAGATTATTGATGATTCAGAAGGCTTTGGGGCGGTTTCATACACGAGCTGCTACACGCGCGTCATCACAGAAACGCAGAACGAAACTTCGAATGCGTCTGCAGCGCCCAATACAGACTCGGCACCGAAGAAGAATCGGAACAAATGAGCGTGGTGGAGCTCCTGTGGACCGTGGCGTGTTCGGCGCCAAAGGTGACGCGTCGACCACACGGATCCGGAATCGACGATACCGAGGTGACGTGGATGCTTCGCGCTCGTTTTTCAGACGACCATACCACGAGTCTTTGCGGAGCTGTTGCGAAGCACACCGAATGGACAGATACGGATTGCCCCGAATAGCGGAGGATTCGCGCAGATGCGGGAGGCAGGATGCTGCCGTTCTTGTCGATGGCTTCGGGTTTCGGGCCAGCGAATGGCGTTCACTTCGGGGTCCGCCGCGCATTGCCTCGCAGTACCCAAGCCTCGCCTGGTACCAACAGGATATATGTAACGCAATGCAATGCAATGCAATGCAATGCAATACACCAGCAGATGAAAATGACCAGCAGGTACGCGGCGTCGTCGTGGGCGACTAGGCACGAATCTGTTGCATGCTGGTGTCCGGCACGCGAATATGGGCCGAAAGCACTCGGTAGAGCTACGGTATCGCTGCGGTTATGCGAATACACAACCGCGCTATGTGATGTACTCGGGAATTGCGTGGTCGCTTCGCGACGAATCGACCAAGTCTTGGCATACGATGACGCAGTTCTCGTTCTGGATGTAGCGCGACCGCCAGTGCACCTAGCCTTCAGTCGCGAGCAGGCTCAAGGTGTCGAAGCCTGCTCTATACTACGCGTAAAAGCTTCCTTCCGTCAGAGAGCTATCTGCAGATTTTCGCACCGAAGTAAGCGCTGTTCATCGACCACAACGGCCTTTACTTGATCAAGGACGTATCGGACCGAGCGTCCGCGTCCATCAGTGCAGCTATTGCCTCGACATTGTCCCGCCCGCCATTGCTAACGACCGAGGCGGGTATCTGGGATACCGGTTGGACGTGCGCAAGCAACCTGCACTAATTGACGGGCGCTGCGGGTCCGAGCGCACCCCGCGTAGGCGGCATCCGCGCAACACGAGTCGACGCGTCGCCGACGTTTGCCCCCGGCCAAGGCGCGTATCGCGGTGTCGAGCGTGCTTGCACGAGCACGTACCATTGTAACACAAGCAGTAACCTGTATCGCAACCGCTACCAATACCATCATGGAACATGTATCAAAGCTGGTTCTTCTCGACCAATCCCCTGATCAGTTCGCGAGCATCAATCACTAGCCAAGCGGGACGACTCCTATCACCCCGGCAATTGAGCAGCACGCTTCCGAACATCATGCACCGAGATGAGTGCCAGCTTATGAACTCAACCACACGTACCTGCAACGTTCTCGATGATCCGCAATTTTGCCGAGCGACTTCGCGGATTCTGGTTCACCTCTTCGGGGCTCGGCACAATGGGCTTCTTCGTGATGATGCGCCAGCATTCGTGATCCTCGAGCTGCTCAGCGTATGCTGAATCGTTCGCCGGTTGCCGCGGCACCTCCACTGAGCAGAGTTGCGCGATGCGTGCGCCCTCCGTGCACGCATCATCCGATGACGTGTCCTCATCGCTGATGCGTGTCGCAGGGCGTGCCTCGTGCGCTCCTGACGCCCGCCGGGAGACGGCGGGTATCGCAGCGCATCCGCTCGCTGGCGTGCGTTGCCCTTCAGCAAATGCCCGAAAAGTCCACTTGACGATGCGATCCTCGAGTCGATGGAACGAGATGACAGCCAAGCGTCCACCCGGACGCAGCAGTCGAATGCATGCTTGGAGGCCCTGCTCGAGGCATCCAAGCTCGTCGTTCACAGCAATGCGTAACGCCTGGAACGTGAGCGTCGCCGGATGCAGCGTTCCGCCGTGCTGGTGCCGTCGTCTTCCGGGGTGCCAAACGCCGACCTGCTCCATCACTGGAAGCCGTCGCTTGGAAGCCGCCGTCCCTATGGCTGGTTGCTCGCTCGATCCCGTCAAGGCGTCTTGGTGTTGTGCATGTGTTCGACGGCGGATGCCCTTGGCCTCGAGTACGATGGTGGCGAGTTGCCCTGTGGTCTCGATGGGCGCCCGCCGTCGCGCCTCCACGATGCCTCGGGCGATTTGGCGTGCACGAGGCTCCTCGCCGTACGCTCGCAATATGCGATACAACTCGGATTCGCTCCAGGTGTTCACGATATCCTGAGCAGTGAGTGCGCCTGTAGCGTGCTGATCCATGCGCATGTCGAGAGGCGCATCCCAAGGCGCGTCTGTACGCTTTCCCTGGCTGAAATCGCTTCGAGCGCGAGCGCTTCCGCCGAAACTGAACCCTCTTTCAGGGTGGTCCAGCTGCATCGAAGACACTCCCAAATCCAGGAGAATGCCATCCACCGCGTTAATGGATCTGGCTTGGCAGAGTGCCATAATATCGCGAAAATTCCCGTGCAGAAAATGCATCTGGGGGGCATGTCGCCCCGCAAACTGTTCTTCCAAGTGTTTCGATGCCAGCTCAAGGGCAGATCGATCTCGATCGATGCCGATAAAATGCTCCAGTTCGGGATGGTCAGCGATGATCATCGTGGCATGCCCGCCCGCACCGAGCGTGCCGTCAACAAAGTGGGTCATAGAGCGCCCTGCGAAGGCTTGTCGCACAGCATCTGCAAGCACTGGCACATGCACACGAGCTACTCTCTGCGAATGCGTCTCCGGTTGGATTTTCAAGTTATCCATTTCCTCTTGGGGAAGTTCCACGTAGTCGTGGTTGTTTTTACGATGCATGCGCGCGAAGTTGGCCCAATGACGCCCTTGCCCGAAGCGTTGCGACGGCTTACCTGCTCGGCTTCCGGCCGCGAGGTGCCTCACTATTGCTGGCGTCCAGGTGCCTTTCGGGGTGCGGGGGAAACCTCGGCGTCCAAGCGCAAGCGAGAGCCCCGTACTGCTCACTAAAGCAGTGAACATAAAAGTGTTTCTATGCGTTCTTCGATGACCGCGGCTCTTTCGTCCAAAATCGCGTTACAATGCGCCGGTTGGAACCACAAAACCTGCAGAACAAGTCGGACGCGTTTCCGAAGCGCCCGTAAACGCGGCTCACCGCTTCAGCATAGCAGCAAAAGTGCTCACCGCGTCGCTTCCGAGACGAGCGGTACCAGCTCGTTGTCGTCCGATGCGTTCAGTTGCGCCACAGACGCACCAACCGAAGATCGCCGGGATCAAAGCGAACCTCTCTATGGCTGAAGCACTACAAGATCAGACCCTGAACCGTCTATGGCGGTACAGACGTCCTTGGTGACGGCCGCTGACAAGTCGCAGCGTTCCGCAGGCGCTCGAGTGCTGCGCACGCTCCTCACGACTTGCGTCGCGCGGGCTTCCACGAGAGCGTTCGGCGAGCGCAGCTAGTCTGCAGGCTTCGTGGAAGGATTCAAGACCTGAGCGTTCAGCAAAGATCTCGCTTGAGAATACCAGGTTTACGCGTCCTTCTTACCACGAAGACTGGCCTGCCGTTGAACGTTCTCGTTTGGAAGCCGTCGGCTATCCGCGAGCCTGTTTGCAGGTGCTGCTCAGAGCGCTCCTGAGCGGCGGTGTCGCCACCGCGCTTGCTTGCCGGGTTGATGGATAACAACCCCGGTCGCTCGGCTTTTTCACGGCTTTTACTGGTTTTTGACGTGGCGCTCTCCACTCGAGCTGTTTACGGTTTCCTGAAAGCGTACTTTCGTTGGCGACTGACGCGATCGAAGGATGGTGGGGCGGCACTAACCGCCTCAGCACCCGCAGAGCCCCGGAAGAAAGTGCGAATATATCTAGACGGTTGCTTTGACTTGATGCACTATGGGCATGCGAACGCAATACGCCAGGCAGCCTCCCTTGGGGACGAACTCATTGTTGGTGTCTGTAGCGATGAGGAGATCACGAAACACAAGGGTCCTCCAGTCATGACCGAGGAGGAGCGCTACGAGACCGTGGAGGCCGTCAAATGGGTGGATCACGTCATCCGTGGTGTTCCATATAACGTGACGCCCGAGTTCCTGGAAACGCTTGTGCGTGACTACGAGATTGACTATGTGGTGCACGGTGACGACCCGTGCCTCGATGCGTCGGGTCGCGATGTCTACGAGGCCGTCAAGCAGGCGGGGAAATTTCGAACCATTGCCCGCACTGAGGGCGTCTCCTCGACGGATATCGTGGGTAGGATGCTCCTCTGTACGACTTCGCATCATTTACCGCCGTCGCGAAGTCAGTCTGCTGAACTTGACGGACCAGAGGATGCCCAATCGCCAGCAGAAGAGCGCCCAATGCTGACAAATGGGCCAACAGCGAAGAGCGAACAATCACAGCAACCCGAACAAGGATATCAGCAACCAAGGGCGTCGTGCTTTCTCCCGACTTCTCGTCGTTTGATGCAGTTCAGCTCGGGGAGCAAGCCACGGCCCGGGGATCGAGTCATCTACGCCGACGGGGCATGGGATATGCTCACCGTGGCGCACATTCGCTTCCTGAAACAGTGCCGTGAGCTTGGTGATTTCCTCCTAGTCGGTATTCATGATGATCACGCGGTGAATCAGCATCGAGGACGCAACTATCCGATTCTGAACCTTCATGAGCGCACGCTGATGGTGCTCAGTATCCGGTACGTCGACGAGGTGATCATTGGTGCGCCCTGGAAAGTAACCGAGGACATGATCAAAACAATGAATATTTCGCTAGTGGTACACGGCACGCACTATGATGAGCTGAATATTCGAGATGGTGACGATGATCCATACGAGGTGCCGAAACGTCTCGGTATCTTTCGAGAGATTCCCTCATCGAGTGACTTGAGTGTTCCGAAGATCATCGAGCGGATCGTTCGCAATCGAGAACGGTATCTAGAGCGCCAGCAGCGGAAGGGCACACAGGAAGCGAGGTACTATGCGGATAAGACGCACGTGGAGGAGCTCTGAGAAAACAGCAGTGCCCTGGGCACTCGGTTCGAGATGCCACCTCTTCGCCGTTGCGGGTAGCGCTCTGCGACCTGTTTTAGGGCTGATGTTCACGGCGGTGCGCGTTTGTCGCAGGGCTCCGCATTGCTGCAGGACACCGTACGGGAGCCGACGTCGATACGTAGCCATGCGGTCGGCATGATTGGAGTATGACGAATCTCCTTGCACCGTGGGGGCAGGTGTGCGCGCTTTTGTTCGTGCGGGAATGAAGCGACGCACAGGCCGGTACGCACGGATGATCGCGGTACCCAATTATAGCATAAAGCTTCTCGCGCAGTGTTTAGCTTTTTCGTTGTCGTTGAGGTCAGATGACGCAAGTTCGGAAACTGGGTGATTCGAAAATGTCCCGGGACCGAGCCCATGGCTTCCGTCAATGCGCTGCAAGATGCAGGCGAGCGTCCAAGACGACAGTAGCAGGAAGGCTCTGGTAAAGTTGCCGCTGCTCGCCGCGGTCTTTGGGGAATACTCATTCACACCCGTAGAATCGGATGTGTACACGTGATTCAAACTAGTCTGTATCGTCGTGAACATCCCGCTGGTGTTCTGTTTCGGGAAACATCCACTGCGGAGTAAGCCCAGACAACATTCGGTGCATGTCAGCAGAGGCATCTGCGGACATGCATCCTTGACCCATGTAGTTTGCTCTTCAACCCCGAGTCCGATGCCAGTGCAATGCATCTGAAATGGAGCGAATGCAATCGCCTGAGCTCAGAGTCTAACCTTGACACGCGCTCCGAGTCGTCCAAAGAGCCATCGACCGCGTCCAAACAAGCAGCGCTAAGAGGCTCGCGAGTGCGAAACGCCATGGCTGTAGAAGATTACAGGCGTCGACCCCGAACCGCAGCTCATGCGCTACCTCCACAGGCTGCGGGTATGCGTATCCTTTCGGAAGCAGAAGAACCAGCGCCAGCTGTATGCCTGCCTCGAAAGTCAGTGACCAGATCCACGCTCGAGCAAGCATGCGTTGTTGCGGTAGCATCCAGTACGCAAGCGCTGACGCCACAGCGGTGAACCGTGACTCGCGCTTGAGGTCCCAAGAAGCAAACCCTAACCACAGCGTATCGAGCAGCGCCCAGGGCCAGTATGGCGTTCGCGGACGCATTCGAGTCTCGACTAGAGCGCCCCCTAACCGCTGGTTCCCTTTCGTGCACGCGCGCAACGTTGCATGCTCGCGACGAGTCCGAAAGAAGCGTAACTGTTTTGAGAGAGGTTTCGGGCACAAAACCTACTTCCAGGCACTGCGGCACACTGAACACTGCCCGGAACAAGCGCGATTTGGCCTTGCGCAAAGCCAGAACAGTAGGTCCGCCTCCACGAACCTAGAGCAGCCGTACCTCGACCAAACGCGTCCTAGAGAGTTTCCTGACCCGTATCCAACAGCTCTCGCTGTTGCTTTCGGAAACCTCCAGTGTGCGTCAAAATGAGTCTCTGGAAGCAGACGCCCTCGAAAACTGTCTAAAACGTCGAACACGACGTTGTAAACGGCAGCAACACCTCGAACGAACCGCTACCAGCGGAAAGGATGCAACGTGCGTCCAAACCAAAATGCAACAGCAAGACCTGGTTGAATCAAACGAATACAACTCCCAGTTTACGCACGTTATCCATAAAACTTGCTAGCCTCTTGCAACTACCCCAGTGCTGCTCGTGCGGACGCGCTGCTCACTTCACAAGCGACGCAACGGCACCGTAAGGTCGCAGTTCACAGCGTCGTAGGCCAGACTGTTTCGCGTTGCGTTCGAACACCGTGACGCTTGGCCATTACGCTAGCGACGTTTTGGGAAACGCAGGGCCAAGCTCCTTGCGAAGCTTGGAAAAAGAAACACGCTTCGCAGCAGCTCCGATATTGGCGTGAATAAAGCTGGCAGTCGCAACGACAACGCCCGGGTTCCAGAGCACAAAGCCCGCGTTCATGACGGCGACGCCCATGTTGACGAGAATGAAGCCAACATTGGTGACAAGTACCCCGAGGTTGATCAAGACAACACCAACGTGTACGCACGCAACCGCCTGGTTAACCATGACGGAACCGCCGTTCACACCAGCGAAGGTTCGGTTGAACGCGACACCCCCGATGTTGATGCAAGCAAGGCGGGTATTCAGCGTCACGAACCCGAGATTGAACAGGACTACACCCTTGCTAAGACTCACGACACCTATTTTCTTCATCGCAAATCCCGTATGGTGCGCTATGAAGCGTTCTCTTGTTGCTGGGGGTTCGGGCATCGTCGTCAAGGGCGCGTCGCGGAGCCAGGCGAGCGTTTGCAGGAGCTGGAACACGCACCGCCACCAGACAAGTGCTTCCCGCTCGAGCCCGCTGATGCGAGGTAAGCGCAGCCAGTTTAAGGGAGCTTTATCCCTGAAACAGCAGTTTGACGACCCAGACGAGCACCCAGTGGAGCGTTTTGTGCGCAAACGCAGACGACCGCCTGCCTCGCCGATACCCTGGTCTGAGCGGCTCCTCGGTATCTTGCCGTATCTGGTGCCGCTGCTGGACTCGTTGGTATACGGCAAGTACGTGTTTGAGCGATTCCCAATTTTCTCTATGTTCGTCTTGCAACCATTGTGGCCTCTGCTGAGCATCTACCGCGGCATTCCTTTCCTGCCTCTGATCATTTTCGTACTCATGCTCGTGCTCGTGGTGCGAAACCCCCGCGTCAGCTACTTTGTACGATTCAACACGATGCAGGCACTGACGCTGGATATTGCCTTGATTTTACCACAGCTTTTCCAGGGATTAAGCAACGCTCTTCCAGTGTCAGCTGTGGCGATTCAGGTGCTACAAGCTTCCGTCTTTTATGGAATGCTCGGTTGCATCCTCTATGTGATCCAGTCATGTGGACGGGGACAGGTTCCCGATCGTATCCCGCTGATTAGCGAGGCAGCACATACACAGACAATGTCGGGTCCCTGATGCGCGTAGCACGGTATAGTGGAACGCGGTTTACGCTCCGAGCCCCGTTGAAAGCCGCTCCCCCGCTTGGGAATGGAATATCTCGGAGCGTGCCACCGGGGCGTGGTATCGTACGCAGGTTCCGTTCTCTGCAGCGGGGTGCCTGCTCCAGACAGCATCAGTGTCCGGTAGAAGCGGACGATATTTGGTTTAGCTGAGCTCAAGCGTGATATCGCTTCCTCTTCGTTGCTCTGTAACAGATGCGCCCCACGGAAACTGTTGCAGTTGTTCTCGCCCGACGTTTTTGATTGAAGTTTTCCAGCGGACGTTAGGGATGGTGCGTTGCCGGCAAGCTCGAGGACTACCTCACCCATATGCACCTCAAGACCCCATAGGTATAAATCGTGCGCTATCAACAACTGAGACGACGAAAATCAAGACGCTACCGGTTCACCTGGTGCGCTCACGAGCATCTGACCCTGTGAAACGGGTGACGCCCCCAGGTATACGGCTTGCCCTAGCGGGTGCACGCCTCGTGCAAGAGCACGACGTTTGCCCGCGTCGCCTACACACCCGTACCTGTTGGTGAGCTCAGAGCTTTCTCATTCAGAAAACAAACAACGTCCTCTACCCCTGCCCTGTATCGAGCGTCGCGATGCGGCATGATACGCGAGAAGCAGAACCGGCGCCCAGTCGACCTTCGGGTAGCATTCGGATGCTGCGGCGCTATATGCAAAAAAGTCAACGCGGTTGCGTTTGACGCAACGTCTCTGAGCGGGCACTACGACTGGAAACACCAGGTGCTAGGCATCATATAGATCGTTTGGGGTCATTTTCTATGTTCTTTGTTGTGAATCCGTAGCGATCTGCGGAAACTCAGCTCGAAGGTGCTTGCTTCGCAGGATACGTCGCCTGGAATAGAACTGTTTTTTGCGGCGAAGGTCAGGATCTGTGGTAGCATCGGCACGAACGTTCCGTTTTCGAACAAGCAGGCGATGGTGTCACCGTTGATTCACTTTCGCCACGCCGCCAGAAAAGCAGTACAAGCTGCTTCTTCTATACAGGCCCAATCGGCCGGAAGTACAAAGCCAGTTCCAGCGGTTACGAGGGAAGGCGACACTCGGCCGGTGAAACAGCGGCTCAAAGCACCCGCTGTGAAACAGCCTCAGTTTTTGTATCGAAACGTAGGGCTCGCGCGATCAGTCACCAAAAGTATGCGTCGATCGACCGTTGCAGAGGACGAAGCAACCATGATTCTTCTGGGGGGTGCTTCAGAGTAGACGCTGAGGGCAGGGCGCTCCGGAGCGGCTGCCAGCTATTCGAAACCGGCAGCAGCGCAGGACCGAAGCGCCCCCGACTGAGTTGGATGTGTAAGCGCTGCAGCTGGAGCATGGCATAACGCACGCTTGTAGCGTTCGCGAAGCGATAACGAGTACGCTGTTGAGGGATCCGGTGACGCTGTTGCGTTCGGGTGACGATCTTTGAATGGTATCAGATCGATGCATCGAGTGGGGATTCTTCTGATATGTGAGCGCTACACATGAGCAGGACTGAGCTATCAGCTTCTCGCAGAAGGCAACCGCGTTGTTGCAAGTCGAATCTGACGTGCCGACCGGGAAAGCGGTTACATTCAGCCCGCAATGTATGTTCTCGATACGTTGAGCATACCGTCGACGCAAGCATCGATGCTGAAGGCATCAGCAGCTCCCTCGTTGCCTTGTAGAGACGGAATCGCTTTGCCATGGCTTGACGCGTGTCGACTTGCGGTGTCTTGCATCCTGCGCATGTCTGAGGCAGTCGGGTGGCCATGCGGACTCTGTTCATGTAGTGGCAAGGGTGCAGGTACTCGAATGCACGTTACCGCAACATCCGACTTGGTGAAAATTGATCTTTTTTCGCCAGGTTCTGTATCATGTTATGTTATACTGGTAGGGTGGACGCAGCATTGCGGTTACTGGATTGGTGCAGCTGGGCTGCGACTTGTGCAGCGGCCTGCCGGCTGTCTTCGGACGGCTTCGAGAGGCATTGCTGGCGCACGCCGACTGCTGGCCCGTAGGTTCAGAAACTGATCATGACTAGTTAAAAGGACGCAGATCCGTACATTCGCGATGAAGCTCCCGACTCCGTCATGGCGTGCGATCGATGGATAGGCGTGGACGGCCCTGCTGTGCCGCCGACGCTACTTCTGGACCGGCAGCAGCGACAAAGCATACGGTAGGCCGCAGACAATGAACAAAACTGTCAGGCGTCATGGGGGACTAGTGCCCAACTCCTCTCGGTAGCATCCATCGATGTATGCTCTCGCGAAAGATCCATAAAAGCATGCAAGTCCTATGCTCATCATCTATCAAACGAGGCTGCGGGTCATCATTCGGATCAGCACATCAAGACGCTACGCTCGATCATGATCATCATCATCATCATCATCATCATCTGCTGCTGCTGCTGCTGCTGCTCGTGCTGTTCTTTCGTCATTTTCCTCATCATCCGTTGCACAAAGATCGATGCATTCGAGCGTGTCATCCGCATCTTCAACCGTGAGATCAACCACTTGGATCACTTGGCAGGTATCTCCCTGCTCCAAACAAGTCGCTGACTCCGAAAACCTGGTACGCTCTTCTGATTCCAACGCGACAACGCGTTCCTCCAAACCAGATGGATCGTTCTCCGCTACCTGGATCACTGGTGGTCGATTCCAGTTGACGAGCGCCAACGCCCCCTGCGATTCGTCCGAATACCGTGTTGCGTCATGGGGATCCGGTCTTTGTTGTTCAAGGCGACGCAGCACTGCCTTCAAAAGAAGATTCCGCCGCTGTTCTGGATGACAATCCACGAGAGCAATCGTTCCCGGTGTCGCTGGTGCAGAAGCAAGGACGGGTCGTGAACCGCATGATCCATCACCACAGCCGCGCGGTGATAAACGATGAACAGGACCGTATAGTCCGGAGCGAGCGCTCCAGCGAACCTCCTCCCAAAGCGTCTCCAATAACGCATAAAACGCCCGATTATGGGCACTGATTTCAATATGTACAAGTTCATGGAGTAACGTGCCCAGGATTTCCTCGTATGCGAAGAAATTCGATGCCGACGTACCCGGTATATCTGAAAGGCCTCGCACTCGTTGTGGAGCTCCAGTTAGAGAGCGCTCCTCGCGCTGGTGATCAGTTCTCGCCGCCCGAGACTGACGCCGACACCCCCCTGAACGGTGCTTACGCAACCGGATACAGATAACGCGCCCACCGTTGATATTGAGCCCGAGCAGTTGCGAGCCTCGCGGCAGGAACTCGCGCAGCACACCGACTACCCACTTTCTTCGTTGCATCAGCTCTTGGACGGCCACTGCCGCCCTAAATAGCAGTTCGAATGCCACATGGCTATCAGGTTCTCGCTGAAGGATTCGGATGTCGGCGAACATGGCGCGCACGTGCCCAGTCGCGCCAAGCGAGGACGTTTCCGACAAAACCTTACTTCAAGCGCCTCCCTCTTTTATGGTTTGCGAAGCATATCGGGAGCCAGAACTTTGAAGCCAAAAGTTTCAAGCGTATGTATGTAACCCTCTTCGTACGGTTTACAACCACTTATTCCATGAAAAAAGTCTGCAAGCAAGCTGAAAGCCTCCGAAACGCCAACAACCCAAAACACTCCAGAGTGCGCTCGTAGCGAGCGGCCGCGGCACCCTCGTTCAACATCCCCGAACGCGACGCTGTGGAGTTCCAGTTCGTCGCCGCAAGCTGTTTTCACCGCTGCTGGTGTCAAAAACTGCCTTAAAGAAACAGCAGTTCAGACGTGTACAACAAGCACCTGTTCAGTTCTTGGACAATGTTAATATCATGAGAGTGCTGGAACGAGTGATTCATGTTTTGAGGCGCGCGTCGCCACTGCAGCGCGCTAGCACCTGGAGCGCTTCGCGTGCGCTAGCGATGAAAGCACCCGAAACGGTTTCGGGAGACGCGCAAGCTCCCCGAAAAAGCATACTGTATAACGAACTGACCAAGCCGCTAGGATTCTCCTATTATACAATTAAACGACAAGTGGCTGGGATGAACGAAAACGCGCTGCCAGCGATTTTCGCCCGACACCCCCCTGGGGCAACTGCTTCAACGAGCACTCCTGCGAAGCGCGATCCGCTCATTGATGGGCGAGGTGAAGGCTGCTTCGCAGTTATAGCTCATGGACCAAAGCAGTACAAGGTCACAGTTGGAGATATTGTGTATTTGGATCGCATACGCGGTCAAGTTTCTGAGGAGGTTCGATTCTCGACGGTGCTGGCCCTCGGGTCCGTCGATTGGTCGGTGCTGGGGCGGCCACAGGTGCCCGGTGCCGAAGTCATCGCTGTCATCGAAGAGCAGTCGCTTTCCCAAAAGATCTACATCTATCAAAAGAAACGCCGAAAGGGCCACGAACGCTTGCTTGGTCACCGTCAACCGTACACACGCGTCTGGATCAAGGATATCCGATGGGAAGTTCCTGACGACACCGAGCTGGAACCACTTGAGCTTGCGTTGAGCCCGTGATGTAGGCCTGCAGTAATCCCCCAGGCTGGATGCTCTTGCGTACGCTATGGCAGCGAGCGAATAACGTGCCCCGGATGTTCCGAGTCTGAAGCATTGTCGAATGTCGCGCAGTTTTGCCGATAGCGTTGAGGCGGGCTCAAGGCACTGTGTTGTCCGTTCGCAACGCTTTGATCGACGAAGACGTTCTGGAATCTGCTCCTGCTGCGAACATGCTTCGAAAAGCGAGCGAGGACAGTTCGCTTTCCGGAGCCTCGGTGCTTAGCATCGACGACTTCCCCGGGGGCCGGTATCAGGCCTCCGGCTTGGAGTCCTACACCAAGACGCAGCGTCTGGAGGTGTCGCGTCCCTGTACCTGTATGCTATACCCGACCAGAAAGGAATGAAAGGATTTGTTTTGAGGATCTCGAAGCGACCAAAGCGAACCCATGATTGCACTCTTATTTGCCGGGTGCGACGCTTCACATCCTCACGGGCTTGCGTCGAGCAGCGGTGCAAGCGGGGCGCTGATGCTCGCACCCCCTCCAAGCGTCAGTAACCATGCATCCCTACATCGCTCGAGTTATAGTGTGTGTGTGTGTGTGTTTGAATGGCGCATCGATTACACCTGATTTGATAAAGCCTGCTGAACCAAGTGAATCGAAACGAAGATCAACCCACATGGAATCAGGAGAATCATCGCGATTAATACCCAGCCCAGGCCTGATATCTTCCCGTCTTCGCTGAGAAAGCGCAGACCAGTTAGAGACTGCAGTTCACCCAGTGATTGCTCCAGCTCCGCCAACTCTACGGCCACAAGTTCTTCCTGCTGCTTTATCTGCTGAAGCAAACGATATCGCCGGGCCTTTTGGCGTTCCCACCACAGCCACCGATCGAGTGAATCGCCAATCCAGGCCCGTGCTGCTTTCTCAAGCTCAGCAAATGACGGGTCTTCGGCAATCAAACGAGCGTCAAGGTCGTCTACTCCCGTGCTCCGCATAAACGAGAGCTCGTGTCCGTTGCCATCCGAAGCTTCCGCTTCGCCCGTTGGAGCGCTCTCGTTAGACAGCGGCAGGTCAGCACTCGTTCGCGTTTGACCCTGCTCCCTCGGTCCTGGTGACTCTGGCGGTTCGGAGCACGCTTCGAGGGTCTCGGGGCGACACGGCGGTAGACGGCACCGCTTTGGCGGGCGCCAGGCGCAAGCCAAAGCAGAACGGGCTCTGCAACGCGGAGACGGGTGAAAGACCCAAAGACACCAAGCCATTGGCGTTGGGTAACTTGAAGCTCCCGTTGGTTATGAACTTTGTGCCCTGCGCTTGCCGTGCGTGGTCGTTTCCTCGTGAACACACCGGAAGCTCCCCACCGAAACGCTTCTCGCGCCCAAGTCGTTGCGCAGCGGTCTATGCAACTGGTCGGGGTGGCGACCCCGCTACCCCGCTGACCTTGAGTACCGTTACTGCACACGCGCTTCAGCGAGGGGTTCGGCTGCTGAACCGCAGTCTGGGGCCATTGCTTCGCATCGAGGCATATGTCAGGGTCGCTGCTAGCACAGAGCGTGCTGGACGTTCCTCGCAGTCGACCCGGAGCCAAGTCACTGCAGCGACGACGGCAGCAACTGCTCCAGTGCAGCGTCGGCGCACTGACGTTGCCCCAGACTGCGAGAACTGGGTACTCGTGGGCTACGTCAGCGCACTCTGTCTGGCGCCCCTGCTTCGTCGGACGCAGGTAGAGCGCATTGAGCTTGTGAGCGAGCGCCCGACGAACACACCGCGAGTCACATCGAAGTTGCTGGCTGTAGCTGCAGCTTGTGAGGCGTTGCGAAAGGGCGCACCGCACTGCTACTTCTTGGCTATAGACGACGGCTTCCATCGTCACCAGAAACTTGTTCGATATTTTGAGCGTTTAGGGTTCCAGCGTGGACGGCGCGTGACGGACGGTGTGCTCGATCGCCTGCTCTGGGGAGGCTGCGGTACGGTCATGGTTGGTGATCTAGCGGAACTGGCTACACGCTGGTGGCAGGATCTGCAGGCTGGCGAGCACAAGCAAAGCCTTTAATTCATATTGGCAACGACGCTCCATGCGGTTTGAACGGAACGCACATCGCCGTCGTCTGAGCATTGGGCGCTGGTCGCTTTGCCGATGCGTACTTGCGAATGGTGCTGTGAGCGTCCGCAGATGTGTTGCCATTCGCGAGCCTCGAACCGGAACGACGAAGACGATAGCAGCAGCGTTGATGGGAGGAACTGATCGAGATGTACACGGAATCGGCGTGAGCAGATCCAGAAGCTGATATTGGCGATCGCATACCTGCTTTGCTCATGAACGGATACATAGAAACGGACCGAGACATCTAGGATGCATACGTATGGCAGGCGAACGTGCTTATTCGCGCCTATCGCTGACTCTGGGCAGTCACCAGAGTGAAATGAGGTTCGCGAGAGGCCGTTCCGGCCAGCCGTCCATCGCCACAAGCCACAGCAGCTATGAAGCGCTCGAGACGACCCAGCTAGTCGACTGGTGTACGCACTACCTTTCGAATGTACGCTTCATATCACAGATGAGCGCTCTTCTTATGGAGCGCATCGCGAGAATGACTGCCCCGAAGCGCCTGTCGAGGCATCGGTTTCGTTGCCCACCGACGCACAGGCGAGTCCAATGCTCAGAAACTGGTGACCTCGGGTTTGGATGTCTTATTGTTCTTGCGGTTGCCGTCGCCGATGTTCATGGCCCTGACAGATGCGACTCGAGCAATTGGAACCTGGGTGCGACGCTGAAGTAGCCGGAGCAACCGCAGCGACCTTGGAGCAGGTCCAATCATTGAGCTGGGCTTGTCGCGCGATTCTCAGGAATCCCCTCGAAAGGACATGCGCGACCGACGTTACCGCATCAGCAGGAATTGCCTGTAGAGCTGCGTGCCTTGGAGCTCTCTCGAAAGGAAAAGCTTTCCAGCCATCACCAGAGGCAGCTGCTTTCGAGTCGGATAGCGAGAGAGGTCGTGCTCCCGGTCATCGCATGATACCGATCTTTTTGTTAGGTGGCGTTCATCAACTCGCTTGGGTGGAGAGAGACAGCTTCGCGGGAAAGCGCACCTCGCATCACCATTGCTATTTCGTCATGAGCCAGGGCTGTGCCTCTAGAAACGCAGCGTCCTCGCTGAACCAAATTCTTGCGAGACCAAAGTTCATAAACTCGTGTCACATGCCGCCTAAAGAACGATATCATTACACGCGATTCACATTATCTGCTATGGTTACGAGGAGATTGACGAGTGTCGGCATCGTGCACCAGCGTGTTCGCCAGGGTGCCGCATGCGTGGACGAACGCCCCACAAGCATGCGCGCGAACTTGCACGCCCCATGGACTGAGACCTGTTCCACTGCCTCGACCAGGCGAAGCGACCAGCAGCATCCGCGTACCTTGCAGAGCGCAGATGTGAACGAAGCACAGGAACGCCGCCCCTGATCGATGCGATGTAGGCGCGGCAACCCGCATATATCCGATGCCGCAGGCAACGAGCGGCCGACCAAGTGATCGAGAGACACACACACATACACACACAGGAGCCAGAGAGGCCTTCGTTTACCGCAAACGCGCAGCCAACATGAAAAGATTCGATACCGCTTCATCAAGGTTCTTGATCAAACGATTTGCGTCCTGGCACAGCGCATCGGTCTGCGTCGATTCGTGGACGATCAGACAGCCCGCACCCTGATCGATGATGCCGTTCAGTTTTCCATCGAGAATCATTTGCGAGCATTTCGCCTCGATCTGCGGAAGTGGCATTGCAAGCTTGCGTGCGATATGGGCTAAATCGACACGATGATACGGTTCGATGATTCGCAGGATGTTGCGCTCCAGTAGTTTCTGATAGAGCTCATCCAGATGGTTCCTAATAATCGGATCCTCGGTTAGAAACTGCTGATTGGTGCGGAGCACTTGTTCAAGGTCCTGTACCGAGCGCTTCTCGCAGGCGGCGGCTAGTTCCCGCATTGCATCGAGCTCTCGACCTTGATAGCGAAGCGCAACTCGGCCCTGCAGGAGCGCGGCAATCTCACCGGTCTGCTGCGTCATGACCTTGCAGAGAAGAAGGTACTTGAGACTGTCGAGTGCCCGCGAGTCATCGATTGATGCGAAGACTTCAAAGGATTCGTAAAAGTAGGAGAAAGCAGTCTTGTAGTCGCGTTCTTCTGCATAGATTATACCTGCCCAGAGATCAATCTCTCCTTGCAACGCTGGCGGCACATAGATGGCGTTGGCGGTAGCTCGTGCGCCTGTTAGCGCTGCTCGTGCCTTTGAAATGTTCCGCAACGCGTGATGAAGTCGCGTTTCCAACAGTTGCACCTCCAGCAATAGACCTCTGTCGTCCATGCGCCGCACTTCGTGAAGCAAACTCGTGATCAGCGCCAACGCCTCGGGGTACTGCTTGCGTTCCAGGTAGAGGGAAGCCAATCGCGTTTCCACACGTTGACGAAGAAACGTGCGCTTTTCGTCGCGGCACCACTGCACAACCTCGTGACAGAGCGCCAACAAGACCTCACCAGAACCTGGACAGCGGCTGAGCGTTTCAATGAGCGTACGTACGATCTTCGCAGTCTTTGCTTTCGGAACTGCATCAAAATAGGGGCGCAACCAGCGCGCCAACTCTGCCAGGTCTGCTATGCGGTTCCTGTGACCAAGCAGTTCGATCAGCGCCACAATTGCTGACTCTTTCTCTTTTTGTGCGATTTCCGCCCCGTTCTCAGGCAGAGGCTCCGTGATGATGGAGCGGTACAAGGCCTCGGCCTCATATTCGTGAGCCGCCTCAAGTGCTTTAGCTTCTGCCACGCGATCTGAGTCCATGTACTGTGAAAACGAGCCGAAACGCTGAAGCCTTGTCCAAGGCTCGCTCCTACGTATGCTGTTGCTCGAACAAGAGCGCCGTTGACGCGCACGGTTCACAGCTGAAACGAGCGACACCTGATCGATGTATTGTCTTCCAAGCTGAATTCGGTTCCATGTCCGCTGTGTGTCATCGGATGCTTTTTCGCAGTGTATGGCATGGGATCGACACCGCGACGCAATGTACCGAACAGATCGTAAATGAATTTTCTGTAGGATATATATTCGCAACGAGATAGTAAAGGAGGACTGCCCTTTTCCCTCAGGCCAGTCAGACAACAGTATTCAGATGGTTGAGGAACACTGGGATAGACAGAAGGAGATGCGCTCCACAATAAAAACTGATGTTCTCGAAGAATGGTTGAAGTAAATGATAGCATACGACCCGTTTGTCGCCTTAAGGGATGCAAAAGCAAATACAGTAGGTGCCACAGGGGTCTCTGTTCCTCAACAGCTTGTTCCGGTGATCCTGAAAACACTGGGATACTGTTGCCAAAGAAGAGCCCGAGTTCACGCACGGCCGTCGTCCTCCGAAAGTGCAGCTACTGCAGTATTCCTGAAACCCAGCGATCGATATAAAGTACAGGAACGTCGGTCCGTTCTTTCGGTCAATAAGACTTGTTTCGGACGAAACGGCGGGGGCGTCCATGGGTATTCACTTGGAGAGAGCCCGTTGTATGTGCTATCGAACTGAACGAGAATGAGGATATCATCATTTGTTCTAGCTGCAGTGGATTCAGTTCGCGGCCACAGGTTCGTGCGTGCAGAGGGGGCTCGTAAAACAGCACCAGCCACTTTGTCGAATCATCGAAGACTTTTCGCTGACGTCCGGCGCCGTCCTTCTATTGAACAACGGAACCATTGCTCTTACCTTTGCGTTCGAGCTCTTGGCGATTCTATCGTGACAGATCTGTTTATCATATCTCCGTGCTCACGAAAGTTCATCCCTGTCGAAGGAGTGTTTTCCATCCTGAAACGTAATGACCGCACCGTTTGGCGAATCGCTGAAGCGTTCAGCACACAGTGACACCAGGGTAAATGTCGACTTTCCACCGCAGGTCCTTCACCCTCAGAGAAGGTTCTCACCTAAGGGCACAAAGAATTGCGTTCATTATCAAAGATAACAAATCCATGTGAGAGGTATGGACATGCAAGTCGAGGATCCTGGAGGGCCGTCATCGCCGGGTTCGACAAAAAAAAAGCCAATAAAAATTCCCTTCTCGCCAACCATTGAGCGAAGAGGCGCAAGCAGCAAAACAGGAAAAGAAGAGAAGCTATAGATGACAAAAAATGTGTTTGCCCGACAGCACGATGACGAGATTGTAGTGGCACAGAAGATACGAGTTCGGGGACTCCTTGCAGAGGTGCGTTCAACCAGCGGCAGTGCCTGCATGGAGTTCGTGAACCGTGACTTCCTCGCCACCATCGATATCAGGGGATGCGCGGTGCCCAGGATGAGACCCGCGTAGCTGAGGCTATCTAACTTTATGGGGCAGCCTCTCAGGCTCGAAGCATGCCTGGCTACACTGAAACCGGTTGCTGATGGCCGGCCAGCAAAAAGCTGCAAGATATCTGCGAATGGACACTAATTTTCCCTACATTGTCGTGAAATGTTTATCGTGTTACCGGCCATATTTTCACTTATCAGTCGAACGGCGCAAATTGCTGCACCCGCCAGTTGTCTTGGCACAGAGTGATCGAAAACTTGAAGAACGCAGGAGCCGGTCAAGCGACACGCAAGGATGCGGAGAAGCGTGGAGGCTTCTACCCAAACACTGGATACTCTAATCTCTTGTTCATAAGACCGCGTTCGACCGCGTCCCGAATGATCGTACGGATAATGACGTGATGAATTCAAGCGCAACGCGCCGAGCAATTCAGTCTGAAAAACACGACAAAGAATCCGAAAAACTACCTCTGAGTCCACAAACCCTCACTGCTGCACTTATACCACTAAAACTACAAATCGAATAAATAGTCCGTAAAACCGAGAAGTGCGAGCAGATCTTATGATTCTCAATCCCATCTTCATCTGACGCAGGTATATCGAAAGATCGGAAACTGCACAACCGAGTGATTTCGGGCCGCTTCAGCACAACAGCGCGACGTTCGCGTGAGCCAATCGCAAAGACCACGAACGGTACGCTTAGAATCCGAAGCCTCACATGAATGAATCATGGTCTCTGAAAGCCAATCCCGCTTCTAACTACTGGCATTCGACAATATTGGATTGAAGTGGTGGCTGCTGTCCCGGTTGCCAACAACAATGGCGGAATTCGTGGACACCTGCTCCCATGCATCCATACGACACCATCCACAGGAAATTCAAATCGCCGATCCGCGCGCCTCGCCGCGGTTTTCTCTGCACCCCGACGAGCGCGATAGCCACGGGCTCTCTCGGTACCGTCTGATCGCGCTGCGCTTCCGTTCTTGTGAAAGAAAAGATCATGCAGCGTTTGGTCAAGTGCAGGTATCCTTATAACCCTCCTGCTGGTAAGGAAGGTAAAGGGCAACTGAAACTGGAACGAGGTGATATCCTTGCAGTCGGGGAAACGGTCTCAGACTCAAAATGGGTGCATGGGAAACGTTTGCGCGATGGTGCACAGGGCTGGCTGCCCAAGAACTACTGCCGAGAACTCGGGCAAGCTGAGCTGGAGCAAGCCTTGCGGGAACTGAACATCACAGCGGCGGCGGAGGAGGAGCCGAACACGAAGCGCCTTGACGGCAACTTGGAAAACGTGTCCACGACTGGAGCGGCCGACGCGAGCACAGTCTCCGAAGAGGGCGCTGATCCCGCAACCCTATGGAAGCAGCCGATCAACTTATCTGCGAAAGCGCGCTCAGCTCCAGAGCACCCGGCGGGCACCGGAGAACAATATTGGCGCTACCGATGTGCCGACCTTGAGACCGAACTCGACACACTGCGGGAACGTTTTGAGCGCTTTCGCCAGGAGATGACCGAGGCCCTGACTCTCGAGATGCAGCGTCGCGAATACGCGGAGAGCAAGTTGCAGGAGCTTTGCGATCGTCTTGAAGCGGCGAGTGTGTCGGATGTGCAGGCAGCGGACGCTTCGAGCCAGATGCGTCGGGAGAGCAGCGGAGCGAGCCCTCACGGTGGTCGGTCCCGAGGCAACGATCCGTTGGCCTCGCCTGAGCTCGTGAGCAAGCTGAGCGTACGCGAGCGACAACGGCTCTTCATGGAGAAGATCACGTCGATGCATCAGCGTCGATACTGATGGGTCGTAACTTTACAATCTCGCTGGATGTGATTGTCGGATGGACCATTTCCTTAAACCAAATTTTGCGTTGAAGAAGCATTTTCGATCACTCTGCGAAAACAGCACACGCAGACCCACAAACGCTAGTGCTAGCGCTCATTTCGGTCACGTTCGTTCCGGATCTGGGATCCTGGTATTTCAGCTTGCGTCTCTTCGCTGCCAGTGCTGTACGCTGTGCGCGGCACGCCGGCGAACTGGTCGCCCTGATATGCTGGACTGAGCTCGGCTTTCTCGAGCTTGTTGTTCATGTGAGTATCTGAATCCAAGAATGATGATGCGGGTTTGCCCTCGATGAGATCAACCTTGCTCCGACTGACCTCCGAGTCTTCTGCATCCACGGCGTACGCGAAACAGGGGCCGCATCGGAATCCGCCAACATTATCATGAAGGAAATAGGTAAAGACCTCAGCTGCCAGAATGAATCCGACCGATGTCCAGAAACATGCAGCCAGACTTTCGACTTTGTCGGAACTGACGTAGGTATAGAGCAGTCCACCGAAAAAGGTACCAATGAAGCGGCCGATAGCGTTGGTCATGTAGTAAAAACCTACTGTCATGGCGACCTTGTCGCCGGACGTGTACTTGACGATCATATAACTATGCGCTGACGAATTCACGGCGAAAACGAACGAGAACGCGAACACCGTCACAATCACGAACCCAATCATGCCATTCACATCATGATTGGCAAATGTCGGGGACCATTGAATAAAGGCAGCCATAAAGACAACCACCGGCAAAAGAAGTATGTTCCAGAACAGAAGCGTATAACGATTGGACGGCATCTGTCCGAGCGGCCGAAGCAAGTACTGCGGCGCCCAGCTCTGTATCTGACCGTACTGTACCGTGTAGAGGCCAACAAACAGACCCACGGCATAGTCCGGCCAGGAGAACCCATACTTTTGGTTCTGGAGGAAGTACAGTATCGGAACTTCGAGCCACAGATCACGTACACCGAAGAGAAATATCCGCGCGAGACAGAGAAAACCAACGTTGTGATTCACAGTGAGCATGCGCCTCAGCGAGACATAGTCGTGCGGTATACGCCCAGTCTCCCAGTCCAGCCCGAACCAAACGATCACAGCGACGATGAGAACGATCCCGACCATCACACCAAGTGCGGCATAGTAGGAAACAAACACGATCGATGCACCCATGATGTACCCGAGGCCTTTGAACGTATTCTTAAAGCCAGTGATGAACCCTACCAGACGAAAGAGGCGCGTTTGTTTCGATTCCGGGGTCACGAGCCGAGATATGGACTTGCCGGAGAGTTTCACCATGTCCTTGGCGGCACCGCTCAGCACCTGAGCGGCCGCAACGTAGACCGCGCCTCGCACCCCAAGCAGATGCTGGTTGTCTGCCTGCCACACGAAAAGCATGACCAGTCCGAGGAGCTGGAACCCGAGTCCAATCAGTAGCGGGGCTCGAATTCCCCAAGCCGACCCGATCATGCCGGCAATGATATTCGTCGACACCCCAGCAAGTTCGTATGCCGAGAACATGAGCGCTGTTGCGAATGCGGAGAATCCCAGGAAAATCGAGTACAGCAGCACGATCATTCGAATGCCCCCATCGGTCAGGGAAAATAGGAGATATGCCGATGTGACGACGATGTAGGAGCGAAGCTGTTGGAACTCGCGCCGCAAATAGTCCCGACGCGACTCACCCTTTCGAGGGCCAAAGTCCGCCGAGGGTTCCCGCTTCTCCGAGAGCGACGCACTAGGCTCCGACGGTGTCAAGCCAGTCGTCGGCTGCTCGGGGTCGCCACCAGGCACCTCTGGAGATATCGGAAGTACGACTTCATCGCACGCACCGTCCGCATTGGTTCGTTCTGCAGCACTGGGCAGCGGCTCTCTGCCGACGTACGGTGGGTCAGGGGAACGCGCTGCTGTCGCAGCATGCTCTACGAAACCCGCTGATCCATCGCGCTCTTCCCTGGACATTGTTGAATCGCTTTCAGATCGATTGATTCAAGTGACTTTTTCTTCGAATAGGAGTGAACGTATCGTTCGCAGAACAACAACGAAAAAAAACGTTGCATATCACATGTTTTTGGATCACGGTGGAGGTGCATCATCGACGTACACGAGCGCATCTGTGCAGGGAAGGATTCCGCAGACGGCGCATCTGGGAAGCGGCAAACGCGGCATCACGGTCGCGCGATGCGCATGCATCGATGTCCTTGCGGGTCGTGCGCCCGTACGGCTGGCGCATCGGCGCATGGATCCCGCGGCCGTTCCCGCTTTCGATTCGATTTACAATGGTGTGCCATATTATATATTTATGTATATATAAGTACCTGGATAGAAATTGAGCAAGTTACGATCCTCCATAAGTATATGGGTATCTGTTTGCGCATGTGCGATCCGGTGTCCGCCACTGGCAATGGCGCGCACGATCGCCCGAGTGTTGATCTCACTGGTGAATTTTTCGATGAGGTTTCCATTGTCCGTGGATCCCAGATTGCACGACGGACATTGGTAATCGAGATTGTGTCCATCATTCCGCATCATACCCTCAAGTTCCATTACCGATAATTCCTCTCGGATATACTGGTCGTTTCGTATGTTCTTTGGTGCGCCGAGTGCCTGCTTCGAGCACCCACTGTAGCGCTTGCATACCGCTGAAGCAGATGCTGCCCGGGGACGCAACGGCTTTGCCATACAACTGGGAGCATCGGCCCGAGGCGTGGTTCATTCAACATGGAATCGGTATACATTATCATTCTAGGAGCCTGAAATCCGCGCGGACTGGCGTACTTCCTGTGGCAGCGCGAAGCGATATACTAGGAGTCCACCGCGACCAGGGTGACGCACAGACGCAGCCTAACTGGCCCTAGTCCCAGAATAGACTGCGTTGCCGACGAGCTGCTGGGGTCTCACTACAGCGCTCGGTACTGCAGAGTCGCATGAAGCACATCCTCGACAGACTCGTCCGGTTCGCGGGACCCATCGCCTATGAAGTAAACTATCCGCAATAAAGAAACTTTTCCCGCGTTTAGCGTGTATCGTAGAGGGAAAAGAAATATGGCTATTCATATTTGCGGGTGAATCTAGAGTCTCTGCTCTTTATTCTATATAGTAGGTTCGATATGCGCACCTGGGAGATCAGGCCTTCACGAGACGCGACACGCATGTCGCCGTTGAAATGTAACGCGATCCTGACCGTTCGCCGACTTGTCGCTTCGACGTACAAGTTGCATCTGCGTTCAAGTCATTGCAAATTATAGTGTTTCAATTCAATCGTCTTTCAACGTTCACATTAGTGTATTCAAGTGATTTTACGTGTTTCATAACAGAAGCGTTCAATGTGCGTTTTTTTTCAAAAAAATAGCAAAGGAAAGTCATGGACACGGAAATGAAGGATCCTGGAGGGCAGGTGCCGCCAGCTGCCGGATAAGAAAAAACGAACAAAAGTACCAAGCGCAGAAGTGCAAGACAAAAGGAAGAGGCAAAATCGGGAGGTCCAATGTCAGAAGCTCCCAGAATGACGACAGCACGACGATATGGTTGTGAAAGCCTGTCCTCTTGGACCTATCAAGGACTCGTAGAAGGAAACGTTGCGAGAAGCCATCAGAAACCATGTCGATTCGTACTCCATGAGTGTTCGTGAGGCTTCTTCAGGGCTGATGCATTTGGTGCAGGGGATGTATCACGACGTGACGGACATCAAAACAGTCGAGGTTTCGGAAGAGTTTCTCAACATGAACTTTATTCGTCACCTGATGGTTGGCACAGGGGACGCGTCGACGAAAAATGAGCGAGTGCATGCCCTCCACGAAAATCACGCCAAATACCGCTTCGACGGTACTGGATACAGGGGTGACTCGCGTATTTCCGAATACGGGGCGATGAGATACCCCACGAGCCCGAGGAACCATATGATCGTGAATATCGAACGTTTCGTGATACGCGCCGTGTTTGCACTCTACCCGGGCCTCTCTCGCAAAACGATATGGGCCATCATCAACGGCATCACGAAGAATTGTAGGAATAAACAGGAGATCGAATTCGTCAACAAGAAGGCATCAGCCAGGAGAAAGAATGAAGCTTCTGTGATCCGTGCGGCTTTTCAAGAGCACCGTGCGGTCTCGGGGCTTGTCAACCCAACAGAACAGGGATCAGATATGATAAAAGATGAAGAAAGATGCTATCACCTCGTGCTACGCTATTTCGTGTTTTTGAATCGAGAACTCGAACGCAAGGCCGAAAAGGAGGCGTGTCGAGAAAAAATGAAGAGTTGGAGAGACGGAAGGCTTTCCTAACGGGGAAGCGCTTCAACATCGTTCTGTTGTGCAACATCAGGTCACATTTTGTGAGTATCGACTCCAGAATCCTTCATGGAATCATGAAGCAGATCTGTCCCGAGTTCTATGTTAGCAGGGAGGACTTCACCGGCGAAAACCGGGAGACGTACTGGAAGAACATCTTCAATTTCAAACGTCTCAAAATCAGCAAGCAAAAGGTATTCACGGGGATGTTCGATATCGATGGAGTGTCCACATGCATTCACTACAGGCGCTTGAAGGTGGATCGACCTAATGCGTCTTTGTTGTCGCCCTTGGCGGAACATGAAGAAAAAAAGGAGGCAGATCCTGGAACGTATAACCCGTAGGAGAACGAATTTGTCGTTGCTCCTCGCCCCGAGAACACGAAGATCGTAACCATTGCTGCACGCAAGTGTGCGAAAGATGGTATCGACGGCAACTTACTTCAGAAAGACATGCGTCTTTGAAAGTTCTCAAGAGCGAGGTATCACCGAGAATCGGGTATAATGAATGCAAGGAAACAGAGTGAGACGTGGAATTCAGGAATGAAGAAGCATCTGGAAGCGATGAACAAACTGACGGGCCGCAAAGCGGCCTTTGAAGCTTTTCGGGAATCCACGGGAACTCAAGCTGCTCATGACGAGGCGCTACGGAAAGAGTATACAAAGCCCAGGTGGGCTCGTCAGCGACTGAACTTGTGCAAAGGGAAACGGCTTGCATTCGCCAACTTTTTTAATCAGATGAGCGCCCTCACGGAGGACCAGAGTCAGAGGCTCGTAGTAGCGTACGGAGCAGGGCGCACGGTTCCCAAAAAAAGTTAACACACCAGCTCCTTCGCCTAGAGTGTGCAACGAGAACAGGCATCGATGGTATTCGATTCCCATCGATGCGTTTAGGATGACGTACACACATCTCGAGGAGCGTTGCGCGCTGAGGCTGGAAGCGAGGCATCGCGTGAAACCAAACGATGCACCGCATGGTGTATGCTAAGCTGAGCGAACCTCACACCGCGAGGCAATAACAGGTGAGATGCTTGCAATATCGAGATTCCACCTGCAGAAATACACACGAGCTCCTTCCGCATCCGGACTTGGACGCTTGGATCAATACCCGGCATCGCCGTGTGCTTTTGGAGCGACGACTGGCTTTGTATCGAGCAAAGTTTCGTGGTCATCGTTTCGTACTCCGTTTGGGCACTGTACGGAAACGCCGAAGACTTGCGATGAGAAAAAACAGTAGCCAGGTGAGAGGGCATGGGAATCCCGCCTGGAACAGTGCACTCGTGCGGTCCAGGTCAGGAATCCAGATTCACGAGAGCGCCGTGTATCAACACCGGAGACGATCTGTCCGGTCCATTTGTCGACGATCATGGTGTGCCGCTGCTCCATTTTCTCGGTCAGTTTACGCAGATCGGATCAGCTTAGTGTATCGCAGTGGCAGCGAGCTCCCCGAGACCAGATATCTCGTCCAGTACGCGCGCTCGACGATATAGGAGCAGCAGCAGCAGCAGCAGCAGACCCGCTCACGAGACACGCCGCGTTCCCTGTCTCTCTTGTAGCCAGCTCGTAATCTGTTCTTTGAGCGCTGGTTGCGGGATCACGTCCTCTATTCTCAGCGGTTGTCTGTTGAATGGATCGTGCGGATCGCTCAACAAATGTCGCACGATGGTCGAGCGATCCACGATTTTGCGACTCGATGGCAACATGACGGGATCCTGCATCAGGGTTGCCAGAATCGGATCTAGGAATTCGTCGGGTGCTTCGCTGAGCTCCTCATCCTCGGCAACAAGCTCCTTAGCACAGATCGCCACGGACTCGACGAGTTCGTGAAATCGTTGGCACTCGGCAGGCGTCAAGAGGCCCCGCGTTGCAGCTATCTGCGCCGCCCGCTCGAAAACCTCCGGTCGATACGAGCGCCCGTCAGCTGCTATTGAGCAACAGAAGCGTCTGGTGCCGTCACGATCCCGAAGCGGATCGTGCATCGACAGATAAATCCGCAGGATCTGGGATAATAGCTGGCGCGGTTCCCATTCGTACCGATGACGCTCCTGAACAACGAGATTCTCGCAACGCGGCCCGCAAAGTGCCACCAAGAAATAGTTCAGCATGTTCGTTAGACGATCCAGCAGTTCCGGTCGCAAAAACGGCTGCCGCACCTCCTCGGTTAGCGTCACCATCAAGCGAATACTGCTGTTGGCAAGCTGGTTGAACGACTTGGCCTGACGCTGCAACTGAAGCAGGCGCTTGCGTTTCTCTTCGCGAGCCTGCGGCTCCAGAGCCTGACCCTGTATCGAATTCGGCTCTAGAAGCCGCTCGAGTTCGTGGATTTCTGCCAGGGCTTGCAACGACTCATCAAGCAAGAAATTGGCATCATTAAAGAGCATATTGCTGAAATGTACGAAAAGTCCCTCTCGCGTCGAGGCGAGGCGTCGGAGCACACGCGCATACGCCGGGACCCGCCACATGGCCACCAGTACCTCACTCATGTAGAATCGCATCGAGAACTTGTCGAAGAACTGTGTATGCGTTCCAGTACGCTCCACATCGATATAGAGCTGCATCAGAGCTGGTGGCAGATTCTCAACGACCTGTTCATTGCCGAGAAAAGCGGCCTCGAATTCGGGCGGTAGATGCACTGCTCCGAGCGCATGGCGCAGCTCGTTCCCTATCGCCGGGAACATTTGTGCGAGCCATTCAGCGTAGCGTGCGCGGATATGTATGTTCCGCAAGTAGAACGTATTCGAAAGCAGCATGGTAGCGAACTCTACAAACTGGGGAAAGAGGGCGCCCACCGTGGTCAGCGGCACGGGCAAGCGCAGCTGTACGATCGATTGGAGCACCTCAGCCAGCAGCTCAAAAATTGACTCGGGTAACAAGGCGTACTCCCGGGGTACAGAAGCCGCATCCTGAGCAGGCAGCGGTAAGCGTCCGGCAAAACCTGCTATTTGCATGATATACGCTGCCAGCGCAGCTAAAAATTGCAAAAGACGATCCAGTGAACCGCTATCGAACAAATAGAAGAGGCAGGATTGGCGATCACGTCGGAGACCGGCGATGGCTCGCTCACACTGGCTTCGCATCAGCTGTTGTTCCAGTTGCTGCATCGACGATACCGGTTGCTGCTGCTGTTGCTGTTGCGCGAGATTCAGTTCCTCGCGCATCTCTTCAAGTCGCTGCAGTTGATGCAAGATTTCCTCTCGATAATACTGCAAAAATGGCAGATATGTGAGCTGAAGTGCACGCGTCGTCAGGAAAAAACATTCGGGAATGAATGCATAGGGATTCCCGGCCTGCTGCTGCTGCTGCTGCAAATAGTCGGCTTGTAGACGCTGCGCTTCCGCATAATCGCATCCGACGCGCGTCTCCTGCTCCGCCAGGCGGATTCGATGATGATCGTATAGACATTTGATTGGAATGGACTGCAGTTTGGGGGAGCGCGGGTCAGCAAAAGGCGCTGCAAGGCGCAGCAGGACATCCGTAAGGTTCAGCATGTACCCGTCCGTGCATGTTTCTGCAGTCGCGGCCTGCAGTTTCATCCTTTCCCGATTCTGGTTAAGCTGGTTCGCCAGCCAGGTGAGAACTCGCTCACGAGGATACGGTCCAGCGCGCAAAAGTCGCATCAAGAGCCGGTACAAGCCGTCGCGTAGCGTGTCCAGAGACCACTGCACAGCCGAGATCGCGTCCCGCTCAGCGGTCTCGCTTTCGGTTGATACGTTGTTCGGCAAGAGCGCCCTTGAAACGCGATCGTCCTCATAGTGTAGAGCTGTTGGTGTCAGGAATGGCCCAAGAAGCGACCGGACGTTGTTTCGGGTATCCACTGCAACGAAATCCGCCATCGACACGAACGCGTTCAAGGCCTCATGCGGCTCCAGCGCGCTTCCCAAAGCTCGTAAACATGACAGCTGTGACCTCTGCAGAAAAATCTGATCCAGTTCCGCACGAGCGCTTTCCACCAGGCCGCGAAAGAATACTGGAAACAGTTGCTCGAGTTCGTCGGGTGCGTCGCGAGCCCACCAGTGCACCAGGTCCGCGTACATGGCTGGTGGCAGGATTGCTGCATCGCCCTCTGCTGGTATCTGCTGTTTTTGAAACTGCTCCACGAGCCATAATGCGGCAGCCTCGTGTGGAGCGCTCTCCGCTGGCCAACGACGACCTGAGACGAAGAGGTGCGGCTCCCAGAGACATGTTCGCGCATAGGTCACAACAAGCGGTAGCGCATTGCCCAGGCTCTCACGCAACACCTGTGAACGAGCCGCTTGGATTGAGGCCAGCTCCTGACGGAGTCGTTGGTAGCAACGTATCAAGTAGGAGAGCGCATCTACGATGCGAGGATCCTGGAGTCGTTCCGCCAGCACCGTATCGAGTTCAGCAACGGTTAGGTGCGTCGGCGCTTGCGACGCAGCGACACCAGCTCTCGCCCAGATTTCTTCTAGTTCCGCACTCGAGAGATTCAAAATGCGCAAGAGGCTCTGGTGCACGAGTTCCTTTTCAGAAACAGCCGGGGCTGCTTTTCGTTGTGGTGCCGGGCACGCTTCCACACTCGGTGCTTTTTCACTTTCCGCCCGATGCAAGACTCGCTCTTCAGTCCCAGTTTTATTCTCTGGTCGCTCACAAGCCGGTCGGCTCGAGTGCTGCCCAGCAGTTGCAGAAGTTTCAGCGACAGCACCCGACGAGTCCGCTGCCGTCGACTTGGTGGTAAACCGCGCCAAACGGCGACTGCGCACAAGGTCCAGGTCGACAAGCGGGTTCTGCTCCGTGCTACCGGCTTCTGTATAATAGCTATCTCCTTGAAGCTGATCTCTGGGTTCTGCTGGGTCACGCTCTCTCCGTCCCGAGAACATGATACAGCTCAGCGTCAACGGACGTTTGTGCTGGCGCTTCAGCACGGAACGCGTTGCCGGTGCCTCACGTGCAGGACATCCGCAGCGGACGCCAGCGTCCATGGGATCGATGCCCCTTGCCATGCGCTTTCTATGAGCTCTACGCAGGTTCATGAACCTGCGGTTAGGTATCCGAGCCCTTCCCTAAATATTTTGTGGATCTGGTAATATGAAGCACTGCATGTAGTGTAGGTGAGCGTCTGGAACCTGGAGCATCTGTGTCTGCGGTCTACTGTGGCACGATGTTTGCACGAGCGATGGGCGTGCGACACTGGTTACGGATGCATATAGAACGCGGAAATGCTTACTCTGCTCCTGTACGAAGATTTTCCGGGTTTTTTTCTATGTGTACAGCATCGAAATGACAGATGTTTACGTAGATTTAGGATTCGCAGTTGTCTTTTCAGCGTGACTCATTCGACGCGTTGCCGCTGGATTTCGTAGCATCACGAGCATTGCGGTGACTCGCGCTGATCTTGAACGAGGTTTATGTAAGTAGCAGATATGTTTCGTCAGTTGATATGAAAAAGTCTCATTTATGCTCCTTTTATTACTTGTAGCATGCTGAAATCATGCGTACATGTAGTTTTTTATCCCTCTGTCTCAGGGCAGCTTGCGGGAGCAACAATTCGCGCTGCGACATTGACGAGGACAAACATCGACCTATCCCTTGGAGTCTCGTCTCAGTGATCATGATGAAAGATCTGTGAATCTATCAGGCCAATTAACCGATGTTTTCCGAAAAGTCGATGACTCTTCGCTTTGTAGCAATCGACAAATCGACAATCCCGAGCAGCATCATACCTGTCAGAGGACACGCTCTTCGACGCTCCCTGCCTCTTTTCTCTCCATAGGAAAGGTCTCGGACTTGGGCTTGAGCCATCGCAGCATTCGCTTCCAGTGCAAAAAAACGCGACAAGGCATTATTCGAAGAGCGCAGAGACGGATCGATATCGCTCGACTTGTTCCGTATCCTGGATTTCCCGCTCGGTGCTTATTCACCATGAGCGACACCGCTTTCCACAAACACGTTTTTGAATGGGACAGTGAGCGCGCTCGTGTGCGTCGGGTAGCGCACTCGCCGAGAGCGTTGCCCAGAACAAGCTCGTGGTCGTAGGGTACGGCATCGGACTCGGGAGCGGAGTGCGGGCGCCGATGGCAGCGTTCCGTATCAGTCAGGGGCATGTACCGAGCGACATAGCAAGCGTTAACGTTCGGCAGGACGGCGCTCTGAGGAGGAGGTGGTGCACTGGACACCCCTGGGAACACTTGACCATATGGACGAGCAAGCGCTTCGAAGGTCGCACCGACGCTGTATACACAGAGATCGACAATGCCAAGCGAAGCATAGACGGGAGCTTCACTCTGGGCGTCAAATTCTTTGACAGCGGAGCTGGATCGACAAGCGAGACCTGCGTATTGAAATCCACAGATCGGGGATCGAGGAAAAGGAAGCAGTCACAGAAGAGGCACGCAAAAGTTCGTGTCGTTCATGACAGTGAAAAGTGACCCAAATGTTCGTATGTACGCCCGAGGGAGCGCGCTGGACCCATTTCCTCCATATTCTGAAACAGCTGATGTTGTATGCGCATCCAGATTATTGCATCTATTCCATGGAAAATATGTCGTCTGGGTTGTATCTGAAACAGCTCCAGCTTGAGTTGGCATACTCGCACATCTCATGCGCTCACCTCGTGTCCATCACTGGCAGACTTGCTTCCAGCCGACGTCCTCAAGTCTATCGAAAAGCCCTGGTGCCCGCGTGAAACGCTCGCAGCAGCGCGCTAGGCCCTCTGGCAGACTCGACCAGCGGCAGGCTCGCGTCAGCGCCTCATGTTCTCCTGAAGGATGTCTGCTTTACGCGCCATGAAGTGGACAAGGTCATGAACGGACGACCCGGGGCTTTCCTAGATACCGTTTACAGCTTCGCGCTGGGTGATCCTTGTTTGCTCTCATTCAGTAATGCTCCCCGGGGATCGCAACATCGCATCGCAGCGTCCCGGTGCTCGTGGGGCGACTGGCGAGGCGGCCCCAGCAATACTGGGCAAGTATACGTTCCGGGGAACGCTCCCTGAGCACCAAGCTTCAAGCTGTTCATGCGGGCTGGCAGGCCAGTGTTCAGCACGTGTCTGCTGCTTGGTCGTTTGTATCATACCCCAGCTGTTGTTAATGAGTTTCGAGTGTTGAGTCACCGTCTGGTTCCGGAGGCTTGGCCCAAAGGGGTGCTCGCTCGTTGGACGGAGGTCCACGGCGCAGACGCCAGCAAACGGCACAGTACAGAAACGAAAACTGCCCTGAAACTGCTTTGGCGTCAGGCAGACGCAGACGTGTGGAAACTGGTTCAAGAGCGATCTGATCCGCTCTGGCAAGGTACGCGATGTGTGCTGCTTCGTGGCCCACCAGGTTCCGGGAAGAGCACGAGTCTATTTCACGCTGTCGAGCGAGCTCGTGAGCAGGACTGGCTGGTGTTCTATCTGCCAAACCTGTACCACTGGCTACATGAACGCGACTCTTGTGACGTGGTTCTAACACCGCGACCTCGAGGTGCACGGAGTGCGAGCTTGTTGCGCGAACCTCTTTTCTTCGATCAGGCTCGTCTGGTGCTTGACAGCCTGCAGGCGTGTCGCCAGGTCCATGCCCGAACGCTGGAATCCATTACCTGTCTTCCTACGGAGCAACTGCTTCGGGAGAGTGACCTCGATGATGAAGCGCGGGACGGAGATGTGGCGCGCCAGACCGCCACGTCTACTGATCAGCATACCAACCTGTTGGGACTGGTGGATGCCTGCTTGCAATCTGGCCGCCGACTGGAAGGTGAGCTCGCCGAGTTGAACCTGGATGCCTTTGGTCGGACTTATCGGCTTTTTCTGCGCCAACTTCAATGTGTCCGACAGGTTCCTGTGCTCTTTGCAATCGATGATTGGAATTTGTTGAATGCACTCACGAGCATTCGGCATCCGCAGAAAAAGGGACGTTTCTTGCATGCCAGTGCGCTTCGTAGCCTTCGTCCGCTGAACGCATGGAACATGTTTACGCGCTTCGGGGCTCGAATGCGACGTGGACTGGTGCTATGCGCGGAGACCAGCGCTCGGGGCCTCGGACGTGTGCGGGCGTCTCGCGTTGTGGGCTCTGTTCTGCACCGACCAACACCGGCAATGCAGCGGGACCCTGACGGCAGTCAGGCTGCCCGATGGGTGGACCAGGAACTTCCGTCGAATTTGCAACCAGTGATCCAGGAAATACCGCGGTTTCACAGCGAAGAAATACAACGAATACTCAAGGACTTCCAGGATCACAAGGTTTTCCACGCAGTCGATGCGCATACTCTATGGCGGCTAGAGCGTCTCGCTTCTGGTAACGGAGTGCGGCTGCTGCGTATCTGTCAGTCGATTTAAACATTCGATTTGAAGAGAGCATGGGGCAGGCTCTGCAGACGACCTGGTGCAACCGCTTCCCAGCCTGCATCTCTGTTGGATGAACGTGGAGCCCTGAACTCCATGGTTCGCTCCCGCCTTGAGGTTTCTTTCCGAACTTGTTTTGGATGCACATCCTCAACGTTCGATGTGTAGGAATAGGGTATTTACCGATTCGCACGAAAATTTGGAATTCTCGGTCGTCTTTTCGATGTAGATCATTGGCCTCTTCGTCGTTGGAGTTTGTCACGTCATCGGAATAAAAGGCAATATGCGACGTTCTCGGACAAAATTTTGTCATTTATGTGATATCGCAATGCAATGCATATGGAGAAGACTATAGTCTTCTCCATTCATGATGTGTAAATTGAAGCAATTAAATATTCTCCAAGTCATCGATCTTTCTGTTTCAAGGCAACTCGCGCGCGCTGCAATGCGCGCTGCTGGATTGTCGAGGTAACACCTCCACGGCGTCTTCAACGATTGGTTCACAAGCTCGTTCAGAAAGTTTACAGAACTTGTTTCGTCAGACGATGGATATCCTTCTAGTTGAAAAATCCGCCCTTCTTTGTAGCAATCGATAAATCGACAATCCCGAGCAGCATCATACCTGTCAGAGGACACGCTCTTCGACGCTCCCTGCCTCTTTTCTCTCCATAGGAAAGGTCTCGGACTTGAGCTTGAGCCATCGCAGCATTCGCTTCCAGTGCAAAAAAACGCGACAAGGCATTATTCGAAGAGCGCAGAGACGGATCGATATCGCTCGACTTGTTCCGTATCCTGGATTTCCCGCTCGGTG
>Ga0078972_1004291_pt1 | contig 39667 bp, 38 predicted proteins | sample YelNatPaOPGAMG01_FD_67568 | JGI IMG/M metagenome (GOLD analysis project Ga0078972, IMG submission 67568) | Hot spring thermophilic microbial communities from Obsidian Pool, Yellowstone National Park, USA - OP-RAMG-01 (SPADES assembly) (version 2) | ecosystem: Environmental > Aquatic > Thermal...
TTAAGCTTTTGGGGTAAGAAGTTCATAGTCGTTATTGATCTCCTTTCCGGCCCCTCTCATCCTTGGGGCCGGACCATTATTATAATGCCAGTCAATAAACAGAATCTAAGCCAACACCCCCCTCTATCCCTTGGGCCATCTATGATTCAGAGCTTTTGCAGTAATGACAAGGGTTTGAGGGGGGTCAAATGTGGGTCAGGTCAGAGGATGCGTTCGGTGTGCTTTTCGCAGGCAAAGCGGGCTACATCCTTGATAGGGGTTCCTTTTGGGACATGGCCTCTGGAAGCCGAATCGGCAAAGCCCAGATCCTCTCCCACCTTGCCCTTGAGGCAGAGGTCTTCTTTTACGAGGGAAAGATAAAGTAGGCAGAGCGCGTCGCTCGTCTCGGTTTTTGTTTAACCATTTCTTAACCCTGTTTGCTTTATGCTCTCAGCGTGAAGCCTAGAATACTCGTTCTGTGCACTGGAAATTCTGCAAGAAGCCAGATGGCCGAGGCATTCCTGAGGGAGCTTCTGCGCGACAGGGCAGAGGTATTTTCCGCGGGGACAGAGCCTCGCCCAATCCATCCCCTCACGATAAAGGTGATGTCAGAGATAGGTATTGACATATCGGGCCAAAGCTCAAAGAGCGTCGCAAGCTTCCTGGGTCAGCGTTTCGCTTATGTAATAACCGTGTGCGATAGGGCCGCAGAGAACTGCCCGGTATTCCCCGGAATCTCAAGGAGATTCCATGTGCCGTTTGAGGATCCGGCAAAAGCGGATGGCTCTGAGAGCGAGAAGCTTGCGGTTTTCATAAGGGTCAGGGACGAGATAAGGGCCTGGGCCGAGGCCTGGGTCAGGGAGAACCTCCCCGGCTGACCACGCCGGCAAATATCCCCATCAGGAAAACGAACCCTATTAAGGCGTTTGCCTTGAAGAAGGCGAATTCGGGCTTGCGGCGAGCGTATATATGCTCAAGGATAAAGAGGATCCCCACGAAAACAAGCCCCGCGAAATAGGCTGGCCTCAGCCTCGTCAGGAACCCCAGGTATATCCAAAGCCCGAATGTGATGGCGTGGCAGGCACTGGAGACCAGAAGCGCCCCCTCGGGCCCCAGTGCGGAGGGCAAGGACTTTATGCCGTGGGCCCTGTCAAATTCCAGGTCAAGCAAAGCGTATATGATGTCAAAACCGGCAAGCCAAAAGAGGACCGAGGCCGAGAGGATCGCGGCCGGCAAGAACCCTTCAAAGCTTCCGCGGACAGCGAGCCATCCGCCGGCTGGCGCAATTGACCAGGCCGCGCCGAGGACGAAGTGGGTGAGGGATGTGAAGCGCTTCGTATAGGGGTAAATCCAAAAGGCTATGATTGGCACGGGCGACAGGAGGAAGCAAAGGGGGTTAAGGAGCCAGGCTGAGAGAGCGAACAGCCCCGATGAAACCCCGACCAAAACCCACGCGGCCCAGAGAGGGAGCCTTCCTGCCGGCAGTTCCCTGTCCCTTGTCCTGGGGTTAAGCGCGTCGGTTCGCCTATCAATTATCCTGTTGAGAGCCATTCCAACGGTTCTGGCGCTTATTCCGGCGAGAAGGATGAGGGCTGTTTCCCTGGCATCGGTAAGGCCGCGCTTTGCCAGGAAGGCTCCAGCGAAAAGGTAGGGTAGGGAGAAAAGCGTGTGTTCCAGTTTTACGAAGCGGAGAAGGGAGCGCATGGGATTATCTGGTAGCGTGGGTTTTGCCCCTGTCCACGGTCATCTGAAAGGGGTTTCCGGTCATCAGAGTATTCTGTAGATGAGCCAGAGAAAAAGGATTATGGTGAGGACGGTTATGAGGCTGAATTCTATGTATATCCCTAAGGTGAACCTCAAAAGTATCAGGTTTATCTCTGTGGGGGAGAAACCAATCGCCAGGTATCTAACGAGGAAATCCTTCACGGGGCTTTGGGGAACGAAATGCCGGACGAGCTCGTTTACAGCTGTTCCAACAACCGTGCCAAAGAGAAACGCGAGCCAGAAGGCTTTCCAACCCCTTGTCCTCAGCATGTCTGAGATTCTGAGGTATGGCTCCGGCCCGGCGCAAGGATATCTTGCGCCTTTGAACCCGTAAATTGGCGTAAAATTTCATAATTCAGATCACCTGAGACCATCCCAATAAGTATAAACCTAGAGTCTGGGAGAATCCGAGGTGGGGCAGTTGAAAAAAACCTCAAAGCACTGTCCCACCTCGCCGAAAGGGGATATCCTCACAGACCTCTTCTCCAGCTCACCAAGAAGCCTCTGAAGCCTTTCAACTATAAATGGGTCATTGGGGAATTGCGCAATCTCAGCCGAAAAATGTCCGGGCCATTGCCCATAGGGTTTCATCAACCCTGTTTATCCTGCCCACAACACGCTGGATGGGAACGGAGGCTATCTGGGTTCCCCTGAGCGCTGTCATCTTCCCGAATTTGCCCTGGACCAGGAAATCAACGGCCGTAAACCCCATCCTGGTGGCTAGGAGGCGATCGTATGATGTGGGGGTTCCTCCCCTGAGGACATAGTCCAGCTTCACGGTTCTAGCCGAGATGCCGAGCTCAGATTCAACCTTCCTCGCCAGGTAGGATGCGGCGTTGTCTTTCTCCCTCATGGCAACATAGTGGACCCCCTCAGCGACTATGATTATTGAGAATGATTTCCCCCTCGATCGCCTCTCATCAACAATCCTCAGAACCTCGTCCTCCCTGAGCGGATGCTCCGGAATCACAATCACATCAGCGCCTCCGGCTATGCCAGCGTGTATGGCGATCCAGCCCGTTGCCCTCCCCATCACATCAACGACAAAGACCCGGTCGTGGGATTCAGCGGTAGTGTGGAGCCGGTCAAGGGCCTCAACTGCTACTGAAACCGCTGTGTCAAAGCCTATAGAATAGCGGGTTCCCCAGACATCGTTGTCTATGGTCTTGGGTATAAAAACCACCTTTGGCCAACGCCTGTGGACCTGCCAGGCCCAGTGCAGTGTGCCGTCCCCGCCAATAATTATAAGGCCATCAAGAGCTATCTCATCAAGCCGTGCCAGCACATTCTCCATGTTGCCGGGCCTCTCAAGGAGGTTCTTCCGGGTGGTGTGGAGTATAGTGCCGCCAAGGGGCAGTATGCCTGAGACATGCCGGAAGTCCATCTCAAAGAATTCTCCCTCAAGAAGCCCTTCCCATGCCCTCATGAAACCTATTACCGAAAGTCCGTAGTCCTTCTTGGCCCTGCGAACTATGGCGCGCAGTGCCGCGTTCAGGCCCGGGCAATCACCCCCTGAGGTCATCACGCCGATCTTCTTCAAGGGCTTTATTATGCTGGACAATGTAGCTCAGGATCAAATTGCAATATGCTGAGCGAGGAGTATAAGCTTTGCCGGCCTATGAAAAGGATCGTTCTCCCAATAGCCTTACTGATGGCGGCAACGGCGTGCGCCCCCAAGGTTGTCTCCATCCCGGAAACAGGGGTCAAGCCCGAGCTGGTCATGAAGATACAGGATAAGGTCTTTTACCACAATGTCGGGATAACCTTTGACGGCAAGTATTACTATACGGTCAACGGCGGAAACGAGGGCTACGGTAAGGTCAACCAGTATGACGCGGGCGGCAAGCTGATTGCCTCGGCCGATGTGAAGGTAGACGGCCGTGCCATCTTCTACAACCCATCCGACGGCAGGATATACATAAAGACCTACATGAGGGACCTTCTGCTCTACGACCCCAAGCGCAAGGAGGTGAAAACGGTGGCCGAGGGCGTGTTCCACGATAACCAGAGCTCGCCAGCGCTTGATCCCTCCGGCAAGAGGATATACGAGCTTGTGGAGGGAACCCTTTATGTGATGGAGTTCCCATCAATGAAGGATATACAGACCATAGAGGGGCTTCCATGCGGAGAATTCCCCTACAGCGTCACGATAGCCGCTAGTAAGGATTTTCTGTTCACCTGGGACGAGGATGGCAATGTCCATGTCCTGGACAAGAACGGAAAGGAGCTGGCGAGCTTCAAGTTCAAGAGAACCTTCCACGGCATGAGCCTTTCCTGGGCCAACGGCATGCTCTGGGCCGCGGAGGACGCCGACGCTTCCGACTACGGGGGAGTAGGAACCTGGTTCGGATATACCCTGGGACCAGGGATAAAGTAGGAATCCTTATCGCTCTGCCACCATGAGATAGTCCGCCGGACTCATGGGCTTACCAAGGTTTTGTCTTTGGGGAGCGGTCTGCCAATAGGTGCCGATAAGTTCATAAGCCCCCGGAAATGAAGTTGCAAGAGGCCAAGGCCCTGTATTAAAATCTCTCTATGCCTGAGATAAGAACTGGCATGGCCCTGAGGTGGCAGGGAGAGACTTGGATAGTAGTCTCTTTCAAGCACACGCACAAGGGCAGGGGCGGAGCCACCATGACCGTTAAACTCCGCAACATCCTGACCGGCGGAGTGAGGGAAGCAACGGTCCGGGAGTCTGATGAGTTTGAGGAGCTTAGGGTGGAGCGTTTCCCCGGGGTTTACTCATATGCGGCCGGCGAGGACCTGGTCTTCTTTAACAACGAGACATACGAGGAAATAACATTCCCCCGCGAGGCGCTTGGTTCTGTCCTTCCCTACATAAAAGAGGGAAGCGAAGTGACCTTACTCTATATAGATGGCTCGCCGGCAACTGTAGAACCGCCAAACTTCGTTGAGCTCAAGGTCATTGAGACGACTCCTGGGGTCAGGGGGGACACGGCATCCGGCGGCTCAAAGCCGGCCAAACTTGAAACAGGGCTAGTCATCCAGGTGCCCCTTTTCATAGAGGTGGGGGACACGATCCGCGTGGACACCAGGGATGACCGTTACATAGAGAGGGTTTGAATTGAAACTCGGAACCGATCTGATCAAGGAGTTGATGAGCCTTTTGGAGGCCTCCGGCCTCACCGAAATGGAGATAGAGACTAAGGATTTCAGGGTTTATCTATCCAAAGCAAAACCGCAGGCCACAACTCAGTTCATCGCCCCCCCGACAGCCGCACCTGCGCTTACACCCGCGGCCGGACCCAAGGTTGAGCCCGCTGAAAAACCCGTATCAGAGCCTGCTGAGGAGGTTCCTCCGGGACTCCACGCGATCCGCTCCCCAATCGTCGGAACCTTCTACAGGGCACCCGCGCCCGGCGCTGAGCCCTTTACCGATGTTGGGAAAAAGGTCCGCAAGGGCCAGACCCTCTGCATAGTTGAAGCAATGAAGGTTATGAACGAAATAGAGTCGGATGTGGATGGCGAGGTGGTGAAGATCCTTGTGGAGAACGCTCAGCCCGTTGAATACGGCCAGATCCTCTTCCTTTTGAAACCCGATTGATGCCCCGTAACATCAGGGAGCTCATCTATTTCCTATACGGCAAGTATGTCCGCGGCCTTGATGAGTCTGAGCTGGAATCGTTCGTCAGGCTCCCGCAGCAATGGCAAAGGCTAACGCGTGAGGACGAGGCACGGCTCGGTCGGACAAAACACTGCGTATATTGCGGCAGATCCGAGGGAACGAGGCCCTGGCCGGTGATACCGCCGCAGAGGGCCGGTTCGGACCCGAGGCTTCTGCACATCCTCCGCTCCAAGGACAACCTTGTGCCTGCCTGTGAGGAGTGCATCTCCGCAATGGGGGAAAGAGACATCCTTGAGTGGTACGCCAGGCTTGAGGACATCCCGCCTGAGGCCATGTTCGCCTTCCTAAAAACAGCATACCTGATCCACCTTACGCAAGGAACCCTTGAATCGCCCGACCCTAACCTTGACGGCAAGCTTGACCTCCGCGACCTTGCCGTTGCCTTGCTTTACTTTGCCCTGAGAAGAGAACCTTGACCCCGTTCATCTCCCGTGAGGAGGCCGAGGCTCTGTCAGAGAGCTTGAAACTTCAGGGGAAAACCGTGGTTTTTACCAACGGCTGTTTTGACATCATTCACCCCGGCCACATCCACCTACTCATGTCAGCCAAAGCCCTCGGGGACTTCCTTTTTGTGGGCCTGAACGATGATGAATCCGTCAGGAGGCTCAAGGGTCCCCAAAGGCCCATAAATCCCCTGGAGGCGAGGGTCGCTGTCCTTTCAGCCATACGCTATGTTGACCAGGTAGTCCCCTTTTCCGAGGAAACGCCCCTTGAACTCATAAAAGCGATAAAGCCGGATGTGCTTGTCAAAGGAGGTGATTGGAAGGAGAGCGAGGTTGTCGGAGCGGATATAGTGAAGGCCAGGGGCGGAAGGGTTGTGATAGTGCCTTACCTTGAAGGATATTCAACTACGGCTCTCGTGCACAAGGTTATTAGGGGACTGAAGTGAAACCGATCATCCTCGGACCCTGGGATACCGAAAGGCTTTCAGCGCTCTACGCCGATGCCTTCTCGGACGACAGGCTTCTTATGAAAACCTACAACCTCAGGCAGAAGGACCTTGCAGGGTTCTTTCGTGCTCTCCACAGGCTTTTCTTTCTCGGAACCCCCGCAATGGCTATTGGATTGGAGGAAAACGGGAAGATTTTATCCGCCACAACCCTAATAGGCTCTGATTTTAGGGCAGGGCCTGGCCCTCTGATCTCTTCAACGGCATCATCGTTCAGGGAGCTCGGGATCGTGAGTGGCATTTGGTTCTGGATTATAAATATCTATCAGGGGATGCTATCCGCGCCACGGAGGCCATGCTGGCGGCTCCTTTTCATAGGCACGCGCTCAGAATGCAGGGGTAAGGGCCTGGGCAGAACCCTCCTTGAGGAAACCTTCAGGGCGTTGCCCGGAGAAAGGATCCAGCTGGAGGTTGAGGCGATAAACCCTGCGGGAAGGCTCTACGAAAGAATGGGGTTCGCCGAGGAGAGGAGATTCAGGCTCAGGGGGGTTGAGTGGAGGGTTATGGTAAGGTGCCCAGAAAGGGAAAATCCTTAGTCCGATAATTCCGCGTTATTTACCCTGCCAGCTCCCTGTAGACCTCAATATACTGCGCCGATACGCGTTCCACCGAGAAATCAAAGCTCCGCATCCGAGCGTTTTTCGCCATCTCGTCCCTGAACGCCCTGTCCGAAAGCAGTTTCTCCATAGCGGAAGCGAGCGATACAGGGTCGCCAGGAGGAACGAGAATGCCGTCGGTTCCATCCCGGAGCACGCCCGGAATACCCCCAACAGCGGTGGCAACAATCGGAAGCGCCGAGGCCATCCCTTCAAGTATGGCGTATGGGATTCCTTCATGATATGAGGGAAGAACCATGGCGTATGCCGAAGAAAGGGCCGTAAGCTTATCCTTGCCCACCGTGAACCCGAGCAGTTTTACCCTATCAGAAAGCCCCTTCTCTTTGACGGCCTTTTCAAGCCTTGCCCTGCAAGGCCCATCGCCGGCGAACCAGAGCCTGCAATCCCCCGCGAGCATTCCGAAAGCCTCAAGCAGAACGAATATGCCCTTTGACTCAAGGAGCCTTCCCATATAGAGGAAAGCCGGCGGGTTAACCGGGGCAGAGGGCACAAATGCCATGGGGTCCACCATGTTGGGTATCAGCCTAAACCTTGTCCTGGGCAGGAAACCGGATAGGAACCTTCCCTGCTCCTCTGAAAGAGCTATCACCCTGTCAGCCCTTCTTAGAGCCGCAAGGACAAAAGGCCTCATTATCGGGTGCCTTCTGAGCCAAGCCTCAGGCTGGCCGCCGTGCATTTCAAAAATAACCCTGCGGCCGGCAAGCTTAGATATGAGGGTTATACTACAGTCCCTTAGGAGCCCTTTTAAGTTAAAGGTGTTGTTTATGTGAATAAGCCTTGGCCTCTGGATCAGTATCCTGAAAGCCAAGCCAATCGGCGAGAGGATCCGGATCAGGTTTCTCTTGAGGAAATTCTCCGGCACTGCCCTGCGTTCTCCACCGCCAACCCTGTGGTATGATAGGGAAAACTCCTCCGATAGGGGTGAAGCTAGGAGGGTTCTAATGTGGGTTGGTTCCCCTGAGATCCCGTGTATATCCGGACCAACAACCAGGACCCTCAGGTCACCAGTTCTCTTTCCAACTGCTGGAGTTGCCATGTCTTGGCGTATATCCCGCCGAGGTCCAAGAGATGGGCGTGGGTTCCTTCCTCGGCTATTCTCCCATCCTCTAAGACGATTATCCAGTCAGCATCAGCGACGGCCGAGAGCCGGTGCGAGATTATTATGCCCGTTCTGCCCGGGAGGAAAGCTCTCAGATTAGCCAGCATCCTCTCCTCGGTCTCAAAATCCACGGCCGAGAAGGTATCATCAAGGATAAGTATCCGGGGGTCCTTGATGAGCGCCCTCGCGAACGCTACCCTCTGGCGTTGGCCTCCGGAGAGGGTAACGCCCCTTTCGCCCACTATGGTATTAAGGCCTTGCGGCATCTCCTGTATCTCATCCCATATATCAGCGGCCTTAGCGGCCTCAATCACCTTTTCCTCAGGGACGGAGGGATCAAAGAAGGCTATGTTCTCCTTTATTGTGGTGGAGAAGAGAAAGGCCTCCTGAGGCACGAAGCCTATGGCCTCGCGAAGGTCCTTCAGAGACCACTCCCTAACATCAACCCCGTCCACGAAAACCGCCCCGGGAGGGGGGTCAAGGAGCCTCGGCAGGAGGGAAACGAGGGTTGTCTTGCCGGAGCCTGTCCTGCCCACTATTCCGAGGGTCATTCCCTCCTCAATCTCAAGGCTTATATCCCTGAGAACGGGTTCTGCGCCCTCGGCGTAGGAGAAGGTTAGGTTCCTGAACTCAATCCTACCCCTTACCTTGCCGCGGTAGGGCCTCTCTGGGTCGGTTATCGCCGGCTGTGTATCCAGCAACTCCTGTATTCTCTTCATGGAAGCGGAACCGCGCTGGAGAATGTTCGTGACCCAGCCTATGGCTATCATAGGCCAGACCATTATCCAGAGGTAATTCATGAAAGCAACTACATCGCCTAGGCTTATGCTTCCCACGATGGCCTTAGCGCCTCCCTGCCATATAACGAGCGCGGTTGCTGATCCGGCGAAAAAGGTAACAAGAGGCCAGAAAAACCCCCATATCTTAACCAAGGACATGTTCTTTGCCACATAATCCTCGTTGAGCTTCCGGTATGATGCGGCCTCGCCCTCCTCCTGGACAAACGCCTTGATTATCCTTATGCCGGACACGGTCTCGCGCACCCGTTCGGTTATGTCGGCGAACGCCTCTTGCACGGCCTTGAACCTGTTGAATATGGCTTTGCCAAAAAAGAGAACAACCAAGGTCGTGAGCGCGAGGGGCACCACAGTATAAAGGGTTAGCGACGGAGATATCCAGAGCATCGCGCTCAGGGAGAAAAGCCCCATTATGGCCGCGTCCGAGGCAAACACAATGCCCATCCCTATCGCCATCCTCACCGCCTCAGCGTCGTTGGTGGCAAGGGCCATGATATCGCCGGTCCTGGCCTCTGAGAAAAAACCGGAGTGGAGCCGGAGGACATGCGCGTATATCCTGTCCCTCAGCTCCCGCTCGGATTCCCTAGCCGCTCCCATAAGGAAATAACGCCAGAAGAACCTAAAGAAAGCAACAAAGAGGGCAATCCCAACTAGCCATAAGGCGTATCCGGTTATGGTTCCTAAAGTAGCGGCGCCAACAGCGAGGGCATCTATCGCTTTGCGAAGAACAAGAGGCACAACCAGTTGGGCCGCGTCAATCATAAGGAGAATAAGGATACCGAGAGCTATTTTGCCCTTCTTTTTCCATATTAGGGAAAACAATCCGCGCACCTTGAAATTATAAGGCAACGAGCGAATAGAGAGCAAAAAGCGTATAGCGATTCGCTATCTCCCCAGACCGGACTTGAGGTATAGTCTCCTACTTGTAAATACTGGGTCGCTGAAAGCCTCAGGGGGCCTCGTTCACTTGGAATAGGCTCAATCCCGAGCTTTAGAATTTTCACCCTTGGAATGGCGTGAGATAGAAGAGTTCTGGGAGGGCTTCATAATGGTGAGGAGGCCCACGAGGGCCTATCACCCTCCTACAAACCTCTACGAGACCGAGGATGAGTTCGTGGTGATGGTGGCGGTATCCATGGCGGATAGAGGATCCTTGCGGGTGGTCTACGAGGCGGGAACGCTTCTCATCCAGGGCCAGCGTGCGGAGCCTGAGCCGGAGGTTCCGAAGCGCTACCACCTCATGGAGATAACCCTAGGCCCCTTTGAGAGGCGAATAATCATCAACGCAGAGGTTGACCCGGAGGGAATAAGAAGCACCTACACCGATGGGATGCTGACCATCAGGATACCTAAAGTAAAACCAAGGGAAATAGAGGTCAGGGAGGATTAGCCTTGCCAGAAGAAAAAACTACGCCGGTGCCTGAGATATTGCCGGTCCTCGCGATAAAGGGGGGTGTCGTTTTCCCTCACCTTTTCTCGCCAATCCTCGTTACAACCAAGAGGTCGCGTCAGCTCATTGACGATGTGCTCGCTCAGGAAGGGGAACCGAAGTTCCTCGCGGCAGTAACGCAGAAACCGAACACCCCTGAGGACGCGAGGGCGCAGGACATATACAGCATAGGTTGTGCGGCAATAATACTGAAGATGTTCCGGTCGCCGGACGGGAATGCCATGCGGCTTTTGCTCTCAGGGGTTGAACGGATCAGGATAAAGGAAATAATCAAGGAGGAACCCTACCTGGTTGCGAGGGTGGAGGTGCTGAAGGAGCCGGAGGTTGACCCGGAGAACATGGAGGCTCAGGCCCTGAAAAGGGGAATAACCGAGGCCCTTTTGGAGATAGCCAAGGATTCTCCAAGCCTGGCCGAGGAGCAGGTGACCATGGCCGCGAGCGTAGAGGACCTGGGGCGCTTCGGGGACATTGCCGCGACCCTGATTAACCTCTCCGTTGAAAACAGACAGCGCATCCTTGAGGCAATAGACCCAATTGAGAGGCTAAGGATCCTTCTGCCGCTCGTGGACAGGGAAGCGGAGATAATGAGGCTCTCACAGAAGATAAGGGACAATGTTAAGGAGGAGATTGACAAGGGTCAGAGGGAATACTTTTTGCGGGAGCAACTGAAGGCAATCCAGAAGGAGCTGGGCATAGGTGAGGGCCAGGAGATTGCGGAGCTGAGGGAGAAGCTGGAAAAAGCGGAACTTCCCGAAAGGGCAAGGGCCGCCGCGGAGCGGGAGCTGGCGAGGCTTGAGACCATACCATCGGTATCTCCTGAATACACGGTTTCCAGGAACTACTTGGAGTGGCTCCTTTCTCTGCCCTGGAACCAGAGGACAGAGGACAACCTTGACATGACTCACGCCAGGCGGGTCCTGGACGAGGATCACTATGATCTTGAGAGGGTGAAACGCAGGATACTTGAATTCCTCGCAGTAAGGAGCTTGCGAAAGGATGCGAAAGGCTCAATACTATGCTTTGTGGGGCCGCCGGGCGTGGGAAAGACATCCCTGGGCAAGTCCATAGCCAGGGCGATGGGAAGGAAGTTCATAAGGATATCCCTGGGCGGGATAAGGGATGAGGCCGAGATAAGGGGCCACAGGAGGACATATGTGGGCGCGATCCCGGGCAGGATAATCTCCGCAATAAGGGACGCGGGAACGAAGAATCCGGTCTTCATGATGGACGAGATAGACAAGCTGGGAGCGGATTTCCGCGGGGACCCGGCCTCGGCCCTGCTGGAGGTCCTTGACCCCGAGCAGAACCATGAGTTCTCCGACCATTACCTTGAGGTCCCATTTGATCTATCAGAGGTCTTTTTCATAACAACGGCTAACACCGTAGCAACCATACCCCCTCCGCTTCTGGACAGAATGGAGATCATAGAGATAGAGGGCTACATTGAGGAGGACAAACTGCGCATAGCGAAGGATTACCTCATAAAGAGGGAAACCGAGGCCACCGGCCTCTCGGATTATTCCGTGGTCTTTCCGGAAAGGGTTCTCAGGAAGATAATAAGGGAATACACCAGGGAATCAGGGGTCCGGGAGCTCTCAAGGCGCATAAACGCTGTGCTTAGACGGGTGGCAGTGGATGTATCCGAAGGAAGGATAAAGAACCGCACGATCAGGATTACGGAGCACCGGCTCAGGGAATACCTGGGGCCTCCGGTCTATTACTCGGAGATGGCTGAGATGAGGGGCAAGCCCGGAGTCGCGACTGGGCTTGTCTGGACGCCGTTCGGCGGCGATGTCGTTTTCATTGAATCTGAGAAGGTCCCCGGAAGCAAGAAGCTGATAATCACAGGCCAGCTCGGTGAGGTGATGAGGGAATCCTGCGAGATAGCTCTCACCCTCCTCAGGGCAAGGGCAAAAAAGCTTGGCATTCCGGAGGATTTCTACGATAAGAGCGATATCCACATACATGTTCCATCGGGCGCTGTTCCGAAGGACGGGCCCTCAGCCGGCATAACGATATTCGCATCGCTCGTTTCGCTTTTCACCGAAAGGCCTCTCGATCCCACAGTGGCAATGACCGGAGAAATAACCCTCACGGGCAAGATCCTGCCAGTGGGCGGGATAAAGGAGAAGGTGGTGGCCGCGGCAAGGGCCGGGGTGAGGAAGGTGCTCCTTCCCAGGTGGAATCTGGCAAGGGATACCGAAGAGATACCGGAGCACATAAGGCGCAAGCTTGAGTTCGTGCCCCTGGATGAGGTGGACGATGCTCTTGGGCACATCTTTCTGGCCCAGGGGGACGGTGGCTAGATGGTTGGAACTGAAAAAAGCGAGACCTCAGTCGCAAGGAATCCCATAAATCTGCCCAACATTCTCACGGTCTCCAGGCTCATACTCCTTCCGGGGCTTTTCATAGCTTTTCCAACCGGAAACAACATCCTTATACTCATCCTCATGGGGTTGATCTTCGCTACCGACATCCTTGACGGGTGGCTAGCGAGGCGGTGGGGCATTGTCTCAACCCTCGGTAAGGTTCTGGATCACGCTGTTGACAAATTCATCCTGGTCGGGATAATCCTGCTCCTTGTGCTCTTCAGGGGAATGCCTTTGTGGGTGCTTGTTCTTTTCCTCATCAGGGAGACCATAGCATCGGTTGTGGGAATAATCCTCCTGCGCAAAGGCATTGAGATATCGGGTTCAAACATTCTAGGAAAGCTGACCGGCTTCTTCTTCGGCGTCCTCTCTGTTGCGTATGTGGTTTGCTTTCCCTGGCGAGATATATTTCTCTGGATAACCGTTGGCCTAGCGGTTCTCGCATCCGGGTCCTATGTTTATTATCATTTTTTGAGGAAGGGGGGTACTAAAGCTTGAATCAGGCTGTGTTCAGAATTCCTCAGCTATAACCCTCCGCCTTATAACCTCTGCTCTGTCCCCGCCGTAGGAAAGGAGGGTCACCGGAACCCCGACCTCCTCCTCAACCATCTTTATGAACTCAAGTGCCTCGTGCGGGATACGCTCACCCGTGAATATGCCCCAGCCCTTCATTGACCTGTAGACAGGTTTTACGGATTCTAGGCCGTATAGTGGGAAATCCTTGGTTTTGCCCAAAGGGGTCTCATATGCCACCGCGGCCTGGACCTCCGGCAGTCCGGAAAGGACATCCAGCTTGGTCATCATTATCTCGGTGGCGCCGTTGAGCCTCACGGCGTAGCGCAAGGCAACGAGATCAAGCCAACCGCACCTCCTGGGCCTCCCTGTGGAGGAGCCGTATTCTACCCCCTTTTCCCTTATCCGGGCGCTGAGCTCCTCATCCATCTCAGTGGGGAAGGGCCCCTCTCCCACCCTGGTTGTGTAGGCCTTGGTGACCCCGATAACCCTGTTTATCAGGTAAGGAGGAATGCCAGCCCCGACCGATGCGGCGCCAGCAATGCAGTGCGAGGAGGTCACGAAAGGATATGTGCCAAAGTCAACATCCAAAAGGGTTCCCTGCGCTCCCTCCAAAAGGACCTTTTCGTTCCTGTGCTCCCACAGGAATCTGGACAGGTCCCCTAGGAACGGGATAACCTCCTTTCTGTATGGGAGTATGGCCTCTATCACCTCATCAACCGAGAGCCTGGGCTGACCGAAAACCTTCTCCAGGAGGGGATTGTTGAAAGAAAGGGAACGCTCAATTGCCTTGGCTAGAAGTCCTTCATCCCTGAGAAGCCCGATCCTCACCCCATACCTGGCATACCTGTCCCTGTAAGAAGGGCCTATTCCCCTTTGGGTTGTGCCTATCCTGACAGTTTTCTCCGATTCCTCAAGGTGTTTGTCCTCAAGCTTGTGGAAGGGTAAAACCAACTGCGCTCTCTCGTCCACTATGAGCCTGTCCCGCAAAGGCCCTGAGGCCTTTTCAACCACCTTTATCTCCGCACAAAGGGTCTCAAGATCAACCGCGACCCCAGCGCCAACCCCACCCTTTACGCCCTGGCGCAAAAGCCCTGTTGGCAAAATATGCATCACATAGCTCTTCTTCCCGATATTAACCGTGTGGCCGGCGTTGGCGCCCCCCTGGAATCTGGCGACTATGTTGAACTCACCCGAAAGGTAATCGGCTATTTTGCCCTTACCCTCGTCGCCCCACTGCAATCCTACCAAAACCGTGAAAGGCATATCTTTTTCACAGCTTTATTTTTTCTGCTATGCCGTAAAGGATCGGCATCCTCCAGAGCTCGCCTGAGAGGGATTTCACTATGCCTATTATGGAAAGAACCAGCGCTATGATGATTATAGCCAACTGAAGGACCCCAAGGCCAACATCAACACAGCAGGAAGCATAGGGTATATCAAGCATGGAGACGATGATGTGGATAATTACCTGCAGTATGCCAACGATGAAGCTGATGACCCATAAACCCATCAGCACTATACCTTGCCTCACATGAAACATGGTGTAGTGGTTCTGACGCTGGACGAACAAAGGCACCAGAAACAGAATGCCCAGATAGGAAAGCCAGGCCAGGCTCTTGCCCTCTTCAACGGCTTTCGCGTCTATATCAATCTCGCTCATCTCTTGCTCCTCATATCATTCCTATGGGAAAAGCTTCACCTTCCCTCCAAAGAACCATACCCCGCCTTCGCCCGTGTGCCTATCAACGAAAAGCCAAAGCCCAAACTTCTGCCAGTTCCAACCCATACCGCCCCCTGCCAGGAAAACCCACCTGCTCGGATACTCCTCCAGACTGTAGCCAGCTTCATCCGTAAGCTTATCAGAGGTATGTAGGGATGTCCCGAGCCAGAAGCCCGCTTCCGCGCTCCCGAAGGCCAGGGATGGCCCAAAAGCGAAATCAATCGCGTCAAGGGACCGGAAAGCCCGAACCTGGCCAGGAGGGGTATATCCTCCGCCGAAGGCCTGGGCCGAGGTGTCCACGGTGGTCTCGGAGGAAAGCTTTGAGTAGGAAACCATTGCCGTAAAGCGTGCCTTGGCTATGTTGACAGAAAGCCCTCCCTCCACCCCAAACCCCATGCCGGAACCATCCGCCACCTGGGTCATGCCAGCCAGAAGCCCGATGTATGGACTTATTAAAAATGCCGTTATCATTTCTCCTCCCAGAAAAGCATCCTCTCCTTGAGCTTCATCAGCAGGGTCTCGTCGCCACCTGAGAGGCGAAGGAACTCATCCCAGGCCTCCTGTGTCTTTCCCATGTGAAAAAGGTAAGCGGAATAAGCAGTGGCGTATGCCCTTTTCTTGAATGGGTTTGCCTCCATCCTTATCTTGGCGAGGAGATCCTCAAGCTTGGATGTATAGTATTCCGCGTAGGCCTCGGGGAACTCCTCCCAGTAGCCTCCCCTGGCTTTCCTGAGAACAACCGTAACCTGCGGCACCTCAAGGTCCTCAAAGCCAGCAACCCTCGTGTCAGCCACCAGAAGCTCAGGGACACCGTCTCCGTTCACATCCTCGTATGAGACTATCTCAGCCCAACCCGGTATTGAGAAGGTTATTTCCTTGGGGCCGCCGGGCGCTAGCGAGTAAGCGACAAGCTTCATCCTGTCCTCTCCAGCCATTACCACTACAACATCCGGATTGCCATCCCCATCTATATCCTCACCCGTATCCTTGTCCAAAAAGAGGAAGGGCCACTCGTCATCCCCAAGGGTAAGGAGGGTGTCTTTGTCCTTGAGCAAAAAAAGCCTGGTGCCCAGAACATCCGCCTCCTCGCTCTCGCCAAGGGCCAGCGAGTAGACCTTTATCTGGTAGCCTGCAAGCTCCACGCTGTCAGCGAGGAGCAGAATCGGCTTCTGCGCGAACAGAAGCCCGGCCAGGAACGCGAGCATTTTATCTGGCCTTGTATCTCGTTATGATGTCGTTGAACTCGCGGAGGGTCTGCTCCACCCTGTTTATAAAGTCCTCTTTTAGGTGCGAAAGGCGCTCCGTCTCGTTCCTGAGGCTATCCAGCTCGGCTTCCAGCTCTTTCCTGCGCCCGGATAGCTCAAGCTCCAGGTCCCTGAGCCTCGCCTTTGCCTCCTCTTCCGCCTCGGACTTTATCTTTGCAGCGAGCTCCTCCGCGTGTTTGATTATCTTCGCGGCCATCTCAGAGGCCTCGCCAGCGCCCATGACTTCCGATGCCTTTTTCCTGAGCTCCGCGTTCTCCCTTTCAAGCTCCTCTATCCTGGCCTTGAGGGAGCTTACCTCTGCCGCGAGCTCAGCACCTCCTGCGCCCCCGCTCGCCAAGGCTGTCTTCAGTTCCTCTTCCAGCGCGGCCATCTTCAGGGCTACGGCCTCCAGGAATTCCTTGACCTCCTGGGTATCGTATCCCTTCACGCGCTGGGTGAACTCCCTTGCGGAGACATCTTTGGATGTTATATCAGGCACCTTCTTCTCGGTCGGGGCCTTAGCCTCAGCCTCAGGTTCTTCTTTCTTGACAAGCGGTCCTTTGGCCTCTATGCTCATGCCCGCTATTTTTATCTTGGGCTTCTTCTCATCTGCCATCTGATACTACCTCCTTTATTCCATAAAACTCTTCCTTGAGGGGCCTTGTCATCAGTCCCCTAAGGGCATCATAGGGTTTTATCTCTTCTTTCATTATCATGTCCACCGCGTCGGTTATTGGGGTCTCCACACCGCAGGATCTCGCTATCTCCCTTGCCGCGGACGCGGTGTTAACGCCTTCGGCAACCTCCACCATTGAGGCCAGGGCCTCAGAAGGTCTCTGGCCGCGGCCAACCTTCTCGCCAAGGGTCCTGTTCCTTGAATCCGGCGAGAAGGCTGTTACGACAAGGTCTCCCATCCCAGCCAGTCCCGACAGGGTTTCCGGCCTCGCACCAAGCCTGACCGCGAGGCGCATCATCTCAGCGAGGCCCCTCGTCACCAGCGCGCTCTTGGCGTTGTATCCGAGGCCCATTCCATCAGCCATGCCGCATGCCAGGGCTATCACATTCTTCAGCGCGCCGCCCAACTCCGCTCCCAGGACATCCGAACCCCTGTAGACCCTGAAGCTATCCGTTGAGAATAGGCTCTGGACATACCGGGCGTATCCTTGATCCTCTGATGCGGCTACAACTGATGCGGGAAGCCCCCTTGCAACCTCCCTGGCTATGGAAGGGCCCGTCAATGCCGCATAAAGAACCCCTGGCGATTCGTCCGCGATTATACCCGACATGGTCTTGCCCGTTCCCAGCTCAAGGCCCTTGGTAGCGGAGACAATCCTATCGGGCAGATACGGAAGGGCAGACCTGAGGGTCTCCCTGAAACCGTGGGAAGGCACAGCAAGAAGGCACAGGGTAACGCCCTCAAGTGCCTCCCGGATATTTCCGGATAAAACAATCCCATCGGGTATCCTGAAGCCGGGAAGCCGGATCGGATCGGCTTTTTTTTCAGCCAGCTCCGCAATCCTCTCCGTAAAGGCATCCCAGACAACAACACGAAACCCTTTCCCGAAAAGATGCCTGGCCAAGGTAAGACCCCAGCTCCCTGCTCCCAAAACAGCTATCTTTTCCACGGAAGTCAAGGCCCTAATTTTAATGTGCAAGGCCATACGGGCGCAACAATAAAAATTGGCGCAGGATCATCGCGGCAGATTATCCGTGAGGATATCTGATTGAGTTACCTCGCCACCGCTACCTTCTCAACCTTCAGGTAATCCCCGGCCTGAAACCTCAGGATATAGACCCCTGAGGAGGGAGGTTCCCAGGATAACCTGCAAGGTCCTGGGCCGAGCCTTCCTGAGATCAGCTCCTTTACCCTCCTGCCGGATACATCGTAGACGATGAGGGAGACATCCCTCTCCCGGTCAAGTGAGAAGCCCAGGTTAACCTTACCATTAGCGGGATTCGGATAAGGCGGATAGAAGGCGAGCGCCGGCTTGTCCGGGGACCTTTCATCAGCCCCAACATTCCCTCCCCATCTCGGTATGAAGAACCCTGACCAGAGGAGAAAACCCTGAGATTGGGAGTATGCGTTCGGGCTGAGGCCAACCGCATCCCAGAGGAGAAAGTCCGTTGAGCTTGAGAAATCCCCGCCTCCGGTGGTCTGATCCTTGATGATCGTGTAATCCTGAGGCTGTAGAGGCGCCCCTTGTGGGTGCCCTGCCAGGAGTGCCATGAGGATCGTTGTCATATCTTTATCCTCCTTCCCAATCTATTTAGCATTGACATAGATCAGGATGGTTCCGCGCTCCCCGGAGAAGTCCTCCATGGCTTTGCCGAGGATGGTGCCCGGACGGTATATCTTAACTCCACCAATGTCAACCGGCGAGGCCTTCATAGCGTAGCCAGGGGCCGATGATGTGGTAAGGAGGTCGCCCTTCTTTATGAGTCCGCCCTCGCCTGTGACCTTGCAGGGGGCTATTCCAACGACAGCGACAGGAACATCGCCCTCCGGCTCATCCCCGCCGCCAGCGACAAAGCCGGGCTTGGTTGATACAACGCCAATGACCTTCGTTGAGTAAGGCTCGGATGACCTCTCAACAGCCCGGTCTATTTCGTCCGATATAACGAGGACATCGCCGGGCTCATAGTCTCCCTTCTCGCCCCTCACCATCTCCGCGAAGTCCGCTCCTCCGCCGGTCCAAGAACCATCAGCATAAGCGTTGCCGTCGGTCATGAAGCGGAACTTGGCGTCGCCGTAGTAGAGGCCCTCAAGGATCATGATCGTATCGTTAGCGTTAGCTGTGCGGCCGTAATAGGCCAAATTCACAGGAGAGAAGCTGTATACACCATAAGAACTGCTTCCCATATACCCATAGGTGCCGTTCGTAGTATTGGTAGCATAAACCCCCACGGAGGTTCCCTGGCCAACAACCCCGTAAGTGCCCGAACCATAGACCCCTAAGTCAATGCCTCCGCCCTCAGCCAAGCCCTTAACGCCCGTGTCCGCGTCTGCACTGGATACATAGCCCCAAACGCCAATTACTCCGCCTTGGCCATAGACCCCGTAGCTCGTTGCCGCGCCAACCACGCCGTAGCCGTTCCCGCCAAGGTATCCGTAGTTGGACCCGTTATACTGGCCAAAGACCCCATAGGCAGAGGCTCCCAATACCCCGAACCTGTTGGCATCATATTGTCCATAGACACCATAGGTGCTACTTTTGCCATAGACCCCGCAGCCGTTCGCGCCCACATATCCGTAGTTATTCGCATCATATTGTCCATAGACACCATAGGCGCTACCTTTGCCATAGACCCCGTAGCCGTTACCGCCCACATATCCGTAGTTATTCGCATCATACTGGCCATAGGCGCCATAATTGGCGCTTCCCATGTAGCCGAACCTAGTAGCGCTATACTGGCCATAAACAGCGTATACCGCGTTCGTGCCAAAAACCCCATAGGTCCCTCCGAGGCCCTGGACCCCGTAGTTGGAACCCGCGCCAGAAACCCCGATTCCATTTCCGCCAAGGCATCCGTAGTTGTTAGCATCATACTGGCCATAGGCGCCGTAGGAAAAACTTCCCAAGAAGCCGAACTTATTGGCGTCATAACTGCCATAGACTCCGACTCCATTTCCTCCGTGGCCATAAACCCCATATCCACTACTGGCTAAATACCCGTAGTTGTTCGCATCATACCATCCGTATACCCCATATGTGCCCCTACCATAGACCCCTATATCACTGCCTCCGCCCTCAGCCATGCCTTTAACGCCCGTGTCAGCATCAGAGGTGTTGACATAACCATAGACGCCGATCCTACTGCCCCCGCCGTAGACCCCGTACATTTCGGACTCTCCATAGATCCCGGAGAAGGGTCCCCAGCCATAGATCCCGCTGACATCACCGTGGCCATAGACCCCTCTCCCGCTATAACCCAGGATTCCATAGTTGCTCATGTCGTGTTGACCATAGACCCCGTAGTCCGCACTTCCTATATATCCGTAGGTGACCGTGCTATACCAGCCATAAACAGCGTAGTTCCCGGAGTTCAGCCGGGCGTATTTTCCGGAAGGGTTTCCCACCGTCGCCGAGTCGCTTATCCAGAAGGAGCCTGGGGTCTGAGCCGACGCGTGCTGGTTCTGGATGTAGTTGCCCGGGCTCGGAACATTTCTCGCATAATCGGCCGTGTCGGAGTAGATTGTATGATGGCCTTCAAGGGAATATTTGGCAGTGTCTGAGTGCCAGGCGAATAGGACGGTATCAGGAGCAGGCGGTATGTTCAGGGCAACGCTGGCAGTATCGGCCCTTTGAGCGTGGAAGGCCTGGCCAACGGAGACAATTGGCTTTCTCGGGGAGAATATCTCCGCGCCCATCGCAACCTCAAGCCAGAGGGTCTGGCCAGGGTAGAATATGGCGGGAGGCAAGGGGGTGTTTATGCCGAGACGAGTGTCAAGTATTCCCCTCACTACCGGAACGGATGACTGGTTCTCTGACCAGAGGAGGTTACCTCCTGTTGGCGCGTCGTATATCCTGAAGGTGAAGTCTGCTACCGTGTCCAGAGCGGTTGTGTCAGCTCTGTGGGTCATGTATGCCTGATAGTTTACCGTGGTCGGCGCGGACTTATCGCCCTTGCCTATAGCCGGGTTACCCGGCACCATGCCTAGGTCTGTTTTCGGGGCCAGCGTGAAAAGGCCCGCTATAAGTAAGTTCATTTAACCTCTTCGGGTTAATAAATAAATTATAATGGGTCATCAGGGGATTGTGCAATCTCAGCCGAACTGACATCTCACACTTCTCCATCCGATAAGAACAAAGTCTGGTTTGCGATTGCCGGTAAGTTATTTGGACACAAGAGCTTTGTAATCCCTTCGTAATCGCTCAAGACAAAGGAGGGCCTTGGTGTATACGCTGTATCTGTCAGCATAAACTAGTTGAAGGCCTTTGCTATGTCATGAGCTCGTGTTTTGAGTTTATCTCACTTGATATGAGAACATCCGCGCGCAGGTATAGCCGCTACCACGACTTTTACCCGTGGGTCTATATCTGTAGAAAGCCTCGCCTGAGACCCGAAATCGCTTTCCACCATTGCACAGCATGAGGCCTCTGAGCCCAGATGATGTGAGTCAACTCCTCCTTTTGGGGCCGGGGATATATTTCTCATCCAACGCCGGCTCAAAGCGATTCCGAGATGAGGATCAGGGGTTAAGGCAGTGTAAGATGATATAAGGGGTGGCTTTGGGTAGCTATAATTATGAGCCAGCGCGAATACTGGCGCGCTCCAGGAGCTATCGTTTATAATCTGTAAAACCTTAAGGAGCGTGCAAGATGAACCTCGTGATAGCAACTATGCTGTTGTCCGGCGGGCCTTCTTACTACCAGAGGACCATCTACTTATATGCGGTAGGAGAGGCTCCTGTTGAACCCGATATGGCCACGGTTTCATTTACCGTGTCCTCAACCGCCAACTCGGCGAAGGAAGCCTACATGAAGGCGGATGCCAAGCTCGCGAATGTGCAGAAGAAGCTCAAGGGCGCGGTGGCAGGTGAGGCCACTGTCCAGAGCCTTTATGTCTCGCCGCAATACAGCTCCGATGGCTCACATCTCCTGGGCTATACCGTGAGCCTCACATGTAGCGTTGACATCCCAGATCTGGCGAAGATGGACAAGGCCACCTCAGCCCTTTCCGGCGACAAGGATGTTATCTTATCCGGTGTCGGCTACGGCGTGAAAGACCCCGAAGCCGCGGTTGAAAAGGCTATATCCGACGCGGTTGAGCAGCTGGGCGCCAAGCTGGAGGAGGTGAAGAAGCTCACGGGCATCAAGACTGCCATGCCGTGGTCCGTAAGCCTTGAGGTCTATACCCCCAGCACCTCATATCAGGACTACTACTCCGGCTCTGGGCCGAGCAATCGTGTTCAGGCCCAACTCTATGTAACTTATCTCATAGCCGATGAAGGTGGCCCCGCCATCCCGGACAGCCTTCTGGCTACAAGCGTTATATCCTGTAGCGGCTGGGGTGAGGCTCCTGTCAAGCCATCCGCGGCAGTCGCTTTTCTTGACATAACGGCGACGAAGCCCACCGCGGCAGAGGCATACGCGGAGGCAGAGAGGATTCTCGGAAACCTCAAGACGAGGCTGGGCAAGGATGTTGAGCTCTCAACGGTTTCTGTCTATACCACTCCGGAATACGGAGCCGATGGCGTGAAGATACTCGCCTACACAGTTACCCGCTCGGTCCAGGTCCGCTCGGATAACATAAAGAAGACCGGAGAGATAATGGACGCGGCCACGGGCCTGGAGGGCGTGACCCTCTCGTCCATGTATTACGAGAGCAAGTCCTCGCAGAAAGAGGAGGCCGACGCCAGGGCCAAGGCATTCAATCAAGCGAAAACAAGGGCCGAGAAGCTCGCATCGGCTATGGGCCTCAAACTGGGAGGGGTCAATTACCTATCCGAGAGCGTGACGGAACCTCAGACCTCAGGGGGCGAATACCCCATGACCCAGGCCGCTTCTGAGGGTGGCGAAGGCGGGGTTTCATTGGGCGTCCTGACAACCTCGGTGAACCTTTACCTGAGCTTTTCAATAAAGAGGTAGGCGAGGCTTAGCGCAGGGGATATGCAGAGGTTCGGCGACATCCTGTTTCTAGGGGCAATAGTCCTTAGCCTGGTGTTTTCTTTGTTGCTGAGCCTAAGGCATCCGGCCAACGCGCCTCTCGCGCTCAGGTTCGCCTGGGCATTTGCCATATACTTTGCCGTGCCCTTGTCGGCCCTCGTTCTCCTGGATGCGAGGAGGCGTTTTCTCCCTTACTTCCTCGCCACCCTAGGAGCCACAGCAGTTATTGCTCCCCTGGTTCTGAGGGCCTGGGTTCCAGGAGGCAAGGCTTTCCTTTTCATCCACCCCGAATACCTGGCTTTTTCTGTTGGACTCGGCGTCCTACTCCTCCTAATCTCAGGAGGGATTGGCGGGGTCAGCTTCGGAGAATGGGGACTTGGTTTGGGGAACTGGCGCTGGTGGGTTCCCTGGACACTTCTTCTTCTCCTTCTCATCATCCCCCTCGTGCTCTTTGCCGCATGGGCCTTTTCAACCTTCCGGGAATACTACCCTATTTACGGCCCGGCACGAGAGAGCTTATCCGAACTCTTCAAATACCAGGGCGGAATGGGCCTCTACATGCTCGGGTGGGAGTTTATGTTCAGGGGATTTCTCCTGTTTGGCATGGCAAGAAGGGGGAGCCGGCACTTCGCTGTGCTTTTCCAGGCCGTTCCCTTCTTTCTTATGCACGATGGCAAGCCCGAGCCGGAGATGATCTCCTCTTTCTTCGGAGCAATATTCCTGGGTTATTTCTGCCTAAGGGCAAGGAGCTTTTGGCCGGCGTTCGTGCTTCACTGGGCGCTTAACATGAGCATGGATATAGTGGGGTTCTTCTGGTGAATAGGGTGCTTTTTTTCTCGTTGCTCCTTCTCTCAAATTGCCAGAAGGGCGGCCGGCTGGTTGATCTGAGGAAGGGTATGGAAGCGCAGATCAGGCATGGGGACACTCTGGCCGCGGCCTGCTCTCTGCTCGTTGCTCTAAACGATCCCCTCGTATCCTCATCCCTGGTTATGAACGATGTCGGCGCGGAGGAGCTGGATTCCATTTCGGTTAAAATAGTTTCGTGGCTTTCCTCATCAGGCTCTGCTAGCGCGAGGGCAGGAGACCTTCCGGATTCCTGGGACAAGGCCTACCTTAGCCTTCGGATAACCGAGAGATACTGCGACCTGAAGCCCGGCGTCGCGGCAAGGATGATCCCCGTGGCCATTGCCGCGCTATCCGGTTCCTCGGAACTCAGCCTCCGGCGGGCGCGGGAGCTGGCCTCTCGTGGGGATACCTTGGCCGCGATAGGCGTCCTAGAGGATGCCCTGGCCAAGCTCTCCACCCCCCTCCCCCACACGGGCGCGAGCAGGGCCATCGTGCCCCTTTACCGGGAAAAGGCCTCGCTATGCCTCGCGGTTGGCAAGCTGTCAGAGGGCATGACCGTTGCGGAAGCCATATCCGTGATGGGGCCTCCTGCCGGCCGCGATTCTGTCTACGCCGCATTGTCCGGCGATTTCTACCTCATGCTCTCCTGGGACACGGTCTCCGCTCTAGTGAGGGGGGACACGGTCTGGGAGCTGGTGAGGGCGCGAGGCTCCGGGGGCGATTGAACTGAACGAGCCGGGATCGTTTATAATTTAACCGTTGATCCTGCTTTTTCTGCTTTCTTCCGCTATTGCCGGCCGCATAACCGACGCGGAAACTGGAGAACCGGTGCCGTTCGCCGGGGTCAAGGACATAACCACCGGTCAGGGGACCGTATCCGACGGCGATGGGTTCTTTTTCCTCGGCAAACTGCCACCTGGCAGACACACCTTTGTCTTCACCCAGGTAGGATACAGGCCTGAGACTCTGAGCGTTGCCCTTCCGGAGGAAGGGGTGAGGGAAATCTATCCCAGCATTAGGCCCCAGGCAATCACCGCGAAAGAGATAACGACAACGGGCAAGAGGCAAGAGTTTGAGCAGGAGCTGGCGCCCGTCAGGATAGAAACCGGCGCGATAAGGACGATGCCCACTTTCCTGGAGCCTGATGTGATGAGGATACTGCAGGCCATCCCCGGAGTCGCCGCGCCGAACGATTTCACGACAGCGCTCTATGTTCGGGGCTCGTCTCCATCGGAGAACCTCATACTGGTTGATGGAGCGCCCGTGCTGAATCCTTTTCACATGGGCGGGCTTTTCTCCACATTCTCAACAGAGGTCCTTTCGGGCCTTGAGTTCTGGATGGGCGGGTTCCCAGCCAAATACGGCGGAAGGATGTCCTCTGTGCTTGATGTCCACACAAAGGAGGGCGATACATCGGCCGTGCACGGGAGCGCGGATGTGTCCATGCTAGCCTCATCGCTTTTCCTTGAGGGGCCTCTGGCGCTCGGATCGTCCTTTGCTCTCTCAGCGAGGAGAACTTACTTTGACAAGGTTCTGCCCCTCTTCATAAAGGATTTTGAGTTTCCCTATTATTTCTACGATATTCACGGCCGGGCGAGGGTCCCGATAAATTTCCGAACATGGATGGGCTACACATACTTCAGGTCAGGGGATGTGCTTGATTTTGATATGCCTGAGGAGTATTACGGTATAGGAATGCATTGGGGGAATGTGGTGAATCTCGCGGATTTCACCTACCTTCATTCCCCGGAGACATTCAGCAAACTGATCATCTACGAGAGCTTCTTCAGGATGCATATGGAGGAAGGCTCCCCGCAGGTCTCAGAGGCCCCGTTTGACTGGTTCAGAAACTCCTTGACATCCAAAGGGGCTCAGTATTCCCTTAACTGGACAAAAAGGGACGAAGGGGCTTCACTCGGGCTTGAATTCCAAGAGAACGATTACTATTACTACTACAAGAGCGGCAATTACGGGTTCGGGATCCGGAAGATACCCTGGAGGGCAGGGGGGTTCGTTTCCTTGAAGAAGAAGCTCGGCAGAACCCTCATCAACCCTGGGCTCAGGCTTGATTACTACAAGGGGTTCTCCGATTTCCTGAGGGCTGACCCGCGCCTCTCGCTAAAGTATTTCCTTACCGACAACCTAGCCTGGCTCGCATCAGGCGGGGTTTTTCATCAATACGAGATAGTTATCAATCAGCAGGAGGACATAATGCCTTTCGCCTATTTCTGGCTACCGGTTCTCCCCGGCCATGTTCCCCAGAGATCATACCACCTCATCACAGGGCTTGAGCAGTGGCTCGGAGAGGGCTTCACCCTCAAAGGAGAGATCTACTACAAGCGAACCCCCATTGCCTACGACGCGAAGTATTCCTACTACTTACAGGAGGGGACAGAGATAAACGAGAGCGGGGATTTCGTCCTTTCTCCTGGATACTCCGCTGGAGCCGATATCCTGCTCAAGAAGGACATCGGCTCCTTGGTCGGGTGGATCGGATACTCCTATTGTTATGCCCAGCGCTGGCAGGATTCCGTGGGCTGGTATTTCCCATCATACGAGAAGCGCCACAACGCCAACATATTCCTCTCATACAAGCTTGGGAGGTGGAGCTTCGGCACACGCTACAATATATCGTCAGGAACCCCATACACGGCGAGGCTGGCTCGTTTCAGGAGGGTCTACTGGAGTGAGGACGGCGAGACCGAATACATGTGGCTGTCAGTCTGGGGAAAGAAAAACAGCAGGCGCTACCCCATTTATCACAGGATGGACCTGTTCGTTGAGACATCGTTTCACCTTTGGCGTGTTCCCCTGACCATAACCGGCACCGCCATAAACATCTACAATCACGAGAATGTATTTTTCTACTACATGGATTACTCGCAGGAGCCGCCTGTCCGAAAGGTAATGAACCAACTCCCCAGGTTCTTCTCCGTTGGGATAAGGAGCGAGTTCTAGGTGGCTTTCCGGGAGGGCGTCTAGTTCTTCGTCACCGCGTAGATAAACATCTGACTGCTGGTCAGGATGTAGCAGAAGTTTCCGTCATAGGCTATGTCAGCTGGGGTTCCGCTTATCTGGGACGAGGCCGCAACCTCTCTAGGGGCTTCCGGGCCCTCAACTGCGGATATGAAGCCCTTCCCCTCGCCCGTGATCTTGGTGGCAGTGTAGGCGTATTCCCCGTCAAACCAAGCCGCATAAGGGTCCCCTGAGGGCTTGAATGTGGATATCACGCTCAGGGAGGACGGTTGTGCCGCGTTCACGAAGGCCACGCCATCAGGGCCTGAGATTACAGCCACAGAGCCGTTGATATGGATATCCTCGCCTGAGACCGGTAGGCTTATGCTGTCGGCGAGGACCGGGTTCGCCGGGGTTGCGACATTAACAGCCCAAACCCTTTTCTCAAAGGGCCCTGTAAGGTAGACATAGTTCCCCGATTTCCAAACCTCGCGGAGGTCACCACCCGTGTTCAGGCTCGCTATCTTGTTCATGCCAGCCGGGTTGGTCACATCGTAGACCCAGAGGCCGGAATCCCCGGCGGCAACATAGGCGTAGTTGCCGTCAACATAGATTCCCCACAGGTCACGGGTTATGACAAAGCCCTGGACAACAGGGTTTTGGGGGTTAGCCACATCAATAGCGAAAAGAACGCCTACATTTCCGTTGTAGCCCACAGCGAAAGCGGTTGTACCCTTGACAGAAACATCCTGGAAAACAACATTGGCGTTCTCATACTTTCCGGCCTCATATGGGGTGGCAACGCTTGAAACATCAACAACCGAGAGCTTCCCAGAGGTGGCTATGTAGAGATAGTTTCCCTGCACGGCCAAGTGATTGCCGCCGAACGCCAGTCCGCCCTTCTGAGTGAAGGTAACCGGGGGGATCTCTTCGCGGCCGCCACAGCCCGCCACGACAATACCCACGATAACAAGTCCAGCTATCCTTTTCATATTTGTCAATATTATAATCCCCAAGCACCTGCCAGTGCCACATCTAATCCAGGACGCTTTTCGCCCCTACAGCTTGAACTCTACGCCAAGCTCCGCGCCTATCTTTTTCAACTGCTCAACGGTTGGCTCGTCCAAAGGAACCTCAGTCCTATTGCGCTCCTCAGCAAGCCACTCCTTCTCGCCCGCTATCCATATCCTCTCAGCGCCTTCCTGTTTGGGCGCGTTCTTCAACATCTGGATGAACGAATCCATCCTCGCCTTGAAGGCGTCAAGGTCAACGAAAGCCGCAGGATCCATGGCCGCGAGGAAATGACAGACGCCGGGGGGCGCGCCCTTGGTGCCGTAGACCTCGGTTCCCATCGCGCCGAGGCTCAGCGCGCCGGAGAGGATATCCAGTATCGCGGACATGTCGTATCCCTTGTAGCCAGCGCCCTCCTCTCCTGATCCGCCCAAAGGTGCCAGTCCGCCGCCTGCCCGCTCAATCATGTTCTTGAGGACGCGGACCGGGTCAGAGGTTGGAGCTCCGGTCTCGTCTGTCGCCCACGAAAGGGGTATCTCCTTCTTGAGACGGGCATAGACCTCCAGCTTCCCCCTCGGCACGGTTGTTGTGGCGCCGTCAAAGAAGAATGGCCTTTCCTTTCCGGCAGGCACAGCAAAAGCCACAGGATTTGTCCCCAGAACCACCGTTCTGCCAAAGGTAGGAACCATGAGAGGCGCTGAGTTGGTTATTGATATGCCTATCAGATCCTTAGCGAGGGCCATCTTAGCGTAGTAGCCAGCTATGCCGTAGTGGTTGGAATTGCGGATGCTCGCCGCGGCCATGCCGGACTCCTTTGCCTTCTCTATGACGCGCTCCATGACCTTTTTGGCAATAACCTGGCCGAGCCCCGCGTTGCCATCAACAACAAGGGTTGTCTTGGTCTCCTTCAGGATTGTTGGGGTGGCCTTCGGGTCTATGGTTCCAGCCTGGATGTCCTTCACATAGCGCTCAAGCCTGGCGACCCCGTGGGAGGGGATGTCCCTCTTGTCGGATTCTATGAGCACATCAGCGGTTATCTCAGCGTGCTCACGAGGGGCCCCAAGCTTTTCTAAAACCTCAACAACGAACCTTCTCAGTGGTTCTATGCCGACTCTTGGCATGGTTCCTCCATATAGGTTTTAACCAAGGTGTTTATCAACAAGTTCAGCAATGGTCTTTCCTATGTTCAATGAAGCGGTCGCCGCGGGTGAGGGCGCGTTCAGAACATTGATCATCCTCTCGGCCTCCTGAATTACGAAGTCATCAACCATCTTGCCGTCCCGTGATATAGCCTGGGCCCTCACCCCGGCTGGAGCGGGCACAAGTATGTCGGATCTGACATCGGGCACGAGCCTCTGGAGCGCCTTCACGAAAGCGGCCTTGTTGAAAGAGCGCCACATCTCTCCTATCCCCGTCTTCATGTATTTCCCCGCTATCCTCCATAGGCCTGGGTAAAACGCTATCTCCAGGAGGTCCCGGCAGTTGATCTTCAGCTTGGTATAGCCCTCCCTCGCGAAAGCCAGAACGGCGTTCGGCCCGCAGTCAACCCCGCCGTGGATCTTTCTCGTGAAGTGGACGCCCAGGAAGGGGAACTCCGGGTTGGGGACAGGATATATGAGGTTCTTTACCAAGCCCCACGCCTCAGGCTTGAGGTCGTAATACTCGCCCCTGAAAGGCACTATCTTGACCGCAGGATGCTCCCCCGCCATCCTCGCTATCCTGTCGGAGTGAAGCCCTGCGCAGTTTACCATGAGTTTCACGGAGAACTCGCCTGACTTCGTTATGAGCACAACCTCCCCGGATGAGCGCCTTATGCCAACAACCTTCGCCTTCGTTATTATCCTGCCCCCGCGCTCCTCTACCCTCTCAGCGAGGCGCCGGCAAACCTCCTTGAAATCCACTATGCCTGTGTCGTGCACATGAATGCCAGCTATTCCTGCCGCGTGGGGTTCAATCTCTTTAATGCGTTCCGCGGTTATCTTCTCGCAGTTGACGCCATTAGCCTTTCCCCGCTCGTAGATCATTTCCATCGCGGGCAGTTCCTTCTCCGAGGTCGCCACTATGACCTTTCCGCATATCTCATACTTTATTCCCTCTTCATCGCAGAACTTCTTGATAGCGGCAAGGCCCTGCCTGCAGTTGATCGCCTTCAGGGAACCGGGCTTGTAGTAAATGCCTGAGTGAAGGACTCCGGAGTTGTGCCCTGTCTGGTGCTGAGCCAGCCCAGGTTCCTTCTCAAGAACCACAACCTTTGTGCCAGGCCTGCGGTTGGTTATCTGCCAGGCCGTAGCCAGGCCAACAATGCCTGCGCCAATAACGGCTACATCCGCCTGTTCCATGTCTCAAACCTCCCCTTTGGTTAGGAGCTGGATATTATGGGGCAGAATGCCGGCCTGGGACAACATCCGGGGAAGGAATGCCCTCTCCACCCAAACCTCGTATCTATCACTCCTGTGAACCCGCGCGGGTTCCAAAATCTCTGATGTAAGGATCATAGAAACCCAATATTGATGATTCCACGACCCAAGTGTTTGGTTCTGAGGCACAGATCGGCAGGCCAGCCAGGCCCCGTGGACAAGCCGCAGTCCGTTAACCCTGAATAAAGCCGCAGGCTATCATCTTTTAACCCTCAGAAACGCCGGCAACGAAAGGAGCAGAAAAACCCCGTTCGGGAGCCAAGCCGAGAGGACCGGGTTCATCCTCCCTGTATCCCCTATGGTTCGGGAGGCCTGCAGAAACGCCCAGTAAAAGAAAGCGACCATTATGCTTATGCCGAATCCCCAGGCCCTTGAAACCCCGCGCATGGATGCGGCAAGCGGCAGGGCAAAAAGAAGTATGATAAAGTTCATGAAGGGGAAGGAATACCGAACATTGACCTCAACGGTCTCGCCGTAATACTCCATCCCAGCTCTCTTTAGCGCCGCTATCCTCTGGGTCAGGTCTGAGACGGTGAGGTCGGTTAGCTCCTTCGGGGACTTCAGCAACTCAAACGGGGACTCAGTGATGTCCGGATAATCCTTTTTGTCGTGCCGGCTCGTTATCTCAGCGCCATCCTTGAATTCCCTCTCCACAACCCTGTAGAGTAGCCAGTGGCCTTGCCTGTATTCCCCCCTTACCGCGTCTAGGCGCCGGAGAACCCTTCCCGCGGTGTCAGTGTCCATTATGATTATCTCGGAACCCGTGCTCTGCTTGGCGTCTATCCTCTTAAAAAAGAAGAACCTCCTCCCTGTGCCGAAAAAAGCGAGGTTTTCCGCCTGGGTCCTCAGCCTGGCGGTCTGTCTTTTCTGTATCTTGACGGCCCTAGTTTCCCTCGCCCGCTCCATTCCCGTAGGAACGAGGCTCATGTTAGCCCAGAGGGTCAGGCCGGTTACGGCCGCGCCAAACAGGAGTATGGGCACGAATGTCCTGAGGACATCAATCCCCGAGGACTTCACGGCGAGAAGCTCGTTTCTCATAGCGAACTCCCCGAGCGAGAAGAATGTTGCGAGCAAAAGGGCGACCGGCATAAGGAGAACCGAGAGATAGGGTATCTGGTAGGCATAGTATTCAAGGATGTGGAGAGGGTTCGGTTTTTTAGCTATCAGGGCGTTCATCTGCTCAAAGAAGTTAATGATTATGTAAAGGGCAACTATCCCAGCGGCTATGACTATGAAAAGCCGGAGAAACTCCCTTATGACATACCGGTCAAGGGTCTTCACGGGACAAATTATAACCCATTCTTTGGACAAGATTCAGCCAGCCGAGCTACCCTAAGCCCTCCGTATGGCTATTTGGCTTGCAGTTTGAGCCGAACAAATCATCTAAACCGGAAAGGGCCTCAGCTACCCTTCTTTTGGTTATCTCCACATATCTGTGCTCTATTTCCACCCCAATGCCTCTGCGTTCGGCAAGCGCGCACGCGACTAAGGTTGAGCCGGAACCCACGAACGGATCGAGGATGATGTCCTCCTTATAGCTGAAAAGCTTTATGCAACGGAGGGGCAGTTCAACGGGGAATGGCGCCGGGTGGCCGACCCTCTTCTGGCTCTCGCCTGAGAATTCCCAAAGGCCAAGGGTCCAAGTTTTGAATTCATCCTCGGATATATCAGCAGTGCCCTTGTCTAAGCGCTTCCACCTCTCCTTGAACATAACGGCTATCATCTCCACAGGCGCGATCGCATACGGCGCGGAAGGGCTTCTCCAACTTCCCCAAGCGGTCCTTCTGGATATGTTGCCCTCGTTCCAGACTATTGAGAAGGCGTATTTGAAGCCAACCTCCTGGGCTATGCCAACGAGATCAGCGTAAACGGGGCGAAGGCCCATCTTGTTCGTATCAAGAGGGATATTCAGGCACAACCTCCCGTCTGGCTTGAGCAATCTCCGGGCTTTTTTGAGCCACCTCCTGGAGAAATCAAGGTATTCATCGTATTCCAGAGCGTCATCGTGCGCGCCGTAGGGCTTCCGGAGGTTGTAGGGCGGGGAGGTGACGATGAGGTTTATGGAATCCTCTTCAAATCTGACGCGTAGAAAATCCCCTTCCACTATAAGAATGGAATCGCTTATCCGGTGCCTCATTGCCTCTTTCCGGGCCAAATTCCCCTTTCCCGGCAGGGTTTTCCAAGCCCGCCTCCTGAAATTATAGCCTCACCCATCCGGGCCGTTCAACCCATTGTAGAGGCTTACCTTACCGCCACCTTTCCCGTTCCGAGGCCCTCAACTATGACCAGATATACACCTGGGACAAGGGAACGCAGTTCCCACCTGTCTTTTGCGAAGGAAGAGGCCGCCTGCCTGCCGGAAGCGTCGTAGACCGAGACATTCCCCGAGTAGCCCTGTGGCAAGAGGAGGAGAAAGCCGCCGTGCATCGGACGAATCGTGAAATTGTCATCATTGTTGGCTACATCGTTTGCGGCTAGCTCCTGCGGATAGTTCAGAACAAAGACCTGACCGTTGCCGGCCCTTCCGAGCCTGGTTGATTTTGCCGCTCCAACAATGATGTTCGGCCTTCCATTAATATCAGGATCCCCGACCAGACACGCGGAATAAACCCCTATAGTGTCGTTTGCCTGCGCGCCATATATGTAGACCAGGGGCGTATAGCTTAGAAGGTCTATTGAGCTGGGCAGGGAGGCTGACCAGGGGATTACATAGAGCTCGCCGCAGTTGGGCCTGGAGTTGCCGGGGCCGTCGGCCATAACGGCACCTACAACTATATCTGGGGTGCCATCGTCTGTGGCGTCGCCTATGGCAGAGGCATCCATCCAGTCATAGGCCTCCGCGCCGTAGAAAACGCACCGGTAATCCCCGGCGGCCATATCAAGGGAAGCCGGCCAGCTTGTCCTTCCGAGGATAAGGTATATCTCCCCCGCGTCTGGTCTGGCGTTGCCTAGGCTGTTGGCAGAGGAAGCGTTCGCGAGGATGTCGTCAATGCCGTCGCCATTGACATCTCCAGTGCAGTTTCGCGAAAGCCAGTCCCCTGCGTCAGCTCCATAGATAACCGGGTGGGGCCAGGTCGCGAGGTCGTATGTCCCTGAGAGGGACGGGGAACCAAGAATTATGTGGAGCTCGCCCGCGTCAGGCCTCGCGTTGCCAGGGCCATCACCCAGGTAAAGCCCTATGATGAGGTCCTCGTAAGAATCGCCGTTCAGGTTCCCCCAGCCAAGGGTGTGTGCCCTGAAGAGATACTGAGAGGTGGCATACTGGTGCATGTCGTAGCTATCAGGGTTGTAAAAGGCCGCGTTCGCCCCTGACGGCAACTGTATCGTGCCCGGAAGGGAGGCTGATCCCCAAATCACATAGGTGCACCCGGCGTCCACCCTGGAACCGTAGTTTGCCCCTGGCGCTGATAGAACTATATCGTCATAGGCATCGCCGTTAAGGTTGGGGGCCGCGAGCATTGAACCCAGGAACGCTGAGCCGTCGGGGTCGCCGCCGCCGAGCTCGGTGTTGTAGATGTAGACATTGGCGGATGTGAGGCTCATTGAAGACGGCCAGGATGCCCTCCCATAGAGGATATAAGCCTCTCCGGCGTTGGTGTATGCATTTCCAAGGCCATCGCCGTTAGAAACCCCAACGAGTATATCCTTTATGCGATCGCCGTTGAAGTCGCCCAGGGCTACCTCAAATATGTTATCCGCCACATCAACGCCCGTTATGGTGACATTCGCGCCTCCGGCCATATAGTAGTCTCCGCCGAAACCGGATCCGCCGAACAGGATGTAGACCCTGCCCATAGCGGAGGAGGCGTTCGGCGCGGTGAAAACCAGGTCAGTTATCCCGTCTCCGTTGACATCTCCCGTGTCTATGTCCGTCCCGCAGTATTCTCCGGCCTCCGCACCATACGCGGTAGCGAGGATGGCTGACGGATTGGACATGTCTATATCCAGCGCCAGAAGGCCCCCTGCACATAGTATCAGTCCTGCAAGGATACGCATTACGCACCTCCTTTTCGGTAGGCCAGAAATTATGAACCGGCCCCCAGGGAATGTCAAGCGCTCGCTGACGCCGCGATTGCCAGAAAAACGCTTTATCAGAGCTCTTGCCGGCCCGAAGCGATTCCGAGCTGATGATCAGGGGTGAACGGCCGTCCCCTCCCGGTTTATACTCTGGCCCATGAAGAAGGTAAATCCGGACCTCCTAGCCATCCTGGCCTATGTTATCCTGATGCTGGCCGTGTTCAGGGACTTCCTGGGCCCCGGCCAGATGCTCCTTGCCTATGACCAAACCTCCGGCTCTCTGCAGTGGCGAGAGTTCATGATCCAAGCGATAAGGACATTCGGAGCGTTCCCTTGGTGGGACCCATACATGTATGGCGGAATGCCATTCGTAGGCGTCCTGCACGGGGATATTCTTTACCCCACAGCGCTCTTCAGGTTCTTCCTGCCTGTGCACCTGGTGATGAACTGGGTTTTCATCGTCCACGGGGTAATCGCTGGAACACTCAGTTATTTCTTCGTAAAGAACCGGGTGAAAGCGAGCCGGGAGACCGCTTTCCTGGTTGGGCTTTCATACGCTTTCACAAGCTCTCTCATAAGCCTGGTATTCGCTGGCCACGACGGAAAATTCATCGTGGCCTCGCTTTTGCCAGGAGTTATATACGCCCTTGATGCCGGAATGGAGCGCGGCCAGCTCAGGTATTTCGCGCTCGGGGGTTTTCTTCTGGGCCTTGATTTCCTCTCGCCTCACGCGCAGATGGCCTATTACACATACCTGGCGGCCGGCATATGGTTCATATTCTCGCTCCTCTGGCGAGCGAGGGACGGGGTCCGTTGGCCCGGCTTGCTGAAGAGGCTCGGCTACTTCGCGGTAATGTGCGTTCTGGGTGTTGGGGTCTCCGCGGCCCAGTTCCTTCCAGCACTTTATTATTCCCAGACCTTCTCGCCGAGGGTCGGCAAGGGCTACGATTACGCAATAACCTATTCATTATACTGGACTGACCTTATAGGCGCCGTATTCCCGGGTTTCGGGGGATACCTTGACTCCTACTGGGGTCCGAACCCTATCAAGCACGACGCCGGATATGTAGGGGCGTTCACAGCGTTCTTCTCAGCTTTTGCTATGGCTATTGCTATAAGGAAAAGAAAGACCGCGGCCGCCCTCACCCTTTTTGTTATCTTCACCGTAATAGCCCTTGCTGGAAACACGCCCCTTTTCAAGGTCTTCTACTACATTTTGCCGGGGTTCAAGAAGTTCCGAGCCCACGGCATGGCTTTCATATTCTCTGCCTTCTTCCTTAACCTTCTCGCGGCCATTGGGCTAGAGGCACTGCGAGAAAAGGCCCGCGAAATCAAGAAGATACAGCGCGGCGCGCTCATAGGCATAGGCGCTGTAATTCTCCTGGGCATAATAGCCCTTGCGATGGGCGATGGCTTCAGGGATTTCCTGGCTTCTGTTTTCTCCGTTCATGACCAGGCCAAGCTTGCCGCGCTCAACCTCAACTTCTCAGCCATCCCCGAGGGCATCCTAAGGGCAGGGGTTCTCATGGCTATCCTTTGGTTTGTAGCGGGGATGTGGGCGAGAAAAAAGATGAATGGAATCCTTTTCAGCGTCATAGCCGGCGCTGGGGCATTCGCCGACCTATGGCTCGTGGATAAGGATTTCATAAAACCCCTTCCTGAGCCCAAGTTCTATTACGCCAAGGATGAGATAATACGCCAGATGGAGAAAGACGACGACATATTCAGGGTCATGCCGATGTTCTGGCACATGGACGATAATTACCTGATGGAGCATGGGTTTGAGAACATGGTCGGCCACCACGGCCAACAGCTGAAGCCTTACATGGAATTGCTTGAGGATAGCCTCACGACCATTATGTTCAACCCCCTCGCTTGCCCGAACCTTCTCAGGTATCCCGACATCGTTGACATACTCAATGTCAAATATGTGGTTTCTCAGCCCCTGCCCAGAGACCTATCGCTCCTCCCGCCGGACCAGGCGCAGATTCTCGCGCCGCTCCTGAGCTTTCTCTCGCCCGATCACTTTGACCTCATATACGCCACGAGGGACGCCCACCTCTACAGGAACAAAAGGTATCTGCCAAGGGCATTCATGGTGGACTCGTTCGTTGTAGCCGAGGGCAGGGGGGTCCTTGAGGAGATGAAGCGAACCGACCTCCACCGTGTCGCTGTTTTTGATGCATCTGACGCACCGAAAATGGCCTGCGGAAAGCTGGAGAATTGGTCAACACGCATAGCAAATTATGAGCCAAACAGGGTCGTGATTGAGGCCGAGGCGGACGCGCCGGCAATACTGATCTACTCCGGGAACTGGTATCCCTTCTGGAAGGCAAGGGTGGATGGCCAGGATACAGATGTGCTACGAGCGGATTACACCCTCATGGGAATAGGGATACCTGAGGGCAAGCACCGTGTTGAGATATGGTATGACGCGAGGCTTGAGAAGCTGGGCCTACTTAGCATGGGGCTTTCGCTCCTCTTTGTTGCTCTTTGTTTCGTGTTTCCGATAAGGAGGAGAAAGAGCAATGGCCAAGAGAACTAGTCGGATAGCTAAGCGCGCCGACGGCCTAGTGGAGATAGAGAAAATGGCCCTGGCCCTCGCTTTTGAGAGGACAGGTGGCTCGCGCGAGGAGGCGAGGGCCGCGGAGATGATCTCCGAATTTCTGAGAGATTTTGGGCTTTCACCCAAAACCGAGACCTTCAGGATAAAGAGGGCAAAGGCCATGAGCGCGCGGCTTTTCGTCGGGGGTAGGGAATTGCCCTGCTCCCCATACGAGCTGACGGGATCGGGAGAGCCCGAGGGTGAGTTGGTCTTCATAAAGAATCCTGAGGATCCTGAGAAGGATGTGAAGGGCAAGATCGTTCTCATAAACGGGCTTATGAGGGGGAAGTTCTACAAAACCCTGAAAAACGAGGGCGCGCTGGGGTTTGTGTGCGTCCGCTCCCCTCACGGCGAGATAAGGGGACCCATCCTCTCTCAGGAGGCCTTTGAAGAGTGCGGGGAACTGCCGGGGGTCATGGTTGATTATGAGGTAGGGAGGGTTCTGCGGGAAGCTGGTTCTGCGAGGATAATCAAACGGGAGGAAATAGTCCCCGTGAGCTCAAGGAACATCCTCGCAGAGATAAAGGGCGTCGAGAGACCTGAGGAGAGCGTTCTCTTCACCGCACACTACGACTCGGTCCCCGGCTCGCCCGGGGTAATTGACAACCTCGGCGGGACAATAGCCCTCCTCCTGTTGGGAGAACGCCTCGCCAAATCTAGGCCGAGAAGAACCGCCAGGCTGGTCTTCTGCGGCTCGGAGGAAAGGGGGCTTCTCGGCTCAAAGGCCCACGCCAAGAAACACAGCCTTGAGAGGATCTTGTGGGTTGTCAACATAGACATCCTCGGGGATGTGTTGGGAAAGGAGTTCTGCATGGTGATAGGGGGAGACGAGGCTCTCTCGTTCGTTGAACACCTGGCGAAGGAGATGGGGTTTCCCTTGAAGGCCGAAAGGAACATATACTCCTCGGATTCAATGCCCTTCGCTAGAGCAGGTATCCCTTCTTTCAATATCGGATCCGGCGGCGCAGGCTCTCATCTCTGCCACACAACACAAGATGACCTCTCCAATTTCTCGGCCGCCGCGATATCCGAAAGCATGGAGTTCATCACAGCGCTTTCTGAGAGGCTTCTCTTTGCAAAGAGATTCCCCCTGAGGAGGGAGATCCCCGATGATATAAGGAAAAAGGTTGAGGAATACTTTGAGGAGAGGACGGGCAAATGATCAATATAAGTTTTGCTCCTTTGACAAAGCAGGGGTTGACCGAAGCCGATCTGGCTGTCATTGGGGCAGGGCCTGCTGGGCTAACCGCGGCCATATACGGGGCGAGGTTCGGGTTGAAGACCGTTGTCTTGGAAAAGCTTGCCCCTGGCGGCCAGATAGCGACAGCCGACCTCGTTGAGAACTATCCGGGGTTCCCGGAAGGGATATCCGGCGGGAAGCTGGCTGAGCTCATGGAAGCGCAGGCAAAGAGGTTCGGCACGCAGATCATCTCGGATGGACTTCTCTCAATAAAGCAAGTCGGTGCAGGCGGAAATTTCGCCATAGTTACCGAATCAGGTGCGGAATTCTCAGCGGGAGCAGTGATAATAGCCACAGGCGCTGAGCCGAAAAAGCTTGGAATACCGGGGGAGGCGGAGCTCGCGGGCCGAGGGGTCTCATATTGCGCTGTATGCGACGGGATGCTCTTCAGGGGAAAAACCGTGGCGGTAATCGGCGGAGGGGATTCCGCGCTATCCGAGGCCAAATACCTGGCCTCCCTTGCAAGCAAGGTCTACCTCATCCACAGGAGGACCGAGTTCAGGGCCCAGAGCTACCTCACAGAACAGGTCAGGAAGCTTGAAAATCTGGAGTTTCTGCTCCCGTATTTTCCGGTTGAGATAAAAGGAGGCCATAAGGTTGAGGGCATGGTCCTGGAAAACCGCGCAACCCACGAGAGAAAAGAGATTGCCGTTGATGGGGTTTTTGTCTACATCGGCCTCGTGCCGAACTCACAGCCATTTTTGGAACTGGTTGACACGGACGAGGGCGGGTTCATAATAACCGACGATCGCATGAACACCAAGACGCCGGGGCTTTTTGCCGCGGGGGATGTGCGGGCAAAGCCCCTGAGGCAGGTCTCAACAGCGGTTGGGGACGGCGCCCTAGCCGCGCAGGAGGCTTATGAGTTTCTGAGAGGACAAGACGCTTAAAGCGCACTTGCAGACCATAGAGGACAAAGCCTATAATATATCCTCTTATGAAGAATTTGAAGAGTAGAGCTATAAGCCAAAATCTTCACAGGATTATAGAGGTTTATTTTACCAAAAGAGGGGAACTTCACAGCTTGATTGAACACCTCGGCAGGGAACAGGTGATCGAAGCTCTTGAGGAGCTGATCATGATCTACGCCACGGATAAGAACTCCTCTACATTGCGAGAACTTATAACCCTATCTATAGCGGGTTATAGACCTATCGGAGGTAAGCTAGGTTTTATTTTACTATGCTGGTAAGTGGCTTTATAGATGGCAATTTGATCTATATCCTTGCGTTTCCGTTCGGGTGTCCGGAATTTGCCAACCATTTAAAGACAAAGCTTGATAAGTTTTTTGGAGGCAGGCATCAGGCCGGTAGATACCTCAGGAGTGCTGAGTTCTCGTTTAGGCACTATAAAAATTGTAGGGAGCTAAGAATCGTTTATCTGAATGAGGAGCTAATGAGAAGATATAGGGATAACATGGCTAGTAATTTTGTAGACTTCTTAAAAAATCTCACGGAGGAGAAAATAAAATGACCCCCGGCAGACTCATCCTGGGAGACGCGCTTACTGAGCTCCAAAAGCTCCCGGAGAACTCGTTTGATGTTGGCATTACATCTCCGCCATATAATAAGGGTGAACGCCACAAGGGTTGGTTAGTAAAGAATGTGGTCTATGAGGGCGTTCGGGACATAAAGAACGAGAAGGAATACCAGGACGAACAGGTGGAGGTTCTGAACGAGCTTTACAGGGTAATCAAGCCAGGGGGCAGTTTCTTCTACAACCACAAGATCAGGTGGGAACGAGGGGTTATGATCCATCCTTATTCCTGGGTATCAAGGAGCAAGTGGGTTGTCCGGCAGGAGATAATCTGGAACAGAA
>Ga0078972_1004292_pt1 | contig 39659 bp, 35 predicted proteins | sample YelNatPaOPGAMG01_FD_67568 | JGI IMG/M metagenome (GOLD analysis project Ga0078972, IMG submission 67568) | Hot spring thermophilic microbial communities from Obsidian Pool, Yellowstone National Park, USA - OP-RAMG-01 (SPADES assembly) (version 2) | ecosystem: Environmental > Aquatic > Thermal...
GAAGCAATCCTCAAGTATGAGAACGAGACTGCTTCACTTCGTTCGCAGTGACAACAAACTGTCATTGCGAGAGAGCATACTTTGCGAACGAAGCAATCCTCAAGTACGAGAGGGAGACTGCTTCACTTCGTTCGCAGTGACAACAAACTGTCATTCCGAGAGAGCGCACTTTGCGAACGAAGCAACCTCCAAGGATGAGAGGGAGACTGCTTCACTTCGTTCGCAGTGACATCAAACTGTCATTGCGAGAGAGCGTACTTTTCGAACGAAGCAATCTCCAAGTACGAGAAGGAGACTGCTTCACTTTGATCGCAGTGACAACAAGCTGTCATTAGGAGAGAGCGCACTTTGCGAACGAAGCAATCTCCAACTACGAGAGGGAGACTGCTTCACTTCGTTCGCAGTGACATCAAACCGTCATTGCGAGAGAGCGCACTTTGCGAACGAAGCAATCTCACGCCCGGCAAAGAGATGGCTTCGCTATTCTCGCCATGACCAGTACCGGCAAGGAGATCGTTCCGTTTCGTTCGCCGTGATAGATGTTTCCTAAAGTGCTCTTGCGCGAGAATCTGCGTTGTTAATTTTCATGAGTAAAATCGAAATACGCATACTTTAATGAGTAGGTAATCATAATTTAACAGTAGAAAGGATGGTGGATCAGGAATGCCGATTTTTGAATTTATCTGTTCGGATTGCGGTCATGAATTTGAGGAGCTATTGCGCAGCGCCAGTGAGATAAACCAGGTGCGCTGTGAATCGTGCAAAAGCCAGAATGTCCGTAAAAAATTATCTCTTTTTGCATCCAAATCTAGTTCAGGCGGTTTTAGCTCAAGTATCAGCTCCTCATCTTCATGTTCGCCTGTGAGTGCTTGAGGAATATAAAAAGACAGCCGTGTGCTGTTAAAATCATTTTTTATCCGATAAGCCTGTCATACCGCTGGTTTAGTTGCTTTTAGTAAATGAGGAGGTTTATCCGCAAACTCGGATAATCCTCTTGTGGACACTATGAGAGGGATTTTTTACAATTCAACAACGTTGAAAATACCTCTCGGGTCTTTTCAACATTCCAATAGAATTACTTTACGAAATCAGATAATTGTTGTAGACTTCTCCTGCTCGCATCATTGCGAGCAGGAGTTGGTTTTTATGGATACAGTAACGATCATTTTACGGGATAAAGAATATGAAGTAAAAGCGGGTATGACTCTTCGTCATGCCTTGGAAAAGATCGGCGTAAACCGGGAGACAGTCTTAGCCACTCGGGATGGTGAGCTCATTACCGATGATGTGGTCTTACGCGCAGGTGAGCTGATCAAATTGGTGGCGGTTATTTCGGGTGGTGGTCTGCCAGGGATTCCCTCATGAAATGCCGAATGTGTAATGCTCAGGCAGTAATTAATATGCGTCAGCATAAGCTGGCGCTGTGTAAAGATCACTACCCACAGTGGATCATCGCGCAAACCCAACGTTTTATTGAAAAATATCACATGTTTACCCACCAGGAGCGGATTTTGGTCGCTGTTTCGGGTGGTAAAGATTCGCTGTCTTTGTGGGATATCCTCTGGCAGCTAGGATATCATGCTGACGGCATCTATATTGGGCTGGGAATTGATGGAGGTGTTCAGTATTCCGATCGCTCGCACCAATTGTGTGTACAATTTGCTCAACAGCGCAGCTTGCAGTTAATCACCGTGAATGTCCCTGAGACGTATGGCATGAGCATCCCTGAGCTGGCTGCCAACACCCACCGTGGTAAGCAAAAACCCTGCTCGGTGTGTGGCTTAACGAAACGGCACATCATGAATCAAGTGGCTCTTGATGGGGGTTATGATGTGCTGGTCACTGGTCATAATCTGGACGATGAGGCAGCCACGTTGTTTGGGAACACATTGAATTGGAATGTAGGTTATTTGCAACGACAAAGCCCCGTTTTGCCTGCTCGTCATCCTGGTCTGGTGCGCAAGGCAAAGCCGCTCTGCCGTTTCTATGAACGGGAAATGGCTGCCTATGCGTTGGTGCGTGGGATTGAATATATTTACGATGAGTGTCCCTATGCGGTAGGTTCTACCTCTATTTATTATAAGGAGTTGCTCAATCAATTAGAACAAGAAAGGCCGGGTGCGAAATTAAGTTTTTATTTGTCTTTCCTTCAGGCAAAGGAAAAGGATTTATTTTCTCACCCTGGCGATGAAGAAAACGGCGATGGGGAAAATCTCGGTGCAGGGGGAGAACCGCTATATACCTGTCCAAGCTGTGGACAACCGACGACGGTGCAAGGATTATGTAGTTTTTGCCGAATGGTGGAAAAAATATCACGGTAACCGCTGGCTAAAACGGTTACCGTGATCATAGGTTATATATTGTTAATTGGCGATGGGGAAGTTGTGCCCATCGCCTTTCGATTATCAGGAGGTTATGGTTTCCAAACTTCCCAAACTTTTCCCACCAAAGCGGGACCAGGTTTGAGGGTCACCTGCCCGGGCTGCCAGCCTGATGGCATGACTTCACCAGTGGCGCGCGAGTGTTGAAAAGCCTTGATCTGTCGCAATAATTCTTCGGGATTCCGGCCCACTTCTGGCGTGAGCACTTCCATGGCGCGGATCACAAAATCTGGGTCAATAAGGAATCGCCCGCGGATATCTACTCCAGCTGCTTCATCGTATACACCGTAAATGGTGCCGATTTTGCCTCCCGCATCTGAGAGCATCGGGAAAGGCACTCCGCCTTTAATCATTTTGCTTAATTCTTGTTCTTGCCAAATCTTGTGCACAAACCGACTATCTGTGCTTGCGGATAATACTTCCACCCCTAACGATTTTAATTCATCGTATATAGCAGCGACCGCTGCTAATTCTGTGGGTCAAACAAATGTGAAATCCCCCGGATAAAAGCAAAGGACTATCCATTTGCCTTTGTAATCGGAAAGTTTAACCGGTTGGAATCCCTTTCCTTCGATGTAAGCATTCGCTTCAAAATCAATGGCTTGTTGTCCAACTCGTGCGAGCATTTTTTCCTCCTTTATTTCAGAAATTTGCGATGGGGTATTTGTATTTACCGCCACAATTGGGCCGCGCGCTGGTTTTACGCATCCATCTTTTATTTCAGCCACATAAACCTCCTTTCCCAATATGGATTAATACTAGATATTTGATATAAACAACAAATATAGTCTTGATTTATTATGACATTAATTTTAATCAAAGTCAATAAGCGTGGGCGTTTAGAAGTGTGGACTGAAAATTTTGCTCAGACGATCTTTGGGCAGATACCCCGTCACCCGTTCGATCGGCTTTCCCTCTTTAAATAAAATCAAGGTAGGTACGCTCATCACTTTATAAGTGCCTGCTAACTCTGGATTTTGATCCACATCTAATTTCACAATGCGCAGTTTTTCTTTCCAATCCTCTGCCAATTGTTTCAAAACCGGTTCGAGCATTTTACATGGCCCACACCACACTGCTGTGAAATCCACCAAAATCGGCTCAGCGGATTGAATGACCTGCTGATTGAAATCAGCACTCGATACATGTTCCAGTTCTGCCATAGGCACCCTCTTATTTCGTGTAAACGTGACGTTTGAGTTCGGCTACATAGGGAAGGGTGCGGAAGCGGTCCGCATAATCCAAACCATACCCTACCACCCATACATCTGGTATCTCGAAACCCAGGTAATCCACTTTGATGCCATTATTTTGGCGCTGCTTCCGTACCAGAACACAGGTGCGCAGGGAAGCTGGTTTGCGGTTATTCAAGATATGTAATAAATAATCCAGAGTGTGCCCGGTATCGACAATATCTTCTACGACTAAGACATGCTGCCCTTCTACCGGCTCGCGTAAATCCATCAATATTCGCACTGCTCCGGAAGTAGTTGTCCTACCATAACTGGAGAGAGCCATGAAATCCACTACATGGGGAGTGCGTAATTGACGGGTTAAATCGGCTAGAAAAATGAAGGCACCCTTCAATATTCCAACGATGTAAAGCCGATCGACCCCTGCATAATCATGGTCAATTTGTTGAGCAAGTTCTATAACCCTTGCCTGGATTTGTTCTGTCGTTACCAAAACACGTTCAATATCTGGATGAATGTCCACCGTTATAAAACTCCTGTTTAGAAATGGCTGGCAAATGCCGCACGTGATTATACTCCCAATTGAAGGCTTTATTATAGTTAATAAGGGCTTTTTTGACTTCATCTTTTTTCGATAGCCCATGGTGGCTAGAATAAGAAAAGGGAGAGATTTATCGTCTGATGTGTTATAATTCAATTGTTCTAAAATCCAGTTTCTGGTTTCCATGAAGAGCGACCGGTATTTCCCGGTAAGGCGTGCAACTCGCCACCCAGGAGCCAGTAGAAGTCGCTATTAATGAGGAACCGGATAACTTGGTGATAAAAACTTCATATTTCCAACCCCATCAAATTCAACAAACTGCTTTGGCGATGCTCAGCCGTGTGGAGCGGTTCCAGCGCATCCATTTCAATCATTTTCGTTGGCGAGAAGCTGCATTGCTCATTCTGGACATGCAGGTTCATTTTTTAGAGCCAGACTCGCATGCTTTTTTGCCTGCGGCGCCTGCTATTATTGAACCACTTTGTGGACTGGCAGAAACCTTTGCCCAACATCATCGACCCATTATCCTAACCCAGCATGTTAATACCCCTGATGATGCTGGACTAATGCGTGTCTGGTGGCATGACTTGCTCAGCAAGGATCATCCTTACATTGAATTGGTTGACCCCTTCCCATCATTTCCCCATCATCTCATCCAAAAAACACAATACGATGCATTTTATCAGACTCCGCTGGAAGATTTGTTGCACGATTTGGGCATTAATCAAGTAATTATTGGTGGTGTGGTTACTCATTTATGTTGTGAAACGACCGCCCGCAGTGCCTTTGTGAGAGGGTTCGAACCATTCCTTCTGGTGGATGGCACAGCTACATATAATTTGTTTTTTCATCAGGCAACGTTGCTCAATTTGAATCATGGTTTTGCTTCACTGACATTGTGTGCAGATCTCCAGCGACTATTTCCATCACACCAATGGGGTGAGAGCCCATGATCTACAGGACTGTTGGCATCATCGGTGCAGGGCCGAGCGGTATTACCGCAGGCATTCAACTCACCCGCTATGGCATTTCGGCTGTTCTGATCGAAGGAAAATGCCCTGGTGGTTTGCTTCGTAATGCAAATTGGGTGGAAAACTATCCCGGTTACCCGGGTGGTATTAGCGGAGAAGAGTTAGCAGAACTCATGACCCGTCAGATGGAACAAATCGGTGTTGAGGTATTTGCTGATACGGTTCAATTGATTGAATGGAATGGCACAGAATTTATCCTCTCCACCAGAGCTGCACAAATTTACTGCACTCAGCTGATTATTGCATCCGGCACAAAGCCAATTCATTTACCAGAAGGTGTGGTTCATCATTCGGCTAAAGCGGCTGTATTTTATGAAGTAACCCAACTGCCTTGCTCTCATCCAGCACAAATCGCCATCATTGGCGGCGGAGATGCCGCGTTTGATTATGCTCTGCATCTGTGTCCCTACCATCAGGTTGCCATTTATCATCGTGGTGCAAAAGCACGTTGTCTGCCCCTGCTCTGGCAGCGCGCTACTCGTTCTCCAGCAATTCAAATACATCCCCTGACGCAATTGGTAGCGGTTCACGATGATGGAAAGGGCGGTCTTGAGCTGACCTTAGAACGCGAGGGAGAAAGGCTAATCCAAAAAGCCGATTTTGTTCTTGCTGCCATAGGCCGTCAACCTGCACTGGACTTTCTCTCACCAGCTTTGTTTCAGCAGATGCACGAGCTTGAACGGAAAAACCGCTGTTTCCGTATCGGCGACGTCCAGAATGGATTTTTTCGCCAAACAGCCATTGCTGTTGGTGATGGAATGAGAGCAGCGATGCAGATAGCTCAATCTCTTCAGGAGGTAACCTTATGAGAGTAATTGCCCATGCTGGAAAAGAAGATGTGGCGATGGTGTACATCGTCGAGCTCAGTAAAGGGAGGTTGGTAGAATGTGTTGAAGCGATTCAACCGCCGCTCACTCGTCAGGATAAGTGGGTATTGCTCATCTCCACCTTATTTGGTTGTCCGGTGGGATGCCAGATGTGCGATGCCGGTGGTAGTTATCATGGCAAGTTGAGTGCTGATGAAATTTTGGCGCAGATTGATTTTTTGGTACAAAAACGGTTTCCCGGGCAAAAAATTACCAGCCGGCAGTTTAAGATCCAGTTTGCTCGCATGGGAGAGCCGGCACTCAACCCTGCTGTATTGGAGGTATTAGACCAATTGCCTCAGCGGTATGAGGCGCCTGGCCTTATCCCCTCTCTCTCCACTATTGCCCCGCTTGGGCAGGAAGCCTTTTTCGAACGGTTATTAGAGATTAAGCAATTCCATTATCAAAACGGCGCTTTTCAATTCCAGTTCTCTATACACACCACCGATGCAGCGCAGCGCGATCGTTTGATACCGGTCAAGAAATGGAGTTTTACCCAAATGGCTGCTTTCGGTGAACGATTCTATCAACCCGGCGACCGAAAGGTGACGCTCAATTTTGCGCTGACCGATGGTTTAGCGGTGGACGAGAGGATTTTGCTTCAACACTTCTCCCCCGAAATTTTCTTAATCAAAATCACGCCCCTCAACCCCACTTATCGCGCCAGCGAGCACGGATTAAGCTCTGCCTTCGACCCAACCCAGGCACACGGTTTGCATCCATTGGTTGAGCGCTTGGAAAAAGTTGGTTATCAAGTTTTGATCAGCATTGGAGAATTGGAAGAAAACCGCATCGGCAGTAATTGTGGTCAATACCTGAGGCAATACTTGACCACCCAAAAGCCCCTTCCAGACGGATATACTTATCCAGTGCAATATACCCTTTAACGTATTATTGACGGAAGAGAAAAATCACCGAAAGGGGATAAGGATTTGCTTCCTATCTCAGGATATAATATTTGTAAAGCGGAACAAGCTGACATTTCATGTTAAACGCCAACTCGTCTCATCCTGATATTTCCTAGGAGGTCCTCCATGAAAAAACTAATCAATAAAGCGGAAAATGTCGTTCGGGAAGAACTGGAAGGAATTGCATTAGCACATCCAGATTTGGTAAAAGTCCATTTCGATCCTAATTTTATTATGCGTGCAGATGCGCCGGTTGCGGGGAAAGTGGCGCTCATCTCCGGCGGGGGATCAGGACATGAACCGATGCATGGTGGTTTTGTTGGTAGGGGTATGTTGGATGCGGCTTGCCCGGGGGCAGTGTTCACTTCTCCCACGCCAGACCAGATGTTTGAGGCAGCTAAAGCAGTTCAAAGCGGGAATGGAGTATTATTTATCGTCAAGAATTATACGGGTGATGTGATGAATTTCGAAATGGCAGCTGACTTAGCCCAAGCAGAGGGGATAGAGGTTGCCAGTGTCATCATCGACGACGATGTAGCAGTGCAGGATAGCCTTTATACCGCTGGCAGACGCGGAGTAGGGACGACGGTTTTGGCAGAAAAAATTTGCGGCGCAGCCGCCGAGCAGGGCTATACCCTCGCACAGCTTGCGGATCTCTGCCGTAAAGTAAATGGCTGGGGGCGCAGCATGGGTATGGCGCTCACTTCCTGCACGGTGCCACAGGTGGGAAAACCCACCTTCGATCTACCCGAAGACCAAATGGAAATTGGCATTGGCATTCATGGCGAGCCAGGGCGAACGCGCATGCCGTTGAAACCCGCCGATGAGATCATTGAAATGCTCATGGAACCGATTGTTCAAGACCTCCCTTTCAAACCGGGTGATGAGGTGCTCTTGTTTGTGAATAGCATGGGCGGGACACCTTTGATCGAGTTATACATCGCTTATCGCAAAGCCCATCAACTTGCGCAAGCACATGGTTTGAAGGTTGTGCGCAACCTGATTGGTCCATACATTACCAGTTTGGAAATGGCGGGCGTCTCTATTACTTTATTGAAAATGGACACAGAATTGACCCGTCTTTGGGATGCACCTGTGCGCACAGCGGCACTGAAATGGGGAGTTTGATGGTTTATTAATATAATCATGCCGAGAAATACGCACATAGGAAATACGGATTCAGTTTCAGAGTTATGAAAGAATATTGCCATTGCTGTACGCATTCATGATGACATGGAAGAAATGTCAGTGAATGGACGCAAAATTAACGGTAAAATTGACCAGAAAAATATAGAGAAAATCGTCACCCCGTTGTAGCTAGGTTTACAACGGGGATTTGACGAATCGAAACCATAGGAATAGAGGTATATCAACATTGGCAGTTCCTTGTTTAACGGATATAGAAAACCTTGCAAAACAAGCCGGGAAAATCCTGCGCGATAATTATCAACCATTACCTGGTTCGGTCAATCATTTGGATATCCGATATAAAGGGCCTATTGACCTGGTTACGGATGTAGATCGCCGTTCAGAAAATTTTTTATTGCACGAGATAAAAAATGCTTTTCCCAGCCACCATATCATCGCTGAGGAAAGCGGCGGGCAAAGTGGTAATTTGGAACATGTATGGTATATTGATCCGTTAGATGGAACGGTGAATTATGCTCATGGCATACCGATTTTCTCGGTGTCGATTGCGTATCAAGAAGCAGGTCAACTGGTTATGGGTGTCGTATATGACCCGATGCGGGATGAGTGTTTTAGCGCTGAATCAGGAAAGGGCGCCTGGATGAACGGGCAGCCAATCCAACCTTCCCATGCTACAGATCTCGATCATTGTCTGCTGGTGACTGGCTTTCCCTATGACATCCGCACCTCAGCAGAGAATAATCTTGACCACTACGCTCGACTTTCCATCTTGTCTCAAGGCGTTCGGCGGCTCGGATCTGCTGCGCTGGATACCAGTTATGTCGCGTGTGGGCGCTTCGATGGCTATTGGGAGATGGACCTTTCGCCGTGGGATGTGGCAGCGGGCGGATTAATTGCCCGTCAAGCCGGAGCAATTGTGACCAATTTGAAAGGCGCCGAAGATTTTTTGAGCCAACCACAATCTATTATTGCCGCTCCTGCTCCAATCCACCGCCAATTATTGGCTTACTTCCAACAATATCTGGGAAGCAACTAATCGAGAGAATAAATTTTAGAATTCCGCGGAAGAATTTGGAAGAGGCTATTTTATAATCTTGTTCATCTTGGCAATCCTCTCTCAATTATGTTAGGAGTAAGAGGGATATTCGACTTGCTCTACAGGATGCGTTATTAAAGTTTGTCAACGACCTTATCGGGTTTCAAGCGGTACGCTACCCCTCTCAGCTTTAATTCCGCGTTATCTGTGCTCGTCAGCGTCCTCCTAAATGGTTAATTTCTGGCAGCGAAAATATTATTTTTGTTGTAATGAATCAGCACAGCTTTCATTGGAAAAGAACACTCTTGCGACCGAAGCCATCTCCAAGTACGAGAGAGAGACTGCTTCACTTCGTTCGCAGTGACAACAAACTGTCATTGCGAGAGGGCGTACTTTGCGATCGAAGCCATCTCTAAGTACGAGAGGGAGACTGCTTTACTTCGTTCGCAGCAACAAAAAAATGTCATTGCGAGAGAGTGTTCTTTGCGAACGAAGCCATCTCCACTTTGGGCGGGAGATAGCGTTGCGGAGTTTACACTGAGCGAAGCGAACGTGTTCACCATGACAGGCACCGGCAGGGAGATGGGTTAGCTTTGCTCATGATGATAGCTGTTTTCTATAGCACTCTTGCAATAAAATCCGAGTAATAAATTTATTTGATAAATCCGGCCGAAATAAATTTCGGGTTACAAAATAACCCTATAAAAATTTCTATTTGAGAGTGTTGAAAAATAATCTACTATTGTAACAACTCCAATGTAGCTTTAATTTCCACCATTGATGCCTCCTCCGATTTCCATCGACAAATCTCTCTTGATTATGGAACGAGTTCAAACCTGACAGGTCTCACTAGAGCCTAAGCAACCCAGTTCAAACCTGACAGGTCTTATCAGAGCCAATGCTACCAGTTCAAACCTGACAGGTCTTACCAGAACCTACGCAACCCGACTCGCCAGCAGGGATATGAAACCCGTTATGCAAGACTTTTGCGGAGACCTGTCAGGTTTTAATATCCACCGACCGTCACTAGAGCCTGCGCAGACCGCATCGCGCGCATGGATATAAAATTAGGTAGGCAAGACTTTCACAGCAAACCACCTAGTTCAAACCTGACAGGTCTTACCAGAGCCAATGCTATCCAGTTCAAACCTGACAGGTCTTACCAGAACCAATGATTATTAAGTCGCTCAAATGGACAAGAGGTTCGGTATGTAAGACTCTTTAGGAGACCTGTCAGGTTTTAATCAAACTTATGTTGATTGAATTGCTTTTCTGGACATAAAACCCGGTAGGCAAGACTTTCACAGCAAACCACCCAGTTCAAACCTGACAGGTCTTAACAGAGCCAATGATTATTGAATCGCGCGCATGGACATGAAACTTGGTACGCAATACCCCCATGAAGACCTGTCAGGTTTCATTATTTTTTCCATCTCGAATTCTTGCAGGCTTGCTTTTGGCCGTTATTCTCGACTGCAAGTATTATATTAAAGTCTGACAATTTGGTCAATTAAAAACTTCTTTTTCAACCTCTCTATTTCTTTTTTGGAATTTTATGTTAAAATATAGATACTGGATCGGCGGTCGCCATGGATTGTCCGTGACGGCGTCGGAAGGGGTTTCCGTCGAAAAGTGCCGCCGTTCTCATCTTTTGGGAGCAGGAGTTTTCGCCGATCCATGACAACCTGGAATAACTATTACCAAGCCCACTCACTTGAGGATGCTATTGCTGTCCTCACCCAATCTCCTTCCACCAACCAGATTATTGCTGGTGGAACCGACTTGTTGCTCGAGATCCAACAAGGGCGCCATCCCCCCGCGAATACCCTGGTAGACATCACGACCATACCCGAACTCAACCACTTAGAAGCAACTACTGAGTATCTCTGGATTGGCTCGGCTGTGCCATTGGCGCAGCTGATCGCCTGGCAGCCGCTCCGGCAAAACTGCCAAGCGCTATACGAGGCAATTAACTTGATTGGTGGTCCACAAGTACGGAATGTTGCTACTTTAGGCGGCAACGTTGCTCATGCATTACCAGCTGCTGATGGTGCTATCGCTTTATTGGCGCTGGATGCCACCGTTTGGATTGCCGCTCCGCAAGGGGAGCAAAAAGTCGGGGTGGATTCAATGCTGGAAACAACCCCGGAGGGTATCCCAATCCATCCGGAAGGGGTACACTTACGCAAACAGCCCCTCCTCGATTGTTACGCCGCTCCAGGGAAATCGACCTTATCTGCCGGAGAAATACTGGTTGCTTTTCAAATTCCGCTTAGAAGAGCGGGCGAGAGTTCTGCCTTCCGAAGGGTGATGCGCCCTCAGGGAGTGGCTATCGCCATTCAAAATATGGCGGTTTGGTTACGCCAAGAAAAAGGCACGATAGCAGATATTCGGATCGCTTTAGGGCCAGCTGGGCCGAAACCTCTGCGCGCCTATCTAGCTGAAGAGAAACTGCGTGGTCAGCGCTTGTCTCAGGTAAATTTATCCGAAGCAAGCGCTGCTATCCTGGCGGAAGCTCGTTTCCGCACCAGTCCGCATCGTGCCACAGCAGAATATCGCCAGCATTTAACCGGAATTTTGCTCAACGAAACGTTATACCAAGCAGGGTTAGGGGCAGGTTCTCAATGATGCTTGGAAATATGTGGGGTTCATTGACCTGTTCTTTCGAGAAGGAGTAAATGATGAAATTAACGGTAAACGGGAAATTGGTCGAGATCGAACCACAACCTGGAGAGATGCTCGCCCATTTGTTACGGGAACGTTTAGGCTTGACCGGCACCAAAATAGCTTGTGAAGAAGCCGAATGTGGTGCTTGCACCGTGTTAGTAGATAACGTGCCGGTATTGAGTTGCAGCTATCCGGCTGCTAAAGCAGCCGGCAAACATGTATTAACCATAGAGGGGTTAGCGGAGCTGAATAACCAGACCAAATCGGCCAATCAAAAAGTACGACTTCATCCGTTACAGGAAGAATTTATTGAGCATGGTGCGGTGCAGTGTGGTTTTTGTATTCCGGGGCAGATCATGACATCGTATGCCCTCTTACAGCGTAATCCAAATCCAAGCGAGGAAGACATCCGCCAGGCCCTAAAAGATACCTTATGCCGTTGTGCCGGGTATCCCACCATCACCCGAGCGGTTCAATCGGCGGCGGCGAAGTTGCGTGGCGAACCCCCCTTAGCCCCGCTTCTCCCGCCGGTCGTGCGCGAAGGAGAGCAAGCGGCGCCAGCCTATAAGGTGATCGGAAGTAAGCAGCCACGCCCGGATGCGATCGAGAAAGTGACCGGCAAAGCTATTTTTACCGATGACCTACATTTTCCTAACATGTTGCATGCGCGCGTTAAACGCGCTATGGTGCCGCACGCCATCCTTAAAAGTATTGATGTGGAAAAAGCGCGCGCCTTACCGGGTGTGGTAGCAGTCCTGACTGCCAAGGATGTCCCCGGTGAGAATAACCATGGTCTGGTTATTTATGATTGGCCAGTTATGGTTGGGATTGGGGAACGCGTGCGTTATGTGGGTGATGCCATTGCCATTGTTGCGGCTGAAACACGCGAGATCGCCACTCAAGCGTTGGAACTCATCACAGCGGAATATGAATTGCAAGAAGTGGTGGGAGACCCGGTGCGCGCCCGACAACCTGATGCGCCGCAGCTTCATCCGCATGGCAACCTGCTCAAACATATCAAAGTGCGAAAAGGTGATATGGAGCGTGGTTTTCAGGATGCAGAAATCATCCTGGAGCATACTTTTCATACCGCGATTACCGATCATGCCTTCATGGAACCTGAGTGCAGTGTTGCCCGTCCCTTGCCAAACGGGCGGATGGAAATCTATGTGGGCTCGCAAATCCCCTATGCTGACCGTTCCCAGGTTGCCCGTGCGTTGGGTTGGGAGGAAGAACGCGTCCGGATCGTTGGACAGTTAATGGGCGGTGGTTTCGGTGGGAAAGAGGACATCGCTGGGCAGATTCACGCAGCACTGCTGGCGAATGCGACTGGGCGACCGGTGAAGTTGCTGTTTGACCGTCACGAAAGCCTGCTGGTACACCCCAAACGGCATGCTACTCAAATCCGCGTCAAGATGGGTGCGAAACGCGATGGTAGATTAACCGCAGTCGAAACCGAATTATATGGCGATACCGGTGCATATGCCTCATTGGGCGAAAAAGTGCTCACCCGCGCCACTACTCATTCATCAGGCCCGTATGATATTCCCCATGCGCGCGCCGATTGCTATGCCATGTACACCAATAATCCACCGGCGGGAGCTTTTCGCGGTTTTGGGGTGACTCAATCTGCCTTTGCCATTGAAAGTATGATGGATATGCTTGCCAAAGAGCTGCAGCTTGATCCTATCGAAGTGCGCCGACAAAATGCCTTGCGGGTTGGAAGCATCACCAATACGGGGCAGCTCTTGCGTGAAAGCGTTGGATTGATGGAATGCATCCGCCTCGTTGAACAGGAATTGGAAAAACAAGCCGGTCAGGAATATCAACAAACTTCCGCAATTTCCGAGGAAGCTTCCCGAGATAGCAGGCCTTATTTTCGAGCACGAACCGTAGCAGGCAAGCCTCATCTGCGGCGAGCTTGGGGTTTTGCGGTCGCTTATAAAAACACCGGCTTAGGCGGCGGTGCCCCTGATAAAGCGGGGGCAGAGGTCGAACTTTACGAAGATGGCACCCTAGAGGTGCGTACATCCTCTGCTGAACTCGGGCAAGGACTGGTCACGGTGTTGCGGATGATCGTTGCGGAAGAATTTGCAATCCAACCAGAAAAGGTGCGCGTGTTGGTAATGGATACCGACCTCACCCCTGATGGAGGCCCAACCACAGCTTCGCGACAAACTTTTGTGAGTGGGAATGCAGCTCGCTTTGCTGCCCAAACCCTCCGAAACGCGCTGGCTGCTTCATTGGCGGAAAAGTATGATGTTCCTCCGGAACAGATTCGTTTTATCGAGGGATTGGCGCAGGTCAATGGTCACAGCCTGACACTTGGTGAGGTGGCAAAAGTTTTGCGCAGCGAAGGACGAACTCCACGCGCTTTTTACGAATATTGGGCACCCGAAACCAAACCGTTAGGTGAGGGTGGAGATATGCATTTTGCTTTCTCGTTTGCCGCTCAAGCAGCTGAAGTGGAAGTAAATACTCTCACTGGTGAGGTGCGCGTGTTAAAAGTGATTAGCGCGATTGATGTCGGGCGTGCAATCAACCCCTTAGGCTTACAAGGGCAGTTTGAAGGCGGTATTATGATGGGCATCGGCAACGCCCTTACCGAGAATTTTATTGTCGAAAACGGGGTAGTATTCACCGATCGATTGGCACGTTACCGCATTCCTTCCATTATGATGACACCACAAATCACTGCTTTTGCTGTCGAACACCCGGCTGCGGCAGGACCCTACGGAGCAAAAGGGGTAGGGGAAATCGTCAGTATCCCCACCACACCAGCAATAACGAATGCCATCTATAATGCGGTTGGTGTACGGATTGACCATCTACCGGTTGATCAAGAAGTCATTGTGAAGGGGCTAAAATGAAGCCGATTCCACTTTGGCTGGAATGGGCGCGTGAGATTCAGGCGTTGGCTCAAACCGGGCTGCATTATTCTACCGATGAATATAACCGGCAACGGTATACCCGTTTATTGGAGATCGCCGCCGAAATCGTCAGTCAAAACACACAATTGGATTATGAAGCGCTGCACCAAGCGTTTACGATGCCAATTGGCTATGCAACCCCGCGCGTAGATGTGCGTGCAGCAGTCTTTCAGGATGGAAAGCTCTTGATGGTGCGGGAGAAAGCCGATGGCGGATGGACTTTGCCGGGCGGCTGGGCAGATGTCGGAGATGTCCCTTCTGAGGCAGCCGAAAGAGAAACGTGGGAAGAAGCCGGTTATCACGTGAAAGCACAGCGTCTCATTGGTGTCTATGATGCCAACCGCATTGAGCCATTAGAAATCTTTCATGCGTATAAACTGGTTTTTCTCTGTCAAATCGTGGATGGCGAAGCACGCCCGAGCTTCGAGACCAGCGCGGTAGGGTTTTTCAGGCGTGACCAAATCCCAGAGTATCTATCCGGCGAACGCACCCGCCCTCGCCATATTGAAGATGCGTTTCATGTTTTGGAAAATCCGCAACAACCGGCTGTATTTGATTGATAAAGGGAAGAAAAATGCTGATCATTAATGGGAAAATCATCACTTGGAAAATTGAAAATGAAATTCTTGAAAACGCAGCTTTGCGCATTCAAGATGGAAAAATTGTGGAGATCGGCGATAGCGCCGTAATGCGACAACGTTATCCTCAAGAAGAAACCCTCGATGCGGCTGGTCAATATGTCATGCCCGGTAATATTTGCGCCCACACCCACTTTTATGGTGCGTTTGCACGCGGGATGGCAATCCCTGGCAACCCACCGAAAGATTTTCCAGAAATCCTGCAGAAATTGTGGTGGCCCCTTGACCGTTCCCTAACCCATGAGGATGTGCGCCTTTCGACGCAGGTCATGTTAGCCGATGCCATCCGGCATGGCACAACTACTTTGATTGACCATCATGCTTCCCCAAATGCCATCGAAGGCTCGTTGGATGTCATCGCTGACGCGGTTGAAAAAGCGGGCGTGCGGGCGGTCTTGTGTTATGAAGTGACCGACCGTGATGGGGAGGCAAAGGCGAAAGCCGGTATCGAAGAGAACCTGCGGTTTCTCAAACGGATGGCAGCCGAGCCAAATCCGCTGATACGGGCGACTTTCGGATTACATGCCAGTTTAACCCTCTCGGATGCGACTTTGGACGCTTGCCGGGCAGCGGTGCCAAAGGGGGTGGGCTTTCATATCCATGCAGCCGAATCAGATGCCGACCAATATGATAGTCTGGCAAAGTCAGGGATGCGCGTGGTGGATCGATTGCACCGTCATGGCATATTGGGCGAAAACACCATCCTCGCTCACTGTGTACACGTTGATGCCCGCGAGGCTGAAATACTGGCAGAGAGCGGCAGTTGGGTGACCCATCAGCCACGCTCGAATATGAACAATGCGGTCGGGGCGGCGCCAGTTGAATCTTTGTTGCGCATCGGGGTGCCGGTTTGTTTGGGTACAGATGGGTTCACCTCGACAATGTGGGAAGAATGGAAGTTTGCTTACTTGCTGCAAAAAGTCTGGCACCGCGATCCACGCCGCATGCCGGCGGATGTGGTGGCTGAGATGGCGATTTATCATAATGCTGCCTTAGCTGGTAAGTTCTTCCGGGAAGCTCCAATTGGCGTTATTCAACCGGGTGCATTGGCAGATCTCATCTTTGTGGATTATCATCCCTTTACTTCACTCACACCGCAAAACCTGCCCTGGCATATTGTGTTTGGTTTTCATGAAAGCATGATCACTACAACGATAGTGAACGGCAAGGTACTGATGAAAGAGCGCCGCTTGCTCACGCTCGATGAAGAAGAAATTGCGGATAAAGCGCGGGAGTTCTCACAGCGCACCTGGCAGCGCTATCAGACTAATGCGCTAAGAGGATGATGAAACCAGGAATAAATTGAAAATATAACCACGAATAGCATGCACGACACGCTTGAAACGAAAACAGGTATGGCACAAAGATAGAAAACGTATAATACAATCAAATATGGATTAAAAACCAAAGAGGATAAATAGAATGGAATCAACCAAACCAATCATTGCCATTATTGGCGGGACAGGGAAAGAAGGCCCAGGTTTAGCGATGCGCTGGGCAAAAGCTGGATATCGAGTCATCATTGGTTCACGCCAAGCAGAAAAAGCGCAAAACACCGCCCAAACTATTAATCAACAATTGGGCTTAAATAATGTAATTGGAATGGAAAACGCTGCTGCTGCCAGAGAGGCAGATATTTGCGTCTTGACCGTTATCCAATCGGCTCATCAGGAAGCGATACTCAGCATCCGCGCAGCGCTCCAAGAAAAAAGTTCATCTAATCCTCCAATTCTGGTAGATGCCACGGCCCGGGTGGATTTTCGTAATCCCGTTCCGCCACCCCCGCCGGCAGCAGCCCGACAGGCGCAAGAATGGCTGGGCGAGAAGGTACAGGTGGTGGCAGCCTTTCAAACTGCTCCAGCCAGTGCTTTACGCGATCTGGAAAACCCTATCCATAGCGATGTACTGGTATGCTCTGACCATCTCGAAGCAGCCGAAAAGGTGATGCGATTGGCACAGGATGGCGGAATGAACGCGTACTATGCCGGAGGATTGGACAACGCGGTGGTTGTGGAGGGATTAACCGCCTTGTTAATCAGTTTGAATAAGTATTACCGCGTCAAAACCGCTAGCGTGCGCATCTCTGGTGTGCCCACACAGCAGAGCGATAGATAAAAGAAAAATCAACTTGAATAGATTGTTGAAAAGGATTTACCTGTAATCCCATGCATCCTCAACCTTTAACCCTCACTCCCTTGTCAGGCATCCCGCTCATTAAACCCGGTGACGATCTCGTGGCAATCCTTTTGAAAGCCTTGGTGGAAAACCAAATCCAATTAATGGATGGAGATATACTCGTCCTTGCCCAAAAAATTGTCTCAAAGGCGGAGGGTCGCTTGGTCGATCTCACCACAGTGAAACCTGCGGAAGAAGCAATTCAGCTGGCTGAGCAGATCCAAAAAGACCCCCGTTTGATCCAGTTAATTTTACAAGAGAGTCGCGCAGTCTTGAGAACCCGACCTGGCACAATCATTGTGGAGCATCGGTTGGGATTCGTTTGCGCCAATGCCGGGATTGATCATTCCAACGTGGCGGGACAGGGCAATGAAGCCGGTGAATGGGTGTTGCTTCTGCCGGAGAACCCGGATGCATCTGCAGAGCGTGTGCGCCAGGGTATGATCGCTGCGAGTGGTAAAACGGTAGGAGTATTGATTATCGATTCACATGGAAGAGCCTGGCGGATGGGCACTGTCGGTGTGGCAATTGGCGTTGCCGGCTTGCCAGCGCTGATGGACCTACGCGGGATGGATGATCTGTTTGGGTATACCTTGCGTATCACTCAGGTTGGGGTGGCGGATGAACTGGCTGCTGCTGCCTCATTGGTCATGGGGCAAGCAGCGGAAGGCACCCCAGTGGTGCATGTGCGCGGCTTTCCTTATCCTTTGCGGGATGGTTCATTAAACGAATTAATCCGGCCGAAGGAGCAGGATTTATTTCGATAACTTTCGAAAATGAACCGAATTTGAATTTCTGGAAGGCAATTAAAAAATGGATGCGCAAGAATGCCTAATAACTCGCCGTTCGGTACGCCATTTTCAAGAGCGGAAGCTGGAGCATCAAACCATTGAACAAATTCTGGAGCTAAGCCGATGGGCACCATCGGCGCACAACACCCAGCCCTGGCGTTTTGTTGTTTTAGAAAACGAATCAGCCCGGCAAAAGCTTGCGGATGCTTTGGGAGAGTCATTCCGACAGGATTTACTCCAAGAGGGAATATCCAGTGCAGAAGCAGATAGACGGGTGGAACGTTCGCGGCGCAGGATTATTCAGGCACCCGCTGCAATCCTCTTGTGCCTTGCTGAAGAAGACATCCCTGGCACAACCAGCATCACCCAGCAAACCGGTGAGCGGATGATGGCGGTGCAATCGGTTGCTTTAGCCGGTGGTCAACTGATGTTAGCTGCACATTCTTTAGGGGTTGCTAGCCTATGGCTCTGTGCTCCCTTGTATGCTCCTCAGGCTGCCCGGGAAGTGTTCGATTTGCCTGCAACCTGGCAGCCACAGGCTTTGATTTTGCTTGGATATGCTGCTCAAACCCCTCCGCCACCCGCCCGAAAATCTCTCCATGAGGTTGCACGTTTCTTATGAGAAGGATACTTTAATGAAAGTAGTTGCATTAGCTGGTGGTGTGGGAGGCGCAAAATTTGCAGATGGTTTGGCGCATTGCCTTTCACCAGAGGAATTAACCATTGTCGTCAATACGGGTGATGATTTCGAACATTTTGGACTCCATATCAGCCCTGATCTTGATACAGTCTGTTATACCTTAGCGGGGATTGCGAACCCTCAAAGTGGCTGGGGGAGAATGGATGAAAGCTGGGTAACCTATACGGAATTAAAACAAATGGGAGCGCCAGATTGGTTTCAACTGGGCGACCGAGATTTAGCGACACACTTAGAACGAACCCGCCGCATGGAGGAAGGCGAAACTTTGAGTCAGATCACCGCCCATTTTTGTCAGGTTTGGGGTGTGAAGCATCCCATCCTTCCCATGAGCGATGATCCTGTGCGGACTTGGGTATTAACCGAAGATGGCGAACTGCCATTTCAAGAATACTTTGTGCGTTACCGCTTCCAACCAGCTGTGCGGGATTTCCATTTTCGCGGTGTGGAAAGGGCTCATCCTGCGCCTGGACTGCTCGCCGCTCTTTCGCAAGCGGATGTTATTCTTTTTTGCCCTTCCAATCCGTTTGTATCGATTGACCCTATCTTAGCGGTTGATGGCGTGCGGCAAGCTTGTTTGCAGAAAAGGGTCATCGCAATCTCCCCGATTGTCGGCGGGAGAGCGATCAAGGGGCCAGCTGCCAAAATGTTTATGGAATTGGGCATTCCCCCTTCACCGCTTGCGGTAGCTCAGCATTATGCCGGCTTAATCACCGGTTTGGTGTTGGATGACCTCGATGCAGATTATGCCATGGAAATTCAACAACTTGGAATCGGGACATTGGTTACCAACACCCTCATGAATATTCCAGCAGAAAGGTATAATTTAGCCCACACAATTTTACAGGCAATAGAAGGTGGCAAATTATGAACGATACTTGGGCAATTGTGCCCGTTAAGCCATTGCGGGAAGGGAAAAGCCGTCTATCCCCCATTCTCGAAGAAGATCAACGTTGGGCATTGAACCGCTGGCTGCTGGAACATACCTTAAAAATGTTGGATGCCAGTAACCTCTTCGATCAAATCCTGCTGGTAAGCCGGGATGGTGAGGCATTGGCGGTGGCGCGTATGTATGGTGCCAGAACGATTCAAGAAGACGGATTGCCAAAGTTAAATTCAGCGATTGAGAGAGCAACTCGCTACGCCCAACAAGCTCACGCGCAGACTTTGTTGATTATCCCTACCGATTTGCCCTTGCTGGATAGCGAGACTTTAATGGCGTTTTATAACAGCGTTGATACCCCTCCTTGTGTGGCAATCGCTCCAGACCGACATCGCAAAGGCACGAATGCCTTACTGATTTCCCCACCTGGATTAATCACGTACCATTATGGAATAGATTCCTTTTCTGCTCATCTTGCTGTCGCAAATCAAAATGGGAATCAGGTGGCGGTTTTCGATAATCCCAATCTGGCATTGGATATCGATGATGCTGAAGATATGCAATATTTACTTGGTTTGCATAAAAATGTTCCGATCCTGGATATTCTTTTTCACTAGGAATGGGCTGGATAGGTAGAAATGAGGAGGCGCAAGTTTTATAACCTGACATCCTTCTACCTGGACGGTTTTCGAATTGGATTTTTTATCTGGAGGTAAACATGACTGAACGAGTAGCGCTTTATTTACAAGACGCCCATGATTTGCGGGATGGTTTAGAATACGTCCGCTATGCTGAGCAACATGGGTTCGAAGCTGTCTGGCAAGCGGAATCGCGTCTTGTGCGGGATGCGATTGTTCCAATGGCTGCTTATGCAGCCGTTACCGAACGCATCAAAGTTGGCTCTGGGGTGATCAACAACTGGACACGCAATATTGGGTTGTTGGCAGCAACATTCCTGACCCTGGATGACTTAGCGCCTAACCGCATTATTTGTGGTATTGGCGCCTGGTGGGATCCGTTAGCCCGCAATGTAGGAATAGAGCGGCGTAAACCGCTGCTAGCCATGCGGGAAACTGTTACGGTTATGCGCCGTTTGCTTAACATGGAACGAGTTACGTTCCATGGAGAATTTGTGCATGTGGATGGAATTGAATTGGATGTCGTACATGGACGACGAGAACCGCGCAATGTCCCCATTATGATTGGTGCCACCGGTGATCAGATGATGGAATTGGCTGGAGAGATTGCGGATGGGGTAGTGCTCAATTATTGCGTTGAACCTGCCTACAATGACCGTGCTCTGGAATTATTAGAAAAAGGAGCTCGTAAAGCCGGACGAAAGGTGGAGGACTTAGACCGCCCTCAACTGGTGGTCTGTTCTGTAGACGATGACCATGAAACTGCGATCGATGCCACCCGTATGTTATTGACTCAATATCTCGCTCAGCAACCGCATATTGCTAAGGCTTCCGGGGTTGCGCCCGAGGTCGTTGCAGAAATTCAGTCCATTCTGGGTTGGCCAGCTACCAAAGAGCAAATCAACAAAGCGAAACATCTTGTTCCAGAAGAGCTGATCCATCGCATCACCGCCTCTGGCACCCCCGAAGAAGCGCGGGCTAAAGTGGCTGAGTATCGTAAACATGGCTGCACTTGTCCAATCCTTTATCCTGCCAGCGGTAACGTCCATAAATTGATTGAGACTTTTGCTCAGGATGGGCGGGTTAAGTAAGCACTTGCATTAACGAGCGCATGGGTTAATCCGCCCATATTATGTGACAGTTGCCTGTTACAGGCAGCTGTCATCCCTCTAAATTCGCACCGCAATAAGGGCAATGCTTCCAATCTGCCTGCAGTTGTTTCCCACAAGAGGGGCAAGTGCGCGGCGCAGGAAGCGGCTGGGTATTTGTGCTGGTTGGTGTGGATTTTGAAGAGCGCAATAGCGCGATGATGCCCACTACCAGTAAAACGATTATCAGCAATGGGATCAAACCCATCCCAACCATCATCCAGCCAAATGGGAAAAAGCCCCATGTGCCACTATGGGGGAAGATGCGGAAAGGATAAAACCCCCCGAAAAAGCGGGCAAAACGAAAGAGACGTAGCCCAATTCCGAATAACAAAACAATCCCAGCACCAACAAAAAACCAGATCCAACCTTTATTCATCTCAAATCTCCTTCACAAAGATTAAACCACTTTTAGCAAGTTGGATAACCTTTGGGATATCCCAGGAATTATCTCAACCTGCGGTTTGTATGGAAGGTTTCCTAGGAGAGGTGTCTTATCTTAACCACAGTGAGAACCAATAGGATAGATACTTGTTTCACAATGGTTAATCATAAAACTTCCTGGAAACCTGATAATAGTCTATCGCAAAATTGTGAATAAATTGTGAAGATTATATTGGAGAAAGATGAAGATTATTTTGTGTAACTGCAAATGAATGGCTAATGCACGCTGTCTGGTTGCACTATTGGGATCTGCGTGTCAGGGCAGCAATCCCCAATTTCGAGTGGAGATCGCTGCATGGTTATCACGAGGTGCGCTGTGTTTTTGACTTCTTGGGTTTTTTGTATCGTCCTCATATAGGCATTGCCACAAAGGGTCATTATTTTGAGGGGGTTCATTGAGGCAATCGCTTTATTGCCAATTCGGCGCACTAGGATATCTTCTTCGTTTTGATTCGTGGTGAGTAAAAACGGTAATCATTGTGATGGCGCTTGGCGCGATACATCGCAATATCTGCATTCTTCAGCAAGCTGCCCACATCCTCACCATCCACGGGGAAAAGGCTAATGCCCAAACTGGCAGAGATCTCCCAAGCCTGTTCATCAACCAGATAAGGCTGACGGATTACCTCCAATAATTTTTGCGCAACCCGCGCTGCGAAAGCGGGGTTGGTTAAGTCCTCAATGATGATCGTAAATTCATCCCCTCCCATTCGGGCAACCGTATCACTTTCACGCAAGCAGCTCAATAAACGGCGCGCCACTTCTTGTAACACTTCATCACCCTTCAAATGCCCACATTCATCGTTAATGCGTTTGAAGTGATCTAAATCGAGTAACATCACCGCCAGGTTGGTTTTTTCGCGGCTGGCGCGTTTGATGGCATGTTCCAAACGATCCTGGAATAAGACACGATTGGGTAAACCCGTCAAGGCATCGTGTGTTGCCATATACTCGAGTACCCGCCGTGCTTGTTGTCGTTCGCTGATATCACGGGCGCTGCCGACCATTCCAGCAACCTGGCCGTTTTCATTGAAGAAAGGATTTATCCGTACTTCGATGCCACGCGTTTGTCCGTTTTTACAGCGCAATTCCAGTTCAATCGAATGCATCGGCGGTGTGGCGGGATTCATGGTCGCCAACTTTTGAGGGCTCATTTCTTGGGCAAAGAAACGTTGAACTGCCTCAAACGATTCGGGTGTCAGTAAATCCCGCAAATGGATATATTCGATTTCATCCACCGTATATCCGGTTAAGTTGAGAACCGAGGGGCTGACAAAAGTAAATTGATTGTTTAAATCCAGGGTGAAAATGACATCTGAAACGTTTTCGGCTAGTAATTGATATTGGGCTTGGCTAGCCTGTAACGCCAGTTCGGCTTTGCGGCGCTCAAAGTAGCTGGCTAAATGATTGGACAGGATGGTGAGAACTTTAATTTCATCTTCCTGCCAGGAGCGTTTCGTCCTTACTGAATCAAAACCCACAAAACCGATCAGCTCATCGGGGGTGGTTATTGGCATCACTAACAAAGATTGGATTTCTTGTGCTTCGAGGATTTCTTTGACTTGCCCCCATTCCGGTGGCAGGTCTGCCACAGACGGAATGAGGATATACGGGTCTTTGCGCAAACCTTCCATCCATTGTGGCAGAACACTGATTGGTATATCCTGTAAATTGTCCTTTTGAGGGCTGATGCCCTCGGCGCACCACTCATGCGTGTTGGCCATGGTTTGACGCTGCCAATCGAAAAGGAAGATATAGGATCGATCCACCTGCAAATATTCGCCCACTTGTTGAAGAACCCAATTCAGGTTATCCTCTACGTTTTCATCGGTGGTCTGGATAAAGGTTTGCGCAACGGTGAGTAAAATCTCCCGAAAGGCTTGGAGATAACTTTGACGCTCTTGGAGGAGTTTACGCGGGCGCAAATCGGTGATGACTGTGACCATCCCCACAAAGCGATCCCCATGAAAACGCGGCGTGCAATTGATTTCGACGGGTATCAAGGATTTGTTTCGATGAATTAACGTGCTTTCATAACTGGTTGCCTCACCAAGTTTACCCCTCTGAAATATCTCCTCTAAAAGAGGTTGAACGTCTGGGGTAGTAAATTCCTGATAATGTTTGCCAAGCAAATCCAGAGGGTGATAGCCTAACATGTGTGCGTAGGCTGGATTGACATACGTAAAATGTCCTTCTTCGTTCACTACTGTCAATCCTTGCCCCATAGTATTCATCACCAGTAAGGCAAAGTCGCGTTCGGCTTGAATTTCAGCCGTGCGTTCCTGTACTCGCACTTCAAGTAAATTTTGCTGAACTTGTAGTTCATTAAACAAACGGGCGTTGGTTAATACCAAACCAGCTCGATGCGCGATTTCTTTTAAAAATGTGAAATCATCTGTGATAAACTGCTCGCTCGATTTATGCCGCACCGTGATGATAACCCCCAATAGCTCTTGATTATTATGAATCGGGACGAGCATTAAACTGCGTAAACCAAATAATTCCACGACTGCTCGGTAAGAAGGGGCTAATAATGCTGAATAAGCGTTTTCATCTAACTTCGGTTGAAAAATTTCCTCTTTATTTTGCAGCGCTTGAGCAATCAGTAGATTTCCTTCTAAAGGATCGGTTTGATTGAGGGTTTGCTCAATCACAGATTGTAATATTGGATCGGGATCGAACACGGAGAAAGAGCGGATCTTCTCTTTTGATTCATCCAATAAAAAGACCGCACAAGTTGCTTTTAATGCCGCTGCGGTTTTTTGGGAGATGAGCTGGATCAACGTCTGTGTCTCTAATCCCCCTTCTACCAAACTGTGGGTGATCTCAGCCAAAGTAGAAGCTCGCTGTGCTTCTATCTGGACAAGTTGATTCGTCCAATAGTTCTGTAAACCGAGAGCATATAAATCTGCCAGGCGCTCAAGGATTTCGATATGCTGCATGGAATACGGAGCAGCTGCATTGGCAACCGCGATCATCCCTACCACTTTATGATTTAATCGAGCCGGTACGGCTGCTAACCGTTGGATAGTTTGGTGCGGTTGGGTGAGAGGTTGCATGCGGGGATCATGGAGATAATCGTTGCTCCAGGCTGATTGTCCTTTTTTCAGCACTTCACTCAACAAGCCAGGTGCGTGATCGTAAAGGATCTCGTTTTGTGGGGCGCGATTTTGACCGCAAACTTCTTGGGTATAGGCATTTATCTCAAATTGATCGGTTTGTGGATGGATATACCCAACGAATCCATGCGGACTAGTGGTGAGAAACTTGGCTTTTTCTAAAACCAGTTCTGAGATTTGCTGGAGTTGCGGTGAGGAAAGGAGGGCTTGGGAAAGCTCAGCCAAATTGGTGTTGACTTGAATCTCTCGAGCAAGAGCCTGCTCAACTTGGCGGCGATTACGAATATCATGTACGAACGTCATCACCGCGGCTTGTCCTTGCCATTCGGTTCGAGCGGCTGAAAGTTCGACCGGAATCGCTTCGCCGGAGCGGTGATGGATGGTGATTTCATAATAAGCTGGCACCGGTATCCCTTCCAGACGTGCTTTCCAGCGTTCCGTAACAGTTTGGACGTCTTCTTCGCTAACTAAATAGGTAAAGGGCATCCCTAAAATATCGGAGGGAGAATAGCCAACGAGTTTACACGCTTGTGGATTGGCGTAGACAAAAAGGCCCTGGTTATCGATGATGAAAATCGCTTCGATGGAATTTTCTGCTAAAGCGCGAAAATTGTTTTCACTTTCCAGTGTCAGGCGAGCGCTGAGTAAGCTTTGCGCCCCTAATTCAGCCAACGCTGCCTCGGTTTCTTGAAGTCGCCGTTTTAGCGTTGCGATATCATCTGCTTCGGATAATGGATAGTTTGTCAAAGTTAACCCTTACCTGTAACAATTTTATTAATTAAACCGAATAATGGTAGATATGTCAAACGTTTCTAACAGGTTTGTAAGGAATGTGGCTACTTGTTTTCCATGTGAACGTCTATAAAAATTTAACATACGTACTTTGATGGTGAGGCTTACCGTTATACACATAACTGCCAGCCATGGGAGGTTATAGACAATAGCAAACGAATATTAAAGGCCGACTAATTGCTGGAGACTGCGGTGAACCTGGTTACGGAAACCTGCCTGAGCATCAACGACTTTGCCGGGGTAATCTGTTTTTATAAAAACTTGGTGTGCACGCTCAGCAGAGAATTAACAGGGAAGCCCAAAAAAACCGCGCATTGTACTCGCTGAAAATTACATCTAAAGGGTAATTGGATTGAAAGCATTGAATTGCAAAACTGAGCTATGAACCCTATTGACTTTCAGTCTTTTTTATGATAAATTATTTAAGCGCTTAATTAAACGCTTAAATCAAGGATGAGGCATGCCTCCAAATCCCGCTAAGAAACCAAAACCGAATATCTCCGATGTTGCTCGAGCAGCAGGCGTCTCAATAGCCACAGTTTCTTATGTCATTAACAAATCCCACTTCGTGTCTGATGAAGTAGCACAAAAAGTTCATCAAGCCATCGATGAACTTGGGTACATCCCCTCTTCTCTTGCACGAGGTTTAGCGAATAAACAATCCAAGATTATTGGAGTGATTTTCTCGGATATTTCCAATCCGTTTTTCACATCTATCTATATGGGAATAGAAAGTGTCCTTTCCGAAGAGGGATACGAGCTGATATTAATCAATACCGGCGAAGTTCACGAGAAACAAGAATTGGCTCTGAAAACGATGCTTTCTCGACAGATTGACGGGCTGATCATCGCCCCGACTGGGAAAAAATCAAGAATGTTAAACCATATTGTTGATTCTGGCATCCCGGTAGTCCTGATTGATCGAGAAACCCCCATAAACAAAGCTTCCTTGATAGATATCGATAACACCCTGGCTGCCTTTGAAGCCGTTTCTCACCTCATTCAAGACGGTTATCATCGAATAGGAGCCATCCTTGGTCTGACCGACCTCAGCACTACCCGAAACCGCCTGGAGGGATATAAAAAAGCGCTCCATTCGAATTCAATACCGTATTGCCAAGATTATGTGATTTACGGTAAATCCAACCTACAAGGTGGATACATCGCTGTTAAAAAATTATTGTCTCTCCCTCAACCCCCGCAAGCGATTTTTACTGCCAATAATTTAATGACTATCGGGGCGCTGCGTGCCTTTAGGGAACTTGGGATTAGATGCCCAGCAGAAATTGGAATATTCGGATTCGATGATATTGAATTAGGAGATATTATTGAGCCACCTTTGTCCACAGTTTGGCAGCCAACCTTTGAAATTGGCGTCAGGGCTGCAAAAGTCCTTTTAGATAATACGAAAGCGATCAACATCATTCATGAGCAATTGAAAGCAAACCTCATCATACGAGGTTCTTGTTCAATAAATTGTTACCAACGTTATATAAATGAAAACCAACACAGTACTCCGTCATTGGTGGTCTAAGGTTTCTCGTTTATGGGTAACCCGCCACCCTTAATAGTTATTAGGATAGACAAACAAGGAAAAAGAGCAATGACACAAATGGAATTCACAACCTATGCGAAAAAATATCTTGTTGGAGGCATCTCTTCGAGCTTTCGCATGAATCCCTTTACGGGACGGTCGCTTTACATTTCTCATGCGGATGGACCCTATATCTATGACATGGATGGAAAACAATATATCGATTTCTTTATGGGGCATGGAGCCTGTACTTTAGGGCATAACCGGCCAGAAATCAAACAATCCATCCTGAATATTATGGAAGCGGGCTATTTTGCGGAATATGAAAATCCGGTTTCTATTGAACTCGCCAAGAAAATCACCGAACACATTCCCTGCGCCGAAAGAGTGCGATATACCACTTCTGGAACAGAATCGACTATGTTAGCCATGCGTCTTGCTCGAGGGTATACCGGCAAGGATAAAATGGTCAGAATTGACGGTCATTTTCATGGCGGGCATGATTACGCTTTGCCCAATAATTTGGTTGCTTATATAGATAAAAGTAATCCTGGCAATCGCCTATCCACAATAACCTCTCTGCCAGCTGGCGTACCTAAAGCAATTTCCGATACGATATATCTCATCCCCTGGAATCAAATTGAGGTCTTTGAAAAGCTTGCCCGTGAGAAAAGCGATGAAATTGCTGGCATCATCATGAACCCTGTTGATTACAACAACGGGTGTCTTACTACAACGAAGGAATATTTACAAGAAGTGCGCAGGATTTGCGATCAATATGGGATCGTGATGATATTGGATGAAATCCTTGCCGGCTTTCGAACTGGTATATCCTGCGCTCAAGGTTATTACGGTGTAACACCTGACCTTTGTTTGCTGGCAAAAGCTTTGACCAATGGTGTACCGTTAGGGGCAATTGCGGGGAAAGAATGGATCATGAACAAAATTATGGATCCGGAGAAACCTGTTGTAGCTGGAGGGACTTTTACCGGTAATCTTATTGGGTGTGCTGCAGGTGTTGCAGCCATGGAAATCATGGCACAACAAGGGTTTTTCGAGAGTTGGCTCAACCGGGTGGATTGGTTCCTCGAGCAAGCCCAAAATGTATTTGACGAAGCAGGCTTGCCAGCGCGGGTGCAACATTTGGGATGCTCGTTCTATATTTACATTGGGACACGTGACCCCATACGTACCTACCAAGACCTAGATAAGCGCGATCCGGCGATGGCATCAAAGTTTTTCGCCAAATGCATCGAAAAGGGTCTCTATTTTCATACCGACTTCACCGTTTCGGCGATGCACGATGAAGCAGTGCTCGAGGATGCGCTGGATAGAATTGCAGAAGCCGCTCGCGAAACAAAACAGGAATTATAGTGTTCAGAGGAAAAGCAATGTCAAACACCTTATTTGGTGGCATTGAAGCGGGGGGAACAAAATTCATCTGCGCAGTTGCTCATCAGCCCCCGGAGTTAATCAACACAACCGTCATTGAGACAACAACTCCGCAAGAAACTCTTGCAAAAGTGTGTGACTTTTTCTTTCCTTATGTTGAAGAGGGATCCCTCCAGAGCATTGGATTAGCATCGTTTGGTCCAATTGATATTGATGTCCGATCTCCAACCTACGGATATATCACCTCAACCCCAAAACCGAACTGGCAAAACACTAATATACTTGGATTATTGAAACAATCATTAGGGCTGCCGTTTGCTTTTCATCATGATGTGAGCGGCTCAGCGATAGGTGAGTCAAGGTGGGGGGCTGCAAGGGGAAAAGACCCTTCACTTTATCTCACTATCGGCACGGGTATCGGTGGAGGATATATCATAAATGGGAAACCGCTATCGGGATTAACTATCCTGGAGATGGGTCATATCCATATTCCCCACCAATGGGAAATTGATCCTTTTGAGGGGATATGCCCTTATCATCGAGATTGTTTTGAAGGGCTTGCATCGGGATATGCCATTGAACATCGCTTAGGACAACGAGGGGAAACACTACCTGACGATCATCCATTTTGGGAAATCGAGGCAGAACATATTGCCCATGCCCTGGTAAATTATATCTTCACCCTATCGCCACGCAAAATTGTTGTCGGGGGTGGGGTTATGCAACGGTCTTTTTTGTTCCAAATGGTCAGGAACAAAGTGCGTGCCCTGATTAATAACTATCTACAATTTGATATTCTCTTGGGCAAGATGGAGGAATATATTGTTCCGCCTCAATTGGGTAAATATTCAGGCGTGTTAGGTGCTATTGCAATGGCAATGGACATTTCTTCAACCTCATCGAAGATTGAAGCGTCACAGTCGTTTGTATCATGAGAAGGAGGTGCATGGAGATAAAAATGCGCACACGATATTTTCTTATTAAATTCTAAGTTCAAAACAAGGTTTGTTAAAAGAAGGAGAACTCATGAACAGCTATATCAACTCGAAACTCAGCCGGCGAGAATTCCTAAAGATTACAGCAGTAGGCTCGGCGGGGCTTGCCATGAGCCAATTTTTGTCTGGCTGCGCCCCAAAGAAAAGCGAAAAAGTAAAAATGAATGTGCTTGTACCAGCGGCTCCAGACCCCGCCCCTCCGGGTGTAGCAAAATTCGCCGAGGATGCTTTTGCCACCTGGCAAGCAGAACACAACGTAGAGGTGGTCTATGAAGCGCCGCCATGGCCTCAGCTTCACGATAAAATGGCGACCAGCTTTGCTTCTGGTAAATACACATATGACGTGATGTACAATTGCGGATGGGTACCGGAGTTTGCAGATTACCTGTATGACTTCGTGGACAAGCTGCCCGCCGACCTCATCTCTGACCTGCCAACTTCATCTTTTAGCACCGTCACCTGGAAAGGGAAAAAACTGGGAGTCGTCTTTACCCTGTCATTGCTGACCTTGTTCTACAACAAGGAACATCTGGAATCCATTGGGGTTAAAGAGCCCCCGAAGACGTGGGATGAACTCAAAGGAGTTGCCAAAGAGCTCACCGGAGGAGGTCGTTACGGATGGGTGCTGAATTACGGCGCTCCAGAAGGAATAGGCGGTGTGGCTTCTTACTGGATGGTCTATCTGCAGCAAGTTGGAGGAAAGGTGTACGACGAAAATGGAAATCCTGCCTTCAACAATGAAGCTGGTGTGGATGCCTTGCAATTTATGATGGATTTGATGCCCTACACTGACCCTGGTTCCATCAGCTACGTCGGTATCAATGACGCCACCAACGTCTTTGCCTCGGGTCAAGCGTCCATGATGATGAACTGGCCTTTCATGTATACTGCCGCCAGCGACCCAAGCACATCGAAAGTTGTGGGTAAATTCGGCACCGCCATCTTACCGGCCGGCTCTGCCGGAAGCGCCTCCATTGACGGAACAGATGCGTACACGATCGCCAAGCTCTCTCCCAACCAGGACCTGGCCACGAAGCTGATCGAATTTTATCTCGATAAGGACATTCAAAAACGGCAGGTCCTCGATACCGGTTGGCTGCCAATCCGTATGTCCGTTCTGAATGACCCGGAGGTGCAGGAAAAAGCCCCCAACGCGGCCGTTGTCCTAGAACAAGCAAAATATCCCTATGATAGTTTTGTGACCCCCGATTACAACGCAGTAACCACTGCCATCGGTGTAGAGATTCAAAAAGCTTTATCCGGCGCACAAACGGCGGCGGAAACGATTCAAAACGCCTTTGACCAGGTTACGGAAATCATTAAAAAACGCCAGTAAATAACCCCAACAGGTGTGATAGGCAGACGCCTATCACACCTGCCAAAGGAGTTCATTTATGAGTAACGAATTTAACTTAAAAAGAAAACAAATGGGTATTTGGTTCACCTTGCCGACGGTTATCATATTGATCTTAGTACTCATTTACCCTATCTTTGCGTCCATTGTTCTCTCGTTTCAAAAAGTGCGCTTTTTAGGTCAGGGGCTTTCGAAAGAGTTTATTGGGATTGCCAACTACATCAGCATCTTCTCGAATCATACATTCCAAAGTGCATTCATCCGTTCCATTTATTTCACAGCGATTGAAGTGGTGGCTATTTTATCTCTCTCTTTGCTGGCAGCCTTACTGCTCAATCATCCCATAGGCCGACATTCTTTCTTCCGGGTTGTCCTGATCATCCCCTGGGCGCTCTCCCCCGTAGCCAACGCGGTCTTGTGGAAATGGATATATAATGCCAACTATGGGATTCTCAACTTCATTCTTTACAGTTTAGGGATTATTCACGAATATGTGGTCTGGCTAGGAAAACCCTGGCTAGCTCTTAACATGATCCTGCTGGCAGATATTTGGAAAGGTATCCCTTTTATTACCCTTCTGCTCCTGGCGGGTTTGCAGAATATCCCCAATTATCTCTACCGCGCCGCTAAATTAGATGGGGCAAACACCTGGCAGCAATTCGTCCATGTTACCTTCGTCGGACTTAAAACCCCGCTGGTTATCTCAGCTGTTTTACAAAGCATTTGGGCATTGAAAGTATTTGACCTGATCTATGTCCTGACGAAAGGCAGTCCGGCGGATAGTACAGTGCTCCTAAACTATCTTGCCTGGCGGGAAACCTTCAGCAATCTTGATATTGGATACGGCGCTGCTATTGCCAATATTCTGTTCTGTATGATGTTTTTATTAGCCCTGGCATATATTCGCATATTACGTCCAAGGCAAACGCGAAGGGGGGAGTGATGTTTTATTTCAAACGCGCTATTGGTTCATTATTCATACGGTTGTGCCTGTTCGTCTTTGTGGGTGTTTGTCTGGCACCAGTGTTATGGGGATTGGTCACCAGTTGCCTGCCCCAATCAGCGCTAACTTCTAAGGTGCCGGATTTTAACTTGCGCAATTTCACGCTCGAGAATTATGTGTTAGTTCTCGATAGTAGCCGCGGCCTGTTCTTGGGGCTCAAGAACTCTTTCCTGGTTGCACTGTTTACCAGCATTGTTGCACTCACATTTGGCTCAGCGGCGGGATACGCGCTAGCAAGATTGAATGTCCCTAAAAGCAACACGATTTTGATGATGATCCTCGCTACGCAAATGTTTCCCGGAATAGTTATCGCCATACCTCTGTTCCTGGCAATGACCCAATTCAATCTGATTGATACGCATGTTGGATTAATCATTGTGTATCTTTCGTTTATCCTGCCTATTGTAGTTTGGATTCAAAAAGGATTTTTCGAAAGTATCCCCATGGATCTGGAAAAATCCGCCGCGGTAGATGGCGCTTCTCCGTTGCAAACCTTTCAATATATTGTTTTACCAGTTTCCCTGCCGACACTTTTTGCGACAGGTGTATTTGCTTTTATTGAAAGCTGGAATGAATTTTTCTTTGCCATTATTATGACGCGCGTCAATGTTAAAGTATCCTCGATAGCAATTGCAGAATTTTCCGGGCAATATCAAACGTTGTATGGGCAAATGCTGGCTTCCGCAGTGCTGGCAAGTCTGCCTATCGTTGTGCTGGCTATTCTATTCAGGAAATTTATTTTAGAAGGTTTTGTAGAAGGAGCAGTAAAAGCATAATGGCTACCCTAGAACTCCTTAACGTTAAAAAACAATTTGGGTCTGTAACCGCAGTAGAAAATTTCTCTTTATTCGTTAACGATGGAGAGTTTGTGACTCTGCTCGGTCCTTCGGGTTGTGGCAAGACGACTTTGCTCAATATCATCGCCGGGCTGGAAGAAATGACCTCCGGAGAGGTGCGGATGAACCAGCGAGTTGTTAACCATCTCAGCCCATTCGAACGAAACGTGGCTATGGTCTTCCAGAACTATGCCCTCTACCCTCATATGACCGTGGCAGAAAATATTGGTTTTTCCCTGAAATTACGCAAACGCCCCCGGCAAGAGATCATGGAACGGGTAGCCCAGGTTGCCAGGATGCTGGAACTGGAACAACTGTTAGACCGGCTTCCCCGCGAACTATCCGGCGGTCAACAGCAGCGCGTTGCCATCGGCAGAGCTGTAATCCGCCAGCCAGATATTTTCCTTTTTGATGAACCGTTTTCCAATCTTGATGCTGCGTTGAGAATAAAAACGCGCGGAGAGGTGAAGTTGTTACATCAAAAGCTGGGGGTTACATCCATTTTTGTGACCCATGACCAGGAAGAAGCACTCTCCCTCTCCGATAAAATTGCGGTAATGCGCCAAGGCCACCTAGAACAATTTGGCACCCCGGAAGAAATATATTCAAAACCCGCTTCCAAATACGTAGCTCGATTCATCGGCAGCCCACAAATGGATATTTTTGAAGGTCAGTTCGAATACTCCAACAATCGTTATGTCTATCGCATTGGCTCCATTGCATTAGTCCTGCCACATTCCATCACCATACCCAATAAGCCAATAGATATGGGAATCCGATCTGAATTTGTAAAAATTGGCGAAACGGGTTTCCCTGCCACCGTGCATCTGGTTCAACCTGTTGGTCCATTTACCTATATCACTGTTTATTGGGAGGGGGGAAGCGCTACTGCGAGGGTAAATGGAATCTCTCATCTGAAACCGGGCGAAGTGGTGCAGGTCGAATTTGCAAGCGAGGCGTTGCTGTTTTTTGATCGAGAGAGTGAAAAAAGAATAGACCTTTGGTAACAAGAGTTCTTGACAGTTATCTTAATTTCTTTATAATATGTATATACATTTATACAAGTATTTTCACCGCTATGTTAAACCAGAGTCCCTTGCCGAAACACTATCAACTGAGCCAACTATTGCGCCAACAGATCTTGAACGGTGAATTTCCGCCGGGATCAAAGATACCGGGTGAATACCAGCTTTGCCAGCAATATCAAATCAGCCGCGGTACAGTCCGAAAAGCCATCAATACGCTCATCCAAGAGGGACTTTTGCGTGCCGAACAGGGTCATGGCACTTATGTTGTGGAACAACCATGGCGCAGCCGTTACTTTCTTACCCTTAGCCAGTTTAACGAAGAAATGGTCCGCCATCACCGCCAGCCAAAAACAAAACTGCTGGAAAGAAAAATTATCCCTGCCAGTTCCAAAGTCGCTGAGCGATTACAAATCTCCCTTTCAAGTCCGGTTATCTATATTGCTCGGCTGCGGATGGCAAACGATACGCCGATCTTATACGAACGGCGTTATCTGGCACAACAATTATGTCCTGCTTTAATGGATGAAGATGTAGAGAATCAATCCATCCATACGCTGTTGATTCAAAAATATCAGATTCCATTGGTGAAAACTATCCATGTCTTAGAGGCGCATGGATTGAGTGATTATGAAGCGGAAATCTTGCAAGCTCCGGTGGGTAGTGCTGCATTTTACGTGGACCGGCTGACTTATACTATATCCCCTCAAGGGGAAATACCGGCGGTTTGGTTTTTAGCGGTTTACCGAGGGGACGAATACAACTTTCGGGTAGAGCAAGTGATGGTTGGAGAGAGTGAAAAACTCTTTTCTGGTTGAGAGCGAGCATGAAGTATATAAAGGAATGGATTATTAATTGGTCTATATATTATTTATCCTTATGGATTAATTCGTGAGCTAACAAGCTCATCCTATTAGCTGTTAATTTACTATATAAAAGGAGGTCTTTATGTCTCGTGTCGTACGTGCCCCACGCGGCACCCAACTAACCTGTAAATCCTGGCTCACTGAAGCGCCCTACCGCATGATCCAGAACAATCTCGATCCAGAAGTTGCAGAACGTCCGCAAGATTTAGTGGTGTATGGCGGGCGCGGCCAGGCAGCGCGTAACTGGGAGTGCTTTGACGCAATCCTCGAATCACTGAAAAACCTGGAGGAGGATGAAACCCTGCTTGTCCAGAGCGGAAAACCAGTGGCGATTTTCAAAACCCACCCCGATGCGCCGCGGGTTTTAATCGCTAACTCAAATCTCGTCCCGCATTGGGCGACTCAAGAACATTTCGACGAGCTGGCTGCCAAAGGATTAATCATGTTCGGCCAAATGACCGCTGGTTCTTGGATTTACATTGGCACCCAAGGTATCCTGCAAGGCACCTATGAGACTCTGGCAGCTTTAGCGAGTCAACGCGGCTGGAAATCACTTAAAGGGAAATTTGTCTTAACCGCCGGTTTGGGTGGGATGGGCGGTGCCCAGCCATTAGCTATCACCATGAACGAAGGGGTAGGACTTATTGTGGAAGTGGATGCCCAGCGAGCCCAACGCCGCCTGGAGATCGGTTATGTGGATACGGTAGTGGATAACCTCGAAGAAGCGATGACGCTGGTCGAAGAATGTGTCCAGAAAGAGATTCCCAAATCCATTGGTTTGATCGGCAATGCCGCAGATGTGTACAATGAATTAGTGATCCGGAAGGTCATCCCAGATGTCGTCACCGACCAAACCCCGGCGCATGATGTCTTGATGTATGTGCCTTCTGGCTTAAGTGTTAGCGCTGCGGAAGAGTTAAGGCGCTCTAACCCCAAAGAATATGAGAAGCGCTCCATGGAGTCGATGGCACACCATGTCCAGGCAATGCTCGAATTCCAGCGTCAAGGGGCAGAGGTATTTGATTATGGGAATAATATCCGTCAGCGTGCTTACGATTGGGGGGTAACCGATGCTTTTGAATTCCCAGGTTTTGTGCCAGCCTATATTCGCCCGCTCTTTTGCCAGGGAAAGGGACCATTCCGATGGGTAGCTCTTTCCGGCGACCCCGAGGATATATACAAGACGGATGAAGCGATCATGGAGCTTTTCCCGGAAGACGAGCATCTGCAGCGCTGGCTAAAAATGGCCCGCCAAAAAATACCTTTCCAGGGCTTACCGGCGCGTATTTGTTGGTTGGGTTATGGGGAGCGCGCCAAAGCAGGTTTGAAATTCAATGAGATGGTGGCGAAAGGTATCTTGAAAGCTCCTATTGTCATTGGACGTGACCACCTCGATGCTGGTTCGGTTGCCAGCCCGAATCGGGAAACGGAAGGGATGAAGGATGGCACGGATGCGGTTTCCGATTGGCCGATTTTGAATGCCTTGATCAACGCGGTGGGCGGCGCAACCTGGGTTTCCTTCCATCACGGTGGCGGTGTGGGGATCGGCTTTAGCCAACATGCTGGGCAGGTGATTGTTGCAGATGGAACTCCAGCAGCAGCCAAGCGCCTGGAACGGGTACTGACGACCGATCCCGGCATGGGCATTGTCCGCCATGCCGATGCGGGCTACGAACTGGCAATTGAAGAAGCAAAGCGACATGGGATAAAAATGCCTATGTTACAATAGGTATATGAAACATGTTGTTATCACTGGCAGCAGCCGCGGCATTGGATTTAACCTGGCAAAGGCTTTTCTGAAACGCGGCTGCCGTGTGTCCATCAGCGGGCGCGATCCCGAACGACTGCAGAAAGCCCATCATCAATTAGTGCAAGAATTTGGGAATGAGCCCGTCTTTGCTAAAGCGGCAGATGTGGGTGATTTTAACCAAGTGCAAGCCCTATGGGATGAAGCCTTCCTGCGCTTTCACGCGATCGATATCTGGATCAATAATGCCGGCGTGACGGCTCCTCCAGACCCGCTTTGGGAGCAAAATCCAGAAACGGTTGCTTCGGTTTACCGCTCAAACTTGCTCGGACTGACATACGGCTGCATGGTGGCGCTCACCGGAATGCGTCAACAAGGTTTTGGAGCTATTTATAATCTGGAAGGCGCCGGCAGCGATGGACGCATCCATCCTGGTTTGACCCTCTATGGAACCACGAAATTCGCCATACGCTATCTTACCGATAGTATTGCCCGCGAAGTGGAAAATACCAGCATTATTGTCGGGGCTTTACGCCCAGGAATGGTCCTCACCGATCTTGTCACCGCTCCATACGCCAATCGGCCAGAGGATTGGGAACGCTTCAAAGCGGTTCTCAATCTCATTGCGGAACGACCAGAGGTTGTGGCACCACGCTTAGTGGATAAAATATTGCAAAACCAACGCAATGGCATTCGTATCCACGCATATTCGCGTCTCCAATTTATCGGTCGCACGTTAATTCGGATCGCCTTACGGAAACGGCTCATTGAGGAGGAGTGAGAGAAATGGATAAGCGGATTGTGATAATCTTGATTGGCTTTAGCCTTTTGTTGAGCATTTTAGGCTGCCAAGCCGGCGCCTTGTTGCTCCCCGCCACCCCCACTATTGCACTTTCGACAACAACTCCGCTGCCTAGTTTAACTTTTTCTCCCACGGTAAAGCCATCCAGCACCCCAACCCCGCCTTTTACTCCATCCCCAGAGGCTTCCGTCACCCCCAACAATGGCTGGAATATTTACCGCAACAGCAGCTATGGTTTTGAACTACAATATCCGCCCGGTGGTAATATCACCGTAAATCAACCGGATGAAGTTCGCATAGACCTTCCTTTTGAATTAGGCACCAATTTAGAAGAAAAATACCTTGATATTCATGCGCAACCTCTTGAGGGTGATTGCTTAAGTCCATTGGCAGAAGGATGGCCTAAGGAGAGCCTCAGTCCAGAAACATTGGTGGTAGGTTTGTTGGAATTCCAAGTTTTGAAAGGGACTGAAGGCGCAGCCGGGAACATTTATGATTGGACCTCCTATGCCATTCAGAATGAGGATACCTGTGTTACTCTTGACTTCGTCCTTCACTCGACCAACCCGCTCAATTATCCAACACCGCCTAAACCCTTTGACCCAGAATTAGAGAGCAGGGTTTTTAGCCAAATCATCAACACATTTGTTTGGTTCATACCGTAATGAAAGAATCGGCGGTGTATAATTAATTTCAAACCCCACCTTTCCGGGAGCAGTTATGAATAAAAATCTTGTCATCCTCCTCATTGTTCTTGTGATTGTCTTTGTTTTTTGTATTGGGCTGATTGGTATAGGAGGGGGAATTTATTTTGTCAGTCATCGGCGGGCGGTAGCCTTGCAAGAAACCGCTACGTCTGCTGCTTTGTTAGCAATGCTTGAACCAACGCTCACCCCTTCGCCGGTTATCACTCCCACATCGGAATGCACTAATGCACAAGGGACTCCCTCAGCAGAATGTGGTGTCCCTCCCACAAGTTCTCCTACGGCGCAACCTACCCCAACCCCTGAGGGGGAGAAAACGCCTAATGTAGATTTCAACGGCATGCAATTTTACTTGGATACACGGCTGGCTCAAGGAGTGCTGCCAGAAATTGTGCCTGCCGCGCCTGGCGACCCATCCCAATCTATGGCGGGAGAAGTGCATCCCGAATACACCCAGTTCACGTTGCAAGGATATGTTCTGCGGGATACCTTTCATAGCCCGCGCATTTATATCTATCCCTTGAACGATTACCGCACGATGGATAGCAGTGTGGATGAGATCGCTAATCAATTAACTCAACTGTTAGAAGAAAAACCCACTGAGGTGGAAAATTTGCCCTTTTTACCCTTATGGAACGCAGCTCAAATGTTCCATGCCCAAATCAGCTATCTTGACTTCAAAAATGGTAAAGGGGTGCGTTATCTCACCCAATATGGGCAAGCTGTTTATCCGATCAATAACCATGACCTGTTTTATACCTATCAAGCCATCAGTGATGATGGGTTGTGGTATGTTGCGGTGGTGTTGCCGGTCTCTCATCCATTGCTCCCAGCATCCTATAACGGTGGGGATCCCGGTATCAGCGACCCGGAAAGCTATTTCAGCCAAGTGAGCACTCAACTTTCAGCGCTCGACCCCAATAGTTTTAATCCAAGTTTGCTCCAGTTGGACGAGCTGGTCAGTTCGATAAAGGTGAGGTGAGATAAACCTCTCCCTGTGCGGATGATATTTGTAGGCGGGATTCAATCCCGCCGTTGTGATTGTCGGTATAGAAACCCGACCTATGCCGGTTTGCATCGGCGGGGACTCAAGTCCCGCCTCAGACCATGGAAGTCCGCTCAAGTGGACTCAGACCGAGTCGGTTTCAACCGACTTGCACGCCTTGAGCAGGGGATTTATCCCCGGCGAAATCAATCGAAATGTCGGGTACGGAAACATTTGTCGGGCGGGATGGAATCCCGCCGATTGCATTGTAGCGTATAGAAACCCGGCCTATGCCGGTTTGGATTGGAGGGGACTCAAGTCCCGCCTCAGACCATGGAAGTCCGCTCAAGCGGACTCAGCCTCAGACCGAGTCGGTTTCAACCGACTTG